>OHBE01002562.1_pt1 | contig 13174 bp, 6 predicted proteins | sample 1577231 | NCBI WGS metagenome assembly OHBE01 (sample SAMEA3541506, study PRJEB24748) | human gut metagenome | biome: human gut; feature: human-associated habitat; material: faeces | place: China | collected 2012
GACACTGGATACACAACTTGCACTATTCTAAATTCGTCGAACTCACGTTAACTTAAGAATGTGAAGTATTGATGCTCAAAACAAGAAAGAAACTTCTTCATTCAAAAGGAAAGGTTTCTTTCTTTAAGATGAAGTGTTCACTGTTCTTGAGATTTTCATTAAAGTAAGGAAGCCAGCACAGTGCATCGGAGACATCGGGAAGAGTAAGCCTGGCGAATTATTTTCTTTATGCGTTACCTCACTGAAATATAGCCGATTGTTTGCTTCGATGGGTATATATATTGCCGACAACATGGCTTTATTCTCATCCGGAATAAGGAAAAGTTTTACGGGAGAATCATACTCTCAACCATCGTGGCTCGTGGAATTTTTGCTTTATGAAATGAAACAAGTTATAAAGCAAAATTCCACGAGCCACAATTATGTATACAAGCATTTGCTTGGCTGCAGATTATATGTCAAAGTCTTTTACAGTGAAAATGAATCAGGGCATTATCCTTCCATTCACTTACAAGCTGTTTTTGCTTATTTCCGTCTGTTGCAAAAGAATCTATAAAAACCGAGTGACACCTTCGGGTTCAATACTCTACTTTATAGTCTCTTTTCACTTTTTCCCCCTTCCAAGCTTTCAAAGCGCTCCATTCGACAGGAGCATCTGTCCAGAAAGGATGATTAGCGGGCAGTCCCAGTGGAAGGAAGCCCAACGTTGCCATGTAGAGACTCCCCGTAGAAGTATACACATCTGCTATTTCCGGTTGATGACCGTTGAAGCCCAATACCAGCCATCCGCCGGCATCGAAATTCTGATTCCCGTCATACATATTATAAATGACGCGTGTGAGACCGCAACGTACTTGAGCCGGCAGTATATGTGCGGGTAGCTTGTCCATTAAAGCCACCTGACACAATGATTGAAAAGCAGCCGTACGGTAAGTTATGGAACGTCCGAACGGAGGATAGCTTCCATCTGGAGCGATCAGGCGTTCTGAAAATTCTGCATGTCGAATCATTCTCTTCAATGCTTTATCATATTCATTGACATTCATCTTACCGGCATCGACTAGTACCTTGAGCATATCTACCAACATGGGGTGCATTACGTAATCATTGTAGTAGTCCATACTGAATTTTCCACCGTCGCTATACCATCCATCGCCCACATACCATTCGCGAAGCTTATAAACGGCCATATTGATTCTTGCCGGATCGTATTCTTCGCCGATTTTCATTAAAAACGCCTCGGTAATTCCAGCAAACAGCAACCAATTGTTGTAAGCTCCCGTACGGTTGCGAAGCGATTTGAATTCTTCTACAAAACGTTGCTTGGTCGTTTCGTTCAACGGTTCCCACAATGCTTTTGGAGCGCGCAAAAAGGCATGAACCACGTAAGCTGCATCTACAATGGGTTGTTGATGAACTCTGAAATTCAGATAATCGGGATTGAGGGGATCGACGGCGTTGACCAATCCTTTCACCGCCTTTTCTCTGATTCTTTTCCTCAATATTCCTTCTTCCGTATCGTCATCGGGCAATTCCAGCCAGGGAGCAATTCCAGCAAGAGTTCTGCCCACAGCTTCCAGATAGGTCACTTTTTTTGCATCCAGCCCATAATCGGGAGAAGTTTCTACTGGCATATTTTTGCTTAACGTTCCTTCAGCAAGATTATGAATGACAGGAAAAGCTATTTTGTATAAAGCGTCTACCCATATTTTCCGGTCGGTCGTTCCATCGGAAAACTCGCTCCGGCCTTTTTCCTTTCTTTTTTGTTGTGCCTGCATAGGCACAACAAAAAAGAGTATCAATAAAAGGAGAATGTTATATTTTATTCTTTTTTCCATGATCGAATATTTATCTGTGATATATGGCTTACCATCCCGGATTATTAGGTTTCAAAGAGCTGTTCTTCTCGATTTCTTCTGCCGGGATAGGCCATAAATAGTCGCGGCTGCTAACTTTACGCGTGTAACGAACCTTACCGGTGAAATCTTTCTCTTTTTTCTCATTGAGTGTCTCTAGCAAGCCCCAACGGCGCATATCGCTGAAACTTAATCCTTCGGCAGCAAGTTCTACAGCCCGTTCATGACGGATACGTGCAAATACTTGATTCTTTGTCCGGGCTTCCAGCCATGCAGGACCACTGTTGATGCCGGGCATATTCACACGTGCGCGAACTTCATTGATCAATCCGACAGCATCATCTTGTTTGCCTTCTTCGTTGTAACATTCTGCCAGCATCAACAGCACATCGGCATAACGAATCAAGGGGAAATTGATAGGCGTATGCGCGCGATTATTGATTGCTCCGCCCATGTTATATTCCGCTACGAATTTTCTCCACAGGTAAGTTTCGAAATTTTGGTTTACACGTATCATTCCATACTTTTCGTTAACACCTGACGCCACAACGTATTCGCAATCCATGGGAGCGTTGGCATACCACCCTTTGAAAGAAGAATAAGGCAATATGACGGATACTGCCATACGCGGGTCGCGTTCTTCATACATTTTCAGTAGTTTCTCCCTAGCTTCGGGATATGTTTTTACTTTCGTCTTGTCTTGACTCAATGTGGCACGGAAAGTCTTGTTCTTTATCTCATCGCTGGTAGTAAACCCCGGAATTACTTCTTCCCAATCGAAAGGGCGACCGTCTTTCCATTCGTACGAATCGACAAAACTGGTGGCTGCCATCACATTATTCCAATCGCTTCCGAAAGCGGCGCGGCTGCCCATGTAAAAAGTCAAGGGCATTCCTACATCTTTTCCTACTCCTCCCATATTCTGAATGGCAAAAACCATTTCCGAACTTTCATCGCCTCCGGGTTTAAACAAGCCCGCATAATCGGGATACAAGGCATGCTTCCCACTTTTGACAACATTCTCAAAACACACAGCCGCCTCTTTATATTGTTTATTGAACAGCAGAACTTTGCCTTTCAACGCCATGGCTGCTTCGGCAGTTGCCCGTCCTTTCTGCGAATCAGCCCACTCTTCCCCCGACAAGGCTTCAATCGCGTCATCCAAATCTTTCAGGATGAAAGTACGGACTTTGTCTGCAGGAGTTCTGGGCTCAAGCATGTTGCCGTAATCTTTCTCAACAATCACACTTTCATCGTAAACAGGCACCGCGCCGAAAAAGTCGAGTAAAGAGAAATAATACAAAGCGCGTAAAAATTTAGCCTCTCCTTTATAGCGTTCGATGAGTTTCTCGTCCATCTGACAACGATGCAAGTTCTGGAGAACAATATTGGCCCGAGCAATTCCTTCGTATAGGTATTTGAATTTATTGGCTCCGTACGAGTTCTTCACATCGTACGTGCCGCGCTGTATAGACTGATAAGACGCATTGTCGTATCCCATTGCTATTCCTCCTAGGCAGTCTATGCCGAAATGCATGCCGAATACGGCTTCGTATTGCATCGTACTGTAAACTCCCATCATAGCCTGATCGGCATGTTCTTTTGTTTGAAAGAAATTATTCGCATTGGGACGATCGAAAGGATATCTGTCCAGGTCATAGCAGCTGCTCATCAGCAGAAGCGCGACCATCATTATGGAAAATCTATGTATTTTATTCATAATATACTGGGTTAAAAGGTTACGTTAAGTCCGATCACCGCTTGTTTCATGGTCGGATAATTCATACTGCTGACTTCCGGATCGAAACCGTTGTATTTGGTGAACGTAAAGAAATTCTCCAAGCTTCCGTACAGGCGTACACGGTTTATATGTACTTGCTGCGTCCATGTTTTCGGAAGAGTATATCCTAATTGGATATTACGTATTTTTACGAAAGCTTTGTTCTCCAGATAAAAATTGCTTGTCTGCATGTTGACCCGGTTGTTGTACTCAAGCAGGCGAGGGTAGGTTGCATTTGTACGACCTTCATACCAGCGTCCGTCAGTAACCTTTTTGTTAAGTTGATAACCGATGCGGACACTCGGAGTATTGTAAGGAGTATACATCCAGAATTCTTTGATACCTGCCGAACCTTGCAGCAGCAAAGAGAAATCAATCCCTTTCCATGCTGCCGAAAGGTTGACGCCAAACAAATATTTCGGATTGGGACCGTCACTGACGATCTTCTTGTCATTATTATCAATAATGCCGTCATGATTGATATCCTTGTACAACAAGTCTCCTTTTTGCGGGGTACCGAATGCTGCAAACGGATTTTTCTTGTTGCCATTCTCGTCCAGCGGAGCATTGTCTATCATGGTTTGCACAAGTTGCATGTCTTCATCCGTCTGTAACAAACGATCTACTATCAGCAAGTATTGCGAGTTGATGGAATGTCCTTCCCAAATCAGATTCGCTCCGCTGATAGCTTGTCCGCCGACATCCTTTCCCTTAAATTTGTTTACCTTATTCTTTACATAAGTGAAGTTTGCGTTGACAGCATAAGAGAAATCTTTTATCTTATCTTGCCATCCGAGTGTGAACTCGACTCCTTGGTTTGTCACAGTGGCGCTATTCTCTTTCGGAATAGAGGCAATCCCGTGTACATCGGGTGCAGGCAAATTTATAAGGATGCCCGTGGTCCGTTTGTGGAAGTAGTCGATTGTTCCCGTCAGGCGATGATTTGCCAGTCCGAAGTCCAATCCGAAGTCTGCCACTTTAGTCGTTTCCCAAGTCAGCCGCGAATTGGCGATAGCAGCTTGCACAAGTCCCATAGCCAAGCTGTTGTTCAAAACATAGCTGACCAATCTACCATTTTTGTCTTTATTAGAGAAAAGAGAAAGCGCATCGTAGTTGCCAACCGAGTTGTTTCCCAACGATCCGTAGGAAACGCGTAGCTTCAAGTTGCTTAATCCTTTGTTGACCAGATTTTCCATGAATTGTTCCTGATCGATGCGCCATGCAGCCGAGAAAGAAGGGAAATATCCCCACCGTTTGTTCGAAAGAAAACGTGAAGACCCGTCGGCGCGCAAGTTCACCTCAAGCAGATATTTATTATCCCAATCCATATTAATGCGTCCGAAGTAAGAGCGCATAGCCCATTCTGTTTTAGATCCGCCTGCGCTAGCCTCCCCGGTTGCCGCATCGATTACGTCAAGTCCCGTATCGATCATGTCGAACTTGCGGGCATTGAAGCCTTTCGATCTAAAAAGTTCCTGACTTCCACCCAACATCGCGTTTAATCCCAACTTTTTCTCGAGCAGTCTGGTTTCATAACGCATCACAAGATCATTGAAATACCGCTCCACTTTTCCGTTGGAGTTGTAGATACTGGTTTTCCCTCGGTTGGAGGAAGTAATCGTTTCCGTTTGAAAATTCCACTTATCGATGAAAACAGGTTTGGTCTCTACCTGTTCGTCCACAAACTCATACGAATAAGTTCCTGTGATAGAGAATCCTGTAAACGGAGTAAGCACTCCTGTAAAATGAGAGCGGAAATTATTTTTCCGAATATTGCCGGCAATACTGTTCAGGCGTGCTAGCGGATTGTTGCTGGCGGACTGTGCCGCATCTTCCGACGAGTTCATTCCGCCATATCTGCCGTCGGGAGCGCGAAATACCATTCCGGGAGTAGTGGCGGCCGCATAAGTGAATATGTCGTCTACTACCGTTCCCGAATCTTTATATTTGGCTGCCGGCTCCATATCCGAGACATATCCGCTTACTTGTACACCCAATTTGAACCAAGGCTTCACATTGGCATCTATACTCAGGCGGGCATTATGCTTTTTAAATCCGGAGTTTTCCATCACACCCGGATCATTATTATAGCCGTATGAAGAATAAAAACGTAATTTCTCACTGCCTCCGCTCATGGAGATCACATGATTCGTAGCTGTCGATGAGCGGAAAGTCTCTTTTATCCAGTCCGTATTCGGATAAAGCAGCGGATTTTTCCCGGCATCTTCTCTCCATAGTTTGATAGTTGCTTCAGAGAATGGCTTTTTCAGCTTGGAGTTTCCATACCCTTCATTGACTAATTCCATGTATTCGGCATAGTCGGATACGGGAGTCAGTGTATTGCGAATAGATTCAAAAGACACATAACCGTTGTATTCTATTTTGAAGTCTCCCGCTTTCCCTTGTTTGGTTGTAATAAGAATTACTCCATTAGCTGCACGCGACCCGTAAATGGCAGCAGAGGCCGCGTCTTTCAAAACAGACATAGACTCTATATCCTGCGGGTTTACCGTGTTGATCCCGGCTTCCACACCATCTATAATAATCAATGGCGCCGAACTGTTTAGTGTACCTTGTCCGCGCACTTTAATGGTGGCGTTATCATTACCCGGCTGGTTGTTGGCAGAAGAAACCTGCACGCCGGCCGCCATACCCGCGAGCGCCTGTGAAATATTCGTGATGGGGCGGCTTTCGGCCAGTTCGCCTACATTAATAGAAGATACAGACCCCGTCAGATTTACTTTCTTTTGTGTGCCGTATCCTACCACTACCACCTCATCCAAAGCTTTGGCATCTTCAACAAGAGTCACGTTGATCACTTTTTTTCCCGCAACGGATACCTGCACATCTTTGTATCCTACAAATTTTATAATCAGAGTTGCATTGGGCGAAACTTTCAACGAATACTTTCCGTCAAGGTCGGTAATAGTTCCGTTCGAAGTTCCCTTTTCGAGAACATTGGCACCGATAATCGGTCCCGATTTATCTTCCACAATTCCCGCCACAGTAACTTTTTCCTGTTGCTGGACATTTTCGACCGATGGGAGTGGAGAGTAAGGAATTGCGTTTGCCTTTCCGGAGAATGCAAGGAAAACAGGGACAGCCCACAATAATTTCCTTGGCAGAACGAAGAATAATGACTTCTTTCTCATAATTATATTAGATTTTAATGAATAATAATAAGGTTATAGAAAGATTTAATAAGCAATAATTTGTGTCTTACAAAGTTAAAGCAAACAAGCACCGAGTATGTCTAATATTGTTCATTTTACTTCTAAATTTGTTCAGAAAGCTGCTTTTTGACAAGAAATGATATTTATAAATGGAGGAGTCAAAATTCTAACATTAACGAGAGCAAACAATTGCGTAAAGGCATTGGGTAATATTGTGTCGACTCATAATATGTATCAAGTAAATTATCTATACGAAGTTGGGGAGTTAATGTGAACCGTTTTCCAATCTCAAACTGATAACCCGCAAGAAGGTTGTGAACTGAATAAGAAGCTGTGGAATAAGATTGATCGGTTGTTATATAACGTTTCCCTATATAACTTGTTTGGCACGACAAAAAGCCTTTTTTATAATTCAGTTCCAGACGCATATTCCATTTGTATTTGGGGACATAAGGTATTTGTTTCATGTAAGAATGGTCGTCTTCATGTTGTTTCTTGCGTGTGCGTGATTGCGTCCAACTGAAGTTTCCAGATAAAACTGTTTCCCAATCACCTTTTTTAAACTCCGCTTTTCCGTAAAACTCTATTCCGGCAGAAAGAACATCTCGTTTGTTTTGCGGCGTCCATATCCACTGGTTTCCGTCTTTCGGGAGCCATACAATCCAATTATCTATGTGCATCAGATAACCTGAAAATTCCCCACTTAGAATTAAAAGTTCATTTAATTTTTTCTTATAAGACACTGAAGCGTCATAAGAGTAGCCTTCTTCCGGCTTCACATTCGGATTTCCCCCCGGACGCCAATATAAGTCATTCATACTTGGAAACCGATAGTTGTATGCCACGTTACCTTTTATTTGCAATTCTTTTTGCCAAAGGTTGACTAGAAAACCGGCCGACCAGGTAGATATTCCTTTACGGTCATTCTGCTCGAACATGTACTGACCATTGACTAATAACCACTGAATAGGATTCCAGCGTGTAGATGTTTGCCATGACAGAATGTTTCGGTGGTGAGTGAAAGGAGCATCCGCCACAGGAATGTCATAATGTACGTCATCGATTATATATTTAGATGAATCGATATCTATATAACTTTTGATTTTAATAAGATCATGTGAGTAGGTCAGTGTAGTATTCAATATCAGTCGATTGCTTGGAGCACACGAGTAATCTACTATTCCTTGCCAAGTATGTGAAGAGTTAATATTGCCTTTCGGATCGAAGAAACGATTATCGTACCATTGTTCGTATTTTTGTCGGTAATAAAGCCATGAGCTTTTGAGACGTAGCTCATGGATGCCGCGGCGATAATCCATTCCCGCATAAGTTCTCAGATTAGTTTCTTTTTGTTGTTCGTGCGAAGTGTTGACGACACCCAGTGGAGGAGGAAGCATCCGTTTCCCTTGCTGCAACCATCCTATCGTTGTCAGATTCATATAAGGCGACAGACGAAAATAATCTTCCCGTGTCATTCCCCATTGCGTATAATCGGCGTCTTGCCGTTTCTCCCGAAAAGGATTATTTGTCAATATCTTATTCAAATAGGTATAGCTATTATCCGAATGCTGATAATATATGCGTGTTTTTTCAGCTTTTCGTTTTTTGCCGATATTCAATTGTCCACCCGCAGTGTATGTATTATACGAACCATACTCTGCAAAAATTTTTCCTTTCGGTCCGCTATCCCAATCCGGGTTGGAGAATAGATTTACACTGCCTGTTATGGCACCTGTGCCATTCTTTGTATGACTGCTTCCGAAGTATAAATCGATATTATCGATGAAGAATACGGGAATTTGTGAGAAGTCGAACGTACCCGACATGGGCGGGGTGATATTAATGCCATTCCAGTTGACGCGGGTTTGTGACGCACTTCCTCCACGGAAAGATGCGGTGCCCAATGCCCCTGTTCCCGTACTTTTGATATATACGGGTGTGTGGTCGGTTAATATTTCTGCCAGCGAACGGGTTTTGTTGGCTTGTAATGTTTTTGAATTGATAGACATGATTTTAGCTCCTGCATTCGTCTCATCCATATGACGGATACGCTGCGCCACGATTTCGACAGTATCAATTTGGCCGTACATGGCGATGGAATCAACAGTTTGGGCTGCCGGATTGTCCAAGCAGCCCAAGCAGCCCAATATGCTAATTAAAAGCTTTTTGCAAGTGGATATTCTCACACCGATTGTTTATTTTGTTTTAGGAAAATACACTTGAGCCGGATAAATACCTACCCGATAGCTGATAATCATTTCGTCTTTCTTGAATTTACGGAGATAACCCCGTTGGGATGAATAGTCGAGACAATCACAAATGAATACGTCTCCTTCGGAGTTTACTCCGAAGCCATACATCATACTTATTCCGGGAACGTCTCTGTACAGCTCAAATTTACCCGTTTCTACATTCATTCGGTATACACTTTGCTGTGTAGACACTCCCGACCAAGAGGATTTTATCGTACAGGTTTGTACATTAAAATAAATCCACGTTAATGTAGGGTCGATATCCGTGCGGTTATAACTCACTCCTGCCCACACATCACCGGGCTTTATGTCTTCTTCGGATACAAATGGAAGCTTATGACTTGCAACGCTTTTTTCTTGTATGGGGTCTACACATTTCAATACTATGCCATCCTTTTCATTCATCAATACCCATAGTTTTTTGTTTTTATCCACAAGCATTTTGCAGGTACTGGTTTCCTCCGAACTTTTTATATTCGGTATTTGGCGGACGGATTGCGCGTTGATTCTATCGAGATCAAAAACGTATAATCCTTGCTTGCTTAACCCAAACAATTTGTTATTCAGCACTGCCATATACTGTATTGCCGATGGAATAGAAATATATTCCAAGGGTTTATCGTATGGGGCTACGGTTTTTATACGTACCAATTGATTTTTTATGTCAGATACGATGGCTTCATTATCTGAGATGGCGACAATTTGCTGTGGATTTCCCTCTTTCGGGTATAGTATGGTACCTAACGAACGGAAGGACTCGGGGGCAATTATTTCTATTTTCTTTGAATTGCTGAGTGTTACAAAGTATTTTCCATTGATTTCTTCGATAGATTGTGCCACATCTCCCAATGGGCGATTGTTTACTTGCCGAAAAATATCAGGATTTACCATCCCATTCCGATAAACGACCGAGATACTTCCCAAATTCTTGCTCCAGCTTCCTTGATTCAGAACAAGAGCTTCAATACTACTTTCTTCTCCGGAATTAATCGGAGAGTCGGAGTCGTCATCACTACATGCGGTAAACGACAGAATGAGCATGGCCGATAGCAGTGCCCATAATTTTTTGTTCAATAATAACATTACTATACTTTTTATTAAATTAAAAAAACAAAAAAGAGTAGCTCATATTTATATTCAATAAATATTGTTTGCTCTGTTTCTTTCCCTTAAAAACATTGAACAATGTATGTTATATTCCGGCAGGTCTTCTGACTTACTCCCGTATTCAGAGCGCCTTCCCATCTCAAAAGAATGGAGATAGTGGCTTAAAGTAGATGCTCTATACGTTGTGATGGAGCTTACAGCAGCGGGACTGTCCAGGATTTACACCTGGTTCCCTTTTCATTTCTCAACTAGAACAAGTTGAAAAACACCTGAATAATGAAGCAAAAATAGAGAAATATTTTGGTATTTCTATTAATTATTGATTTTTTTTGTGTCTAAACCATTTCTCTTTTAATAGAGTCGGGATTAAAAAACACTATGCCTGGTATAATTTTCGATTGAATTAATTTAAGAATAAAGTATAACTCGCAAGGTCCAATATCTTTTGAACATTGCTTACATCATTAACATGCTTTCTATGTGGTTAGTTTGTAAGATTTTTATCAAAACACTTTCAATAAAATATTCCCCTTTTAGTCTTAAAGATTTTGAAATATTCATTTTTACATTCCCTTGTTAGCTATCTTTTTATTCCGATTTTTATGAATTTACTGTTGCTATGATATTGATAAATTTTATTTATTGGATGTTTCTTTGAGTTTGTTTTTTTTGTTTTTATTAATTCTTTAGTTTCATCAACAAATTTATTGTGATTAAAATATCGTTTTTCTATATTTGTGCCCGTGCACGAAAATAATTGCGGAAATATCTCTTTAATTCATTGCCTATTTCCTCTCTAATCAAATTATTATTTATTACTTTTGCGGAAAAATTTATGAAACCATTATTTTATAATAACACATGGCAAATGTAATAAAGTTACGCAAAGGCCTTGACATAAACCTGAAAGGGAAAGCTGCCGAAGTGTATACAACTGTAAAAGAACCGGGATTTTACGCTCTTGTACCCGATGATTTTACAGGGGTAACGCCGAAAGTGGTGGTGAAAGAACAGGAATATGTAATGGTCGGTGGACCCTTGTTTATTGACAAGTATCATCCTGAATTGAAATTTGTATCGCCCGTTAGCGGTGTAGTGACAAGTGTGGAGCGCGGTGCCCGCCGTAAAGTTTTGAATATTGTGGTGGAAGCTGCTGCCGAACAGGATTATCAGGAGTTCGGTAAGAAAAGAGTCGAAACGATGGATGCTGAAGCTGTGAAAAACGCGTTGTTGGAAGCCGGTCTTTTCGCCTTTATCAAGCAACGTCCGTATGACGTTATAGCCGATCCTACAGTATCTCCGAAAGCAATCTTTATTTCAGCTTTTGATACTAATCCGTTGGCTCCCGATTTTGAAATCGCTTTGCGAGGCGAAGAAGAGAACTTCCAGACAGGACTTGATGCTCTTGCCAAATTGGCTAAAACGTATTTAAGTATCAGCGTTAAGCAAAAGGCTACAGCTTTGACGGATGCAAAAAACGTAACCGTTACTTCATTCGAAGGGCCTAATCCTGCAGGAAATGTAGGAGTTCAGATTAATCACATCGCTCCGATTTCTAAGGGGGAAACAGTATGGACAATAGATCCGCAAGCGGTTATATTTATTGGACGTGTGTTTAATACCGGTCGTGTAGATTTTACCCGTACTGTAGCTGTCACCGGTTCCGAAGTGTTGAAACCTTCTTATTGTAAACTTCAAGTAGGAGCTTTACTTACGAATGTGTTTACAGGTAACGTGACGAAAAATAAAGGATTACGATATATCAGCGGAAATGTGTTGACGGGAAAACAAGTTTCTCCAAATGGATTTCTTGGTGCTTTCCACAGTCAGCTTACAGTTATTCCTGAAGGTGATGATACGCATGAAATGTTAGGATGGATCATGCCTCGTTGCAATCAGTTCAGTGCTAACCATTCTTATTTCAGTTGGCTGACTGGTAAGAAAGAATATACGCTTGACGCTCGGATTAAAGGAGGTGAACGTCACATGATTATGTCCGGTGAGTACGATAAAGTCTTCCCGATGGACATTCTCCCCGAATTCCTTATTAAAGCAATAATTGCAGGAGATATTGATCGTATGGAAGCATTGGGTATTTACGAAGTTGCACCCGAAGACTTTGCTGTTTGCGAATTTGTTTGTTCATCAAAAATGGAATTGCAGCGTATTGTTCGTGCCGGGTTGGATATGCTCAGAGCAGAAATGACATAAGAGGCATAAATAGCTATGCAGCAAAATATTAATGATTAATTGTAGAAAAAATAATAAATAATTTGAATTTTGAATTTAAGTCAAAAGTAAGAGTTATCCCTATATTTTTAACCTATACAAGTAATATTTTTTTAAAAAATCCTTTAATAGAGTCAGATATTGTATACGTAACACTTAATGAGTTTGAATTTTATTTAAAAAGTTTGTTAAGTTAAATTATATGATAAATAGTTGTTGATGAGAAAATTTTTTCATCTTCACTATTTTTTATAAAAAAGTTGAGACAATAAAATTTTCCTGTTAAAATTAAATCGCATAAAATAACCATAAAGGAAGTGATTTCATTGTCTCTATCTAATCTTATCAAATCTATCTTAAATATTCAAGATGATAATATTTCTTTTCCAGAAGAAGAATATTGTCAACTTATTCAAAAAGGTAATTATCTAGTTAAAGTGTTTAAGGGCTTTCTTAAGTCTGATTACTGCACTTGTCCTCATTGTAATTCTAAAAATATTGTTAAAAATGGTTCAAGACATTGTAAAATTAAATATATCCCTATTCAAAATTACAATGTTGAGCTTAAGCTTACTATACAAAGATATATTTGTGATGAATTTAAGTCTGTTAAAAATATTGATGGTGCTATGTCTTTTGTTTTTGCTGACTATCATACTAAAAATATTATTGACATTGTGGAAAATAGAAGACTTTATTCTCTTACAGAATACTTTTTAAGATTTTCTTTAGAAGCTAGAAATAGTATAAAATATATCTGCATGGATATGTATACTC
>OHBE01002568.1_pt1 | contig 13143 bp, 7 predicted proteins | sample 1577231 | NCBI WGS metagenome assembly OHBE01 (sample SAMEA3541506, study PRJEB24748) | human gut metagenome | biome: human gut; feature: human-associated habitat; material: faeces | place: China | collected 2012
GGAGTATAATTCCACTTCTTGGAGTCAACGGCCCCATCGATATTAAATTCATCTGCAAAAATTAAAACCCACGAATTATCATCCTCATTATCAATGGTATCCCTAGCCTGTTGGTTTTGATTGTTAACAAAAGAGGTAGAGGTTTCATCTGAACATCCGACAAATAAACTACAAAAAAACAATAAAGTAAAATATTTCATTTTCATACAATCTCTATTTATATAATTAAATACACGGAAAAGTACATCCGGTTGGAATAAGACATACCTTCCCCTCCAACCGGATACCCTCATTTATTCTTCTTGCTTTTCGTAACCGGGGGTCTGTTCCAAGGCCGAATCATTATTAAGTATCTCATTATCCAACGGCCACAAAACTTTATATGCCTCAGTTTCTTGATTAAGCACCGCTCGTTTACCTTCAATATCCCCTTCTTTGCAGAACACTAATGGAATTCCGTCCTTTGCATTTTTCATGCGGCACAAATCCCACCAACGCTGTCCTTCCTGTACAAACTCCTTATCCTTTTCATGTAAAATAGCTAATTCATTAGTTAGAAAATCAGATGCCTTATATATATGCGAACCTGTCTCAGACTTATACGCCCTATTTCTGACTAAATTTATATATCTCTCAACATTTACATTATCACTCTCCATATTAGCAATCTCGGCTAATGCCAGATATACCCAGGATAAACGATAAAGAATAAAATCACCATCATAAACTCTGTTCCCCTGAGCATTGAGAGAACCCAAATTCTTACATACATGGGTACCATATATGTATAATTCTCCACTTTCCTTTTTCCGATATGAAGGCATAAATGTAGCTTCACGACGAGAATCACTATCCTCAAACTTCTCATAAAGGGCGAACTTATACTCATACTGCTGCTGCCCGTTATTCTGTATATCAAGCGCATCATTCCAAACACTTCCATCCGCCCTGTAACTATCTTTATTGGTCGTCCCGGAAACAAGGGAATAAGTATATGCGCGAGGAAGTGAATTTTCAGCTTCACCCTCCATATAGGAAACGGCCAATATCACTTCACTATTACCTTCGTTATCGGTGCTGAATATACGCTTAAAATCCTGTTGCAACTGGAGTCCATAATTACCCTCTACATTTTTTAAGAAATGCTTGGCCTTTGACAAATCTGATATATCGGCCTTGTTATCACCAATGGTCACTTTAGAATTCCATAAATAGACCTCGCCGGCCAGACATTCCGTAGCGGCCTTTGACCAGTATACCTTATTGCCGTGTCCATATGGGTCGAAACCTGATTGTTCTCCAAAATACTGAAGTGAAGTGTCCAGATCCTTTTTAATCTGTGCCATGACTTCACTGGGTTTAGCCCTCCCCAAAGAAAGTTTGAGCGGGTCAAGCTCTCCTTCGACAACTTCCACACCCAAACGAATGGGCACCCCACCATAGACCCTATAAAGATCAAAATAGTAAAAGGCGCGAAGACCATATGCCTGTCCCAAATAATAATTCTTTTTATTCTCCGGCATAAAAGCGGCATCTGTTACATGGGCAATAAAAAGATTGATATTAGTTATACAACCATAAATATCTCCAAATTTACTAACTCCAGGAGTCTCTCTGGATAAATTCTGTAAAATAATTGCACCGTTGGAAATAGTCAGTCCATCTGCACTTACACCATCCTTGTAATGCCCCCCCCTCAATTCTCCAAAAGTGATGACGTGCTGCCCGGCCTTAGCTCTTAAGGCATCATGAAGCCCATCCACATATGCACTGACCTGGGCCTCCGTCTTCCAGAAATTGCCGCTTCCATAATTGTCTATCGGGGCGAGATCGAGCAGGTCCCCGCATGAAGTTGTAACAATAGCAGCTACACACAACACCATATGATTTATAAATTTTATCTTTCTCATCTTATTCCAATTTTTTAAAATGTAACATTAACGCCAAGAATGACGGTCCGTGGCAAGGGGTATCCCGAGGAGATTTCCGGACTCACTGTCCTGGCAGATGTCAAATAACCCAAATTTTGTCCTGTAATTGAGAATTGTAACTTCTGCATATACAGTTTTTTAGACAATTCTTGAGGAAGAGTATATGACAGAGACAACTCCCTGACACCTAAATAGTTGCCCTTGGATGCAAACAAGGTAGAGGTGCGGTTGTAGTTGGCGGTTCCTAGCTGATCACCATATACATAACGGGGATATTTTGCATTTGGATTGCTTTCATTCCAGGTGTTGAAGACATCCTTTGTCGTATTGTAAGTCCCCTGCATACATCCTAAGAGCCATGGGGTTTGATTATCGTAAACCCAATAATCAAGCGCGAAATCAAAACGGGCATACAAGCTAAGTCCCTTCCAAGACATTGTGGTATTAAAACCACCAAACCAGCGAGGAGTGGTATTTCCTATTACCACCTGATCATACTGGTCAATCATGCCATCTCCATTCACATCCTTCCATTTCATATCTCCCGGCTTAATCTCTACACCTTTTGCCTGCTCGGCAGCAGAAAGTCTCTTCCAGGCATCAGGACCATACTGATATTTACCTTGAGCATTACCAGACTTTACAACCAAATCTCCGGGAATGTCATCCATACTTTGGTAAATACCTTCTGCCTGATAACCGACAAGCACGCCATATTCCATTCCTTCCTGAAAACCTCCGACCCACACCTTCTCATCTTCGAATACACCTGTTTCCGGATTTGCTATCTTCCGTCCTGTGTACACCTGCTGTCCTTCCTGTCTGTTGCGCGGCTCTTTGTTATAGGGCAGGGCTATGATCTTATTTTTGTTATAAGTTATATTAAGGGAAGCGTCCCAAGTAAAATCCCTGGTTTCCATAATTTTACCGGAAAGCTGTAGCTCAATTCCACGATTACGCAGTTTCCCATTATTGTTCCTTATAGAAGAGAATCCCGTGGTTGAGGGAAGTGTGAGGTCCGCATATTTGTCAGAGGTCAGACGGTTGTAATAATCGATATCCAGATTCAACCGTCCATCCAAAAGTCCTACATTCAAGCCTATGTCAAAGCTGGCCGTCTTTTCCCAACGAAGGGAAGGATTGGGTAAGGCTCCTATCAGGAAACCGTTATTACCATGATATTTGTTTGAATTATATGAACCTTGAAGGGTATATGGACCGATTCCGCTGGCATTACCGTTCAAACCGTAACTAGCCCTCAGCTTTCCATAATAAAGGAAAGGAAGTGACTCCTTCACAAAATCCTCTTTCGTGAAAACCCAGCCACCGGAAACTCCCGGAAAAAAACCCCACCGGTTCTTACCCAACAAAGAAGAATAACCGTCATAACGGAATACTCCAGAGAATAAATATTTACCCTCATAGTCATAGTTCAAACGACCAAAATAAGACAGGATACGGTAACGGCTATGACTCGAATCTATAGAACGTTTTCCCTCACCCGCATCGGTCAAGCCTAATTTTTTAAAATCATCGGTAGAGGCACCAAAACCGGATGCTGAGAAACCGTTATTATACTGATCATAAAACTCACTACCAAGCATAACATTCAAATTATGTGAAGTGGCAAATGTTGTTGTATAGTCCAAAACGGCATTATAAGTCTGAGAGAACTGGCGGGAATAGCTCGCACTGGTTGAACGGGTTCGATCCCATTGTCCCGGAACCGTCTCATAATCCTTGCGCATATTTTCTTCTACAGTATGAAAATAATACCAGCTGGCAGAGGCCCTCAAAACCAACCCTTTGAATAAATTTGCTTCCACGGACTGCATAAGGGTCAATTTGGTCCGTTCATTGTCCTGGTCATAACTTCTTGGAACATAGGTCTGGTTACCGTCGCCCGGAGATGGACCCAACGTCGAATTACCGTCTTCGTCTTCAAAACGGACGGTGGGGGGGGAGCTCATCACGCGACCAAAATAATCCGCCTCCGTCCCCCAATCGTTGTTTAACCATACATAATTAGCACGGCTGAAAGTTGCATTGGAAGTCGTTTTCAACCAATCCGCAATTTTGTATGAACCATTAAATGTGAAATTATAACGTGTATACTCGGTAGTGATAGGAGCTCCTGGGGAATCATTATAGCCCAAACTAGCATAATAAGTACCCCTATCATTACCACCGGACATACTGACTGTATAATCCTGCGTAACTACCGGGTTACGAAGATTATACTCCTCCGGCTTTGTCTCTTTGTATATGATTGTTTTGGAAGGATCCAAGGGGTCCGGCATTTCACGCCATCCCTTATCCAAAAGGTAGGCGTTTGCATCTGTTTTTCCCATAATGTTCCATACCATTTTCGGTCCAATCTGATTTCCCGTACCCAAGGCAGTGGAACCTGTCAAACTCGCCTGAGGTGCCCACGGGGTATTTTTATAGGCGGTACGAAGGGCTATAATATAGTCTTCCGCGCCCAGAAAATCATAGGGATTATTAACGTAACCAAGCCCCACATTGGCCCTAAAGTTTATTTCCCGATGTCCTGCCTTGCCTGACTTTGTCGTAATCAAAATGACACCATTACTTGCACGGGCGCCGTAGATGGCTGTAGCCCCGGCATCCTTCAGCACATCCATAGATGCAATATCCTGAGGATTGATATCATCAAAATTATCACGAAGCTGCCCGTCCACTACCACCAAGGGCCCCCCGGAACCATCGAAATTTGTACCACCACGTAATATAATTTTAGGAGACGAGGTTGGATTCCCCGAGGTGAGAGAGACCTTCAAACCGGGAACAGAGCCTGACAAGGCCTGAGAGGGATTGGTGTATATACCCTTGTCCAACATCTGGGGATTGACTGTCGAAATGGAATTCGTAAGTTTGGATCGTGATACCTTACCGCCATAACCCGTAACAACAACTTCCTGCAAAAGTTCACTGTCCTCTTTCAATACAATCTTAAAATTTGTTTTTCCCTTCACACTCAAGGTTTGGGAAGAGAAGCCGATGAATGATACCTGAATACTGGCATTCTCAGAAACAGAAAGTGTAAAATTGCCATCAACGTCAGAGACCGTACCATTCGTTGTCCCGACTTCCACAATACTGGCACCAATAACGGCCTCTCCCGCAGTATCCGTTATTATGCCCGTAATACTTTTCTTCTGTGCCACAACTACAATCGAACACAGAAGAAAAACAAATAAAATAAAACTCTTTTTCATACTCTTTTATGTTTTTCATGTTTAAAACACCTATCAACAAGAGGCGTTCAAATACCATATATCCACTCCAAAAACATCACAAATTACGGAGGTATAAACAAAGGAATAAAGAAAATCATATTTAATAAATTAGGGGTTATTATTTACAAGCGCAAAGAAAGAGCTCATAAAACTAAACATAGTCAGAAAGCATTTAAAAAAAGTCATATATCATCCAATACTGCATTTTTTTATCAAAAACAGAATAATTAATAAACATTTTATATATATACGTTGTTAAATAGAAAAAAATCAGCTTTAAACAACACGAAAAGATAAAAATGTACAGGTTATTTGGTATATTCGCAATATTAACACTACTTTGCATATCATCTACATCAGGTCATGACATAAATTACCAGTTTACGTCTATTTCCGTAGCGGAAGGATTGTCTCAATCTACCGCCCAATCCATACTTTTAGATAAGAAAGGGAAATTATGGATAGGAACAAAAAATGGTCTGAATTCTTATACGGGACAAAATCTGAAAATATTCAAAAGCCACCCCAACGACAGATATTCCTTACCAAGCAATCACATTATACATTTAACCCAAGATTCCCTTAACGACATATGGATATCTACCAGACAAGGTATGGTTAGATATGATGAGACACACGGGAATTTTATTCCCTTCAATCATGATATCATCTATTCTTCCTTATGCATAAATGGAGGAGTACTTTTCGGAAGTGAGAATCGAATATACAAATATGATTACCAAAAACGCTCTTTTAAAGCAGTATGCATCAACCCCAAAGGTGCTACGGACAGTGACATTACCAAATATAGGGTACAAAGAATTATAGCAGTTTCCCCAAAGGAGGTGCTAATCGTCACCAGAAGGGATGGAATATATATATTGAATTACCCCAATATGCAATTAAAGCGTTTTTTCTCTTGTCCAAACAACATTTTACAAGGAGCATGTCTGGCTTCAAACGGATACATATATTTATCTTTTTGGGGACAAGGCCTGTTTTGTTATGAGAAAACAGGAAAACTTATAAAACAATATACGAGCAACAACTCCGGATTGACAAACAATTATGTATTGGATATAATAGAAAAGAAAGGATATCTATGGTTAGCAACTGATGGCGGAGGAATAAATCGCCTGGAACTACGCAATGAAAAATTCTCTAACCTCTATCATATTGCCGGAGATGAAAATTCACTCCCTGTCAATTCTATTACTGTATTATATAAGGATAGCAACGAATGTTTATGGGCGGGAAGTGTTAGAGGAGGAGTTTTCAATATCAAAGAAAGTTACATACGTACTTATAAAGACTGTCCTTTAGGATATAATAATGGATTGAGCGAAAAATCTGTGACGAGTTTTTACGAGGAAGCTAATGGAAAGTTATGGATTGGTACGGACGGAGGCGGAATAAACTTGTATGATCCTCAAACGGGAAACTTCAAGCACTTCTCGTCTACCTATGGGGATAAAGTGATTTCCATAGCCCCAGTATCAGAAAAAGAACTAATGATATCTGTTTACACAAAGGGACTTTTCCTGTTTGAAAAAAACACAGGCATTTATCGACCGTTTGTGATAATAAACGACAGTATTAACTTCAGGCAGTGCTTTTACGGATATCTTCCACGCGCTCACCGAGTGACAGAAAACAAAATATATATACTTAGTAAGGAGCTATGGGTATATAATATAAATAATAAAAAATTGTCTCCAATCAAAAATGATAACAATTATCAATTACAAGCCTCGGTCATAGCCTACTGCGACAAAAAGATATCCTTGGCAATGAATGGAAACAAAGTATTCCGAATCATTAACAAGAATGACAGCATTGATCTTCTTTTTCAATTGGACGAGAAAGAAGTTATCAGTGCGATTGATTACGACGGAATAAATAAGATATGGGTGGGAACAACAACAGGAATGGGATATTATGATATAAAAGAGAAAAGATATTTTAAAATCAGGTCACAGTTATTCAATGATATTACCGCCCTCCGTTATGAGCCTTCTTCAGAAAGGATATGGATCTGTGCACAAAACCAACTATTTTCTTACTGCATAAAAGAAAACAGATTTATTCAATGGAACAGAAGCGACGGATTTTATCCCAATGAAATAATATTTACTTATCAACAACGGGCTGAAAAAAACAGCCAATATCTTTACTTTGGTGGCATAGAAGGACTGGTCCGAATAAACACAGACATCCCAGAGCCTAATGAACCAGATCCGGAAATAGCACTTTACAGCATAGAACTTAACGGGCAACCGTATACATCCGGTATAGACACCCAAAATATAAAAGTTCCATGGGAACATAATGCACTCGCCCTACGGGTATATATTAAAAATAAAGATATTTTCCAGCGAGTTCCATTCCGATATATCATAAAAGGAAATGTTGATAAGATAATCGAATCATATAATCCGATATTGGATCTTTCCAACCTATCTACCGGTAAATACCGCATCGAAGTAGCATGTATGACAAAAGACGGAAATTATACCACTCCTATCCTTCTCACAAATGTCCATATTACCCCACCATGGTATAAAACAGACTGGTTTATAATATTATGTTGTATTAGCCTTATAGGAGGGGGTATTGCAGGAATATTCATTTTTAATATAAAAAAGGAAGCAAGAATACAAAAGAGACTAAAAGAATACAGACAATATCTGAATGAAAAGAGGATAGATTTCCTCATTCACATAAATCACGAATTACGTACTCCCTTAACATTGATTTATGCCCCACTAAAACGTCTCATGGACAAAAGTGAGATGCAAGGATTACCTCAGCATCTGATACCACAATTACAACTACTATTCAACCAAGCACAACATATGAGGGAAATAGTAGATATGGTGTTGGACTGGAGCAGTTTGGAGGCAGACTATAATAAATTGAAAATACAAAAAACTCAATTGAACGAATGGGTAACCGAGGTTATCAAAGACTATATGAATGAGGCAAAAGAAAAAGAGATATGCATACAATTACAAATAGATCCCAACATAGAGGAGGTATGGTTTGACAAACAAAAGTGTCAAACAGTACTATCAAACTTACTGATGAATGCACTAAAATTCAGTAAGGCAAACAGCAATATAACAGTAAGCACGCAACGTCTTGAAAACACAGTCAGAATATCTGTTATAGACGAAGGAAGCGGTATAGAAGATTCGGATATGGCAAATCTCTTCACTAAATTCCACAAAGGTAATCACAAAGAGAGAGGAAGTGGATTCGGATTATATTATGCCAAAACAATAATGGAAATGCACGGGGGGCTTATAAGGGCCTATAATAATACAAACAAAGGAGCTACATTCTATTTGGAGCTGCCATTGCTCAATACAAATAAAAAAGAAGAATCCGCCTATTTACAGCAAAAAGACTCTCCTCTCCCTTCCAGCATCCAAGATACACATTTCGATTGTACCGGAAAGACTGTGCTTATTGTAGAGGACGAAAAGGAGTTAAGGGAATATCTCATAAGTTCTTTAACTGAGTTCTTTAAGAAAGTTTATGCGGCAGACAATGCAGTCTCTGCCTTAGAAATCTGTCAGAAGAAACAGCCTTCTATTATTATTAGTGACGTGATGATGCCGCAAATGGATGGTTTTGAATTATGCCGTCAGATAAAAAACAACATCCAGATAAGCCATATCCCTGTAATACTGTTAACAGCACGTTATGACCAGACAGGGATAACAACCGGATATAAATCCGGAGCTGATGCTTACATCCCCAAACCATTTGATCTAGACTCTCTAAAGATCGTCATCGGAAATATTTTAAAAAATAGAGAGAAAATACACAATCAATACATCTCTATCAACCAGTCGACTTCTCTCCAGACTTTAACAAACAGTAAAGCAGATGAGGATTTCATGACAAAAATAAATATAATTATACATGAAAACCTATCTGACGAGGAATTCTCCGTCCAGCAATTGGCAGATCTCATGACAATTAGCCGTTCTTCTTTATACAACAAGATAAAAATTATAACGGGTTTGGGAGTCAATGACTATATAAACAGATTACGTATCGAAAAAGCGATCTCACTGCTTACCAATACAAATTTAAACATAAATGAAATAAGCAGTGAAGTGGGTTTTACTTATCCCCGATATTTTAGTTCAACATTCAAACAAATGAAAGGAATGACTCCCAAACAATTTAGAGAGGAGAATCGTATGAAATAAGTAGGAAGTTCCTGGGAAACATAACAAGTATGAACGGGTGGATACAAAGATATAATTTCCTTCTTAATAAAAAATAAATGTCGGAACCGTGCAATGGGAATCATACGCAATTGTCTATATTTGCGCTATTGAACAACAAATACAGGTACAATTATGGAACACAAAGCTGATAAGGACTATATGGCTATCATTTCACTCCGGAAGTTACCTCAATACTCAAAAAGATCTATTGCTTATTTCCAAAGCAGAGGGACGGATAATAACTCTAAGAATGACCTGCTACCATGTCAATAGAAATAAAATATTTTAAAGATAGAAAAGAGTGGCGAAAAAGGATATAATTGCCAGATTGAAAGAAGATAAAACTGTATGGAACAATTATCAACTTTTTTCCGACACATATAAACGCATCCGAATTGCCTACATTGAAGCAGCAAGGAAACGGCCTGAAGAATTTGAAAAGCGATTAAACAACTTTATCTGTAAAGTGAAAGAGAATAAGATGATAACCGGATTTGGCGGAATAGAAAAATATTATTGAGATTGTCCGAATCTTTATGGAAGAATATCCTTATAGTCTGATGGAAGCGATGGAGCATCATTAGTAGTAAATCACTAAAAACTTTTCTTTCCCTTTTAGTAGTTTGCCTGTTTGAGTTGTATTATATATAGATAGTCAATAAAAGTCAAAGTAATCAACTTATTAAACAGTTAACCTTATGTTCAAACAACTAAGTACTTCTCTACTGATTGCATCAGCATGTATTTTGTCCTCTTGCACGCCTACGGTGAAGCAGGAGATCGCAATTTTACCTACCCCCGTTAGTTTGACGGAACAGTCGGGTGCCTTCGTCTTAAAGGATGGAATGAAAATCGGCGTTTCCGATCAGTCCTTATTTCCGGCTGCCGGATATTTGCAGGATATTCTTCGGAATGTGGTGTCTACTTCTGTAGAGGTGACCGAAGCCGATAAGGCGGATATCTATCTCCAGCTAGGGCAGGATAATGGAAAGCCCGGCTCTTACAAACTTCAGGCTACCCCCAAGTCTGTTCAGGTTGAAGCCGGAGATTATTCGGGCATCGTTTCCGCTATTGCCAGCCTCCACCAACTGCTGCCTGCCGGAATAGAAGTGCAAGGAACGAAACAGACTTTCTCTATTCCTGCCGTGCAAATAGAGGACTCGCCGCGTTTTGAATGGCGTGGATTTATGCTGGATGCTTCCCGTCACTTCTGGAATAAAGATGAAGTGAAACATATACTGGACTTGATGTCCTTGTATAAACTGAATAAGTTCCACTGGCATCTGACAGATGATCAGGGATGGCGGATCGAAATTGAGAAATATCCGTTGCTGACGGAAAAAGGAGCGTGGCGGAAATTTAACAAGCACGACCGTGGTTGTATGGAGCGTGCGGTAGAAGAGGACAATACCGACTTCCTGATTCCGGAAAACAAAATACGGATTGTAGAAGGAGATACTCTGTATGGTGGTTACTATACGCACGAAGATATAAAAGAAATTGTAGATTATGCTGCACAGAGAGGTATTGATGTGATTCCGGAAATAGATATGCCGGGACATTTCCTGGCTGCTATTACCCAATACCCGGATCTCGCTTGTGACGGACTGATCGGCTGGGGAGAAACATTCTCTTCTCCTATTTGTCCGGGAAAGGATACGACGCTGGAATTCTGCCAGGATGTCTTTAAAGAGATTTTCGATCTCTTTCCTTATGAATATGTACACATGGGGGGTGACGAAGTCGAGAAAAATAACTGGAAAAAGTGCCCCCGTTGCCAGAAGCGAATCCGCACGGAAGGACTGAAATCGGTAGAAGATTTGCAGGCATGGTTTGTGCGTGATATGGAGAAATTCTTCCTTGCCAATGGAAAGAAGTTGATAGGCTGGGATGAAGTTGTTGCCGACGGACTGACTTCGGATGCTGCCATTACCTGGTGGAGAAGTTGGTCGAAAGAGGCGGTGCCTATGGCCACTTCGCAAGGACAAAGAGTGATTGCCTGCCCGAATGAATATTTCTATTTTGATTATGCGCAGGATAAAAACTCCGTGAAGAAGATATTGGCATACGATCCGTATGCAGACGATCGCTTGTCACCCGAACAGAAAGAATGTTTCTGGGGCGTGCAGGCTAATCTCTGGGCAGAATGGATTCCGTCTATGAAACGTATCGAATATCTGATACTTCCCCGTATGGTGGCGTTGAGTGAAATAGCTTGGGCGGAGCCGACAGCTAAACCGGATCTCGAAGAATTCTATCGTCAGCTTGTTCCGCATTTCAAGCGGATGGATATCCTTGGATTGAACTATCGGATACCCGATCTGGAAGGATTCTACAAAGTGAATGCTTTCCTTGATGAGGCTTCGGTTGATCTGACTTGTCCGTTGCCGGGCATTGAAGTCCGTTATACTACTGACGGAAGTATGCCGACTAAGCAATCCACTCTTTATGAAGGAAATCTGAAAGTGACGGAAACGACAGGTTTCACTTTCCGCACCTTCCGTCCCGACGGTACTCCATCGGACGTAGCACGTACCCGATACGTCAAAGCTCCTTATGCGGAGGCAACTGCTGCTCCGGCTTCTTTGAATTCTGGACTAAAAGCCGTATGGCATAAATTCCGTGGTAATCTTTGTGCGGATATCGATGCGGCTCCCGTGAATGGTGAGTATGTCGTAGAATCCGTTTCTATCCCCGAAGAGGTGAAAGGAGATATCGGTCTGATACTCAAGGGTTACCTAGAAATACCTGCAGATGGCATCTATACATTTGCCCTTCTTTCGGACGACGGCAGTACGCTGAAACTGGACGGAGAACTACTGGGAGATAATGACGGAGCACATTCACCGGTAGAGATTATAGTACAGAAGGCCTTGAAAGCCGGACTGCACCCGATAGAAGTACGCTACTTCGATTGCAATGGCGGAGTTTTGCAGATGGAATTAGTCAATGAAAAGGGTGAGAAAGAAGTGCTTCCGAAAGAATGGCTGAAACATGAATAAACAGATCCCCTGAAGATTTTTTATTAGGTATTAATATAGATAAGGTTTGATAGAAGGCGGGTAGAAGTAGGGATACTTTTATCCGCTGTTTTTATTCTGTAGGTAATTCTTGTTGAAATATCCCTATAAATGGGTATTTCCCAAATCAAAAGTTCTTCTCAACTTTGCAGAGTGAATAAAACGCCACTATGCAATATCTGAAAGAAGACATACAGGAAAAAATCCTCCACATAGCCGAAGAAGTATTCTCCGAAAAAGGATATAAGGATGCTTCCATGCGCGAAATTGCTTCCCGAACAGGGATTACAGTCAGCAACATCTATCATTATTTCACCAATAAGGATGAGATATTCCGCACGATTCTGAAACCTGTGCTGAATGATTTGTATGTCAAGATATACCGACATGATGCCAATCAGATGTCCATAGAGGTTTTTACGAATTCGGACTATCAGCAGGAATCCGTGCAGGAATATATCGATTTGGTTTCCGAACACCGTGCCCGGTTGCGTATGTTACTTTTCCAGGCATAGGGATCATCCCTGGAAAACTTCCGTTCGGAGTATACCGATAAATGAAAAGGTATGTTTACCGCTTGCGGTTGCTGTCCTGTTGCTTAGCAATATCGCCCAGCGTAAGCTGAGTGTGCGGCAGATTGAAGCTAAGATTAATGCCGGAAACCGCTTGGAAGAATATCTGCAAGGCA
>OHBE01002573.1_pt1 | contig 13124 bp, 11 predicted proteins | sample 1577231 | NCBI WGS metagenome assembly OHBE01 (sample SAMEA3541506, study PRJEB24748) | human gut metagenome | biome: human gut; feature: human-associated habitat; material: faeces | place: China | collected 2012
TTTCAAAGCCCGCCGCCTTTTTTTTAAAGCCCGCCGCCTTTTTTTCAGAGCCCGCCGCCTTTTTTTTCAGAGTCCGCAGCAACCTTTTGCAACCGGTGGAACAGCTATAAAAACATACTCATTTGCACTGCCTGAGCTGTTCGTACAAATCGGAAGGAGGCACTCCCAATGCAATGGCTTTCTCAAAGTCTGCTTTAGCCGCCGCTTTCTTTTTCCGCGACAGATAAATGCTTCCTCGCAACAAATAAGCATCCACAAGTGAATCATTCAGACGAATGGCTTCGTCCAGATCCACCAATGCCAGATCTTCATGCCTCATATCCCGTTCCACGTCGGCGCGCGCCACATACAATGTGGCATCATCGGGCTTCTCCGCAATCATTTTATTCAGAATCTCGATCGATTCGCGAAACTTTCCCTCGTTCTGCTCCAAAGTAGCCAGTCCCAATCGCCCGTTATAGCTTAAAGGTTCTATTTCCAGCAAGCGGTTATAGTCTATCCGGGCAGCTACATAATCACGACGACGCATGTAAATATACGCCCGCATCAACAAAACTTCTTTATTCCGCTTGTCTTCGTCGATCACCCGGCAGTAATCGACATAGGCAAGGTCGGTTTCGCCTCTTTCCATATAAATGGCCGCGCGGTCGAGCAGAATAGGAACGGCCGACGGAGCGAAGTTCAGCGCGAGCGAATAGGACTCCAATGCATAATCGTACTTACCCAAACGGCGTTGCACCCAACCCAGATTCGAAAATAGCAAAACGTTTTTCGAATTCTTCGGTTCCAGTTTCAAAGCTTCAAGAAGCAATGTTTCGGCCTGATGCAGGCTATCTTTGCCGATGCATTCAAGCGCCTGCCCGAAAAGCTCCTCATAATTTTGAGCCGACAGCGTGAAAGGAAGGCAGAGAAAAAGCGGAACGGTAAAAGAAATAAGTTTATATTTTCGCCACATATTTTCGTTTATCAAATTAAAAGTGTATTCTCAATCCAACGGATAGGCGTCGAAAGCAAACAGTTCGGTCGATAAATACCGTTCGCCCGTATCGGGCAACAGGACAACAATCGTTTTATCGGCAAATTCCGGACGTTGCGCCAACCGACGTGCCGCATAAACGGCAGCTCCCGATGAGATGCCTGCCAACAAACCTTCTGTCGAAGCAAGTTCACGTCCGGCACGAATCGCTTCCTCGTCGGGCACGCCCATCACCTCGTCTACCACAGAAGCGTCATAAATACCCGGCACAAAATTGGCGCCGATTCCCTGAATGCGATGAGGCGCCGCTTTTCCCCCTCTCAACACGGGCGAAGATTCCGGCTCCACCGCAACGATATAAACATCCGGCTTGTGTTTCTTCAACGCTCGCGCCACACCGCAAACGGTTCCTCCCGTGCCTACCCCGGCAACAAAAGCATCTATCTTTCCATCGGTATCACGCCAGATTTCCTCGCCCGTAGTACGCTCGTGAGCAGCCGCGTTTGAAGGATTCTCAAACTGTTGCAAAATCACCGAACCCGGAATACCTTTGCAGAGTTCCTGCGCTTTAGCAACAGAAGCCGCCATCCCTCCCGCTCCATCGGTCAGCACGATTTGCGCTCCCAATGCTTTCAGCAGGTTCCTTCGTTCCAGGCTCATCGTCTCGGGCATCGTAAGAATAAGCCGATATCCCTTGACGGTGGCCGCCATCGCCAGTCCCACTCCGGTGTTCCCGCTGGTCGGTTCAATGATGGTAGCGCCCGGCTTCAACACGCCGCGAGCTTCGGCATCTTCAATCATCGAAAGTCCCACACGGTCTTTTACGCTTCCTGCCGGATTGAATGCCTCCAACTTAGCCACGAGACATTGTTTCAAACCGTGCTTCCCACTATATCCGGAAAGCTCCATTAAAGGAGTATTGCCGATCAATTCGGTCAAATTCTTTGCAATTTTTACCATCTTTCACCTCGTTTTATCAGGTTGATGCGCAAAGATACAGAAAAGATGTTGTACCTTTGCAGACGTTCAATCTTTTTAAGCTTACAGCGTATGAAAAAGAGAATCTTTCAATTTCTCATAACTTATCTTTTATTTGTTTTTCTGTTTATTCTTCAAAAACCTATATTCATGGTTTATTACCATGAACTTTACTCCGAATATTCTTTTACCGATTATCTCTCTGTCATATGGCATGGGCTACCTCTTGACTTATCGGTGGCAGGATACCTGACGCTGATTCCCGGAATTTTATTGGCCGTGTCGGCCTGGACCGATTCGGAGGTACTTCACCGCATACGCCGGATTTATTTCGGTTTGGTGGCATTCACCATGGGCTGTATCTTTGTTGTGGATTTAGGACTTTACGGTTTCTGGGATTTTCGTCTCGACGCGACTCCTCTTTTCTACTTTCTCTCTTCTCCGAAAGACGCCATGGCAAGTGTCAGCATCTGGTTTATTTTATTAGGCATTCTCTCGATAACAATTTATACGGCAATTGTTTACGGGATTTTCCATATCATGCTCATCCGTAAGCAAAGAAAATTGAGGACTCCTTTTCACCGTCCGAAAGTATCGCTTACACTTTTATTACTCACCGGGTTGCTCTTTATTCCTATCCGTGGAGGGTTCGGCGTATCCACCATGAATCTGAGCAAAGTTTACTTCAGCCGCGAACAACGCCTCAACCATGCTGCCATCAATCCCGCCTTCAGCTTCATGTATTCCGTCACCCATCAAAGCAACTTCGACAAGCAGTATCGGTTTATGGAAGCCGGAGAAGCCGACCGCTTATTTGCCGGACTCGTAGAAAAGAACGCTCCGACGGACAGCATTCCGCAATTATTTACCGTCAACCGACCGAATATAATATTTATCATTCTCGAAAGTTTCTCGACTCATATCATGGGAACCTTCGGCGGAGCGCCCAATGTAGCCGTGAATATGGATCGTTTCGGACGGGAGGGGGTGCTCTTTACCAATTTCTATGCGAATAGTTTCCGTACCGACCGCGGTTTAGTATCTGTCATCAGCGGCTACCCCGCACAGCCGAGCACAAGTATTATGAAATATCCGGAGAAGACGGAGAAACTCCCTTCGATTCCGGGCAGTCTGAAGCAGGCCGGCTATCATCCGGAGTATTATTACGGAGGAGACGCGGACTTTACCAACATGCGCTCTTACCTGATTGCAGCGGGCATCGAGAAGATTGTTTGCGACAAAGATTTTCCTGTGTCCGAACGCACCGGCAAGTGGGGAGTTCATGACGACACCCTGTTCCGGCGATTTCTGAAGGATCTGAAAGAGGAACAACAGAAAGAACCGTTCCTGAAGTTTATCCAGACATTGAGCAGCCACGAACCTTTCGAGGTCCCGTTTCACCGGCTGAAAAACAAAACGCTCAACGCTTTTGCCTATGCAGACAGTTGCGTAGGCAGCTTCGTCGAAGAAATTGAAAAGACACCTTTATGGGAAAATACATTGATCGTACTTGTTCCCGACCACTGGGGAGCATATCCCCGTCCTTTGGACGATCCGCTGGAACGGCACAGGATTCCCCTTATCTTTATCGGAGGCGCGGTAAAAGAAGCGCGGCGAATCGACACATACGCCTCTCAGATAGATATTGCCGCTACCTTGCTTGCTCAGTTAGGACTGCCGCACGATGAATTTGTTTTCAGCAAAAACATACTGAATCCCAATGCTCCGCACTTCGGATACTTCACCGAACCTTCGCTCTTCGGCATGGTGACAGAGGAGAATCAGCTGGTTTTCAACTGCGAGTCAAATTCCGTACAAGTGGATCAAGGACGATCGAAAGGAGCCAATCTGGCAAAGGGAAAGGCTTTCCTGCAAAAACTTTACGACGACCTCGCCAAACGATAGACAACCCGTATACAATTATCACATGAATGAATTAATTCAAAACCTATCTGAGACCGATACCGCAGTTTTTCTGTTTCTCAACGGATTTCACAATTCTTTTTGGGACCAATTCATGAGTGCCTTCACCGGAAAACTGATATGGATTCCGATGTACGTCACTATATTATATGTGTTGTTCAGGAACTTTCATTGGAAGACAGCCCTCTGCTACATAGCCGCCATTGCGCTTACCATCGGATTTGCCGATCAGATGTGCAACGGTGTGATCCGCCCGTTGGCGGAACGCTTGCGTCCATCGGGAGAAGGCAGTCCGATCGCCGAATTGGTACATATAGTCGACGGAAAACGTGGAGGAGGATTCGGATTTCCATCGTGCCACGCCTCCAACTCTTTCGGACTGGCATTTTTCCTGATTTGCCTGTTCCGCCGGAAATGGTTAAGCATATTTATCCTGCTTTGGGCTTTCACCAATTCGTACACACGTTTGTATTTAGGATTGCACTATCCCGGCGATTTGCTGGCAGGCGCGCTGATCGGCATATTGGGAGCAGGGGTGTTTTATCTCATTGCCCGTAGGATAGTTATCAATAAACGAATGCCGGAATTACCGCAAAGGGAACCCCGGCAAACGAACCTTATTATATATGTCGGACTGATTATTCTCAGCGGCATTGTGACCTACAGCACAATAGCGATGTGGTAGAAAACACATGCGGCGACATCGTTTCAACAGTTATGCGAAATACAAGAAAGAGGGCAGGAGAAACCCAACCGCTACCCGACTGCTGATAAAAGCGCGTCAGAACACAATCTCTGCCGGCAGCAGGTTATTATCAACCACGCTACCGGCTTTCAATAAAACTGACAATCCACTGCCCCACTTCATCGGTTCCGTATCCGGATTCTCCTGCGACTTGTATCTCAGGAGTACGGACTTTCGCTTCCAGCGATGCGTCCACCGCTCTACGGATGAGGGCGCCTTCTTCCTTACAGTCGAAATGTTCGAAGAGCATCGCCACCGATAAAATCTGAGCCAACGGATTCGCGATATTCCGGCCTTTGGCTTGGGGCCACGAACCATGCACTGGTTCAAAAACCGGTGTGCCTTGGCCGATGGAAGCAGAAGGAAGCAATCCCATCGAGCCGCTGATGACCGAACCTTCATCCGTCAGAATATCGCCGAAAGTATTCTCCGTCACCATCACATCAAAGAAAGAAGGCTCCTGAATCATACGCATGGCCGCATTGTCCACATACATATAATCGGTCAGCACTTCCGGATAACACGGCGCCATCTCCTGCGCAATCTGACGCCACAACCGGGAGGAGGCCAAGACATTAGCCTTGTCTACTACCGTCAGATGCTTTCTGCGTTTCATGGCATACTCGAAACCGACTTTCAGAATACGTTCGATTTCCGGACGGGTATAATAATTGGTGTCATACGCCTTGTCATTGTCCTGATATTTCTCGCCGAAATACATGCCTCCCGTCAGTTCGCGAATACAAACGAAGTCGGCGTTTTCTATCAACTCGGCACGCAAAGGAGATTTGTGCAACAGACATTTGAAGGTTTGTACCGGACGGATGTTCGCAAACAGTCCGAGTTTCTTGCGCATCGCCAGCAATCCCTGTTCGGGACGCACCTTCGCCGCAGGGTCATTGTCGTACTTCGGATCGCCTACCGCAGAGAACAGTACGGCATCTGCCTGCCGACAAACACGAAATGTCTCTTCCGGAAACGGATCGCCGGTTTTATCGATGGCATCCGCCCCGCAAACTGCATATTCGTAACTCACCCGGTGACCAAACCTCTCACAGACGGCACTCATCACCTTCACTCCCTGCACGGAAATTTCCGGCCCGATACCGTCGCCTGCCAATACAGCTATTTTAAACTCCATATTCTTTTTTCTGTTTTTATGTTTCTCTGTTTTTATTCTTCAATAAGATTCAGCATTTTGATTGTCGCTTTAATAGCCGCTTCCGTCTGGTCGGCATCCAGTCCGCGCGTACGGAACACCCGATCTTCGTAGTTCCATGTGATAACGGTCTGCACAAACGCGTCCGTCCGCCCGCCCGGCGGAATAGTCACGGAATAGTTTGTCAGCATCGGGAACTTCCTTTTCAGCGTCACCTTATATATTTTACGCAAAGCCCGCACAAACGCGTCATACTGTCCGTCGCCGCTCGAACTCTCTTCATATTCTTTGCCGTTGATTTCGATGCGCAGCGTCGCCATCGGCTTCAGTCCATAAGCAAGATTGACGATGTAGCTCAATAATTTCACCTTATCGCCGATCATTCCATGCTTCAGCACATCCGAAACGATGTACGGCAAATCCTCTTGCGTGACAAGTTCTTTTTTATCGCCCAGTTCGATGATGCGTTCCGTCACCTTGCGCATCGATTCCTCGTCCAGATCGAGGCCGAGATTCTGAAGGTTTTTGCGGATATTCGCCTTGCCGCTGTTTTTCCCCAGCGCATACTCGCGTTTCCGTCCGAAACGTTCGGGCAGAAGATCGTTGCAATACAAATTGTCTTTGTTATCGCCGTCGGCATGCACGCCGGCAACCTGCGTAAACACATTCTCGCCCACAATCGGTTTGTTGGCGGGAATCACAATGCTGGAGTACGACTCTACCACCCGGCTGACATCATTCAGCCGGCTCTCGTCGATATTGGTGACGGCGTTGAAATGATCTTTCAGAATGGCCTGTACGCTGGCGAGAGGAGCGTTGCCCGCCCGTTCGCCCAACCCGTTGATGGTGGTATGCAAGCCCTTCACTCCGCTCAACACGGCAGCCAACACATTGCTCACCGCCAGGTCGTAATCGTTGTGCGCATGGAAATCGAAATGCACCTCCGGATAACGCTTCTTCATCTTCCGCATATATTCAATCACCTGCAACGGATTGAGTATGCCAAGCGTATCGGGCAGCATGTAACGCTTTACGCTCGTTCCCTGCAAGCCGTCCATCAGTTGAAACACGTAGTCGGGAGAATCCTTCATGCCATTGCTCCAGTCTTCCAGATAAACGTTCACCGATATGTCCTGCTCGTCGGCATAACGAATCACATCGAGAATATCTTCAATATGCTCTTCGGGAGTTTTTTTCAACTGCTGCCTGCAATGTCTCAACGAACCCTTGCAGAGCAGATTCAGCACCCGGCAGCCGGTCCGCTGTATCCAATCGACCGAAGTCTTTCCGTCGACAAACCCGAGAACCTCCACTTTGTGAAGCAGGTTGCGCCGGGCTGCCCAGTCGCATATCATCTTCACAGCCTCGAACTCCCCGTCTGAGACCCGTGCCGACGCCACTTCCACCCGGTCGACATTAAGATCTTCCAGCAGCAGGCGGGCAATCATCAACTTCTCATGAGGCACGAAAGAAACCCCGCTCGTTTGTTCGCCGTCGCGGAGTGTCGTGTCCATGATTTCTACTCTGACACTTTCTTTTCCCATGCTTCTATTTTGTCTTTATTGCTCAATAAAAAATCAATATCGTCCAATCCGTTCATCAAACAATGCTTTTTATACGCATTTATTTCGAAATGTTCGCTCTTGCCGGTCGCTTTGTTCGTAATGGTCTGCCGGGGAAGATCGACTTCGACTTCCGCTTTCGGATCGGCATAAACGGTATCGAAAAGTTCTTTCAGGAAGGCCTCGGTCACCACTACGGGAAGAACGAAGTTATTCAGCTCGTTATTTTTATGGATGTCTGCAAAGAAGCTCGAAACAACCACACGAAAGCCGTAATCGGCAATCGCCCAAGCTGCATGCTCACGGCTTGAACCCGAACCGAAGTTCTTTCCGGCAACCAGAATCCGACCGCCATAAAGCGGGTTGTTCAAAACAAAATCTTCATTCAAAGAACCGTCCGGATGGTATCGCCAGTCACGAAACAGGTTCTCTCCGAAACCTTCTTTGGTTGTCGCTTTCAAAAAGCGTGCGGGAATGATTTGATCCGTATCCACATTCTCAAGCGGGAGAGGCACACAAGTGCTCGTCAGTATATTGAATTTCGTTTTCATATCTTCAACTGCCATTTAAAATCATATAAACACTCTCGGATCGGTAATCACGCCGGTCACTGCCGCCGCAGCCGCCACCAGCGGACTGGCCAGCAATGTGCGGCTTCCCGGACCCTGACGCCCTTCAAAGTTACGGTTACTGGTAGAAACCGCATACTTTCCGGCAGGAATCTTATCGTCATTCATTGCCAGACAAGCCGAACACCCCGGCTGTCGAATCGCAAACCCCGCCTCGGCAAGCACCTTGTCTATTCCTTCCTCACGGATCTGCGCATCCACCATCCACGAACCGGGAACCAACCAAGCAATCACACCATCGGCTTTTTTCCTTCCTTTCACCACAGAGGCAAAAGCCCGGAAATCTTCGATACGTCCGTTGGTACAAGCGCCGAGAAACACATAATCGATCTTTTTGCCCAATAAACGCTCTCCGGGAGAAAATCCCATATAGTCGAGCGATCTCATAAACGATGCCCGCGTCACCTCATCCATGTTTTCCGCAACCGGGATATGTTGCGTGACTCCCATCCCCATTCCCGGGTTCGTGCCGTAGGTAATCATCGGCTCTATATCGGCGGCATGGAAACGAACTTCTTTATCGAATACAGCATCGTCATCGCTCTTCAATGTTTTCCAATAGGCCAACGCCTTCCGCCACGCTTCACCCGTAGGAGCATGCTCGCGTCCTTTCAAATATTCGAACGTCACTTCGTCGGGGGCCACCATACCTCCCCGCGCTCCCATCTCGATGGAGAGATTGCAAAGCGTAAGCCTGCCCTCCATCGACAACCGCCGGACAGCCGAACCTGCATATTCCACAAAATAACCGGTGGCGCCGCTTGTAGACATTTCCGCCATCATGTAAAGAGCAAGATCCTTAGCCGTTACCCCTTTGCCCAATTCACCGTCTATGGTGATGCGCATCGTTTTCGGGCGAGACTGCAATATACATTGGGAAGCCAAAACCATTTCCACCTCACTCGTGCCGATACCGAAAGCAATCGCCCCCAAAGCGCCGTGAGTGGACGTATGCGAATCTCCGCAAACGATTGTCATGCCCGGCAAAGTCAAAGCACGCTCCGGACCCACCACGTGAATGATTCCGTTCTTCGGGTGCATCATCCCGTAATGAGTCAAGCCGAATTCTTCGGCATTTTGCTTCAGCGTATCCACCTGAGTCCTTGAAACCCGGTCTTCAATCGGTTTGTCCTGATCGTGTGTCGGTGTGTTATGGTCGGGCATGCAGAACACTTTTTCGGGGCGCAGCACTTTCAGCCCCCTTGCACGAAGCCCGGCAAATGCCTGCGGGCTGGTCACTTCGTGGCAATACAGCCGATCAATATAAAGTTGCGTAGGACCGTTCTCGACCGTAGCCACCACGTGCGCATCCCATATTTTGTCAAATAACGTATTCATGAATCTATATTTTAAATTTATTGATACAATCTATATAAGCCTCGACGGAAGCCGCTATAATATCGGTATTGGCCCCGAATCCGTAATACATCTGTTTGTCGTACTCTACCTGCATGTGCACTTTCCCCATGTCGTCACTTCCTTTGCTGATGGCCTGAATGGTAAACTCCTTCAGCGTCATGTTACGGTCCACAATCTTCTTCAAGGCCTTGATAGCAGCATCTACCGGGCCATTGCCCGTAGCACAGGCTTCAAACTTCTCACCCGAAATGTTCAATCCCAGGCTCGCCACCGAACGAACACCGACTCCGCTCGTCACTTGCAGGTAGTCCAGCTTAATCCGATGGTTCTGTGTCCGGTCGGCTCCTGCCAATACCAAGATATCATCATCGTTGACGTCTTTCTTTTTATCCGCCAGCTTCAAAAATTCTTCGTACACCTGATCCAGTTTCTCCTGCTCGAGTTGCACTCCTAAAACAGAAAGGCGGTTTTTTAGTGCCGCCCGTCCGCTGCGGGCAGTAAGAACGATTGAATTATCATCGACTCCTACTTCACGGGGATCGATAATCTCATACGTATGCGCGTTCTTCAGCACACCGTCTTGATGGATGCCCGAAGAGTGAGCGAAAGCATTCCGCCCCACAATCGCCTTGTTGGGCTGTACAGGCATATTCATCAAACTGGAAACCATACGGCTGGTGGAATATATTTTGCGGGTATTGATATTCGTCCGGATATCTATTTCATGATGACTCTTCATGATCATCGCTATTTCCTCGAGCGCGGTATTTCCCGCACGTTCGCCGATACCATTGATTGTTACCTCCACCTGCCGCGCTCCGTTCAATATACCGGCTACCGTATTTGCCGTGGCCATTCCCAAATCGTTATGGCAGTGGGTTGAAATAATGGCATTGTCGATACCTTCCACATGATCGACCAGGTATTTTATCTTGGCCCCGTATTCCGCAGGAAGGCAGTATCCGGTAGTATCCGGAATGTTTACCACCGTAGCGCCCGCTTTAATCACCGCTTCGACGACTCGGGCCAGATATTCGTTATCGGTACGTCCGGCGTCTTCCGCATAAAACTCTACATCCTCTGCAAAACGGCGTGCATACTTCACAGCAGCAACCGCCCGTTCGATGATCTCCTCCCGATTCGAACCGAACTTATACTTAATATGCGAATCGGAAGTTCCGATACCGGTATGAATACGTTTACGCTTGGCAAAACGCAGAGCCTCCACCGCCACGTCGATGTCTTTCTGTACGGCACGTGTCAAAGCGCAAACAGTAGGCCAAGTCACCGCTTTCGAAATCTCTATCACGGAATTAAAATCGCCGGGACTTGAAACAGGAAAGCCGGCTTCAATCACATCCACTCCCAAAGCCTCCAAAGCCTTTGCCACCTGAATCTTTTCCACTGTGTTCAACTGGCATCCGGGTACTTGTTCGCCATCCCGAAGCGTCGTATCAAAAATAAACAACCTATTATCCATATCATTATTTTTTCTCAAAGATTCCTATAAACAAAAAAACCTTTCACACCGGGAAGTGAGAAAGGTTTTCGTTTATCCTTTAATTATACATATTTATGCACAGCACCCACTTCCACTAACCCTCGATAGTAGAATAATAATACCGCTCAACAAAATATGTATAAACATTTGATTCATATGCTTGCCATTAATTGGATAAGACAACGCAAAGGTATGGATAAATTCTTTATTTCCAAATAATACATCACATTTTTGCACATCGAACAAACATTTTATAAGCAAATCTCTTTATTCAATAACAAAATTACGTTATCGGGCGATTGAGTAGCAAGACAATGAGGTAATCCAGCGGGTGTATCAATCAAAGGAATAAGCATTAAACAGAATTTCGGTAAATTATGATATTTATTAATCCGTAAAACCTTTATTCATCGCATAATTCATGCACATCGAAAATCTTAAAATCGATTGAACCGGATGAATTCACCCCCAATCCAAACAACGCAAAATCGCCCAAACACGGATCATCCGGAAAGACTTCCATCAAGGCATCGGTTATTCTGCGGGCATTCTTCAGAGAGAACGTTTCCGTATCCGTCAACTTCAACAGATAAGCAATACGACATACGTGGGTATCTAAAGGTACAATCAGATCCCTGCAATCGAAGCTGCTCCAGATACCGAAGTCAACTTCGGAGTTTCGACGTATCATCCAACGCAAAAACATATTCAGCTTCTTTTGGGGACTGCGTGCCGAGACTTCAAGAAATGCACATAATTTCTCCATAGGTATGCCCGGATATATTTGCAACGCATCCTCCAAACTGCCAAAACGGGAATAAGCATCATACAGGCGCTGAAAATAACCGCGAAAGCGGGCATAAGAAAGCATGCGGTAGAAACTGTTCGCGGCGCCGGAGGGGAAATCGCTCTCCCATCTACGGGAAAGCACGTACCGATAGGGCGATTCTCCCATCAGCCGGTGCAACTCTCCGGCTTTCTTCACAATCTGCTTCCGGTTTCCGAAGCTCATGATGGCGGTGAGCAAACCGCTGATTTCTATATCTTGCTTCAGCGAAAAGCGATGGGGAAACTGTACCGGATCGTCACAGATAAAGTCGGCGCAATGGTAAGCCGACGCACAAGCGATCAATATATTCTTTATTTCTTCCGTCATTTTTCGGGTTTACTTGTTTCTATAATATCTTGCGGGCACAAAAATACAAAATCGCCGGCAGATTAACGTGAAAGAGGCTCTGCATTGCCGGCATTCCCAAAGAAAAAACCGATGCGGATTCGCGCCGCTAAAGTTTTACGGGACAACAATTATTGCCTACCTTTGCCTCAGGATGAAGCAAATCTAACCCAAAACAGAAGAAATATGGCGGATAATTACATCGAGAAGCAATACGAACAGTACGAAGCAAGGAAAGCGGCTTGGAAACAATCACGGAAGTACAGGAAAAAAACGCGACCGACACCTCCGTCGCCTCAAACAGAGGGTGGAACCCGTGAAAGAAGGGTATTCGTGACGGGAGGAGCATCCGGAATAGGAAAAGCGATTGTAGAAACCTTTTGCAAGGAGGGATTCAGGGTTGCCTTTTGCGACCTCGATGAAAAGGCGGGAAAGGAAACGGCGCAGGGAACGGGAGCGGTATTCCATCCCGCAGACGTGGGCAACCAAACGGCTCTCGAAGAATGTATGCAACAAATATTCAATGAATGGGGCGATATAGACATCCTCATCAATAATGCCGGGCTCAGCCGCTTCTCACCCATCACGGAGACGAGCGTAGAGGATTTCGACCGGATTCTCTCCGTCAACCTGCGACCCGCATTCATCACTTCGCGGTTGCTGGCCATCCACCGCCATGCCTTGCAAACGCCCAACCCGTACGGAAGAATCATCAACATCAACTCCACGCGTTATCTGATGAGCGAACCGGGCAGCGAGGGTTATGCCGCATCCAAAGGAGGCATCTATTCGCTGACTCATGCGCTGGCATTGTCGCTTGCCGAATGGCATATTACGGTAAATTCCATAGCGCCGGGATGGATACAGAACGAGAAGTACGAACTGCTGCGCGCGGAAGACCACCTCCAACATCCGTCGGGAAGAGTAGGCAAACCCGAAGACATTGCCCGTATGTGCCTGTTTCTTTGCCGGGAAGAGAACGATTTCATCAATGGAGAAAACATTACGATTGACGGAGGCATGACGAAGAAGATGATTTATACGGAGTGAAACGTGCGAACATAAAAAAAGGCTATCTATCCCAGACAGCCAATCTTTGTTAACCTTAAATCTAATAC
>OHBE01002575.1_pt1 | contig 13123 bp, 10 predicted proteins | sample 1577231 | NCBI WGS metagenome assembly OHBE01 (sample SAMEA3541506, study PRJEB24748) | human gut metagenome | biome: human gut; feature: human-associated habitat; material: faeces | place: China | collected 2012
GCAACACCACCATCCCTGTGAAGAAGAGCCAGATCTTCTCCACCGCCGCCGACAACCAGACCTCCGTGGAGGTCAACGTGCTGCAGGGCGAGCGGGAGATGGCCGCCGCCAACAAGAGCCTGGGCCGCTTCCACCTGGACGGCATCGCTCCGGCCCGCCGCGGCGTGCCCCAGATCGAGGTGACCTTCGACATCGACGCCAACGGCATCGTCAACGTGTCCGCCAAGGACCTGGGCACCGGCACCGAGCAGCACATCACCATCACCTCCTCCTCCAACATGAGCAAGGACGACATCGAGAAGGCCGTGAAGGAGGCCGAGCAGTATGCCGCCGAGGACGCCAAGATCAAGGAGAAGGTAGAGGTCCGCAACCAGGCCGACCAGATGGTCTATCAGTCCGAAAAGACCCTCAGCGAGGTGGGCGACAAGCTGCCCGAAAGCGAGAAGGCCCCCATCCAGGCCGGTATCGACAAGCTGAAGGAGACCCTGAAGGGCGAGGACACCGACGCCATCAAGGCCGCCACCGAGGAGCTGACCCAGCTGTTCTACAAGATGAGCGAGAAGCTGTATCAGCAGCAGGCGCCCCAGGGCGACCCCGCCCAGGCCGGTCAGCAGGGCGGCGCCCAGGGTGACCAGGGCGGCCAGTATTACGACGCCGACTACAAGGTCGTGGATGACGACGACACCAAGAATAAATAAGTGAAATTTCACCACCGGAAAGGGGCAGGGCTTCCTGTCCCTTCCTGTGGTGTTCAGGGATAGAAGACCCAGAGAAGGGAGCGGGCCGTTATGGCAGAGAAACGCGATTATTACGAGGTCCTGGGCGTGGAAAAGGGCGCCAGCGAGGACGAGATCAAAAGAGCATACAAAAAGCTGGCCCGGAAGTATCACCCGGACATGAACCCCGGCGACAAGGAGGCCGAGGAGAAGTTCAAGGAGATCAACGAGGCCAACGAGGTGCTGTCCAATCCCGATAAGCGCCAGAAATATGACCAGTTCGGCTTCGCCGGGGTGGACCCCAACTATGGCGCGGGCCAGGGCGGCGGATACGGGGCAGGCGGCTTCGACTTCGGCGACCTGGGCGACATTTTCGGCAGCTTCTTCAGCGGCGGCTTCGGCGGCGGCCAGACCCGCCGCAACCCCAACGCCCCCCAGCGGGGCGAGAGCATCCGCGCCAGCGTGTCCGTGACGTTCAAGGAGGCGGCCTTCGGCTGCGAGAAAGACGTGACCGTGGAGCGCAGCGAGCAGTGCGCCGCCTGCAAGGGCAGCGGCTGCCAGCCCGGCACGACGCCGGAGATCTGCCCCGACTGCCGCGGCAGCGGCCAGGTGCAGGTGCAGCAGCGGACGCCTATGGGCGTGTTTGCCACCAGCCGTCCCTGCCAGAAGTGTCACGGCACCGGCCGCATTATCCATCAGCCCTGTACCGACTGCGGCGGACAGGGTCGGGTGCGGAAACGCAAGACCATCAAGGTCAACATCCCCGCCGGCATCGACCACGGCCAGACCATCTCTCTGCGGGGCCAGGGCAACGCCGGCAAAAACGGCGGCAGCGCCGGCGACCTGCTGATCACCGTCATGGTGCAGCCGGACGAGACATTCCGCCGGGAGGGCGTGGACGTGTTCTGCGACGCGCCCATCACCTTTGCCCAGGCGGTGCTGGGCGCCACGCTGGAGATCCCCACCATTGACGGCAAGGTGAAATACGACCTGCCGGAGGGCACCCAGACGGGCACGGTGTTCCGGCTGCGGGGCAAGGGTATCCCGGTGTTGAACGGCAGAGGCCGCGGCGACCAGTATGTCACCGTGAACGTAGAGACGCCGCGAAATCTGACGAAGGAGCAGAAGGAGGCCCTGCGGAGCTTCAGCGATATGCTGGGCGAGAGCAACTACGAAAAGCGCAAGAGCTTCTTTAAGAAGAAATGAGCAGGTGAAGGATGTATCTGGCGGACTATCATACCCACTCGGCCACGTCGCCGGACGGACAGCTGACGGTCAGTGAGCTGGCGGAAGCGGCGGTGCGGGCCGGGCTGGACGAGATCTGCGTGACGGACCACGTGGACACGGTACTGTGGGGTGACCACCGGCCCCGGGAGCATTTCGACTGGTCGCGGCTGCTGCGGGAGCTGCCGGAGGCGCGGGAGACATACACCGGGCGGCTGGCCATCCGGCTGGGGGCGGAGCTGGGCGAGGCGCCCATGGGCTTTGACCGGGCGGAGAAACTGCTGGGCGAGGCGCCAAAGCTGGACTTTGTTATAGGCTCCGTGCATATGGCAGGCGAAAAATTCAAACATTTTGACCTGTATTACATTGAAAAAAACAGCGAAACGTATTATCATAGAGTCATAGACAGCTACTTGGAGGACGTACTGCGTCTGGCGCGGTGGGGTAGGTTCAGTGTGCTGGGCCACCTGACGCTGCCGCTGCGGTACATGAATGAAAATCTGGGCGAGCAGATGACCTTCGACGGGCATTACGACCAGTGCCGGGAGATTTTCCGGGCACTGATCGAAAGCGGGTGCGGCATCGAGTGCAACACCAACCGGGGCAACGTGCCCCTGCCGGACGCGCCGCTGTTGAAGCTGTACCGGGAGACGGGCGGCGAGATCATCACCATCGGCTCGGACGCGCACTCCGCCGAATATGTAGGCTGCCGCGTCCGGGAAACGCAGGCGCTGCTGCGGACGTGCGGGTTCCGGTATTTCTGCACGTTTGAGGGCGGAAAGCCCACGTTCCGGAAGCTGTAAAAACACAAAGGAGACGACCACTATGAAAATTGCCATCGCCTGTGACCACGGCGGCTACCTGCTGAAGCAGGACATCCTCATCTGGCTGGAGGAGAACAACATCGACTACGAGGATTTCGGGTGCTACTCCACCGAGAGCGTGGACTATCCCGTATTCGCTGAAAAGGCCGCCCGGGCGGTGGCCGCCGGGGAATGCGACAAGGGCATCGTGATCTGCACCACGGGTATCGGCGTTTCCATCGCCGCCAACAAGGTGAAGGGTATACGCTGCGCGCTGTGCACCGACTCTCTCCAGGCGGAGATGACGCGGCGGCACAACGATGCCAACATGCTCGCATTGGGTGCCGGCATCACCGGCGGCAATCTGGCCAAGCGGATGGTGGAGATCTTCCTGCACACGGAGTTTGAAGGTGGACGTCACGCCCGGCGTGTGGCGCTGCTGGATGCCATCCAGTGAGCGCGTTCCGATAGAGAAACGTGACTTTGTGAGGTAACGTCTATGGCGACAAAGGGATACAACAGCTACCGTGGCCGAATGTCCGGCGGAAAGATCGTGCTGATCGTGGTGCTGGCGCTGGTGCTGGTGGGCGCGCTGGCCTATCTGGCATTGCAGAATTACGTGGTATACGACGAGGCGGGCAACGCCACCATCGACCTTCCCTTTTTCCACAGGAAGGACGACCGTGATGACAAAACGGATGACAGCACCGTCAACGGCACCGGAGACCGGGATGACATCGTGGACACGGTGGTGCCGGAGCATCCCCATGTGAAGGTGGCGGCGCTGCACGGCACGCGGCTGCCGGACGACTGCCTGTGGTGGGGCGCGGACTACATCATGAACACGCTGGCACCGGAGGACCTGGTGCTGGCGGTAAAGCGTACCACCGGCGGCATCACCTACGCCACGGACGTGGAGACGCCGCAGGGCGTGGTGGTGGAGACGGGACGGCCCATCGAATGTCTGCGTACACTACTGAGCAGCGGACGGTACACCGTGGGGCACATCGTGTGCTTCCGGGACAGCGCCTACGCCCGGAGCGTGCCGGAAACGGCGCTGGTCCGGGAGGACGGGCAGCTGTGGTACGACGCGGAGGGGCAGGCCTGGCTGGACCCCACCGACCCGCAGGTGCTGCAATACATCACCGCGCTGGTGAAGGAGTGCGGCGAGCTGGGCTTTAAGGAGGTCCTGCTGGACCAGTTCTGCTACCCGGCGGATACGACGGGCGTTGCCAACACGGCGGCGGACCCGGCGCAGGTGCTGGCCGACTTTGCCGAAAATCTGCGGTCGGCACTGCCGGAGGGCACAGCCCTGTCAGTGGTAGTGCGAAGCACGGACAGTCTGTCCGTGGAGCAGATGGCTGAGCTGTTCGACCGGCTGTATGTGCCGTCGGCGGACACACTGGCCGCGGTGAAGGCCGCACTGCCGGAGGGCTATGACCCGGAGACGCGGGTGGTGGCCATGACGGCAGAGGCACCGCAAAGCGGAAGCTATGTGATCGTAAGCTGAACAAAAAAAGAAGCACCCGGGCGGGTGCTTCTTTTTTGCCTGATTTATTCCTGAGGCAGTGTGCTGTCGGCCGGGGCACTGTCCTTGGGGGTGGAGCAGTGGGGGCAGACACCGTTCTCCAGCTTGGCGCCGCACTGGCCGCAGAAATTGGCGGGCTGGCTCTGTGCCGCCTGTGCTGCAGCTTGTGCCGCCTGTGCCGCTTCACGGCGCTGGCGGAGAGCCTCCTTCATCTCCTGCATATTCGGGGCGGCAAACACGTCCCCACTGCCGTTGCCGGTCTGATCGGCCAGCTTGTGGTTGATGGAGATGACGTTCTTCAGCAGCAGGATGGCCATCATCATCAATTCATAGCTGAGGCGGATCGCAATGGGCCCCAGAATGATGATCAGCAGACCATAGCCGCCCATCCAGATGCGGTCGCCGGTCCAGTAGTTGTACTCGGTGCGGAAGAGCATGAGCACGCCGAAGATAATAACGGCGGCGGTGTTGAAGATGTACAGGGCCTGAAGGATCTTTTCCACCATCAGGTACTTGAAGTTGCAGGTATCGTGGAGGAACTTGCCAAAGGCGCCCAGTTTCTCCCGCCGCTTCTCCGGGACCACATAGATGAAGGCCAGGACAGTGGCGACGAGGGCCAGGACACCGGCGATAATGAGCATGGTGGTAGGCAGCATGATTTCTCTCTCCTTTTTATATGTGATATCCTCAATATATCGGGAAACCGGGCTATTGTCAAGGCAAAAACGTCCCGCGGCGAGAGCCGCGGGACGTTTCGGTTTCTCTGTTGATCAGTTGTTGTCCTCGGGACGGGGACGGCGGTACTCCTGGGCCTTCTCCTCGCCCTTCAGGACGCGCAGGGCACCCTGGGCCAGGGCCAGCAGCTCGTCCTCGCCGGGATAGACGGTGATGGGAGCGATCCAGCCGACCATCTCGGAGATGGCGTCCACGGTCTCCTTGCCGTAGGCGATGCCGCCGGTGAGGATGATCTGGTCCACCTTGCCGTGCATGACGGCGGCCATGGCGCCGATCTCCTTGCCGATCTGGTAGTGGAAGGCATCCACCACGCCGGCGATCTTCTTATCGTGCTCGGCCTGCGCCAGCAGATAGCGCATATCGTTGGAGCCGGTGTAGGCCACCAGACCGCCGCGGCCGGAGAGCATGCGGTGCATCTCCCCCTCGGTGTACTTGCCGGAGAAGCACTGCTTCACCAGCTGGCCGGTGGGCAGAGAGCCGGAGCGCTCGGGAGAGAAGGGACCCTCGCCGTCCAGCGCGTTCTGGGTGTCCACCACACTGCCCTTCATGTGCGCGCCGATGGAAACGCCGCCGCCCATGTGGCAGACGATGAGGTTCAGATCCTCATACTTCTTGCCCTGCTCCTTGGCGAAGCGCTTGGCCACGGCCTTCTGGTTCAGAGCGTGGAAAATGCTGACGCGCTGGAACAGGGGGTGGCCGGAATAGCGGGCCACGTCTGCCATTTCATCGATGACCACAGGGTCGACGATGTAGGAGGGGATGCCCAGCTCGTCGCCGATCTCGCGGGCGATCAGGCCGCCCAGATTGGAGGCGTGCTGTCCCTGCACGCCGATGGTGCAGTCCTTGACCATGTTGTCGTTGACAGCGTATGTACCGCCGCGAATGGGGCGCAGCAGACCGCCGCGGCCGGAGACGGCGGAGAGGGTGCGGGCGTCGAAGCCCTGCTCGCGCAGCGCCTTCATTACCAGGTCGCGGCGCCAGTCCTTCTGGGCGGGGATAGTGTTGAACTGGGCGATCTCCTCCGCACTGTGGCGCAGGGTCTTGTCGAAGAGAAGCTGCTCATCCTCATACACACCGATCTTGGTGGAGGTGGAGCCGGGATTGACTACAAGAATTCTGTAAGACACGTTTGTTTTCCTCCTATGCTCTTTTGTTCCGCGGCACAGCGGGTAAAATCAACATTCCTTATTATACAGAATATGATGCCGTCTGTAAATGGGTTTTTACGCAAAAATACGGTATTTTACATACGGGTCTGATTGACAAAGCGCATAGTGTGGGCTAAAATGATATATGTGAGTTTATACCGTTCTTCCATTCGGAACGGGGAAAAGGAGAACTATCCTATGGAGAAGAAGACGTTTTATATCACCACGCCCATCTACTACCCCTCGGACAAGCTGCACATCGGCCACAGCTACTGCACCGTGGCTACCGACGCTATCGCGCGTTACAAGCGCTTGCAGGGCTATGACGTCATGTTCCTGACCGGCACCGACGAGCACGGCCAGAAGATCGAGACGAAGGCCAAGGAGGCCGGCATGACGCCCCAGGCGTTCGTGGATCACATCGTGGAGGGCGAGAAGGGCATTCTGGACCTGTGGAAGCTGATGAACATCAGCAACGACCGGTTTATCCGCACCACCGACGACTATCACTGCGCCGCCGTGCAAAAGATCTTCAAGACCATGTACGAGAAGGGCGACATCTATAAGGGCACCTACAAGGGCAAGTACTGCACCCCCTGCGAGAGCTTCTGGACCGAGAGCCAGCTGGTGGACGGCAAGTGCCCCGACTGCGGCCGCGAGGTGAAGGACGCGGAGGAGGAGGCCTATTTCTTCCGGCTGAGCAAGTACGCCGACCGGATACAGCATCTGCTGGAGGATACGGACTTCCTGCAGCCCCGCACCCGCGTCAACGAGATGGTCAACAACTTCATCAAGCCCGGCCTGGAGGACCTGTGCGTCAGCCGCACCAGCTTCAGCTGGGGTATTCCCGTGGACTTTGATCCCGGCCACGTGGTGTATGTGTGGGTGGACGCGCTGTTCAACTACTGCACCGCCCTGGGCTTTGACAACGATAAATATGACGACTACGACAAGTACTGGCCCGCCGATTACCACATCGTGGGCAAGGAGATCGTGCGCTTCCACAGCATCATCTGGCCCGCCATGCTGATGAGCATGGGTATGCCTCTGCCCAAGCATGTGTACGGCCACGGATGGCTGGTCATCGACGGCGGCAAAATGTCCAAGTCCAAGGGCAACGTCGTCGATCCCTACGCCCTGTCCGAGATGTTCGGCGTGGACGCCCTGCGGTTCTTCCTGCTGCGGACGTTCCCCTTCGGCAGCGACGGCAACTTCAGCAACGAGCTGCTGATCGGCACCATCAACACCGACCTGGCCAACAAGCTGGGCAACCTGGTCAGCCGCACCACCGGCATGGCGGAAAAGTACTTCGGCGGCAAGCTGCCCGTACAGCGGGAGGACGCTCCGGAGGACTGCGAGCTGAAGAAGATGGCCTGCGCGCTGCGTGACCGCTATCAGGCGGAGATGGACAAGCTGCAGCTGCAGAACGGACTGGACGAGGTGTTCAAGGTCATCGACCGGGCCAACAAGTATATCGACGAGACGGCCCCCTGGGCGCTGGGCAAGGACGAGAGCAAGCGCGAGCGTCTGGCCGCCGTGCTGTACAACCTGCTGGAGACCATCCGTATCTGCACGACCCTGCTGCTGCCGGTCATGCCCGACACCTGCGATAAGATATTCGCCAAGCTGGGCGCGGACGAGGCCTGCCGCAGCTGGGACAACGCCAACGTGTGGGGCGTGCTGCCTGCGGGCGCGCAGATCAGCAAGGGTGAGAACCTGTTTCCCCGTATCGATGTGGACGAGGCCCTGGCCAAGCTGGACGAGCTGCAGGAGCAGCAGAAGAAGGCCGCCCTGCCGGCCGTGGAGCTGGAGCCCTATGTGGAGGACGAGGTAGACTTCGATACGTTTCTGAAGTCCGATTTCCGCGCCGTGAAGATCAAGAACTGCGAGGCGGTGAAGAAGAGCGACAAGCTGCTGAAGTTCACCCTGGACGACGGCAGCGGCACGGACCGCATCATCCTCTCCGGCATCCACCAGTACTATGAGCCGGAGCAGCTGATCGGCAAGACGGCCATCGCCATCCTGAACCTGCCGCCGCGGAAGATGATGGGAATTCCCTCCTGCGGCATGCTGATCTCCGCCGTGCACAAGGAGAAGGGTGAGGAGAAGCTGCACCTGATGCTGATCGACGACAGCGTCCCCGCCGGCGCCAAGCTGTGCTGACAAAAAGTGACCGAAGGAGCACCCCGCCCGGGGTGCTCTTTTTACTATATAATATACTTCGTAAGAATTTTGAAAGGAAGCGTCATATCCTGCTTCAAAAGGGTAGTTAATGTGTGAAGAAGGCGAAAGGAGGTACGTCGCCCCATGGAGGACCAACAGATCATACGCCTGTTTTTTGAGCGCTCGGAGCAGGCGATCACCGAGCTGTCACGGAAGTACGGCGCACTGTGCTTCCAAATCGCCGACAACATTCTGAATGACCCGCAGGACGCGGAGGAATGCGTCAACGACGCCTGGCTTGGTGCGTGGAACAGCATTCCCCCGCAGCGCCCCGATCCGCTGAGAGCCTACGTCTGCCGCATCGTCCGCAACCTCTCTTTGAAAAAGCTGCGGGCCAATTCCGCGCTGAAGCGGAGCAGCCGGTTTGAGGTCTCGCTATCCGAACTGGAGGACTGCATTTCCGCCCATTCCCTCGACGAGCAGCTTGCCGCAGGCGAGCTGTCCGCGCAGATCAATGCGTTTCTCGCTGCCCTGCGCCGGGATGACCGGGTCATGTTCGTCAGGCGGTACTGGTTCGCGCAGCCGTTGTCCGAGATCGCGGATGCCTTCGGTACCACTGAAAACAACGTATCTGTCCGGCTGGGCAGAATTCGCAGGAAATTACATACGTACCTGGAACGTAAGGAGGTAACCCTATGATGGAGCACAACACCGAAAAGCTGCTCTCCGCCATCGGAGACGTGGATGCGGCGTATCTGGAGGAGGCCCTTGATTTTGATGCCGCGAACGCGGGCCGGAAACGGGCAGCCCGCTTCCCTAAATTATCCGCCGCGTGCGTGGCGGTGCTGGTCATACTGGGCGTATCCGTGACCGCCTTTGCCGTCAGCAGACTGCCGCTGTCATGGCGCGACATCTTTTCTCCTGAACAGACCGTCATCGGCGACGGGGACGAGACGCCGGTGGTCTCCCAACAGCAACCCACGGCAGCTGCGGAGGAGCTGCACATCCGTGTGGAAAAGGTGATCTCGGACGAGCGCGCCCTGTATCTTCTCTATTCTGTGAAGGCCAACGAGGGGGCTGTGCTGGATCAGAGCGGCCAATTCGCCGACTTTGAACTGTACTTCCCCAGCAAGATGATGTCCGGCGCGTATGTGTCGTCCTTCCTCCCGCGGAAGGAGGGCGTGCCGAAGAACGAGCTGGAGGGCGTCGTACACGCCGACTGGCAGCCGGGTGACAGCGCCAACGGCCTTGTGATAAACCTCTCCAACTGGCAGGAGAAAACGTGGTTTGACGATGTGACGATAGACTTCGATGTAGCGAAAATGGTAGAAAATGCCGGAGAGAACGCCAGGCTGCCCAAGCTATCGCAGAGTCAACTGCCGCAGCATCTTGAGTATCTATGGCAGCCGGGCGACGCGGATGTACCGCTGCCCTACGGCGGCCTATCCATCTGCAATGCTGGCTGGGAGAACGGCGTCCTGCAGATGGTTATGAAGGGGCCGGTAAACCAAAACATATCGTACCCTGAGAATTGGTATTTTGTCGACACACGAACGGATACCATCATCTATCCGGAGTCGAGGGCCATGTTCTATACTCCGGGCACGCTTGATCCAAGCATAACGGATACCGACTGGAATTATATCTGGGAATTTGTGCTGGTTGATAAGGAGACACTCCCCTATCTTGAACTGCACTGGGGCGGAAAGTATATCTTTACCACTGTGCTTCCGGGGCACTGGAAGGTCACGCTGGACGAAACACCCGTCACTGTGCAGAGCGAGGTGCTGGCAGAGAATGTTCCCCTGTCCTATGCAGGTGAGACGATCCTCGCGAAAAAGATCGAGTGCTCCAAGCTGTCTATGGCGGTGTATTTCGACGGCTTTGTGGATTCCACCGCCGATACCTGGAAATTCGAGATATTTGACGCAAACGGCGATCTTATTCCCAGCAATTGGGGTTATATTGCAGCGCAGAACGAGGACGGCTGCATGTTCCTGACAGAGTTCGATGAGCCTATCGAGCCGGAGACCGTCTGCAAGCTGACGTTCAACGGAGAGACTGTGTTTGCGCGCTGACGGTTCCGCGCAGTCCGCTTCGGGAATGGCAGAACAAAAGAGGGGTGGTCACACCCCTCTTTTGTTGTCTATTATTGTTCCGAAACCACGCGGAAGGCACTGCCCCACCGGCGGAATGCCGAATTCTCCCGCGCTGTCTTGCAAGGCGCCGCTCGGTTTGCTATAATGGTGCCATCATGGATGGCAAGGAGGGACAGGCTGTGGGCGACGGCTATTTTCTGCTGACAAATCTGCTTTCTGAGGACGAGAAACGGGTGATCACCAGCATCACGGCACATATCGAGCGCGGCGAGAAGCGCGTGGGTATCCAGCAGATCGCCAACGAGAACTTTCTCTCCACCACCACCATCGTCAAGATGTGCAAGCGGCTGGGCTTTGACGGATACAGCGAGCTGTACTACTACCTCAGCCGCCAGTTCAACTCCCACGGCCAGGACCGCAGCGCGGAGAATATCAAGAGCCTGATCGACAATTATTCCGACGAGCTGCTGGACCGGTTCTGCGGCCTGCTGGACCAGTCGCGCCGGGCCAAGCTGTTCACCACCGGCGAGGGCTTTTCCAACATTGTGGGTGCCTATATCGCCCAACGGCTGTCCATCTGCGGCTTCATGGTGTTCAACAACGTCCATTTCTATGACTATATGCTGTTCCGCGACGCGCACCACCTGTCCGACGCGGCGGAGGCCCCGCCGGTGATGTTCGCCGTCAGCCAGAGCGGCGAGACGGAGCCGGTGTTGAACGACGTGCGTCACGCCCGGCAGAACGGCCACAAGATCGTCACGTTCACCAAGCGGAGCGACTCTACCCTGGCGCAGATGTCGGACATCGTGTTTGTGGTGGACGGCTCGCGGCAGACGCTGGCCGGCAGCCTGCCCAACAGCTTTTTCGGCCATGTGATACTGGCGTTCGAGGAGCTGGTGGCGTTCTACTTCGGGCGGGAGCGGGACGCCTGAGATATTACTTTTTTTACCAAATCGGAAAATTTTTCTCTATAAAGGTGTGCTATACTGTGAGACGGTATGGTGCGCCTTTTGCTGTGCCATGCCGCTGTACACGTCCCGGAGAACTACTCCGGGCAAGGGAACAACACTTTATGGAGGAAAAAAGAATGAAAAAGTTTTTTGCTCTGCTGCTGGCGCTGGTCATGGCGCTCGGCCTGCTGGCCGGCTGCGGTGACAAGACCGATGGCGACAATACCGGCGACACCGACGGCGCGAAGAAGATCGAGACCCTGAAGGTCGCGTTCGTGCCCTCCCGCGAGCCGGAGGAGATCATTACCGTTACCGAGCCCCTGAAGCAGATGCTGAAGGACGAGCTGGCCAAGCAGGGCTATGAGGTGGGCGACGTGGAGATCACTGTCGGCACCACCTATGAGGCCGTGGGCGAGGGCCTTGAGGCCGGCACCATCGACGTGGGTCTGATCCCCGGCGGCACCTATGTGCTGTATGACGACGGCGCCGAGGTCATTCTGACCGCTACCCGCGACGGCTTGAGCAAGGACTCCGACAACGCCAAGGACTGGAATGACGGCCAGCCCACCGAGGCTTCCGACAAGCAGGCCGTTTCCTACCGCGCCCTGTTCATCGCCGGCCCCTCTGACAAGGGCCAGGAGCTGGTGAAGAAGGTCAACGCCGGCGAAGAGCTGACCTGGGAGGACCTGGACAGCGCCAACTGGAGCGTCATGGGCACCTCTTCCCCCGCCGGCTACATCTATCCCGCCCTGTGGCTGCAGGATCACTACGGCAAGGGCATCTCTGACCTAAGCAGCGCCGTGCAGTCCGATTCCTACGCCAGCGCCTTCGCGCGTCTTGCCTCCGGTCAGGTCGACGTGCTCGTGACCTATGCCGACGCCCGCCGCGATTATGCCGAGCGCTGGAACACCGAGTTCAACCGCGAGGCCTCCATCTGGGAGGAGACCAACGTCATCGGCGTCACCGCCCCCATCTACAACGACACCATCTCCGTGAGCAAGAACTCCGAGATCATGGACGACGCGCTGATCGCCGCCCTGCAGAACGCCTTCATCAACATCGGCAACACCGACGAGGGCAAGCAGGTCATCGCCATCTACAGCCACAACGGCTATCAGAAGGCGCAGTCCTCCGACTATGACAACGAGCGCGCCGCGCAGAAGCTCATTCAGGAGCTGACCGCCGCGAACTAAGCCAGAACTTTCCCAAACGCGGGGAGGATACGCACAGGCAAGAACCTTCCGCTGTGCCGTCCTCCCCGCGTTTCATATCAGGAAGAAGAGGAGACCGTATGATCGTATTTGACCATGTATCCAAGGTATATCCCAACGGCACCGTGGGCCTTGACGATGTGAACCTGACCATTCAGGACGGCGAATTCGTCGCCATCATCGGCCGCTCCGGCGCGGGCAAGTCCACGCTGCTGCGGGCGGTGAACCGCATGCACCGGATCACCTCCGGCACGCTGACGGTGAACGGCACGGATGTGAGCACCCTGTCCGGCAAGGCTCTGCGGCAGTTTCGCCGGGGCATCGGCATGGTGTTCCAGTCGTTCAATCTGGTCACGCGCACGACTGTGATCAAAAATGTGCTCTCCGCCTGCGTGCCGGATATGCCTTTCTGGCGCGTGCTGCTGGGCGCGTTCCGCCGGGAGGACAAGCTCAAGGCGCTGGAATCTCTGGACAAGGTGGGCATTTTGGACAAGGCGTATATGCGCGCCGACCAGCTCTCCGGCGGCCAGCAGCAGCGCGTGGCGC
>OHBE01002580.1_pt1 | contig 13104 bp, 11 predicted proteins | sample 1577231 | NCBI WGS metagenome assembly OHBE01 (sample SAMEA3541506, study PRJEB24748) | human gut metagenome | biome: human gut; feature: human-associated habitat; material: faeces | place: China | collected 2012
GCACGGTAAAAGCGTAGGTTTTGCATCGCAAAAGAGCCGCTTTCGCAATGTCAAAACGCAGTTATCAATTTTTAAGAGAATTATCTTTACAAAACGAAACAAAAAAAAGCTCATTGTTTCATTAGGGAGCTTGCTAAAAGAATATCTACAGTATTGCTTGCCTAACCTGCTTTCTTATGCCGAACTTACGTAACTATTAAGAAACAAAAAAGCGGCTGCTGCACCTTGTTCGTACAGCAAACCGCCATTCTATTTTTTATTTCAACATTTCTGCAAATAACTCGTGAACACGAGTATCGGTGCCCAACTCTGGGTGGAAAGCCGTAACAAGCTGTTTGCCTTGGCGGGCTGCAACAATGCGTCCGTCTACTTCGGCAAGCACTTCTACGCCTTCGCCTGCTTTTTCAATATACGGTGCACGTATGAAAGTCATTGGAACGGGTTCGGCAATACCTTTCATCGGCGCATCGACAGCAAAGCTTCCCATCTGTCTGCCGTATGCGTTGCGGCAGGTACGAATGTTCATCGTAGCGAAACGGTCGTACGGACTTTTTGCGTTTTCCACCTCTTTCGATAGCAGAATAAGTCCTGCACAAGTGCCATAAACAGGCAAACCGCCTTCGATGTCTTTCTTTATAGGCTCAAACAAGTTCAACTCGTGTAGGAGTTTCAACATTACGGTGCTTTCTCCGCCAGGAATAATCAGTCCATCTTTAGGCTTGTTCCAGTCAGCAAGCTGGCGCACTTCAAAGGTTTCGTGCCCCAGTCGCTGCATCATTTTGGCGTGTTCAGCAAATGCTCCTTGTAAGGCTAATATGGCAATCTTCATATTTTGCTCGATTATTTGCCACGTTCTGCCATCAAAATAGCAATCTCGCTTTCGTTGATACCTACCATTGCTTCGCCAAGGTCTTCGCTCAATTCAGCAAGCATCTTAGCGTCCTTGTAGTTGGTAACAGCCTGAACGATAGCGCGAGCACGCTTTTCTGGGTTGCCAGACTTGAAAATACCTGAACCAACGAATACACCTTCAGCACCCAACTGCATCATAAGCGCAGCGTCAGCAGGAGTAGCAACACCACCCGCAGCGAAGTTTACAACAGGGAGTTTGCCGTTATCGTGAACATACTTCACAAGTTCGTAAGGCGCACGGAGCTGTTTTGCAGCTTCGTAGAGTTCGTCTTCGCCAAGCGATGTAAGACGGCGCATCTCTGTTTGTATCATACGCATGTGGCGTACAGCCTGAATAATGTCGCCTGTGCCTGGTTCGCCCTTTGTGCGAATCATGGTTGCACCTTCTGCAATACGGCGCAATGCCTCGCCAAGGTCTTTTGCTCCACAAACGAAAGGAACGTCGAACTTATCCTTATCAATATGGAAAACATCGTCAGCTGGTGAAAGCACCTCGCTCTCGTCGATGTAATCAATTTCAATAGCTTGAAGAATCTGCGCCTCAACAAAATGTCCGATACGCACCTTTGCCATTACAGGAATGCTTACAGCCTCTTGAATGCCACGAATCATCTTAGGGTCGCTCATACGAGACACACCGCCTGCAGCACGAATGTCGGCTGGAATACGCTCCAAAGCCATTACTGCACAAGCACCGGCAGCCTCAGCTATGCGAGCTTGTTCAGGGGTTGTAACGTCCATGATAACACCGCCTTTAAGCATCTGTGCCAAGTTGCGGTTCAGTTCTTTTCTATTTTCTTCCATTGTTTTATGTTTTTTATTGTTTTGTTTTTAATTCTCTATATTTTAAATATGGTGGCAAAGGTATGTTTTTTCATCGTATTACCCAAACGCACGTTCCCATATAGCAAACTATTGCCTACGAATAGGAAATAGGAAAAGGAAGGTTACGCAGCGCAGAATGCATCGGTTCAGGGAACAAACCAAAAGTACTTTATATGTCTACTGTGTTTTACCCGTTCCCTGTTGGTTAATATATAGAAGGCCTGCTCTACTCATTCTCACAGGCAGACGAGGCGTAGTCCATGCCATTTCTTCTATCATTGCAAAGGGGTACGATGACGTTTCTCTCATTTCACGTCCATCGTACCCCTTGTAAAAATTGTCTATTGGGTTTTATCTACCCATTGTATTATTATAGAAAGGGAAATCCTTGCAAGTTTTCTGCTACACCTCACCACTCCGTACAGTGAGGCGTAGCATTATGTTACATTAGTCCCCAAGAATCAAAGTTGCCAGTTGCGTCATCAAATTCATCTTCAAACCAACCTTGTTTTGCACCTATTCCACCATCTGGGTCGCCATCTATGATGGGACGCTGGTCGGTTTTTCCGTCACCATCGTTATCAACCTGTGAGAAGCGGAGTAGCATCGACTGTTCTGTATGTACAGTGTAAAGCTCCGTTTGAGGTATTATATATGTTCGTTTCATATTCTTCTATTATTTTACCAATATTTTCTTGTTGTTTACAATGTAGATGCCAGCTGGCAAACTGTTGAGGTTTGCAGCATCTGAAGCAACTTTTTGTCCATGCAGATTATAAACGGTTCCGTCGGTACGAAGCATTCTTGTATCTTGTTCCAATCCCTGTATGGCTGTAACATCTCCCTCAACCTTGCCATCTACGGCAAAGGTAAGCGGTTTGGCAGGGCTCGTTCCATTTGCATTGGTGGCAATCCAGCAGCGGAATCCCTTTATAGGCAAAGCTGTTTTTGTGTAATACCACTTACCATTGTTTGCTCCCAACACATACGATTGGGCAGGAACTATGGCTGAAGTCTGGTTGATTTGTGTACCACAGAACTGAATATTCCCAGCCTCAGTGGTTGTCCACTTCGGAGTTTCTTTAAATGTTTCGTCTGGTATCTTAGGCAATGCCACATTGTTGATGGTGAAATACGGTGCCGAAACAATTAGTGTCGTATTATCGTTGAGAAGTTTCTCATAACTTCCTGTAGCTACATTGGCAGCACGAGTAGACTGCATGATGTAGAGTTGCTCGGGATAAATAACAACGTTATCATCTTCGGTAAGATTTACCGATTCGAAGTCGATGCGTGTAGGAATATTTTCGTCCTGTCCTTTCAAGTGTGCCAGCTTAGCATAATCGCCAAAGGCTGTCTTGAACTGTCCTGCAGTGAGAGCCACTGGGAGTGTGATAGAACTCCACAGACCAGGTTTCATCGTACGCTTCAGAATCAGTGTATAGGCGTTATCCTTAGATATTCCCTGCTTTTTAAGATACTCAAGTGAAGTCTGTCCCTCGTCCAGTACCATATCGTTATCACCACAATACTGCAATTGGAAGTTGTCCCAGCTAGTCCAGTCGAGGTCTTCTGTAGAACCAGCTATCTCAATACCAATGTTCAGTACAGCTCCATCAGTAGGTACATAGACAAGAATCATATTGTTGTACTTACCCTTTTCGAACTCCATTCCTGCGTGAGCATAAGGGCTCAATCGCGGATTTGAGGCTTGAGGATTTAAGGCTTTGGGAAGATTATCTCCATTATAGAGATGAAGCATATCTTCCTTGGTATAGGTAAATTCATGGTTGAATCTGTTCAAAGGTGTGCTTACATTAGAAATGTCTGCAGTAGTACCCTGCACTTTTGCAAATATGCTTGAAACCATATTGCTGCCCTGAACTGCATTATAGAAGCCATTACAAGAAACCTTATACCAACCTTTCTTGAGGGTAGTAACCGCCTGAGTAACTTTTCCGTTGGCGTGGGCATCGTTGCCTACGTTGCGGACGTTAGCCGTGGTATAGCCTGCATATTCTGCCATATAATAGTTGCTTGTTACAGCACCATTACCTACATAGTAGGTATAATTCGCAGAATTTGGCTTAAATTGATAAGTAGCGGGGTCTTCAAACTTCCAAGTCAATCCATCACTTGCAACCCACTTTTCAACATAAATGTTACCACGCTCAAATTGCTGGTCGTAGACAAGGAAAGTTGCATCGGCAGGTGCTTCATCAGATGCATAAGTGCCTTTGAAAGCTTCTTTCAAGTCTTTTTTTGTAATAATCTTCCATTGGCTGTACTCTCCACTAGGCTCATGCGGGTATTTAATATTATAAGTCTTACCCGTACCTTTCTTTGCCATTGTCAGATAGATTTCACCTTTCATACCTGCACGGGCCTCGTCATTATAACAATGGATATAGTAGGTCTTGCTACCAGAAGAAGTTTCTTCTATTTTCCAATCAAGTATACCATTCTTGTGGGTTGTGTTAGACCACTGGTCTTTCCAATCGACACCGCGGTCAACATAAACACGATTAAAATTGATGATATTGTCGATTCCTGGTGTGTCCATCTTACGACCAAAAGCTATATATTTACCTTCGCTGGTAACCAAAGGACCAGTCATCGTATAATGTCCAGAAAGTGTAGAATTTTGGATATGAACAGTCATACCGATATTGAAACCAATGACTACCGTTCCCCAATAACTACCTGCATTCAGGAATTTACCCGTTCCAACGTTGTAAAGATATACTGTACCCAAGTCTTCATCGGAGTTATCGACTACGCTGCTGATAGGGTTTCCATTCCATTTATGGTTCGCATCTTGTCCCTGCGCAATACTTTGCGTAGGCATAGCCAATAATAAGAGTACTGGTAATGCCTGCAACAGCAATAATAAAAATTTTGTTCGTTTCATAATTAAAATTATATATTTGATTTTTTGAGTTTATAACTCTTTATTTAAAGAATAAGCAACTTTCGAAGCTGCCTTATATCTGTCCTCGCAACTAAAATTACTTATACGAAAAATTAAGACGAAAAGTTCATCAAGACTTCTTTTCTTGTCGAAGGTGGCGAAGTATTTCTCGCACACGCACGTACATTAAAATATTTGAATATGGATTTAATCACAATGTATATTAACGAAATATCTGCTCTAACCAAATACAAAATTTTATAGATTGCAGGGAAAACTCTATTTCCTTGCAACCCATCTATATCTTTATTATTTAGTGAGAAAAGATACATTCCTAAGTTATTTAACTTCAGAGGCATACAACCTATACATTTGCAAATGGGGTACAAAGATACTTAAATTATCTGTACTTACAAAATAATATTAAAAAGTATTGCACACCTTCTGCGAAAACGATTGCTCATCGAATTACTTACACGTAAAGAAATATTTATTTACGTGTATGGAAATTATTACTTACATGTAGAAAAATATTTCTTTACGTGTAAGTAATTCTTTAATTTTACGCTTTCGAGGGAGAGACAAGGCGTTATCAAAAGAACCTTCGCTACTTATTAAGTTGAGGTTGCTTCTTTAAAACAATACAAAATCAGCTGTTTAAAGACAAGTTTAGAGATATTCTTGCAGATTCAAGCTCCTATCAAATAATCATACTATGCAAAGAATAATAAACATTTTGTTATTTAAATTTGGTTCTTAATGACGTTTATCATATCTTTGCATATATCAGAATTTATCTTTAAAACATCACATTATGAGAAAAGCCTATTTATTCACATTACTGGTATCAGTGTTGTTCAGTTGTACGTTGCATGCACAAACAAAGAAAACAGCAGAAGAAAACACAGAACCCAATACGATTGTTTTTAAAAGCAATAAAGCTGTAGGTAGCGTACTCTCATTGAAAGTAGCTGCAAAAGAAGGAGAAGAGATTAAAATAAAGGGGGCTAAGTACAACGAAAAAGACGAGTTGATACTTACAGACACCGAGGTTACACTTTACGGAAAGATAACAAAGATAGATTGCAGCAGCAACAAACTTGCATCAATCATCATTACCAATCAACCTCAACTGCGAGAAGTCTACTGCGACGATAACGAGCTTACGAAGTTAGAGGTAAACTATGTACCCGTGCTTGCTACGCTTTATTGCGGCAACAACAAAGAATTGGCAGATATAGACCTCAAGTCGATGCCCGCACTCACCGATTTCAGTTGCTATGGCAATAAGATTAAGCAACTCGACCTTAGCAAAAACCCACTGCTGACATCGCTCATCTGTCGCGACAATCTTATCGAAGGAACGCTCGACCTCAGCAATAACCCAAAGGTAGAGCAGGTAAACTGTTATAACAACGCTATTTCAGAAATCAAATTAGCTGCAGAACCCGCCTTGCGCCATATAGAAATGCAACGCAATAATATTAAAGGTGCAAATATGACAGACTTCATGAAGGCACTGCCCCAATATGTTGCTTACGGTTCAGACGAATGGGACGACTACGGCGGACTCAACTTGCAAGGTCTGTATGTTACAGAAACATCGGGCACACTCGAGAAGAACGCAGCTCTCGTGAGCGATGTAAAGATTGCCAAAGATAAGAAATGGCCTGTGCTTGCGTTGAATATCGACGATTATGGCATGACTTCACCAAAGCCTTACGACGGATTAGACCCGAGCGGAATCAACACAACCGCTGCAACAGATGCGGTTAAGGCTTACGCTATGCACAACACCATAACCTTAGAAGGCATTGCCGATGGCGAAACCGTAGCACTCTACACTGCAAATGGTATGCTTTCCGACAAGACCACAAGCCACAACGGAACTGCCAAACTCAACCCACAGGGCGCAGGCGTGTACCTCGTGAAGTGGGCAAACAACACTGTAAAAATCATAGTTACAACTAAATAACGAATCAGAACCATCTACACAAAAGATGGGAATATAGTAAAAAGCAAGCTTATGAGTATGAGCCGATTCCTTTTAAAGGAATCGGCTTCTTCTGTATATGTCTGTATAGAAGGTACTGTCCTATAAAGAAAAAAGTTGCAACAATTTGGTTAATTACAATAATCTATTTATATTTGCCCAAAATCTATTAGCAAACAACTATTTAACAGGAAAGGTATGAAGATTGAACAAAAAGAAATTGTAAAGGTCGTACTTGCCCTTATCGTGGGCGTTGCGGCTGTGGCAGCATGTTGGCAAATAGCACGTGGACTGCAGAACTTCCGTCGTGGAGAGAATAAAATTCAGGTTACGGGTATGGCAGAGAAGCAAATTACGAGCGACCTCATTGTATGGAACATCACCGTCAGTGGGAAAGCGTTCAAAAAGAGCGAAGCCTATGCCGAGTTCGACCGTTCAAACCGTCAGGTAAGAAAATACTTGCGCGATTGCCAAATACCAGATTCGTGCATCGAAGCCAACAGTGTAAGCATTGACAAACAGACACGCAGCGAGTACGATTCAAGCTCTGAACGCTACATTGAGATTGATGATGGCTATGCGGTAACACAGAACATCGCAGTAAGTTCGCGCAATCTGCCTATCATAGAAAAGGCTTATCAGAAAATATCTGCGCTTTACGAACACGGTGTAAACTTCAGCAGCAACGACCTGCTCTATTATTACACCAAGCTCAACGACTTGAAAATGGAACTTCTGCACAACGCCAGCATCGACGCTTACAAGCGTGCTGAAACCATTGCTGAGGGCTGCAACGCATCGGTAGGTAGTCTGCAATCGTCGTCAATGGGCGTGTTCCAGATTGTCGGACTGAACAGTAGCGAGGACTACAGCTGGGGCGGAACTTTCAATACAAGCGACAAAGAGAAGAAGGCAAGTATCACAATACGTGCTACTTACTCGCCACGCTAATGGCAAAATCTATCTGCACGCATAACAAAACGTGCCAAAACATAGCGGATTTACAGACATAAGAGCGTACCTACGCTACGTATGACAATCATTATTTGTCCTATATTGTAGCAGTAAACACTCAGATTGTGGTTCTGAATGTCGTGGTTCCAATCCGCTGATGACAACTTTTAATATAAGAAAAGAGGGTATATCGAAACCTTGCGTTTCGATATACCCTCTTTCCTTTTGCAACATTAACTGTTCGTAAGCCATATTAAGGCACTATAAAAGCATCAACAAGGAAGTACCAGAAGAAAGCATTAATCACGAAATAAAGACCAATGGATTATCGCAAAACCATCTCGAAACTGTGAAAAAATAATAAAAAACAAGGGCTACTTATAACCTCTCTTGCTCTGTTTTGAAAAATATTAGTACATTAGCAAACGACTATCATAAACTATGATTACGAGAACCAAACATTTAAGATTCATCATAAGAAACCAAATAATTACCTTTTAATCATTACATTTATTACATTATGAGAAAAAACTATGTACGATTAGCCCTATTGGCAACATTAACATGCGCAGTTACAGGCAATGTTTCTGCTCAATTAAACAACAGAACAGAAGTTAAAGAAGCAACACAAGGTGTTCAGGCACAGAAGTTCAAAGCCCCCGCTAAAGGCTTCAACTTCGGTCAGAATATGGCAAATGCACCTCAAGTATGCTTTGCAAAAGCTCCCAACCAGTATGGTACGGAACAGTTGGTAATGAAGGAAGACTTCTCTAAAATGACTGCTGGCAGCGAGGCTAACCCCGATACGGACAACAGCCTGATTAAAGATGACTTCGAATACCCTTGGATTAATACAAAAGACGAGTTCTTCAATACTCCGGGTTGGGGTTCTGGCAATGCCTATTCAGCAGGCGGAATGGTTTATCTTGAATCAGGTCCACAGGATATGGCACACATCAACACCCCTATGCTAAATGTATCTGATAACGGTGGAATCGCTTGGATTCGTTTCAAGGTACGTGCCAAGAATACTGCCGAAAATCTTCAAGTGATGGTAGAGGCTGCCGAAACCTTCAACATGTCGCCTTCTTGGAACATGATGGGTAGCGCACTTCTTCCAGATGTAACCACTGAATGGAAAGAATATTCAATGTACTTCTATGGTGGCGGCAAGTACTCTCTCTTCAACATTGTATCTGTTGGCGCGCCAATATATGTTGACGACATTGAAGTGTTTACTGTTAAACAGCACGTAAATACCCCAACCATGCTTCCGCACACCAACTACGAAGGCACAAGCTTCGATGCAAACTGGAATGCAGTAGAAGGTGCTACGGGATACAGCGTCAATGTATTCACCCTCGACAAGGAAACAGGAAAGCCTGAATATCTTTTTGAAAAGAAGCAGGTAACTACCAACAAGTTCAACGTAACAGGTGCAGAATCAGGAAAGACCTATTTCTATAATGTATCTGCAACAAAGGACGACCACGTTTCAATTCCTTCTGACAAGATGTTTGTTTTCAACCTCGTTGCTCCTGAAATGAAAGAAGTAAGCAACTTCGATGGAACGAAATACACAGCATCTTGGGGAACTGTGCCTTCGGCTGAACGCTACAACTACATTGCTTACTACGACCGCAAGGCTGCAAAGACAGGCGAATTTGTTATTACCGATGAGAACTTCACCGATGTAAGAGATGCAAATGGAAACCTCACTGGTTGGACAAAGGAAGACCCAAATCCAGGTTCATACAGCGAATACTATATCCCTGAAATGAAGCAGGCTGGCTGGAGAGGAACCAACTATGCTCCTTACACCGACTACATCTGCTTGGACGGCTGGCAATATTACCACAACCACACCGATGCTGGTCTTATTTCGCCAGAAATGGATATGTCGAAAGACAATGGTAAGTTCACTGTTAATATTAAACTTGCTGGAGCTCCAACAGCGGCTCTCGACGAAAACGGCAACGAAATCACTGTTTACACACAGGCAGCTTTCGCACTCTTCAACTACAACGAGACAACTTGCGACTACGAGCAGGCAGAGCTTATCTATCTGCCAGGACACCCTAACGCAGTAAACGACAAGTGGAAGAACTTCACCGTAAACTTCACAAAGGGTTCAAAGAAGTCTATCATAGGTATCTATGCCGTTTATGCTGACGAGCACCTCTACCTTGACGACTTGAAGATTACACAGAACTACCAAGCTGGCGAAAGCCTGAACGACCCATTCTGCTACCGCAGATGGCTCCAAGAACCAACTACAGAAATCACTATTCCTTACTTTGTTGGTACGTCAGAGGTTACTCACCGCGCATCAGCTTACAAGGTAAATACCGACAGAAACGTGAAGAAGCAATTCGTAGAGAGCAAGTACAGCGAGCTCAAGAAGGTTGGTACTGCCAACAGCATCAGCGGTGTCGGACTTGCCAAGGCACTCGTAAAGGTAGAAGGCAGCGATATATGTGTGAACAACATCAACGGCGAAGACGTTCAGGTTTACACACTCGACGGACAACTTGTTTACAACAACAAGGGCGAAAAGAACCTCCGCATTCGTTTGGCACAGCACGGTGCTTACATTGTAAAGGTTGGCAACAAGTCTGTAAAGCTCGTTTTCTAATCATTTAGATAAAACATTAATAAGAGAGTAATCGAAGCTTTGAGTTTCGATTACTCTCTTTTCTTTTGCAGCAAAAAATCTTTCTGTTGCCCAGCAAAAACGCTCTTATTCTGTAAAGATAATTCGTAGGAAAAATGATAATTTCGATTTGGCATTGCGAAAGCGGCTGTTTTGCAATGCAAAAGAGCCGCTTTTACCGTGCAAAACCTACGCTTTTGGAATGCAAAACAATAGGTTTTGTAATACATTGATAACAAGATAGTTAGATAATAGTTGTGCTTGTGAAAAATATTTACACTCGTATCGCTTTATTTTCACCTATATAATAAGGTACGTAGAAGCAGCTACGTTAGTGAGTAAAAAGTTCTTTTTATTCGGAAAAACTAAGCTATTTGTCTGCTTATGTAAAGGTTTTATTCTTACTAATTATTCGTATTGTACTGTTATACAATAGAAAATATCGCATAATTAACATTTATTAGTGCAGCAAAGTTGCAACTGTTACGAAATAATCGTAAGTTTGCAGCAGAAACATATAAACCAAATTCGGATATGGAAAAGCTGACGAAACAAGAAGAAGAAGTTATGCTGCATATATGGCGTCTTGGCAGTTGCACAACAAAAGAGGTGCTGCAGCAACTGGAAGAACCTAAGCCACCCTACACAACAGTGGCTTCGGTGATGAACAACCTGAAGCGCAAAGGCTATATAAAATCGAAACAGCAACGTGCGGTCTATCATTTTACGCCGAAGATAGCACAAGCTGAATACAAATCGGACTTTATGAGCAGCTTCGTAGGCAACTACTTTAAGAACTCGTTCCGCGAGATGGTGTCGTTCTTTGCGAAGGAAGACAAGATTTCGCCAGAGGATTTGAAAGATATTATCAGCGAGATAGAAAAAGGAAAAGATACCGAATAAAAGACAAAAGCCATAAAGGTAACTTTCTGAATCTGCCTCCATACATATCTTCAACAATATTCAACTTAACACGTAACGAATATGACGATGTACCTATTGAAACTAAACATTGCCCTCATCGTACTCTTCGGCTTTTACAAGCTGATGTTTTCGGGCGATACATTCTTCTCGTGGCGCAGAGCAACACTTATCGGAATGTATCTTGTTGCGATGTTGGTGCCTGGGCTGAACTGCTCTTATTGGATAAACAAGAGCGTGGGAATGGTGTCGGTGGCAAACGAATATGCTGCCATTGTCCTGCCAGCTGTAACCATTACACAGGGTAGCGGAGGCGCAATGAACTGGGAAACCACAGCAATGGTTATATATAATATGGTGGTTTGCCTGTTGTTGCTGCGCTTTTTGTGGCAGTTGGCTTCTATCGTAAGACTAAAGACACAATGCAAAACAGCCGATATAAATGGCACAAAGGTGTATCTGCTGGGAAGCAACGAGGGACCTTTCTCGTTCTTCAACTGGATTTTCATCAACCCAACGAAGCACAGCAAGCAGGAAATCGACGAGATAATGACACACGAATTGGCACATTGCAGGCAGCGACATTCCGTAGACATTCTCTTTACAGAATTGTTTGCTATTGCCTTTTGGGTAAATCCATTCGTGTGGTTGCTGAAACGTGAAGTACGATTGAACCTCGAATATCTTGCCGACAACAATGTCTTGGCAAACGGAACAGACAGCAAGGAATACCAATATCATTTGCTTGGATTGGCATATAGAAAGAATGTAGCTACTATATCAAATAATTTTAATGTTTTACCTCTTAAAAAGCGTATTAAAATGATGAACAAAAAACGAACAAAGGGAATAGCGAAAGCAAAGTATGCACTTTACATTCCGTTGGCAGCAATGCTGCTTGTTGTGAGCAACATCGAAACTGTTGCACGCGATATAGCAAACGTTGCAAAGGCTATACCAACGGTAAAGGCAAGTGTTAAACAGGAAAAGATGGTGGATTTATCGTCTGGCAACAAGGCAACGACAGTGCAGGAAAGCCCGAAGAACGTGCAGCCTACCGAAGCAATTGAAAGTACAAGCAATAAGGTGGAAGCATTGGCGGACAGTAAAAATGCTGAAATGGCGACTCAAGAAGTAGGAAGTACGACTGAAGTTGCAAACGGAGAGCCAACAGAGCAGAAGCCAAAGAAAACTCCGAAGAAAGTGTATACCGTTGTTGAAGAAATGCCTACTTTCAATGGAAATCTTAACCAATGGCTGGCAGAAAATATGAAATATCCATCGGAGGCAGTTAAAAATAAGGAACAAGGACATGTTGTTGTGCAGTTTATCATATCAGAAGAAGGCGAAGTTATGGAACCTAAGATTATACGTTCCGTTTCTCCATCGTTGGATAAGGAAGCACTTCGTGTGGTATCGTCAATGCCCAAATGGAATCCAGGCAAGGCAAACGGAAAACCTGTTTCCGTGCGTTACATGTTGCCTGTGAGCTTCAAACTAAACGGAAAGTAAGTAGTATATTGGCAAAGAATTAGTTTCCGTGGGGTTGTATTATTTTAAAAGCCCCACGGAAATAGTTGTAAGAGCATATAAAACCAAATGAAAGAAAACCTAAAGACTGTTTCATCGTAAATCAGAGAAGGCGTTTCTTTATCATTGCGACAAATCTGCCATTTCGCCGCAATGCCGTTGCAATGAAAGTACAGACACATTTACACTCGTTTTCGGTATAAGTCAGAAGAAAACATACTGCTATCTAAAACTTTACATACTTGACGTTATTCTATGCGGCGTTGGGCTTTTAGCCTTAAAAATCAACATTTTAACACCATTCTGTAAGCATAAAAGCAGAATGATATACATATCGTGAGCAGCCATTCTGTACATTCCAAATCGAAGTGCAACAAACAGCCACGTTTTTCATGGTCTCTAATC
>OHBE01002582.1_pt1 | contig 13100 bp, 15 predicted proteins | sample 1577231 | NCBI WGS metagenome assembly OHBE01 (sample SAMEA3541506, study PRJEB24748) | human gut metagenome | biome: human gut; feature: human-associated habitat; material: faeces | place: China | collected 2012
TCGTTACTTTTGACAGTGAGTTGAGACGGCTCAAAAGTAACAAAAAGCCATTATCAAATACTCATATTCCTTTTAATCACTAAAAGGAAGTCTTTGGTAAAATTCCAGCCAATGCCCGTCGAGGTCTTCAAAGGTAAGTAACTTTCCATAAGGTTCTGTTCTTATTTCTCCGATCGTCTTTACTCCTTTGTTCTTTAATTCCTCATATATAAGTTCGATGTCATCAATTTCAAACATAATTCTTGTTTTGCTTGCAACTACATCACCTTTGTGTGCCGGTCTTTGAAGAATGGCAAATGAGGTTTCTCCAAAATTAAATTCAATCCAATCTCTATCTATCAGTTTGACCTCAAAGCCCATGTCCTGATAAAATTGTTTGGATCTCTGCAAATCACTCACATAAATCCAACATGCGTATATCTTTCTCGGTTTCATTCTTTTGATATTATTGATGTTTGATTTTCAGCAGACCGAAGAACGAAGTTATCTCTTGAATATCCACAAGTTTCAAATGGGATTTTTCCAGTGTTGTTTTCAAATCTTCGATTGAGTGAAACCAATATTCAGGAGGAGTGTCCTCTTTCATGTCCTGCCAAGTATAGATATGTCCCTCTTGCAGATATGGCTTGATATGATTTTCATACACTTCTTTCGGGGTGGTATGTTCCAACAGATAGCGATAGACTTCATTGAACTTTTCGGGAGATGCGTCAGGATCGAACAAGATGATTTCATCTGCCATTATCATTTCGCCATCTGTTTTCAGCACCTGCTTCACGGCTTCAAACAGTCTTTCCTGCTCATTCCATTCCATTTGATGCAGAACGAGTGAGGAAATGATTAAATCCACGCTTTCTGCCGACAGTTCCAAATTTTGAATGCTACCACACTGAAACGAAACATTGTCATAGTGCTTATAAGCATCCTTTGCCTGTGCAATATTCTCTTGGCTCGTATCTATTCCGAGAACGGATAGAAAATGAGGAACGAATGGTTGCAGGGATTTTCCCCAGCCACACCCCAAATCCAACAATCTATCTCCATTCTTAACACTTGCAAACTCAAACATCCGTTCGCTCAATGCTTGTGTGGACTCAAATGTGTCTCTGCCGTCAGGACTAATTGTTCTTTTGATATATACGGATAAGTTCTTCTCCCAATTCTTTTCCATATGAAATTATTTGTTATCTCACAAATCCGTTTTTGTAGAAATCGTACCAAGCATCTATCTGTTCGGGACTGTTTGCTTCCAATAACAAAAGCATCTCACGAGTGAATTCCAAATGTCCTACACCGTTTGCCGTAACAATGTTCTTGTCACTGACAGCTTGTGCTTCCACATAATTCTTCGCATTAGTGTAACCGGTAGTACCCCATTTTTTGAGTTGGTCGAGACCGTCGCCCGTATGCTTTACGTTGTTCAGGAAACCGTGCGAACATAGAAACGAAGCTCCGTTACATATCGCTCCTACGATTTTCCCTTTATCCAAAGCCTCTTGAATCAATGGGACGACAAGTTTTGCTTCGGGTGAGTCCCAACGGTTGCCACCGATAAGCACTAAGGCAACATAATCTTTCGGCATATTCTCAAAAGAATAATCGGGCAAAGTACTAAAACCACCGATCGAACGGATGGCATCCGATGTCGGGGCAACGGTATGCACTTCGTATTTTATTTCACTGCCCGGTATCACGCCCACATGAAGAGCAGTGGAGAGAAATACCCCTTCCCAGTCTGTGTATTCATTTAACAAAATAAATAATACTTTCTGTTTCATAATAAATTCATTTGTATTATTTTCTCTCTGCCGTTACTTTCGCCACGGTCTGCCATTCGTTATTCTCATCCATTCGTTCTTTTCTCCATAGAAAAGAAGAAGGCGCAATGTCAGAGAATACATACCTCATCTTCTTTGTCGTGTTTTCGGTCAGAATAATTTCTTCACCGACCTTTCGGGCGGTCAACCGGATAGCCTCGCCCATGCAACCGTAGAATATATCCCACACCATCGTATCGGGATTAAAAAAGCGAAGTGTAGTTCCGTATTCGGCATCGAGTTGTTTATCTATCAGGCGTTCCTCCCGAGAGGGAACGATAAAGAGGTCTTGCACTGCTGTACCGTCCAATACTCGGGAGAATATCCATTCACCCTTTACTCGTCTTGGTTCGTCATCTTCCAAATGGTCGTTCCACACGATGTTCCATTCGCCTATCAAGCAGCCGAAGAAGTCGTATTCTTCGGGGATTCGTTCATTTCTTGCATTACTACACAATGCTGTTATAAATTCATTCATATCGTTTTTATTTCTTGTTCTTTGGAAGTTTTTGCGAAGCTTATTTTCTTCTCATCTCAAGTCACCTTGCGCTCCAACTTCTTAATATCTTCTGCAGCAGGCAATTCTTCTGGTTTGATGCCACGATCTCCCAACATGGCACGCACACTTTGATTGTTCTGGATATGCTCACGAGTAATGAATGGCTCTCCGTGCAGATTTTTGTTCTCCACGTTGTAATTAGTCGACACCTACATGCCCTGTCTGTTCGGAAGTTCTCTCATAGGCAATTCTCGCATAGTCCTTAATCGCACTGGAATTGCTTATCTGCAAGTCTCCGCTGCCACTCGTGATGAACACACGGAGTGTAGAGCCTTGCATGATTTCTTTGTAAGTTTTCTCCAACTGAAAAGAAGGTTTCCTGTCCTCGTCTTGGGGATTGGAACAAGACACGGATACCAGCGGGAACGCCAAGAAGAATAAAACAAAACAGGTATTACGGTGTGTCATATTTACATCTTTTTTAGTCGTACAGTCGTACCTTACAAAGGTACGAATTTTCTCGCCATTCCGCAAACGAAAGAGCGGAAAATTTGGGTTTTACCTGTCCATACCGCATTGTCATATAATCATTTATAGGTATTTTTCATAGTAAACGAATGAAACATGCGGTCTCATTCCATGATTATTGCTACCTTTGTCGTTGAATCCATAGCACCCCGAAAATAAGATGCATTCTAGACAACTTAACCGAAGGCAGTATTTCAACGAACTCGCAACCACAAGCGAGAAGTATTTCATTCCTTACATCAAGCGGTACATGCAGGTGGGGAAAGGAACGAATGTGTTGGAGATAGGTTGCGGGGATGGAGGAAACCTTCTGCCTTTCTCACGCATGGACTGTGATGTCGTGGGTGTGGATATGGCAGAGGGAAGGATAAAGGATGCAAGGAAGTTTTTCCAAGAGAACGGTGCGAAAGGTCGTTTCATCGCCTCCGATGTGTTCCTGTTGGAGGAACTCATGCATCAGTTCGACTTGATTGTCTGCCATGATGTGATAGAGCATATCGACGACAAGGAGGGATTTATGCGCAAATGTAAACATATGTTAAAATCCAGGGGCATGTCCTTTCCTGCTTGGCAGATGCCTTTCGGTGGGCATCAGCAGATATGCCGAAGCCGCTTCCTTTCGCATCTGGCTTTCTTTCACCTGCTTCCGATGAGATTGTATGAACGGATATTGAGGGCTTGGAAGGAAGACGAGGGATGCGTCAGAGAACTGCTGAACATCAAGCAGAGCAAATGCCCGATAGAGTTGTTTGAGAGGACAATGAGAAAGGAAGGTTTTGAAGCCATTGACAGGACTTTCTATTTCATCAATCCGCATTATGAAGTGAAATTCCATCTGCGTCCCCGAAGGCTATACGCCGTGATAGGGGCAATTCCATATATCCGCAATTTCTTCACGACGTCGTGTTTCTATTTCCTGAAATCGGCAGAGGAATAATTCTCTCCTTGTCTTGAAAAAATAAAGGCAAAGAGGAGATTTGTTCGGGAATAATCGTTACCTTTGGCAAGGATTAAGAGTTGAATAATCGCATTTCTATCAATAAGGGATAGTTTGCCATTAAACAGACGAATATGAGAGAATTTGTTTCTTTCCTCCTTTTATTTATGGCTGCTTCAAGCGCAGTATCTCAAACCGTGTTCAAGAGTTCAGTAGACACTTGTATGGTTCAAGCCATAGTGAACATGGATTTGTCGGAGGAATTGCAGAAAAAGTACAAGGAGGATTTCATTTGTGCATCTGCCATTATCGGCAGTTCTTTGGATAATGGAGAAATAAGGTGTTACTACTTGGACGACAGGTATGATTTTGACCTGCACTCCATTCAGAAAGGCGATACCGTAACGATAATCTTCCCTTTGTCCGCTTCGGAGGGACAAAAGAGGGCGACAGCCATTAAAAATCATAGCCTCGTCAAGAGACTTGAAAGTCATGGTAATGATTATATTGACATAGACTTTTGGAATGTTGAGCAAAAACTCAATTTCCCTCCGACCTTAGATGACGGATTGTTCCTAAAATGGGAGATAGCGAAACAACGCTTCATGAAGCACATAAAGAAAGACTGTCAAGGTTTGCATAGATTGGATACTGATGACGAAGAGGAGTTGTCATTATCCAAACGAACATTCGCACAATTATACTGCATATATATCTTGGCGCACAACGAAACCATAAGGGATAAGAAATAAAGCCAAGCGATAAAAGCCATATTCTACTCTTTTTCAAAGAGCGGGATATGGCTTTTTAAGAAATACAAAACGAATGCTTGCTGTTCTATTTTCAAAAAGAAATGCCGAAGGAGGAGTTTTGCTTGGAAATAATTATTACCTTTGTCGGAGATAAAGAGTTCTTTGCAGGCAAGACAAAGCAGTACATAGCAAATGGAACGGTTGCCAAATCGTTACCCGAAAATCAGCCAATCGCACGGAACGCCCTTGTACAAAGGGTGATTGCTTTTCTATCCAAAGTTATAGAAAATAATCGTATTTTTGTTCTATTTTATGAGTGAAATGATATTGTAAATACGAGTTAACGTAAATATGAAAAAGAGATTCGGTATTCTTTTGTGTTTTAGTGTATTCTTTTTAATTCCGGGAGCAAAGGCTCAAGAGAAAGCCACTCCGAAAGCCGGTGAAGGCATTTCTACTTTTCTGCTGAGACACAACAGGTCGCCTAAAAAATATTATAATGACTTTGTGGAGTTGAACAGGAAACAATTAGGGAAGGAAGAAGTGTTGAAGATGGGGATGACCTACGTCATTCCTCCGGTGAAAAGAACGAAAACCGTATCGGGAAAGCCTCTTGCGGATAAGCTGCCTGCCGGTGGGAAAAAGGAGATAGTGCCGGCTAAGCCTTCAAGAAAAGGAACGTCCATTCATCAACCGCTCTTCGGAAAGCAGTTGGCGGATGTCCCGGTAACTTCCGAACGTTTGGCAGGTGCGTGCTTTTATATAGTCAGCGGGCATGGAGGCCCCGACCCGGGAGCTATCGGCTATGTGGGAAAACATGAACTCCATGAAGACGAATATGCCTATGATATCGCCCTTCGTCTGGCACGCAACCTGATGCAGGAGGGGGCGGAAGTGCACATTATCATCCGGGATGCCAAAGACGGTATCAGAGATGATGCCTATTTGTCGAACAGCAAGCGCGAAACCTGCATGGGCGCTCCCATTCCTTTAAATCAGGTGCAACGCTTGAAGCAACGTTGCGAGCGGATAAACACGCTTTACCGGGAAGACCGGAAGAACTATGCTTACTGCCGCGCCATCTTTATTCATGTAGACAGCCGGAGCAAAGGGAAGCAGACCGATGTCTTTTTCTATCATTCCATGAAGAAGGCCGAAAGCAAGCGGTTGGCATACAACATGAAAGATATGTTCGAATCCAAATACGGGAAGCATCAGCCCAATCGCGGCTTTTCAGGAACGGTGAGCGAGCGGAATCTGTATGTGCTGGCTTACACCCATCCGGCCTCTGTTTTTGTGGAGCTGGGCAATATTCAAAACACGTTCGACCAGCGGCGATTGGTCATCAATTCCAACCGGCAGGCCCTCGCCAATTGGCTGATGGAGGGATTTATAAAAGATTATAAACTGACGTTTAAATGATAATGTCTACTCTTGTCGCATCTTATTTCGTTAGCGAGCTTGAAAAACATAATTTGACTTTATATATATAGTACATACAATGAAATTGTCACAAGTCTTTTTTACTTCATCCGGCTTAGCCACTTGCATTCCTCCATCGAGGAAAAATCGCATCTCTGATATTACTGCTCTGTCACTGCTGTTGCGAGGCGGTATATTCACAATTTGTTGTTTGTTTGTAAAGAGTCATTTGTTGCTCGCTCAAGACAATGGGGCTTTCCGGTATATACTCAATTCCGAAACCGATAACCTAAGGAGGATTTATTGGGATGTCTATAATGGCGATAACTTATCTTTGGCGGTTGACACAAGTGTAATTATCGATACTCAAAAGCCCGTTCAAAAAATTGTGATAGCCGGAAATAAAAGAGCCGCGTTAGGGAAAAGCAAAAAGAAGCATATTATTAGTAGCGGGCTTCTACTTAAACCGAGCGATGCTGACTCTATAACGGTTCGTTTGTCTTATAAGAGTGAAAATTTATCAAATCCTGTTTTTATCACTCAATACATGGATGACGAAGGAGACGTCATAAGCTCAGACACGACGATCCTGTTGAAAGACACGGGTTGGACAATTGCCAAAGCAATTCATCCTTTGAGAAACGTCCGGTTTTTACGGTTCGAATTTCAGCTGCAATCGGACAACGTTAAAGGCAACTCTGCTCTTTTCCTTGATGATATACAATTATCTATGAATAAAGATCAGTTGTACAGTTCAATTTCCGATGCGGATTCTCATTATAAAATAAAGAAGAAAAAGTTAAAGGATTTAGATGTTTCAGAGGAAAAAAGATATGGTCCGATCTCTGAATTAAGAACAAAAAAGATAGTGGCGTTAGGAGAGTCGGTACACGGAAGCCAAACGATAGAAAAGGCGGCCATCGACATTCTGAAATATCGGGTGACTCACGGAAATTGCAAGTTGATATTGATAGAGTTGCCTTTAGACGAGATGCTTAGCGTGAATCAATATGTGAGAGGAAATGAGGCGTTTCACCTTGACAGCATTGTAAAATACGGTGTGATAAGCCAATCTGTTTATTCCAAAAATATGCTGGGATTTTTTGAATGGGTAAAAGAATACAATAAAACAGCAGATAAAAAGGTGCGAGTATTGGGATTCGATGTAAATATCGAAGATTTACCTGTTTATAACCTAAACTTGTTTGATTATCTTAGAAAGACAAATAAGCTTGAGGCTGAGGATGAAATATGTAAAAGACTGGCAGCAATTACTTTTTACCATAACGATGTGGTTAAAGCATTAAAAGAGGTTGCGGCAGAGAAGAAAATTAGATTAGACCCTACTGAATTGAACATGATTGGCCATTATCATCAACAACTTTATCGGCTCCATTCATCCGATGATAAGTTTATAATAAGAGATTCAATCATGTATGAAAATATTAGATATTTGACCGGACTGTTATGTGCCCCTGACGAAGCGGTTACCTTCTATGGACATTTGGGGCACATCTGCAATAACCGGTTCCGGGCAAGCTGGTCGTTTAACGATCAATCCTGTGGCGGGCTGTTGAAGAATCTTTTTAAAAATGATTTCTTCTCCATAGGATTTTTTGTAGGAAACGGAGAAAACACCACTATAAATAATTTTAATTTTATGGTTAACGAATTACCTTGTCCGTACTCTCTCAGTCTCGAGTCGAAACTTAATATAAGTAACCATCGTTATTTTTTCACCAATAGCGCTTCTCTTCCCAAAGGTCCCTTATATATGCGTGTAGGAAGCATTTCTGCGAATAATCGTTTTTTTATTGGATATCCTCATTTATTAATGGATGGCATTGTATATTTATCTCAGAGTAAACCATCGGATGTTATCCGGCCGGAGGTTTCATTTGGCGAAAAAGCCGTTCCGAAGATGCTTCAACTTCGCCAATATCTGAAACTGTTGCCTGGGAATTAATTTATATACCCGTTGGTTGAATTAAATTAGCGAATATTTTATCTTTCCAATCGGACGATGATTAGCGTAATTGACATATTGCATGAAAGTCATAGCGGCAATCTTTGCTGCCATGCGGGTGAAAAGTCCGCAGGATTGCTTTGCGTAATTTCGTATCATCATAAGCGTGTCGTTGAGTTGGGAGAATACGGTTTCGATACGTTTTCTAAACCGCTTGCAAGCCCATGATGTGGGCTCTTTCCGGTTCTTCTGATTCAGCCGATAGGGAACTTCCAGCGTAATGTTAGCGACATCAAAAAGATTCTGCTGTACCTCGGTGCTGAGATAGCCTTTGTCTCCGAGCATCATGCAGTCATGATATTCCCACTGCACATCCTTGAGATAATGGAGGTCGTGGACACTTGCCGCTGTCATATCGTAAGCATGTATGACACCGCGTATTCCACAAACAGCGTGGAGTTTATAGCCATAATAATACATCCCTTGCGAGGCACAATATCCCCAGTCGGGTGCCGCATCGGGATTGTCATGCCCCATGGCGCAGCGTTTTGCCCTTGCGTTCTGACAGACCTTGATGGGTTTGGAGTCAATGCAGAATACATCTTCCGTACCGTCTATTGCCATTGCCACATCCTTGCGGATATCCTCCGCAAGCCGTGCCGTCAGCTTACGGCGGGCATTGAACTGTCTGCAGCTGATCAGGTTGGGCAAATCGTCTTTGCACTCATGGCTCAGACGATAAAAAAGGTAGTTTTCGCTGTCAATATGGAACGCTTCGGCTGTTATGCTCAAAGCGATGACCTCAAGATCGGAAAACTTGGGAACTACACCACAACGGGGTATATTTCCGAGCTCATTAACACGATTTCCGGCGAAATCCTTGCAGATTCCGAGAATTCTGACGAAATTTGCTATGAAGTTGCGCATATGCAGATAAATAGTATTCAACGGTTTAGCTACCATTAAATTACTAAAAATCAGTGATATGTGCAACTTTTTCATTTGTAAATATTTAGATTTTTAATTCAACCAACGGGTTTTATATGTAGTATATAAATGCAGTTACTAACGGAATATGTTGTCTTTTCCAGAACGAATGCTACCCACAATCTGACCATCTTCCATATATGTTGGAAAGAATAACCCATTCCGTGTATAGCAATGATGTTCCAGATCTTTTGGTAGAATATCTGTTCTGTCTGCATAACCTATGATATATTCATCATAAGCTGGTAAGAGGCATCTCTTTCCACTTAGAACACCTTGGGTGCGACATTCTTTGTGATAGAAATAATCACCACTTTGCAATAATTCGTGCTGGATTGAATCTATGCCTGTTTGAGTTTTACGTTTGCTTATTCCTGCCCACCATTGAAAATCTTCAGGCTTAGCTGGCCCATGTCCCCTAAAATATATTCTAGCAAGTCTTGAAAGGGCTTCTTCTTTTGAGATGGTCTCCTGGCTTGGTACTCTCTCATCCATAAGAGCATATGTGCTATTCGTTCCATTCATCTTGCCACTACATAGAATGGACTGATTTTCTGCCATCCAAATATATCCTTGCATTCTACGACTATCATTTGGTAATCCTAAATGTGTAAATTTCTGTATAAGTTCCGCCTTAGTCATTGATAGGTTACCTTGCAATAACTCTTGGAAAGCTTTGAATGCAAGCTCATATTCATTGTCTTTGATTATTATATTTATTCTCCTTAGATAACTAGTATAAAATCTCTCATTACGATCGTGCGAAAAATCAATCATCCAGCGAATGTTCTCTGCTGAAACAAACTGCCATGTCGTACGTAAAACATGGGTTCGAAGAATGCTACCGTCATTAAGTGCTTTTTCAACCTTCTTTATGCCTGACTGAGTATTACTTGTTGACTTTATTCTCAAAGCTAATGCTTCCTTAGCTGAAGAGAAACTCTGAGCTTGCATCATCCCAAGCCATAATAGAACCTGCTCAGGAGAAGGATACTGCTGAGATATAATTTGTTGGTTCAAACATCTCAAAAGAGGAATATTTAATTTTGACTTCATAAGATTAAGATACAATAGTTTTCACCTATAAATTGACACTAGCATCTCTGCATTGTTTGAAAGTAGACCTTAAAACAAGGACGCTTCTACTGTTTCAACAAGATTTCCTTCGATTGCAAATGGATGAGCATTTTATTCTCAAATGTAAATGTACGACTTTTCTACGAACGCGAGTTCGGGATAAGCCATCGGATGTTATCCGCCCGGAGGTTTCATTTGGCGAAAAAGCCGTTCCGAAGATGCTTCAACTTCGCCAATACCTGAAACTGTTGCTTGGGAATTACAATATTTTTAATCACTGATTTAGTACCGATTGAAAAACGGATTAAGGTATTTCACTCCTGTTTACTGTCAATGCTGATTTTTGCGTTCTTACAAATGGATTTGAACAGGTTTAGCAAACTCAAACTATTTTCGGGATACAATACAACCTTATCCATGTTGTAGCGAATGACGATTTTATCAAAAAAAATACCTTTCTTTAAACGGATGCTATGTATCTTTTGAAGATTAATAGTTTCATACCATATACTGTTGGACGGTTTGCAGATTAGTTGTCTGTCATCATCTGTAATTAGAATCTTTATCCTGTGGATAAAAACGTAATAAATAAACAGACACGGAATGCCCCATCCTAATACATTAAGTAGCAATTCTGCACTACTCTTTTTCACTAAGCCATAAACAAGCAAGAAAATAAGATAGATGCTAAAGATTCCCAAAGCATAGTATGCTTTATACCTGATATTTACCTTTATATTCTTCATCTTATGATTATTTATATTGTAATAGCTATTTGAATCGCTCGGCTATTTATTAATTTTGTCGTAATATAATTACTATTCATAAAAATATTGTCTAAAATTTTAAATTTCTGCTTCTGTTTTTGGAAGATTGTATACTTCTATGATTCATAAATATTTTCTTCATGTTTTACTGCTGTTTCATTCTCTAAATATGGTATGACCTTTGACACTTTATTGCACATTTGCTTTACATCACTAATCTCTTTTTCTGATAATTCTAAAACAAACTTTTCGGATTCAAACCCAGAAAAACTTTTTTGAAAGCCAGTCTCATCATTGGGGGCTAAATTTTTTATAAAAGTCTTTATAGACGACGAAAATGCAGTTTGTTTATCTTTATCAATAAGCATTATTCTATCACCTTTGGGCTTTATGGCATGTTTGCTTTTCACACACTGATTGAAAAAGGGATTTATGTAGGAGCACCCTCTTATTTCAACTCATCAATATACTTTAGGACAAACTCCTCTACTCCAATATAGTAGATGCCATTTTCATCAAACCATGGAATAATGGCATCACGAACTACTACAATTTTGCGGTAGGAGTCGTTGATGCGACGGAGAGAGTGAGTCTCTTGTAATCGCTTTTTCTCGTCTGGAATGGCAAAAGCGGATTGTATATAGCAGCGTGCATTTCCTTTGTTGGCTATGAAATCCACCTCGAGCCACGTACGTTTACTTTTACCTTCCTCGTCTTTATAATTGTATTCCACTACCCCCACATCCACATTAAAGCCGCGAGCGTATAATTCATTATAGATTACATTCTCCATAATGTGTGTTTCTTCCTGTTGGCGGAAATTAAGTTGGGCATTGCGGAGCCCAATGTCTGTGAAATAGTATTTTAATGGAGTATTGATGTATTTTTTCCCCTTTACATCAAATTGGTTGGCCTTGCGCAGAATGAAAGCGTCTTCAAATGCCGATAAGTACGAGCTGATGGTTGCATCGGTTACATTTTTATGCTTGACTGAAGAAAAAGTTCTTTCTAACTTAGCCGGATTAGTTAAGGATCCAACACTACTGGCTATAATGTTCAACAAATCATCTAGAGTTGATATGTCGTTCTGAATGTTATTGCGCTCTATGACATCGGTTAGATAAGTCTTTTTTATCAAGTCTTGCAAATACTTACTCTTGTCTTCAGGCGTTTTCTCTGAAAGAATACGCGGCAACCCACCATAGGTAATGTATTCTTGCCAAGCATCATGCTTATCACCTTGATAGGCATTGTAAAACTCCCTGAAAGTAAAAGGATTAATGTGTATTTCGTCACCTCTGTCCTTAAATTCAGTGATGATATCAGATGAAAGCATCTTTGAATTACTACCCGTTACATAGACGTCAACGTTCTTTAAATCCACCAGCCCCAGCAAAATATCTACAAACCCGATAGTAGAATCTGCATCATTAAGCCAAGGATTCTGTATGGCTTTTACTTCTTGAATCTCATCCAGAAGTACATAGTATTGCTTGTCGGAATCTTTTAATTGCTCACACACATACTTATATCTTATTGCACAAACTCTCACAAGATATTTTTGCGTAAATACGCATTTTTCTCTAATGGAAGTAAAGACTTCTATCACTTGCTATTTAATTCTAAGCTATATCATATCACTCTACTTTGCTATTGATTTAGTCTTTATCGAGATTCTGCAGAAATTGGGTGCGAATGTCTGTTTGTCATGTCAGAGTCTGGCTTAAAAGGAAGATAAAGTAAGATATTTTCTTAAAATATAGGGGTGAAAAAAGGCCTTGTTTCGGTCTCTTCAAAGCCTCTTTCAAGGCCTGCCTGAGACGCTATCCCGAAAAAGCCGTTTTACGCGTTTTTTTGCCCCGATTTAGCGGTTCCGGGCTATACGGGAGCGAGTTGAAAATAAATATTTCTTCTGTGTATCAATAAGTTAATCACTGAAAGGGCGAACTAACTACTTGTTGAAAGCACATTTTAGAAAACGCCAAAACGTCAAAACGCCTATATGACTGTTTTACAAACGATGAAAACGGGTCGGAAGGTTGTCGGGGAGGAGAATACGGTCGGGATACAGTCTCTGTTTTCTCGGAATAATTGTTTAAAAATATTCCCAAATCGACCGACGAATGTATCGTGAAAAAAAAGAAGACCTAAGGTTACTTCAAACATGAGATATAGCTTCAGACATGAGATGTAGTTTTAAACATGAGATACAACTCCGGACATGAGTGTAGCTCCGGACATGAGTGTAGCTCCGGACATGGGATGCAACTTCAAACATGAGATGTAGCATCAGACATGGGATTTAGCTTCGAACATGAGGTGCCGCTTCGAGCATAAGATATAGCTTC
>OHBE01002584.1_pt1 | contig 13068 bp, 13 predicted proteins | sample 1577231 | NCBI WGS metagenome assembly OHBE01 (sample SAMEA3541506, study PRJEB24748) | human gut metagenome | biome: human gut; feature: human-associated habitat; material: faeces | place: China | collected 2012
ATTCCGATTCACGCTCGCTACGTTTTGTTCATCTCAATATCTTAAAGAACTCTTTCTTTCATCTTGTCGCTCCCGTCATCCCCTCGTGCCCTCCTCTTGAAAGCGGCTGCAAAGGTAAGGCTTGTTTTTCATTCTCCAAATTTTTCAAGCTTTTTTTTCAAACTTTTTTCCAGTCCCCTCGTTTAACCTTTTTCCCTCGTGCTCTCTCTCTCGAAAGCGGGTGCAAAGATAAGGCAATGATTCCCCCTTTTCCAAATTTTTTCACCATTATTTTTCATCTTTTTTCCATCAACACTCGCAACTACATGAATCGCAAAACATTACAAACAAGAATTACCCTCGCCACTCGCCGGGATTATCCCCGTTTCAACTCCCCTTTCGCACGCACTTGAAAATAAAAGCATTTTATTTCTTTTTTTTCTTCTTCGTCAACTCTGCCATTTTAGCACGAAGATCGGAAAACGAGAGATCACGAGCAACGATGCGATTCTCAGCATCCAGCAAGAAATAAGCCGGAAGATCCCGCACCAGATAGAGGCGGACAATCTCGGACTCCATACCTTTAAGATCCGAACCATTGGTCCAAATCATACCGTCAAGCCCAATAGCCTGTTTCCACATGGCAGCACTTTCATCCAGAGCCACACTGATAATTTCAAGACCTTTGGGGCGATATTGCAGGTAAAACTTAACCAAATCAGAGTTATCCCGCCGAGAACTACCTTGTTGTGCAGCCCAAAAATGTATGACCTTCCATTTAGCGGACAAACCATGTAAAGTAAACGTGTTGCCATCAGGTTTCATCAAGGTAAAATTAGGAACAACTTCTCCCTCGATCAATTTGGCATATCGATCTAACATCGCTGCTATGACTTTGCCGGGAGACGTGGCACGAGCCGACGGTCCCAATAATTCGTATTTGGCACGAAGCGTGGCCTCGTCGTCTGCTGGCATATTCAAGGCGATAACGTAAGCCGAGACATAATTGTCAGCGTTAGCCTTAATCAATTCCTGTGTTTTAAGTACCGATTGCTTGTAAGCATTGTCAAGACGAAATTGCAAACTTTCAATTTTCGCCGTATTACCTCCACCTTCCAAAGCCTTATACTCTGCCTCTGCTCGATTTTTCTCGACGGCATAATCGTGACCAATGCGTTCAAACTCCTTCCAGAGTTTCATGGCTGGGCCCTCACCCTCTATTGCAGCCCCTTGTGCAGTAACAGAAACTTGATAATTTATATTCTCCAACAACAGGGGTACCTGTCCTTCCACCCCGGCAAACGTCAAGTTCACGGCACGAGCTTCCCCCGGCACCGTTCCTCTGAGTATAAACTTATCCCTCTCTACAAGGGTTGATGCCAGCGTATCGACCTGACCAAAATCGGCTGTCACTACAAAGACTTTAGTAACCGATAGACCTCGAATTTTTCCGGAAATCGTGTATCCATTCTGGGCCAGACAAGTCCCTCCAAACAAAACTCCGGATAATAGTAACAATATCACTTTTTTCATATATAATTATTTTTATGCCCCAATCAGAAGGAGCGTTTTACATGTTTATTCAAATCACTGATCACATTTTATCTTCACGCTTCAACCTCGCATTCTGTCAACTTTTCTATAAAATTAAGCCATGCGTAATCCTATTTTACAATTAATATTTCATCAGCGTTACAATGTTAGAAAATGGGGTTGCATTCAGGTCCATCTTCATGATTGTTGATTTAATAATTGAACAAGTTTTGGAAAAAAATACCCGCTATATCCCGCTTTATCTCGTATCCCACGTATTCTTTTTTCTATTTCAGTTTAATAAAACCACAATAGTCTCTCGTCATCTCATTTCGTATGTTTCTTTTGCGGAGAAAAACCGCCCGAAGACTTAGCTGGACTAACCTGAAGCAATATGAGCGAATCGGTCGTAATATATCGGGTATCAATCAACCATATTCGTTTTATATACGGGGCTATTTTGTCGCGCATCTCCAATTCTGTACTCCAACTAGCATTTTCCGGCAGATACTCTCTCACCCGTTTCAAGTTTTCACCGTACACCAATGTATCACACAAAAAATTATAGGTATCACGAAAGTTTCTAAATTGCGTAAATTTTTTATTCATATCCAACAACTTCACCTTTTGCAAAAACGTTTTAGGCAAAACCAATTTTTTATGGAAATATTCATCATACATTAATAAAAGATCAGCAATACCTCTTGCCGAGGATTCCAACATATAATCCAGACCCCGGATAGTATCGTAATGCCCTGTTATTTCATTCTTTCGTCCCGACAACCTCTCTAAACAAAATATCCCCTCTTCATCACCATCTCTTTGCAATACCGTATCAGGAGTCAAAATAATAAACACATCTTTCTCCGAATCATACACGCTATCCTTACACTCCAATTCCTCAAGAGAAGAAAAATTTTCCAATACATTCACTTGTCCATACATCGAAAGAACAAGAGTTATTAATATCCAAGTCTTCATAAAAATCTATTTTTTACGTTTAATCTTAAATCGTTCACACACTATTTGTACCGTAGCCTTCTCTTCTGCAGATAAGTTATTATATACTATTGTATTTTCCGTCCCGACATAAGCCAACCATCTTGCTTCTTCATCAGAGCAACCAAACATTCTTTTTATCCAAATACGATATTCCGTAGATACTACCATATACGCATACCCTTGATCATTATTATAATAACTTGGAGCTCGGTTTAAATGAAACCACTCGTGTAAAGCAATCAAAAGGTATCCTTCCCATGTATATTCCCAGATCAACAATTCATTCACATAAATTATTCGCTTAGAACCATCCTTGCTGTAATGCACAACAGCAATAAAACTATAATCTTCTCGAAACTCCAATGTTCCATTATAAATTATATCTATATTACCTTCTCCTGATACCTCTATAGCATTTACAAAAGCCATTCGCATCGAATCAAGATAATTTCCTGCAGGTGGTGGAGCAACATAATGCATAATGATAGCCTCTGTTGCAGTTTGTTCTACTTCATCCATTTCCAAATTCTCGGCACAATTCCAACAGAAAACCATGAAAGTAAATAATAACAACAAATTGTAATTTCTCATGTTCGATCTTTCTAACTATTACGATCCATTCCGAAATTCATTTTTGATGAAAATATCATTCTTCATCTTGTTTTTCCTTTATTACAAATTTAGGCCATGGCCGAACTTCAACTTTAAAATCTTTTTGCTTCCAGGCTTCTATCGCTTTTCTTCGAGTCTCTCTCGTTTCCTCTATATTTTGAATCTCACTTCCATATACAAAAACGAAAAAGTCAGCTTCCACGTAGATTTCTTGCAATTTCGACGGTAATTTCAATTTTCTCAAGATAAGCTGTTCCAAATCATGCAATCTGTCCGGAGAGAAGTTTGCCCAAAACGGTTCATCGCACAAGTAAAAAAAATTAGTTACCTGCAATAATTCCTTTTTTTTCGCATCGACCCTAAATGTCATACCGATAAGAGCACTACGATATATTTGGGCTAATTCTTTCGGTGACAATCCATCGTGTATAATTTCAGCTACTTGCATGTTGATATCAACCATTTGCGGAGGGATTATATTATGATTAGGCACCTCTCGAAAAGTGGTGTCCGGGTTATTCACGTTTCGTATAAACGTGAACGATTTCAAATGTCCTTTGCCACGCTTGACTTCATACGTCACGTTCTTACCTTTCACGATACCTTCGTCATACAATATTTGGGAAAACAAGATATTCACGATAAACAAAGAAATAATCAACAAAATAATCTTTTTCATGTGTATTCTATTTTATAATTTTTACAACAAAAGTCTTATCAGATTGGGAAATGGACGTACATTCTTGTCTATCTTGTTCCAATACCATCCCTCGTCACTATAAGCGGGCATCATACTAAAATAATCCAAGGCTGCCTGATAATTTTTATAAAATGCATCAATATCTACTCCAGGCAAAAAATTTCCGGTACTTCTATCGATATCCCTAGCAAGTAATTTTATCATAGAAGTAAAAATGAAATTAATAATTTTTGGTGCACCACCTCTTGGCTTGCTAGTAGCATACAAATAGTAAAAGTGGCATTATCCCAAACAGGGAGGTAGCCTGGCGCAAGCAAATCCATGACCCTTATATTTTCGGGGAGAAAGTTCAACTCGGCATCGAGAAACACCTCTTCCTCGATTCCCAACTCCGGCTCCGCACAATTCCAACAGGAAACGAGTAAAACAAATAACAGTATAAATTTGCACGTCTTCATATCTTCTCTTTTTTATTTATTTTCCTCCAGTAACTCCGTAATCTTCTTTTCCAGTGTTTTCCCCTCCCGGGAAAGTCACTTTACCTTCTAGAATCGGGTTTAAAAAATCAATATCGCCACTAGCAACAAATTTTCCTTCGAGGAAATCAAAAAATCCGGTCAAAGGAACTTTCATTTCTTTTATAGTCCGATAAAATCGCTTGATTTGTTCTTCCGTCATGCTTTCAAATAATACACCATACATCTGAAAAGAAACATATATTACTTTTCCTTCTCTATCAAATTGAATAGAAGCCATACAAAAATTCAAATTCGGGTATCGCTCCACATGCTGCACGAGTTTACGCAAAATATCTCCCGGCAAAGCCTTTATACATTGTATAGTCCAAGCCTCTTGTGCGTGATCAAAAGCGATCCGACAAGAATCGATATCATTGTTATAGTCAAAATTATGATCAGCGAACGGGTAATCAGAAACCAAAACCGCATCACAGGTATCTTGGATACAATAAATCCCATTCCCGTATTGAAGTCGATAAGTCAAAGAATCCCAACGAGCCTTCTTTTCCGAACCAAAAACTTTTTCCATCTTCAAATTTTGAGCCTGCCCTCCTAACGTTAGGCATAATAAAATAAATAGTAGAATCGCTTTCATCATTTGTATATTTTAATTATTCATAGTTATATCTACCTGTCTTGTTGCCACTTTATACAGCCAGATGATTAAAGATTGAGGATGAATACGCCCCTCCGGTTCATCGCTTTCCCAATTTTTAATCCATACACTAAATTTTTGCAATATACTTTCTAGGCTCCAACAAGAACCATCAGCGAAAGAAGCTATCATGCTTCGGTATTCTTCCATTTCCGTTCCAAGAGTAATATGTAAAGTTTCCGGTAAAGCTTTCCTTTCAATGGCATTTATTATATCCATAGCCATATAAGCTTCGAATTCTAGACTCCGCTTATAATTACCTGACATCGTGTAATTAAAAACATGATGTTGGACATAATGCAAAAATTCATGTTGAATCACTGTCGGCGTTATTCCATTTCCTTTGAAAAAAATCGTGGACAAATTCGGATCATAATACGCATCCTTGTTTTTCATCTCGCCCGTTTTTCCCAATCTTTTATCCACAGCAATACTTATAAACGTATTAATTTTCCGATGTAACAAATACGTTAACACATCTCCATTATTAAATACAAATCCACCCCATATATTGAATGTATTTTTTTCCCCTTGACTTAATTCACGCAAGCTTGAATGGGTGAAACTACGGCAACACACGAATTTTCCTAAAATAGTATCTTCTTTTGATCTCAACACGTTCAATTCCTCGTTATTCATGATGCATGTTTCTTTATCTAATTCATCGTAACAACTATAACAAACAAAAACAATTAATAAATACAATATACCTTGTTTCATTTTTTCCGTCATTAAAAATTCAGTTTTACTTTCCTTATTTTCCCCCTAATAACTCCGCAATCTTCTTTTCCAACGCTTTTCCCCGGAGGTTTTTGGCTACGATGCGGTTATCCTCATCCAGCAAGATAGTATGAGGGATTCCCCTGATGAAATAACGGGCAGCGATCTCCGAGTTCTTTCCTTTCAGGTCTGAAATGTTAGGCCAAGCGATCTTGTCGTTTTTCATTGCCTTAGCCCATTCCTGCTTTTTCTCGTCTAGCGAAACACCAATGATTTCCAATCCCTTATCATGATACTTTTGGTATATCTTGCGCACGTTAGGATTCTCCCGGCGACAAGGGCCACACCATGAAGCCCAAAAATCCACAAGTTTCACTTTCGCTTTGATTCCGTGAAGGGAAAGCGTGTCACCATTCAACGTTGCTCCCTTAAAATCCGGGGCAACGGATCCCGGTTCCACTTGCTTGAAAGCTGCTAATTGTACTGCTATCAGTTGCCCGTAAAAGCACGTTTTAGCTGGTTCTCCCAGCATCTCGTGAAGAGCTTTCAAAGAGGAATAATCCATTTGCAGCATGGCAGAAGCAATCATGAAAGCCGTGACGGGCGAGTCCTTGTAAATTTTGAATAATTCCTCTTGTTTCTTTCCGACCTCCATCATCGTCTTCTCAAATTGTTGTTGCAATGCTTGCAACTTCATCTGGTTCTGTTCGGCATAAGCGGCCCGAACCTCCTGTTCCATCCTCATCTTTTCCCGGGTGATATCTTGATTGATAGCGTTATACAGGTTCAATATTTTTTGCGATTCCCCTCCCCCTTGTACTTCTATGCCATTCTCCCCCGCCACGATCGTGTATTCCAGATTCTCGAGCATCAACGTGGCTATCGGCTGTTGCTCCGCTGTCATTATGTAAGCAAGAATCATGGAATCAACTTGTCCCGAAAATTCAAAACTACCGTTCACCATGAGAGCCTCATCCAATTTAACCGCCCCTTCCGGGCCGGCACTCACCAACACTAAATCTCCCCCGATAGTCCCTCCCAGTTCTCCCGTGATCTTAAACCTCTGCTGGGCCAAACACACCGTAAACGAGCAAACTACAAGCAACATTGATAATACCATTTTTTTCATGACCTTCTCTTTTTTAATAATCCCTCCCGTTTCGACCGGCAAGTTTCAACGGGAGAGTTGACAACGTGTCTATAAATTAATTATTTCTTTCTTCCACTATCGTTGCAACGGATGTTTCAGCACCGGCACTTCCTCGATCTTCGGTGTGGTTCTGTTGATTTCCACGTCCCCCACGATGATAGCCGACGGGTAGATCAAGGAGGCGGGAACGCCGTTCGGGAAGTAGTTCATCACTCGTTCATCGGAAGATATTCCCTTCAAATCCATTAACTTCGTCAATTCCGGAGCAGACAGATTGTTCACCCGGACCCGGGTCTCCTTGCCGTCCTTCACGTTCACCTTGTAAACTGCAGATGCCTCTCCACCGATGCGTCGAACGATGTAGGCATACTCCAGATCCGCCTCTTTAGCTGCCTTCAACAGGGCCTTCTTCAACTTCTCGGGGGCAACGCTCTTACTCGTCTGCACGTGAATGGTTCCCGGAGATACAATCGCCACGGGATTATCCGGTGAAATCATAAAACGGGCACTCCCCGTGGATTCCGGGGCCTTCAGCGTGGGCACCCGACCGTTCAACATTCGCTTAAAGACCCCGTTCTCCACAAGGGTCAACTCGGCTGCCGGGACCACGCCATCCCCGTCAATCTCGTAATGACCGAAAAGAGGTGTCCCATCATATTCCACCAGCATTGTATAATTCTTCACTGTCAAGCGGCTATCCATGATTTTACGCCCCAGTTGCTCGTCCAGCATTCCCCGAGCCGGGGCCATCGTCCGCAGTGCCAGTAATCTTCCCGGTGATAGCAAGTTATCAGTGAACAGCCGGGAGGCAGCCCCCTCCTCGAAGAGCACGGGCCCCGTGTAATATTCCTCGATCATCGGCGTCTCCTTTAATTCCATCAGGTTATCGGCAAAATCCGTCACCTTTTTCTTCAACTCCTCTAGGGACGGCAAGTCTGCCGGATTCTCCAGCGAACTGATCGCAAGGACATCGGATACCGTCGAGCCGTCGGTCGTTCTCACCGATGCGCTCACCGTGAGCCCCACTAACCCCAGCGGGAATTTCAATCGGACGTTCTCGCTTGTCAACCGGAAATTGTCCTGTTCCACGGCGACCAACATCACGTTGGAGTTAAACAATTCCTTGTAATCCTTGAACAGGGCGGAAAGTTCTTTTACCATTCCTTCCAGCGCTACAAGATCAACCTCGAAGGGCCTCGGTCGCTCTACCATTTTGGTGACGGCCGGAAGTTGTTGCATATCCGGTACGGCAGCCTCGGCCGGCGGCAACGGGTTGCTCTTCAGGTGCGCAATCTTCCGTGCCATCACTTGCAACGAGAAACGATACATCAAGTCCGATGTCTCCCAGAATCCCCGACGGATGTTGTAGCCGTCCAACTCTGCAGGCAACTGAACGGGAGCCACCTGCCCCATATACTGGATATCACTGTTGTGCAGGTAATTCCCCAGCATCACCTGCACTCCACCGGAGCTTTGCCAGGGAGTTACCGTGGAATAAAAGATGCCTCCCAGCGAACCGGCTATCTGCCACTGACGGTAACGGGTCAACACGTAAGACAGGTAATAAGGCTTTGCCTCCCCCGGCAACGAAAGACCGGCCATATTTCTCCGTAACTCCTCGTCCATCGCCCCGAAGATCGCCTCGTCACCATCACCACCGGTAGAAGTATTCACGTCCGGGGCTGGCAACACGGGAGGTAAGTCGCGAGACTGTGTGCGACGTTGCGTTTCCACCTGGCTCACGTAAATCATAGGCGAGCAGGCCGTCACGGGAACCCAACCCGACTCGGCACCGCACATCCCCGTGAACACGGCCGGTTGGTCACCGGCAGCGGTAATGTTCGAAAACATCGAGAGCGGGGTCCCAATCATGTCCACTCCTCGTACTAGCTCGTCCGGACGACCGTCAACGTACACCCGGTAAACTTCCAACGGGGTCACGTTGAATGAATTCAGACTTCCACCTTCCCCGGTATAAGTGAATCCGCTGGTCACGGCGTTGAAGTAGTAACCATATTCCTTCCCTTGTTTCTTGGCCTCCTCGATCAACATCTGGCGAAGCTCGGATTCCGTGTAAGGATGTGCGGTCTCGATCACTAGGTTGGACTGCCGGGAAACGGGATCCCCCCCGCCGGAAGTCCGTCCGTGGCCATTACTAACCGGAAACCCGTCCAGCGGAACCCGGCTCATCAGAAACTCTTTCAACACGCCATTCTCCACGTTATTCACCCGGCGAGCCCTCACGCCTTCGTCATCGTAGAGGTAGTGACCGTTCAGGTCCGTCCCAGCATAACGAGTCAACGTGGGATCGCAATATACTTGGAAATCCACCGGCAACACTTGCTCTCCCACCATTTTTTTGAACGTCTGGCCTCCCGTTTTCAAACGATGACCTTCCAGCCTGTGACCGAAAATCTCGTGGAAAAACACCCCACTCGCCGAACCCGAAAGGATCGCCGGACCCGTAAACGGGTCTGCCACAGGAGCATCCCGCAATGCCAGCAGACGACGGATCATCTCTTTCGCATCGGCAACCATCCGGTCAATACCCGGTAACTCGTCCGGGTTGTAGGCAAAATAATCCATGTTCAATGGTAACACCATCCCGTCGGCGGCTTTTAGGGAAGCAGACAACATCACCCGAGCCGACACCCGATTCTGTACCACCTCCGCACCCTCGCTACTCACCAAGTAGGTCCGGTAAACCTGAAAGGTCAAGTTCGCCATTCCCTGTTGCAGCTCCGGGCAAGCCTTGAACACGGCGGAAACCTCGTTCAAGCGTTTTTCCCACGCAGCGACGTCCACCATCTTGTCGATACCATCCAGCGGGGCCTCGTAATACTTCTCCGCAATAACTCCCGAAAAACAGGGAGCCCTGTCCTCGTCCTCCACGCTGACCGTGGCTTTCGTTTTCGAGGCTTCCAATTGTTGTTGGGCAAACTTGTAACGTTTCAATGTCTCTCGCCAGATTGCCTCGCGGATACCTTCTGCAGTCTCATCATCCAGCGGCAGGAACACTCCCGAGGCATTACCCTTGCGAGTATCTTGTGCCACCCCTTGCGAATTGTACTTGAAGTTATCCAGTTCCAAACTACCCAACCGCACTTGCGGAACCAGTGTTCTCATCCGGTTTTCCCGGGAGGATGCTATTGCGCCAAAGTTACTTGTGACGTTCACCGTGTAATCGTCCATTGCCCGCAGGTTCATGTAATAAGGAGCTTGTGCCTGCTTTTTTAACTCGTTCATGCTGTACGTCAACTCCGATTTTAGCAATTGCAACAATTTGTCCTGTTCCTGAGCCATGGCAACCGGAGAACAAAAGAGCAACAAGAACAACAAGAATTTAGATCTTTTCATGTTTCAGTATTTTTTTAGTTCGCCTATAAAATTCATTTTATCAAAAAGAATATTTCACATCTCATTTCATATCTCCCTTCAACTTTTCGTCAACACCATCAATATAATATGATCGAATTGCGATCTCCAAATTCTGCAAAACAAAAACACATCGTCCTTATCCCGGTAAAATTTATATTTCACGTGCTTTCCTACCAACGTGTCACCTACTTGTTTCCCTTCCAGGATATCGGATCCCGGTTTTACGTTCGTCTGGGAAAACAACATACAGGAACTCGATACTAAAGCCAATAACAAAATAATCTGTTTCATCATGAAATTTATTACTTGATACTTCTTAAAAAATTACACAAGGTAGATATAGTCGTGCTGCTTCTTTTCATGTTTTCAGTACCCGTAATTTATTTCTCTACCACTCCACCCCGCTGTTAATAAGTACTTTAAAGTACGTTCCCTCTCTAGTCCACTTCTCCTCGCTCCAGTCTATCTCTTCGATTAACGCCCGCTCGATTTTATAAAACTGATCCACGGACATCGTCCAAAACATTTTCAAATATTCCTCGTTATCTTTAAACTGGGGATCGACATCTCCCCACTCGGGTTTATCAAACCGGAATGCCAGCTCTTTGATTTTTCCCTGTTCCAATCGAAAATGTATAAACACACCCGCCCATCCCCGTTTGTAAATAGCCCGTTGTTCCGGGGGCAGGCAAGACCCCACGATCGTCGCCAGTTTCACTCTTACCTCTAGCGGGATATAATATTCATCGATCTTGTCATCCGGGTAAACCTCTCGTAAACCGGTCGAGTCTTGATTTGCCAAGTTTTGCAACACGAAGAGATCATTATCGCTATCCCGGTAAAGCTTGTATTTTACCCCTTTCCCCGTTAACGTGTCTCCCACCTGCTTGCCTTCCAATATATCCGATTTTGATTCTTTTCCCGTTTGAGAATACAACATTCCGGTATTCAAAACCATTACTAAAAATAAAATAAACTGTTTCATGACAAAGGTTATTACTTGATACTTCTTAAAAAATTACACAAGGTGGATATATCGCGAACCGGATATTCCACCCATGGAGCCTCTCCCTCTTTATTTTGATACAACGAACATTGCTTTATCGCTCTCATTGCCTTATCATAGTGAGATGCAAACTCATCGGATGTAATAGTTCCGCTATCCAAATCCATGCATTTTACCAATTTTATTATATTCTCTGTAAGCTCATCATTGGGTGTTTTAAAAATCTTGGGGCGCCCCACGCTCAAACAAAAAATATACTGGGCCATGTACGCCTCGATCTCGTCATTCAACACCCGGTTAACATCATTCCCGTCCTTGTAAATATGAAACAACTCATGAAATGCAAGTTGTTCAAGGTCTCCATTCTGCAAATTATTCGGATTGTATAAAACCCATCCCATCCCCATGTAACGCATAGAACGTTCGGGGATACCGAAAGTAGAAGTAAATTCTATCACGTACTTCGGCGGACACCTCAAACGGGCATACGCCAAAAGCGGTCCGCCCAAACGAGTCTCTTTTAGATATGCCAAGGCTTTATCTAACTCACCAGTTCCACTTCTCGAGATGCAATTCGTTTCATCTTCCGGAACCATGTCCAAGACAGACTCGGCACAACTTCCCATAAAGAAAATTGCGATCAAAATCATCAAACATCTTATTTTTTCCATATTCTATTTATTATCATTCTCCTAATACTTTCCCTCCCAACTCCTTGCGCAAATCTATCACGAACGTCCCTTCCGGCAATTTCTGTCTCTTTTGTCCTTCTTGTTTGATAGTAAAATAAATTTCCACCGGCTTCACTTTTCCCTTGATGAAACACCCCTCCCAGCGGGGTATCCCCCGGGCGGCACGGCGCACCAACACGATCCACGGATCGGCGGGATCTGTGACCGTTCGATGATAACGCTCTTCTCCCTTGCCCCCGTTAACGTATAACTCCACCCTACCTACCGAATCCGCAACCCCATCTGTGCGAGGGTAGGCCATGAGTTTACCGTGCAAAGTTCGATCTTTTAGTTCCGGGTAACTGTCCCAATCATGCGAACGGATTTCCTGTATGAAATAATTGAAAGCAACAGTATCTTCTTCCGGTCGTATATAATTATTATAAATGGTTTTACGTGTTACATGTCCCTGTTCCACTTCACATATCACTTCAAGAGTTTCGGTGTCACCCAAAGGATAATATTGCCCAAGAACTTCCCCTTTCGCAATCTCGAATGTCCCCGTGTACCACGAGGCTTCTATTGGCTCCCCGTTATTACCGGGATCAAGCACCGCTAGGGGGATTAATTCGCCCGTGCGAGCATTACGCAATTCAGTCAACCATAAACGGTCATCGGTGATCTGCCAACGGGCAAGATACCCCCGGGGTTGATTCCTCGTGAACGCCCCTTTAAGATGCGGGCGCAAGCGGGTAATCAAATCCGGACTCTGTTGCAGGGGATAGCCATCCACCCGATAGGAAACTCCGTCCATATCAAGCGAATCCTGCTGATTCTTTTCCCGCCATAAATACAACCAGTTAATCCTTTTCGATCTGTCCTCTCCCCATTTTATCTCCAACTGCACAGGCTGAATTTTCCCGTCAAGCGTCAACACGTCCCAATCTTCCATCAACTTGGCACAGGCCGTGACTTCCTGTGTATAGGGATGATGTCTGCCGAATCTCTTTTCCTTGTTATCCCAGAAACTGTAAGTTTTACGCCAAAAACGAGACTCCGCTTTTTCCGAATCCCGTCTCTTTCTCAAACGATTAATCTTATCCCGCAGTTGAACGTCGGTAAGTTTTCTCCTCTTTGACTTCTT
>OHBE01002589.1_pt1 | contig 13052 bp, 10 predicted proteins | sample 1577231 | NCBI WGS metagenome assembly OHBE01 (sample SAMEA3541506, study PRJEB24748) | human gut metagenome | biome: human gut; feature: human-associated habitat; material: faeces | place: China | collected 2012
CAACGTGGCCGACGCTCAAATGCGTATTTTTAATCTGGACGGCAGCGAGGGCAAAATGTGCGGCAATGGCATCCGCTGTGTGGGCAAGTACCTCTTTGACAGCGGCCGGGTGAAACGCGATACCATAACGGTGGATACCCTGAGCGGTATCAAAACGCTGCGCCTGGCCATCTGCGGCGGCAAAGCGCGGGCCGTCACCGTGGATATGGGTCCGGCGGCGCTTAGCCCGCAGGCCATTCCCGTGAAGCTGCCGGGAGAACGGGCCGTCGACGTGCCGCTGGCCGTGGGGGATCAGTCGTGGGCCATCACCTGCGTGTCCATGGGCAATCCCCATGCGGTGGTGTTTATCGATCATGTGGATTCCTTTCCTCTGGAACAGGTGGGGCCGCGGTTTGAGAGGCATCCGCTGTTCCCGGAAGGGGTCAATACCGAATTTGTGCAGGTGATTGACAGCCATACCCTGAAAATGCGGGTGTGGGAGCGGGGCAGCGGCGAGACCTGGGCCTGCGGCACCGGTACATGTGCCACCGTGGCGGCGCTGACCGAGCTGGGCGTCTGCCCCGCCGGGGAGGACGTCCACGTCCAGCTGCGCGGCGGTGAACTCATCATCCGGGTGCTGCCGGGCAAAAAACTGCTGATGACCGGCAGCGCGGTCACCGTATACGAAGGCGTCACTGAAGTTTAAGCATCCTTGCCCTCTCCGTTATGTTTTTGGCTTTCCCTCTGAGGGAGCCGGACGCGGAGCGGCCTGAGAGGGCAAGCCACTTATAAAGAAAGAATTGAGGGAAAGTATCATGAAAATGAACAAACATTACAATGAGCTGAAGGCCAGCTACCTCTTTGTGGACATTGCCCACAAGGTCGCCGCCTATCAGGAGGCACACCCTGAGAAGGAGATCATCCGTCTGGGCATCGGCGATGTGACCCAGCCGCTGGCCAAGTGCGTCGTGGACGCCATGCATGACGCCGTCACCGAGATGGGTACCAAGGAAGGTTTCCACGGCTACGGCCCCGAGCAGGGCTACCCCTTCCTCAAGCAGGCCATTCAGGGCTACTACGCAGGCCGCGGCACCCAGCTGGCTGAGGACGAGATCTTTATCTCCGACGGTGCCAAGAGCGACCTGGCCAACGTGCTGGGCCTGTTTGATGTGGACAACACCGTTCTGGTTCCTGACCCCGTTTACCCCACCTATGTGGACGACAACGTGACCGACGGCCGCAAGATCATTTACGGCCGCACCAGCCAGGAGAACGGCTTCCTGGGGATGCCCGATGACAGCGTGAAGGCTGACATCATCTACATCTGCAGCCCCAACAACCCCACCGGTGCCGCCTACACCCGCGAGCAGCTCAAGGCCTGGGTGGACTACGCCAAAAAGAACAACGCCGTTATCCTGTACGATGCCGCCTACGAGTGCTTCATCACCGATCCCGCTCTGGCACGCAGCATCTTTGAGGTGGAGGGTGCCCGCGAGTGCGCCATTGAGATCTGCTCCTTCTCCAAGATCGCAGGCTTCACCGGCACCCGCTGCGGCTACACCGTCGTGCCGAAAGATCTGGAACGTGACGGCATGAACATCAACAAGCTCTGGCTGCGCCGCCAGACCACCAAGTTCAACGGTGTGCCTTATGTCGTGCAGCGCGGCGCTGCCGCCGTCTTTACTGAGAGCGGCATGGCTGAGATCCAGCACAACCTCGACTACTACCGCAAGAACGCCAAGGTCATCGCCGACGCTCTGGACGAGTGCGGCGTGTGGTACTGCGGCGGCAAGAACAGCCCCTACATCTGGCTGCGCTGCCCCGGCAGCATGAAGAGCTGGGAGTTCTTCGACTGGCTGCTGGAGAACTGCGGCGTCGTCGGCACCCCGGGCGTGGGCTTCGGCGAGTGCGGCGAGGGCTACTTCCGCCTGACCGCTTTCGGTGACGCCGAAAAGACCAAAGAGGCCGCCCAGCGCATCAAGACCGCCATCAAGGCTCTGTAAATTTTATCGCACAAAAAGAGGGAGACACCCCGCCGGGGTGCCTCCCTTTTTGCTTGCAGTTTAGCGGTTGAAGGTCGTGCTGAGGGTCGTGCTCCACTCCCCGCCCGGGGCGAGACAGGCCGCAGCGGCCCGCTGGCTCCACTCCTGCGGATCGTCCACCGAGGCGGGCAGAGAGTTCCACGGCTCGATGCAGACGAAGCGCAGCGGCTTCGACAGGGCCGACCAGATGAGGGTATAGGGGAAGCCGGCCACATCGCAGACGATGCTGCGGCCCGTGTCCTTCTCGTAGATGCCCAGCGTCCTGGTGCGCAGGCCCGCCATGCAGAAGCTGTCGTTGGCAAACAGGTCATCCGTCAGCGGGATGGCCTGCTGGTTCTTCCACTGGTAATGGTTTTTGCCGGTCAGCAGGCCGTTGGGGTAAGCGTCCAGAATGACCGGGCTTTCCGGCTGGTCAAAGCGGAACTCATAATCCGTAGTGGTGTGCGCGGCATCAAAGGGGATGTTGAAGGCCGGGTGGTAGCCGATGCCGAACCGCAGCTCTTCGGCACCGGGGTTCGAGACGGTGAGGGTGTGGTGAAGGGTCTTTCCGTCCAGCCGGAAGGTGCTGGTGAGCACGAAGTCGAAGGGGAACTTCTCCGCCTTCATTGCCTCATCCGGGCGCAGCTCGAGCTGGATGGTGTCGCCCTCCGCTTTCAGCAGGGTGTGCTCCACGTCCCGGGCAAAACCGTGCTGGCCGCCCTTGTAGGTCTTGCCGCCATGGGTAAAGCTGCCGTCTTTAAGCTTGCCCGTCCACGGGAAGAGGATGGGCGCGTGGCGCTTCCAGACCGCTGGGTCGGCCTGCCAGAGCAGCTCCTCCCCCGCCGCGTTCTTCAGGCTGACGGCCTCGGCACCGTGAGTGTCCACCGTAAGGCTCAGAAATTCGTTTTGAATGGTCGCCTGCATTTTCAGTATCTCCTTTGTCCTTCTTATTTTCCGGGGCCTGCTGTTTCCAGTATACTCCCCCGTGTGCCAAAAATAAAGCCCCCTTCCCATGCTTGCACAAATCGTCACTGGGCAAAAGCCTTCACCCCTTGGGGACAGATTTCCCCCCGACCGGGGGAAGCCTTTATTCGGAAGCACGATTTCCATGCTCTGCTTGCTTCAACAGGGCTGTGCCAGCGGCAGGGTGACGACAAAGGTGGTGCCGTTTTCGCTGCTGCTCTCCACAGTCACACTGCCGCCGTGCAGTACGGCGATCTCCCGCACAAGGGCAAGGCCAAGCCCCACGCCGCCCATCTCCCGGCTGCGGGACTTATCCACCCGGAAAAAGGGCTGGAAGATGCCCTCCCGGCAGTCTGCGGGGATGCCCGGGCCGGTATCCGCAACGCGCAGCACGGCAGTTTGCTTTTCCCGCCGCAGAGTGACGCGCACCGCACCGTCGAGGCGGTTATACTTGATACCGTTTTCCACCAGATTGAACACCAGTCGGTAGATCAGCGCATCACTGCCCACCATGCCCAGTTCCGCGCAGTCCTGCTGCAAGGAGATATTGTTTTTCTGGGCAAGGGGGGTCAGGTCTGTCAAAATTTCCTCCACCAGCGGTGCAAGGGCGATCTGGTCAGTACGGGAGATCGATTGCAGATTACTCATCTCTAATAAAGTGCTCACAAGGGCGGTCAGGCGATCCAGTTGCTCCCGCAGAGAGCTGACCAGCCCGGCAGTCTCGGTATCCATGGCTGGGTGCTCCTCTGCAAACAGTTCCAGCTTCGTCTGCAAAATAGCCAGCGGGGTGCGCAGCTCGTGGGCGGCATTGCCCGCAAACTGCCGCTGCAACTCAAAGGACTGCGCCAGACCATCCAGCATCCGGTTCACCGACCGGCTCAACTGCCCGAATTCCTGCACAGTGTTTTCGTCCAGACGGGTGGTGGCAATGCTGTCCTGATCGACCTGCTGCGCCTGCTGCGCAAGCTGCTGTAACGGTTTCAGCGCTCTGCCGCTGACAAAATAAGCAATGGCAGCGCTGACGATGGTGACCACGACGGTGATGCACCAGCCCTTGCGGCCAAAGACCACCTTTGCATCGTAGACTTCCTGCGAAAAATGCGCCAGCAGACTGGACATTTCCTCCTGCGGGATCTCGATGGTCAACGGATCCGCACTGCCGGGCTGGTACTGCATCATAAAGCCGTTGAGGGCATCCATGCCGGTAACGCCGGTGCGGTATAAAAGCAGGTTCATGCACACGCAGGCGCAGGCGATGAGCAGCGCGGTCAGCAGGGTGATGCGCCATTGCAGGGACAAACGTTTCATTGTACCTCGCCTCCGATCTCGTAGCCTTCCCCGATGCGGTTGCGGATGGGGTCGTAGCCCAGCGCCGCCCGCAGCTTTTTGCGCAGGGCAGAGATATGTACCCGGATGGAGTTGCTGAAGCTGTCCACGCTTCCGTCCCAGACGTGCTCAATCAGCTCTTCCTGACTGACCGGGCGTCCCTGATGCAGCAGCAGATATTCCAGTACGCCGCTCTCCTTCCGCGTCAGGGCAAGGGTCTGACCATCCACCGTGGCAACGCGGCTGCGGGTGTTGAAGCTGAGCCGCCCGCAGCACAGGCAGACGTCCTGCTGGATGAACTTGCGCCGGGTCAGGCTGCGCACCCGGGCTTCCAATTCTGCAAGGTGGAATGGCTTGGAAAGATAATCGTTCGCCCCGGCATCCAGCCCCTCCACCTTATCTGAAATTTCACTGCGCGCTGATAAGATCAGCACACAGGTCTCAAGGTCGTGCTGCCGTAAGCTGCGCAACACCTGCATCCCGTCCACCTTGGGCAGATTGAGGTCCAGCAGTACAAGGTCGTACCGCTCTGCCGTCAGCGTTTCCAATGCGGCTTCGCCGTCTGCACAGGCGTCCACCTCGTACCCGGACAGCCGCAGCTTCCGGGCAATGTCCTCCCGCAGGGAGTGCTCGTCCTCTACCACCAAAAGGCGCATTTTGTTTTCCACCCTTCCCGTAAAAAATCCATTTCTTGCGTTTTTCTTCATTATAACAGATTATAGCAGACGGTGTTAAGATTCGTGTTAAGATTTTCTTAGCAGAGATTTTATCACGCATGGTGTATACTGATGCCATCAAACAACAGGAGGCTATGATGTTCATGACAAAAAAACAGGCGCAGCTGCTTTTGCTTGCTGCCGGGGTACTGATGCTGCTGTTCGGCGTATGGCGGGGCGAGGCAGACACCGTATTTTCAAAAGCCATCCGGCTGTGTATGGAGTGTGTGGGCATTGGATAAGAAAAAGAAAAAGCTTTCTCCCCTTGCCCGCTTCCGGGGCTTTATACAAGCCGGGGCTACCCTGCTGACCAACATTCACCTGCCCAATTTTGCAAAAGGAACGCTGTATCAGGGCGGCGGAAAGCACGTCTGCGTGCCGGGGCTGAACTGCTATTCCTGCCCGGGCGCGGCCGGTGCCTGTCCGGTGGGAGCATTCCAGGCGGTGGTGGGCTCTTCCAAGTTCCGCTTTTCCTACTACATTACCGGCATCCTCATCCTCTTTGGGGTGCTGCTGGGGCGGTTCATCTGCGGTTTCCTCTGCCCATTCGGGTGGTTTCAGGAGCTTTTGCACAAGATCCCATCCCCCAAGCTTTCCACCAAAAAGCTGAAGCCGCTGCGCTATTTAAAGTATGCGGTGCTGCTGGTCATGGTGGTGCTGCTGCCATTGCTGGCGGTCAACGAGCTGGGCATGGGCGACCCCTTCTTCTGCAAATATCTCTGCCCACAGGGCGTGCTGGAAGGCGCCCTTCCCCTCTCCCTGACCAATGCTGGCATCCGCGCCGCGCTGGGCAAGCTGTTCACATGGAAAGCCTGCATTCTGCTGGCAGTCATTATGGGCAGCGTGGTGTTCTACCGCCCCTTCTGCAAGTGGCTGTGCCCGCTGGGCGCGTTTTATGCGCTGCTGAACAAGGTCTCGCTGTTCCAGATGCGCGTAGACACCCACAAATGCGTCTCCTGCGGAGCCTGTGCAAAGGCCTGCAAGATGGACGTAGACATTACCAAGACCCCCAACCACGCCGAATGCATCCGCTGCGGGATGTGCATGAAAGCCTGCCCCACGGACGCCATTCAGTACAAGTTCGGGCTGGGGGATCAATCAAATACCGAAACAACAAAGGAGTAAAACCATGAAGATCCATCGTATCGCCGCACTTTCGCTCAGCCTTGTGCTGGCTTTCAGCCTTGCCGCCTGCGGGCAGGGCGCATCCTCTGCATCTTCTGCATCCTCTTCTGCCGCTTCCTCTGCGGCAGCGGAAAGCAAAACCGAGGAGCAGCTGCTGGCCGAGGAAAACGAGATCCTTTCTGCAAACGATGCCCTGTGGGAGAAGGTATTCGCCTCTATGGACAAGAACGTGACCGAAACCACGATCAGCGCCAACTACGGCGATTTTCTGCTCAGCGCTGTGGAAAAGGCAAAAGACCAGTTCTCGGACGAGGAGTACAAGACCCTGACCGCAGATGCCGAAAAGATTCGCGCCATCGAACAGCAGATCGCCGCTCTTGCCCCCGCAGAGGATGCCGCTTCCAGTGCCGCCGCACAGGGCACCGCCTTCCCCAAGTTTGAGGGCAGCGATTTAGAGGGCAACCCGGTGGACAACAGCCTGTTTGCGGGCAACGCCTTTACGGTGGTGAATTTCTGGTTCAACGGCTGCAAGCCCTGCGTGGAGGAACTGGACGACCTGAACGCCCTGAACGAGAAGGTCAAGGCACAGGGCGGTGAGGTGGTCGGCATCAACACCGAGACGCTGGACGGCAACCAGCAGGGCATTGATACCGCCAAAAAACTGCTGGAGACAACGGGCGCAAGCTACCGCAACATCTACTTTGCCTCCGGCAGTGAGGCCGGCAAGTTTGCACTGAACATCATGGCCTTCCCCACCACCTACGTTTTTGACCGGGACGGCAACGTTGTGGGGCAGCCTCTGCTTGGCGGCATCGACAAGGAAGAAAACCTTGCCGCTCTGCAAAAAAATATCGACGCCGCCCTTGCCAAGGACAGCGCCAAATAAACCTTTCTCCCCTGCCGCCTTCGGGCGGCTTTTTTATTTGCGGTGTGCATTGCCATGCACGCCCGGATGCCGGACGGAATACGCTGGGGCAGAAGCATACTTTTACCAGCAAAGGAGCGTATCTCCATGAAGAACACCGGAACTCTCCGCATCCAGGCCTTTGCGGCCCGTCAGTCCAGCCCTGTCGAGGGTGTGACCGTCACCGTCAGCGGCGACGGCTTCACCGCCACCCGCCTGACCGACGCCGAAGGCAACGCCGACGATGTCACCCTTACCACCCCAGCCTGTGCTCTCTCGCTGGACGAGAACAACACCACGCAGCCCCCCTATGCGGTCTGCAGCCTTGTGGCCTCCAAGCCCGGCTACCGCACCGTCCGCATCCAGGGCGTGCAGGTCTTTCCCGGGCAGGTGACGCTGGCCCAGCCCGAGATGATACCCGACACCGAGGAGATGCGGGACACCCCCAACACCCCCATCGTCATCCCGCCCCACCCGCTGTTTGCGGGCGGCGGGGGCAGCGGCAGAGCACCCGCCGATCCGTGTGTGCCCCGTGTGCTGGACCGGGTCATCATCCCCAAGAACATCACCGTCCACCTCGGCAAGCCCGCCGCCTCGGCCCGGAACGTCACCGTCTCGTTCCGCAGCTATATCGCCAACGTGGCGTCCAGTGAGGTGTATCCGACCTGGGCTGACGAAAATAGCCCAGCGGGACAGTCGAACTGTCTGCCGACTCAGAAATTCCATTCGATCGTGATTTTTTGCTCTCCGGCAAGCGGATCTTTTGGGCTGACAATGACCCGATGGACCAACAGTACAACAAGTTCACGGGTCAGCTGTGAAACCTGTGCCAGTTCACGGACACGCTGCCTCTGCGTCTGGACTCCACCGGTCTCTTCCTGCTGTTGTTCCAGTTCTGCTTCCAATGTATCGATCCGGATCTCTGCCTTTTTCACTTCTTCCAGAAAGGTCTGGTTCATTTCAGAAAACTGAACGGCATCAATTAAACCTGACACCTTATCCAGATACAACTCCTGCATGGCCTTGCGCCGCCGGTCTGCTTCGCTTTTCAACCGCTTCAACTCGTCACGCCTGACCTGCTCTCGCTGCTGGATGGGGTCATCCTGTTCTGGAAGGGTAACTTTTTCAGGGTCAAAATAGTCTGCCGCATACGCCCGGATACGTTCCAGTACAGCATTCTCCAACGCGTCCATATCGGTACAGGTCTTGTTGCCGCACACTTCCGGTGCACGCTGGTGCATCCGGCAGCGGACATACCGCATCTTTGTTCCGTCTGCCCTCGGCTGTCGTCCCGTCTGCTCCATAAAGCTTCCACAACATCCGCAGACGATTTTTTTTGCAAGTGGATGTATCTCGCCCTTTGCCCCGCTCCGGGTGCGCTCTTTCAGCATCATCTGGACAGTCTCAAAGGTTTCCATGTCAATGATCGGTTCATGGGTATTTTCTACAACGATCCACTGCGATTTCGGGAGCCACATCGTCTTTTCCGTCTTGTAGCTGATCTTCTTATGTCTCCCCTGCACCAGATTTCCTGCGTAGGTCTGATTATGGAGCATCTGGTACACCGTCGGGCTGCTCCAAAGTCCTACATTCCTGTTTTTCGCAGCAATGTGATAGTGAATGCCGTTCATCTGCTTATAGGCTGTCGGGCTTGGGACCTTCTCATCGTTGAGGATGCGCGCGATTTTATGTGCTCCTATCCCGCTGAGAGCCATTGAGAAAATCCGCTTTACAATTTCTGCCGCTTCCGGATCAACTACGAGCTTCCCCTTTGCCTCCGGATCTTTGCAATAGCCGTAAAGTGCAAAAGAGCCGATGAACAATCCTTCTCTCCGCTTGTGGTCGAGCACGGAGCGCACATTGGTGGACAGATCTTCCAGATACCACTCGTTGATCAGACCATTGATTTGTCTGGACTTCTTGTTCGCGGTATCATTCGTATCCACATGGTCTACCACCGCAATGAAGCGGATGCCCCACTCCATGAACTTTCCGTGCAGATACTTTTCCACGAGCTCCATGTCACGGGTAAAACGGGATTGCGTTTTGGCCAGTACCACATCAAACTGATGTTCGCTTGCGGCTTGCAGCATTGAATTGAATGCCGGACGGTTCCGGTCGATGCCGGAATAATCCTCATCCGAATAGATCTGGTAAATATCAAATCCTTTCTCAATGGCGTACTGGAGCAGCATCGACTTTTGATTCTGAATGCTCTCCGATTCGCCAATTTTATCTTCATCTTCTTTGCTCAGGCGGCAGTAAATTGCTGCTTTCATGATTTGCCCCCTTCTTTTTGTACACGAGCATCCATGCGCAGCATAACGCATCTCTCCTTCAAATTCAGGGATGCTGCATCAGGTGCAGGCTCTTGAAGGAACGCCATTTAACAATCCATCGATAATATATCGCTCAAATTCCTTTTGAAACCGTTCTTTGCGCTGTTCGTTGTTGTCCGAACGAAATTTTTCGTGCAGAATAAAAGGAGTTTTTTTCATCGGATCCCCCTTTTCGGTCCACTTGGTTGTGATATGTGTCACTTCAGTCTATTTCCAGTCAGCGAAATTCAGAACTTTCCAGATTTTTCATGCAAAATATCGCAAGACGTTCAAAATCAACTTGAAACACTTTTGCCGCAATGGTACAATTATATTGTCATTTTATGGAAACTCGGCGCAAAGTCCCGTGCGGACAGGCCGCAAGCGTCGGAGTTCCTGTGGGATGTGTAAGAATAGCTAAGGCAGCACTGCGCTACTGCACTTGCGTAGTATTGCTTTCCGAAAATGTGAGGAAGGTATTATTGTATGATGAAGAAGATCTCCCGCCGCTCGTTTTTGCAGGTCTGCGGCATTACTGCGGCAACGGCAGCGCTGACCGCCTGCGGCGGCGGTAAGGCCGAGGGCGGCAAGGGCAGCCAGAACGGCAGGATCCAGATCACCTTTTACCTGTGGGACCGCTCCATGATGAAAGAGCTTACTCCGTGGCTGGAACAGAAGTTCCCGGAGTATGAGTTCAACTTCATTCAGGGCTTCAACACCATGGACTACTACCGCGACCTGCTGAACCGTGCGGAGCAGCTGCCGGATATCATCACCTGCCGCCGCTTCTCCCTGAACGATGCGGCTCCTCTGGCAGAGCACCTGATGGACCTGAGCACGACCGAGGTTGCAGGCACCTTCTATTCCAGCTACCTGAACAACAATCAGGAGCCGGACGGTGCGATCCGCTGGCTGCCCATGTGCGCCGAGGTGGACGGCACGGCTGCCAATGTTGATCTGTTTGCGCAGTACAACATCCCCCTGCCCACCAACTATGCCGAGTTCGTGGCGGCCATCAATGCCTTTGAGGCGATCGGCATCAAGGGCTATCAGGCAGACTGGAGGTATGACTACACCTGTCTGGAAACCATGCAGGGCAGCGCTATCCCGGAGCTGATGAGCCTGGAGGGCACCACATGGCGCATGAACTACGAGAGCGAGACCGAGGACGGCTCCACCGGTCTGGACGATGTGGTATGGCCGAAGGTCTTTGAAAAATATGAGCAGTTCCTCAAGGATGTGCGGGTGCAGCCCGGTGACGCTCGGTTGGAGTTGAACCCCATTGCCAAGCCTTTCTATGAGCGGCAGACCGCCATGATCCGCACCACCGCAGGCATAGCGGATGTAATGCCTGACCAGTACGGCTTTAACGCATCCATTCTGCCCTATTTCGGCGAGACTGCCAACGATAGCTGGCTGCTGACCTACCCCATGTGTCAGGCAGCAGTTTCCAACACAGTAGCGCAGGACGAAGCAAAGCTGGCTGCTGTGCTGAAGGTACTTGAGGCTGTGTACAGTGCAGAGGGTCAGAGCAAGATGGCTGGCGGTGCTGCTGTACTGTCTTATAACAAGGAGATCAATATTACCTCCTCCACTTCTCTGGAACATGTTGCGGATATCATCAGCGCAAATCATCTGTATATGCGTCTGGCCTCCACCGAGATCTTCCGCATTTCGGAAGATGTAGGACACAAGATGATGACCGGCGAATACGATGCCAAGGCCGCATACGATGCGTTCAATGAGCAGCTGGTCACCCCCAAAGCAGACCCCGAAGCCGAGATCCTGTTCACCCAGAATACCGCATACTCCATCGACATGACCGACCACGGCAGCGCTGCGGCTTCCTCACTGATGAACGCCCTGCGCGCCGCCTATGATGCGTCTGTTGCAGTCGGCTATTCGCCGCTGGTGTCCACCTCCATCTACTGCGGCGATTACAGCAAGCAGCAGCTTTTGTGGGTAATGGCTGGCAACTACGCTGTCTCGCAGGGTGAATATACCGGTGCAGAGCTGCGGCAGATGATGGAGTGGCTGGTAAACGTGAAGGACAACGGTGCAAACCCCATCCGTCACCGGAATTATATGCCCGTGACCAGCGGCATGGAATACAAGGTGACCGAATATGAGCAGGGCAAGTTCCGTCTGGAAGAACTCACCATCAACGGTACACCGCTGGACGATACCGCCACCTATACCGTATTTGTGGCGGGCACTGATGTGTGGATAGAAAACGAGGTCTACTGCAACTGCCCCATGCCGGAGAACCTGAAAGCCAAGCGGACGGAATATGCCATTGAAAAAGCAGACAGCCGCTCCTGCCTGAAGGATTCGCTGGCGGTCAGCAAGCAGTTCCCCGCCCCCTCCGAGTATCTGACCATTGTACAGGGAGAATAAACTCTTGAAAAATGAAACTAAGATGCGGCCTGCGATAAAAAACCGTATCCTCGCAGTTTTGGCAGTGCTGCTGCTCGGCGTCGGTATTTTGACAAGCTGCGTTGTCTTTACGGATTTTATGTCGCACATCATCTACGAGGAAAGCACTGCACACCTTACGGAGATCTACCATCAGGCAAACCAGACCCTTTACAATAAGGTATCCCTCAACTGGCGCGTCATGCGGATGTGGACACCTTATCTGGAAAGTGCGCAAAGCGATGCCGATGTCTGCGCTTTCCTTGCACAGGCAAAAGAAGAATACCATTTTACAGATTTTTTCTTCGTCTCACGGGATGGCTCCTATATCACGCTGGACGGAGAACAAGGCTATCTCGATCTGGGACGAATGCTGTCGCAGCTGGTTCTGGAGCAGCAGCCTATCGTGGCAAACTCGGTGGTACCGGACAAGCCGGAGATCATGGTGTTTGCAGTCCCCACGGAAAAAGGCAGCTATCAGGGCTTTGATTACGAGGCCATTGCCGTCACCTACAACAACAAAGATCTGGTGGACTCCCTGAAGATCTCTGCCTTTGAGGGGCACGGCAGCACCTTTGCCGTGCTGCCGGATGGCCGTGTGGTACTGGACAGCAGCAGCGCGGATATGCGCGGCGTACACAACATCCTTGCCATGCTCAAAAATTCGGCTGGTTTTACGGCAGAACAGATCACTGCCCTGCAAAAGGCTTTTGCCGCCGGGAAGAGCGGCAGCCTTGAGTTTTCCATCCATGGCGTCAGCTATTACATGGTTTATGGTTCTGCCGCCTTCCAGAACTGGACGATCCTTGGCATTGCTCCCAAAAGCGTTGTGAACGCCAATATGAACCGGCTGCAATACACCACCATGGCCGTGATGAGCAGCATCGTGGGAATGCTGGCCGTTGCCGTTTTGCTGCTGGTGGTGCAGAGCAACCGGCAAAAGCTGCGGAAAAAGGATCAGCAGCTGCTGGCGCGTGAGGAGCTGTTCTCAAGCCTTTCCCGCAACGTGGACGATGTGTTTTTGATGATCGACACCGGCACCGGCAAGGTGGAATACATCAGCCCCAACGTCCGGCGCATTCTGGGCATCTCCACTGAAGCGGTGCAGGAGGATTTCCACGTTCTGTGTTCTGCCGGGGGCTATCATTGCAGATCACGGCTGGACGATTTGATGCAGATGGAGCCGGGCACGCAGCAGGAATCGAATCGGGAGTTTATCCATCAGGAGACCGGCGAGCCACACTATATCCACGTGACCGGCTTTATCAATGATGTGCAGGGCGCA
>OHBE01002591.1_pt1 | contig 13048 bp, 10 predicted proteins | sample 1577231 | NCBI WGS metagenome assembly OHBE01 (sample SAMEA3541506, study PRJEB24748) | human gut metagenome | biome: human gut; feature: human-associated habitat; material: faeces | place: China | collected 2012
TAGGATGCAGGTGTACAGGCAGCGATGTCATAGCCGAGCATTACTAATTGCCCGTTCACTTTTGGTCTTGCCATGTATGGGTGGTATATACGTTCAGTTTACCGGTTTCATTACCGGTTGTTCTTTACTTTTTACATCATGTCTGCCTTATTCAGGTGACTATAGCACTGAGGTTCCACCTCTTCCCATTCCGAACAGAGAAGTTAAGCTCAGTCACGCCGATGGTACTGCGTAACAGTGGGAGAGTAGGTAGTCGCCGTTTTTTAGAGAGAAGCCCCTGTATCGGAAGATGCAGGGGCTTTCTTGTTTTGGGGCTATCATTCCGAACAGGAATGCTATGCATCCGTTTATTTGCCCCTTTCATCTGTCTATTTTCCGGTTTTACTCTTTATTTCTTTTTTCCTTGTTATCTTATTGTTATCTTTACGGAACAAGACTGGTGAAAAACGATATTTTTTATGAAAATGGGTTACTTTTATTCCATTCTTCTTGTTTAATATCAAATGGTTTTTCGTAATTTTGGCGTGAATCTAATAAGGACTGAAAAAAATCATGCAATTAATATTGTAATAAATCATATAATAACTCCTGTAAAATATGGAAAACAAGATTCAAGAGCTAACCGATAAGATTTACCGTGAAGGGGTGGAAAAAGGTAATGAAGAAGCCCAAAAACTTATCGTAAAAGCTCAGGAAGAAGCCCAAAAAATAGTAGAGAATGCACAGAAAGAGGCAGACTCTATTGTGGCTGCTGCTCGTAAATCAGCCGATGAGCTGGCGGAGAATACCAAATCAGAGTTGAAACTGTTTGCCGGTCAGGCTGTGAACGCCCTGAAATCTGAAATTGCCACTTTGGTAACGGATAAAATCGTAAACGCCGATGTGAAAGCTTTTGCCGCAAACAAAGATTTCCTTAACGCTTTCATCGTAGCGCTGGCATCCAAATGGAGTGTGGACGAACCTATCGTGATTTCCACATCGGATGCGGAAGGCTTGAAAAAGTATTTCACCGCTCAGGCAAAAGAATTATTGGATAAGGGCGTGAAGATTGAGCAGGTGAATGGAAACAAGACACTCTTCTCTGTTTCACCGGCCGACGGCTCTTACAAAGTGAACTTCGGCGAAGAGGAATTTATGAACTATTTCAAAGAATTCCTGCGTCCGCAATTAGTGGAAATGCTGTTTTAATTCCCCACAGGATTATGAGTAAATACTATTACTTGGTAGCCGGTTTGCCGGAACTCACTTTAGAGGATAGCAAACTGAGCTATACGGTAGCTGATTTCAGGACGGAATTGTATCCGGCTTTGTCTGAGGATGATAAAAGGCTGATAGACTTGTTTTATCTTCAGTTCGACAATGCGAATGTCTTGAAATTATTGAAAGACAAGGACGCTGCGATTGATCCGCGGGGAAACTACTCGGCGGAAGAACTGACCGAGTATATCTCGTTGCTGAAAGAAGGCGGCGAGGTATCGGATCGCGTGTTTCCCTCTTACCTTTCTGTCTTTATCTCCGAATATGTCAACTTGTCCGCAGAAGATGGCTTCTTGCATGAAGACCGTTTGGCTGCGCTTTATTATGCCTATGCCATGAAGTGCAAAAACAAGTTTGTATCTGCCTGGTTCGGTTTTAATCTTGTGATTAACAATGTGCTGGTTGCACTGACGGCGCGAAAGTTTAAAATGGACGTGGCTCCTCTGATAGTGGGAGATACGGAAGTTTGTGAGGCTTTGCGCACATCCGGGGCCAGGGACTTCGGACTGGGCGGTGAAGTGGAATGGCTGGAACAACTGGTGAAAATCAGCGAGACGGAAGAACTGGTGGAGCGGGAGAAAAAGATAGACCGGTTGCGGTGGAACTGGATGGAAGAGACTACTTTCTTCGACTATTTCACAGTGGAACGTCTGTTCGTGTTCCTGTTACAACTCGAAATGATAGAACGTTGGATTTCGTTAGATAAAGAAAAGGGTAGCCAACTGTTCCGCAGCATAATTGCTGCGTTGAAGGATGAAGTACGGATACCCGCAGAATTCAGATAAAATAAATTACATAATTATATGGCAACAAAAGGAACTGTTAGTGGCGTAATAGCCAATATGGTGACCCTCGTAGTTGACGGCCCCGTGGCACAGAACGAGATTTGTTATATCTCGACCGGCGGAGACCGATTGATGGCGGAGGTTATTAAAGTGGTAGGCACTCAGGTCTATGTACAGGTGTTTGAAAGCACCCGTGGACTGAAGGTGGGAGCCGAAGCTGAGTTTACCGGACACATGCTCGAAGTGACATTGGGTCCCGGTATGCTTTCTAAAAACTATGACGGTCTGCAAAACGACCTCGATAAAATGGATGGCGTTTTCCTGAAGCGCGGACAATATACGTATCCGTTGGATAAGGAAAGCAAATGGCATTTTGTGCCTTTGGCAAAGGCAGGCGACCAAGTGGAAGCCGCTGCATGGCTGGGGCAGGTGGATGAAAACTTCCAGCCGTTGAAAATCATGGTTCCTTTCGGGCAGAAAGGTGTATGTACCGTGAAGTCCATCGTAAAGGAAGGCGATTACGGCATTGAGGATACCATTGCCGTCCTGACCGACGAGGAAGGTAACGATGTAAAAGTGAATATGATTCAGAAATGGCCCGTGAAGCGCGCCATGACGAACTATAAAGAGAAGCCGCGTCCTTTCAAATTGTTGGAAACGGGTGTGCGCGTAATCGATACCGTCAATCCGATTGTAGAGGGTGGTACGGGATTTATCCCCGGCCCGTTCGGTACGGGTAAGACAGTGCTCCAGCACGCCATCTCCAAACAGGCGGAAGCCGATATTGTAATCATCGCCGCCTGCGGTGAACGCGCCAACGAGGTTGTGGAAATCTTTACGGAATTCCCCGAACTGGTCGACCCGCATACAGGTCGTAAGCTGATGGAGCGTACCATTATCATCGCCAATACGTCCAATATGCCGGTGGCAGCCCGTGAAGCATCTGTGTACACGGCCATGACCATTGCGGAATACTATCGCAGCATGGGATTGAAGGTGTTGCTGATGGCCGACTCCACTTCCCGTTGGGCACAGGCATTGCGCGAAATGTCCAACCGTATGGAAGAGTTGCCCGGTCCGGATGCGTTCCCGATGGACTTGTCTTCTATTATTTCCAACTTCTACGGCCGTGCCGGATACGTGAAGCTGAACAACGGCGAGACGGGTTCCATTACCTTCATCGGTACTGTATCGCCTGCCGGCGGTAACTTGAAAGAACCCGTAACCGAAAATACCAAGAAGGTGGCCCGTTGCTTCTACGCCCTCGAACAAGACCGTGCGGATAAGAAGCGTTATCCTGCCGTAAATCCCATCGACTCGTATTCCAAATATATTGAGTATCCTGAATTCGAGGATTATATAACCAAGCGTATCAACGGCGAATGGATTGGCAAGGTAAACGAAGTCAAGACCCGTCTGCAACGCGGTAAGGAAATTGCGGAGCAAATCAACATTCTCGGTGATGACGGTGTACCCGTGGAATATCACGTAACCTTCTGGAAATCGGAACTGATTGACTTCGTTATCCTGCAACAGGATGCTTTCGACGAGATTGACGCCGTAACACCCATGGAACGTCAGGAAGAAATCCTGAACATGGTTATCGACATCTGCCATACGGAATTTGAGTTCGACAACTTCAACGAGGTAATGGATTACTTCAAGAAAATGATTAACATTTGCAAGCAGATGAACTACTCGAAATTCAAATCGGAAGAGTATGACAATTTCTACAAACAGTTGCAGGAATTGATTGAAGAACGTAAAGCATAAATAATAAGATGGCAACAAAAGCATTTCAAAAAATATATACTAAGATTACTCAGATTACGAAAGCCACGTGCTCGCTGAAAGCTACGGGGGTAGGGTATGATGAGTTGGCAACCGTAAACGGCAAGCTGGCCCAGGTGGTGAAGATTGCCGGTGACGATGTGACTTTGCAGGTTTTTGAGGGTACTGAAGGTATCCCCACCAATGCAGAGGTGGTGTTTCTGGGCAAGGCTCCTACCATTAAAGTGAGCGACCAGCTTGCCGGACGTTTCTTCAACGCTTTCGGCGATCCTATCGACGGCGGTCCGTCCATCGAAGGTCAAGAAGTGGAAATCGGCGGTCCGTCCGTGAACCCGGTACGCCGTAAGCAACCGTCCGAACTGATTGCAACCGGTATCGCAGGTATCGACCTGAACAATACGTTGGTGTCCGGACAGAAGATTCCGTTCTTCGCAGACCCCGACCAGCCTTTCAACCAGGTGATGGCCAGCGTAGCCCTGCGTGCGGAAACTGATAAGATTATCCTCGGCGGTATGGGTATGACGAACGACGACTACCTGTACTTCAAGAATGTATTCTCCAATGCCGGTGCGCTCGACCGTATCGTCAGCTTTATGAATACTACCGAGAATCCCCCCGTGGAACGTCTGCTGATTCCGGATATGGCGCTGACCGCCGCCGAATACTTCGCGGTGAACAACAATGAAAAGGTATTGGTATTGCTTACAGACATGACGTCCTATGCCGATGCGCTGGCTATCGTGTCCAACCGTATGGACCAGATTCCGTCCAAAGACTCCATGCCGGGTTCGCTTTATTCGGATTTGGCGAAGATTTACGAGAAGGCGGTGCAGTTCCCCAGCGGCGGTTCTATTACGATTATCGCCGTGACTACTTTGTCCGGCGGCGATATTACGCACGCTGTGCCCGATAATACGGGGTATATCACCGAGGGACAGTTGTTCCTTCGCCGTGACAGTGACATCGGTAAGGTTATCGTCGACCCGTTCCGTTCATTGTCCCGTCTGAAACAGCTCGTTACCGGTAAGAAGACCCGTAAGGACCATCCGCAGGTGATGAATGCCGCTGTACGTCTGTATGCCGATGCCGCCAATGCCAAGACGAAGCTGGAGAACGGTTTCGACCTGACGAACTACGACGAGCGTACGCTTGCCTTTGCCAAGGATTACTCCAACCAGTTGCTGGCTATCGACGTAAACCTCGACACCACGGAGATGCTCGACGTAGCCTGGAGCTTGTTCGGCAAGTATTTCCGTCCGGAAGAGGTGAACATCAAGAAAGAACTTGTGGACGAATTCTGGCCCAAAGCAGAAAACTAATCACTTATAATTAACCATTAATCACTAACGAAGTGGCTATTAAGTTTCAATATAATAAAACGTCGCTCCAGCAGTTGGAAAAGCAACTGAAAGTACGTGTGCGCACGCTCCCCATCATTAAGAACAAGGAGAGCGCCCTGCGTATGGAAGTGAAGCGCTGCAAAGCCGATGCTGCCGCGCTGGACGCGAGGTTGGAAAAGGAAATCCAAGCTTATGAAGCCATGTTCGCCCTTTGGAATGAGTTTGACGCCTCATTGATAAAGGTCAGCGATGTTCATCTCGGTGTGAAGAAGATTGCCGGCGTAAGAGTGCCGTTGCTCGAGAATGTAGATTTCGAGATACGCCCTTACAGCTTGTTCAATGCGCCCAAATGGTATGCAGACGGGTTGCATCTGCTCAAGGAACTGGCACACACGGCCATTGAACGGGAATTTACCGTGGCCAAGCTGAACTTGCTGGAACATGCGCGTAAAAAGACCACCCAAAAGGTGAATCTTTTTGAGAAAGTACAGATTCCGGGCTATCAGGATGCACTGCGCAAAATCAAGCGGTTTATGGAAGATGAGGAGAACCTCTCCAAGTCGTCGCAGAAAATCATGAAGTCCCACCAAGAGAAAAGGAAGGAGGCAGAAGCATGATTACGAAAATGAAGAAGCTCACGTTCCTTGTATATTATAAGGAGTACGAAGCATTCCTGAACGGTGTGCGCGACCTCGGTGTGGTGCATGTGGCCGAAAAGCAGCAAGGCGTTGCCGACAATACGGAGTTACAGGACAGTATCCGTCTGTCTGCCCGCCTGCAGGCTACGGAAAAGCTGTTGCAGGCGTTTAAGCCCGCCAGACCGGCGGTGGAGGAAACACCCGCCTCGGCAGCCCGCGGACTGGAAGTGCTGAACGAAGTGGACGAGTTGCAAGCCGAAAAGAATAAGTTGCAACAGCAGTTGCAGACCTATCAGAAGGAAAAAGCTGCGCTGGAGCCATGGGGTAACTTTGAACCCGCAAGCCTGTCGCGTCTGCACGATGCCGGACTGGCAGTAGGCTTTTACAGTTGCTCGGAAGGCAATTACGACGCAACCTGGGAAGATGCCTATAATGCGATGGTTATCAGCCGTCAGGCCTCTCGCGTCTATTTCGTTACCGTAACCGGTAGTTCGGAAGAAACGGATTTGGATGCGGAGCAGGCCAAGCTGCCGCCTTACTCATTGGAGCGCGTACAAGTGCTTTGTAACGAGACGGAACAGGCTCTGGCGGATAACGAGGAAAAAATGAAAGTGCTTGCCGAGAGAGAAATCCCTTCGTTGCGTGCTGCCTTGAAAGAGGTGAACACCGACATAGAATTCTCCAAAGTAATGCTGAATACGGAAGCTACGGCAGGAGAGAAGCTGATGCTGCTGCAAGGCTGGGCGCCGGTATCCAGAGTCGGAGAAATCTCCGAATGGCTCGATGCGCAGCACGTGTACTACGAGGTAACCTCTCCCGTACCGGGCGACAACGTGCCTATACAGTTGAACAACAAAGGTTTCTTTGCCTGGTTCGAGCCTATATGCAAGCTCTATATGCTGCCCAAGTATAACGAGCTGGATCTGACGCCGTTCTTTGCACCTTTCTTTATGGTGTTCTTCGGCTTGTGTCTGGGAGACTCCGGTTATGGGCTGTTCCTGTTTCTTGGAGCAACCCTGTACCGTCTGTTTGCCAAGAATATCAGCGCTGCGATGAAACCTGTCCTCTCATTGGTGCAGGTATTGGCGGCATCCACTTTCTTCTGCGGATTGCTGACCGGTACGTTCTTCGGGGCGAACCTTTACGATATCGACCTGCCTTTCTTCCAAAAGATGAAAGCGGCCTTGTTCATGGACAATAACGATATGTTCCAGTTGTCGTTGATACTCGGTGTGGTGCAGATATTGTTCGGTATGGTGCTGAAAGCGGTGAACCAGGGTATTCAGTTCGGATTCAAGTATGCCGTGGCTACGATTGGCTGGATTATATTGCTGGTTTCCTGCGGAGTAGGAGCCTTGCTGCCGGAAGTCATGCCATTGGGCGGTACGGTGCATCTGTGCATCCTCGGTGTGGCGGCAGCCATGATATTCCTCTACAACAGTCCGGGAAAGAATATATTCCTCAATATCGGGCTTGGGCTTTGGGATTCCTACAATATGGCTACCGGATTGCTGGGCGATGTGCTGTCGTATGTACGTCTGTTTGCCCTCGGACTGTCGGGTGGTATCCTTGCAGGGGTGTTCAACAGCTTGGCGGTGGGCATGAGTCCTGACAATGTTATTGCAGGTTCCATCGTAATGGTACTGATATTCGTTATCGGCCATGCCATCAATATCTTTATGAACGTGCTCGGTGCAATGGTTCACCCCATGCGTCTGACCTTTGTGGAATTCTTCAAGAACTCCGGATACGAAGGCGGAGGCAAGGAATACAAGCCGTTTAAGAATTGAGAGTTGAAAATTTAAATTGAGAAATAGAGAATAAAGGATTGACAAAAGAGGAAGACAGGAGCTGCGCGGAGATAGCGTAGTCTTTTCTCCGAGAGTCTTCAGGAGAATTCTTCAAAAGAAATCTTTAAGAGAAACAAACAAGAGAAACAAATAAAATATAAACAATAAAAAACGAATAAGATTATGGAAATGAATTTATTGATTGCCTATATTGGCATTGCAGTGATGATTGGTTTGTCGGGTATCGGTAGTGCCTATGGTGTGACAATTGCCGGTAATGCGGCTATCGGTGCGCTGAAGAAGAACGACGGTGCTTTCGGTAACTTTCTTGTGCTGACCGCTCTTCCCGGTACTCAGGGCTTGTACGGTTTTGCAGGCTACTTTATGTTCCAGACTATTTTCGGCATCCTTACTCCGGGCATGACTGCCATTCAGGCTGCTGCCATTCTGGGTGCAGGTATTGCTTTGGGATTGGTTGCCTTGTTCTCCGCTATCCGTCAGGGACAGGTTTGCGCCAACGGTATCGCCGCTATCGGTCAGGGACACGACGTATTCAGCAACACGCTGATTCTTGCCGTATTCCCCGAACTTTATGCGATTGTAGCTTTGGCTGCCACTTTCTTGATTGGCAGTGCGCTGACCGCATAAACAGCAATTACCGACTGCACAAATGGCAGTTGAAATAAAAGAAGAGGGTGTCAAAACATACTTGCTGATTTCTTTTTAGTCACGGAATTATACGGAAAAAGAACAAAGAAAATCTGTGTTTTCCGTGTAATCCGTGCCTAAAAAGAAACAAACAGCAAGCGAATTTAAGTTTTGATATACCCTCTTTTTCATATCTTCTTCTCTGTCTTTTCCTTCTATTTCGTACAAACTTCTGTTTTTTCTCTTTTCATCGGTAATCTTCGCTCTTCTCTGTATTGGTGGGCTTTTAGCGTTTACCGGTCGTATTTATGCAAACGATTGTTTATGCACATTTAATCAGTTTTTTCGATTAAAAGGCTATTTTTCAAAGAATAATGCGTACTTTTGCAGCCACAATTACGATAAAGAGATTATAACATATATGGTTAAAGAGCTACTTACCCCCGATTACATCTTCGAAGCGAGCTGGGAAGTATGTAATAAAGTAGGCGGTATCTATACAGTTTTGTCTACCAGAGCGAACACTTTGCAGACAAAATTCCGCGATAAAGTATTTTTTGTAGGCCCGGACTTCTGGCAAGGTAAAGAGAACCCTTTATTTATCGAGTCCGATAACCTTTGTGCCGCATGGAAGAAATATGCTATTGAAAAAGACAACCTCTCTGTCCGCGTAGGCCGCTGGAACATTCCGGGCGAACCTATTGTCATATTGGTTGACTTCCAACCTTTCTTTGCACAAAAGAATGAAATTTATGCGGAGATGTGGGAACACTATCAGGTGGATTCACTGCACGCATACGGTGACTACGATGAAGCCTCGATGTTTGCATACGCCACCGGAAAGGTGGTAGAGAGTTTCTACCGGTATAACCTGACGGAAACGGATAAGGTTGTATTTCAGGCACATGAATGGATGACCGGTATGGCTGCGCTTTACTTGCAGACTGCCGTTCCCGAAATCGCTACGATATTCACCACCCATGCCACTTCGATAGGCCGTTCTATTGCGGGCAACAACAAACCGCTATACGATTATCTTTTTGCCTACAACGGCGACCAAATGGCGCAGGAGCTGAATATGGAGTCCAAGCATTCCATCGAAAAGCAGACCGCCCATTACGTAGACTGTTTCACTACCGTAAGCGAAATCACCAACAACGAGTGCAAGGAACTGCTCGACAAGCCTGCCGATGTAGTCCTGATGAACGGCTTTGAGGACGATTTCGTTCCGAAAGGCTCCACATTTACCGGTAAGCGCAAGCGGGCGCGTTCCACTATGTTGCGTGTGGCAAACAGCCTGTTGGGACAGGAATTTGATGATGATACGCTTATCATCGGAACCAGCGGCCGTTACGAGTTCAAGAACAAGGGCATTGATGTGTTCCTGGAATCATTGAACCGTTTGAACCGTGATAAGAATCTGAATAAGAAAGTGCTGGCTTTCGTCAACGTACCCGGTTGGGTGGGTGACCCCCGCGAAGACCTGCAGCAGCGTCTGAAAAAGAAAGACGAGCATTATACCACTCCTTTGGAAGTACCTTTCATCACGCACTGGCTGCACAACATGACGCACGATCAGGTGCTGGACATGCTGAAGTACCTCGGTATGGGCAACCGTCCCGAAGACAAGGTGAAGGTAATCTTCGTTCCCTGCTATCTGGACGGTAAGGACGGCATTCTCAACAAGCATTATTACGACCTGATACTGGGAGAGGACCTCAGCGTTTATCCCTCTTACTATGAGCCGTGGGGATATACCCCGTTGGAGAGCGTGGCTTTCCGCGTGCCCACCATTACGACCGATCTTGCCGGCTTCGGACTTTGGGTGAACAGCCTGAAGAACCAGCACGGTATCAACGATGGAGTAGAGGTGCTGCACCGTTCGGACTATAACTATTCCGAAGTGGCGGACGGTATCAAGGACACCATAACTTTGTTCTCTACAAAGACAGATGCGGAAATCAAAGAAATCCGTAAGCGTGCCGCCCAAGTGGCAGAGCAAGCCTTATGGAAGCATTTCATACAATATTATTATGAAGCCTACGACCTTGCGTTGCGCAATGCGATGAAGCGTCAGTTGGGCTGATAAAAAGAATTATATTAATCAATCAAGTAATCATACAATGAAGATTAAAGTTAGTAATGTAAACACTCCGAACTGGAAAGATGTGAACGTTAAATCTCACATCCCCGTTGAATTGGAGAAGTTATCCGAACTTGCACGTAACATTTGGTGGTCATGGAACTTTGAAGCCACCGAACTGTTTAGAGACCTTGACCCTGCTCTTTGGAAAGAAGTAGGACAGAACCCTGTTCTGCTGTTGGAACGTATGAGTTATGCCAAGCTTGAGGCGCTTGCTGAAGATAAGGTTATTTTGCGCAGAATGGAAGATGTATATTCCAAGTTCCGCAATTACATGGATGTAAAACCCGACAGCAATCGTCCTTCCGTTGCATATTTCAGTATGGAATACGGTTTGAATCATGTACTTAAGATATATTCCGGTGGTCTGGGCGTACTTGCCGGCGACTATTTGAAAGAGGCTTCCGACAGCAACGTAGACTTGTGTGCCGTAGGTTTCCTGTACCGTTACGGTTATTTCACCCAAACTTTGTCTATGGACGGACAGCAGATTGCCAACTACGAAGCCCAGAACTTCGGCCAGTTGCCTCTCGACCGCGTATTGGACGAAAACGGAAAGCAGGTTGTAGTCGATGTTCCTTACCTGGATTACTACGTACATGCTTATCTTTGGAGAGTGAACGTAGGACGTATCTCCCTTTATCTGCTCGATACGGACAACGAGATGAACAGCGAGTTCGACCGTTCCATCACTCACCAGCTTTACGGCGGTGACTGGGAGAACCGTTTGAAGCAGGAAATCCTGCTCGGTATCGGCGGTATCCTTACCTTGAAGAAGCTGGGTATCAAGAAAGACGTATATCACTGTAACGAAGGCCACGCAGCGTTGATTAACGTACAGCGCATCTGCGACTACGTAGCCGAAGGTCTGACCTACGACCAGGCCATCGAGCTGGTACGCGCCTCTTCTCTGTACACCGTACACACTCCGGTTCCTGCCGGCCACGACTACTTCGACGAAGGTCTCTTCGGCAAGTACATGGGCGGTTATCCTGCCCGTATGGGTATCACTTGGGACGACCTCATGGACCTCGGCCGCAACAACCCCGGCGACAAGGGCGAGCGTTTCTGTATGTCCGTATTCGCCTGCAACACTTCTCAGGAAGTGAACGGTGTAAGCTGGTTGCACGGAAAGGTTTCCCAGGAGATGTTTGCTCCCATCTGGAAAGGTTACTTCCCGGAAGAAATGCACGTGGGCTACGTCACCAATGGTGTGCACTTCCCCACATGGAGCGCAACGGAGTGGAAGCAGCTCTATGCCAAGCACTTCGATGAAAACTTCTGGTACGACCAGTCCAATCCTAAGATTTGGGAAGCTATCTACAGCGTACCCGACGAAGAGATCTGGAAGACGCGCATGGCCATGAAGAACAAACTGATTGACTACGTCCGTAAGGAATACCGCAAGACATGGCTGAACAACCAGGGAGACCCCTCACGTGTTGTGTCTCTGCTGGACAAGATTAACCCGAATGCACTGCTGATAGGTTTCGGACGCCGTTTCGCCACTTACAAGCGTGCACACCTGCTGTTCACCGACCTGGACCGTCTGTCCAAGATTGTGAACAACCCCGACTATCCGGTACAGTTCCTCTTTACGGGTAAGGCCCACCCGCACGACGGTGCAGGTCAGGGATTGATTAAGAGAATCATCGAAATCTCCCGCCGTCCCGAATTCCTGGGTAAGATTATCTTCCTCGAGAACTACGACATGCAGTTGGCACGCCGTCTTGTATCGGGTGTGGATATCTGGCTGAACACTCCGACACGTCCGCTCGAAGCATCCGGTACTTCCGGTGAGAAAGCGTTGATGAACGGTGTGGTAAACTTCTCCGTACTCGACGGATGGTGGCTGGAAGGCTATCGTGAAGGTGCAGGCTGGGCGTTGACCGAAAAACGTACTTACCAGAATCAGGAATACCAAGACCAGTTGGATGCCGCTACCATTTACAGCATCCTCGAACAGGAAATCCTGCCGTTGTACTATGCACGCAACAAGAAGGGATATTCCGAAGGCTGGATCAGAACCATCAAGAACTCCATCGCGCAGATTGCGCCTCACTACACAATGAAGCGTCAGTTGGACGATTACTATAGCAAGTTCTACACCAAGGAAGCAAAACGCTTCAAGGCATTGGCTGCCAACAACTATGCCAAAGCCAAGGAACTCGCAGCATGGAAGGAAGAAGTTGTGGCCAAGTGGGACAGCATCGAAGTCGTATCCTGCGAAAAGACGGAAGAACTGGTGAAAGGCTCTCTCGAAAGCGGTAAGGAGTACACCATTACCTACGTTATCGACGAGAAGGGTCTGGACGATGCTATCGGTCTGGAACTGGTTACTACTTATACAGCTCAGGACGGCAAGCAGCACGTTTACTCCGTAGCGCCGTTTGAAGTAGTGAAGAAAGAGGGCGACCTCTATACGTTCCAGGCAACACATAAGCTGGAGAACGCAGGCAGCTTCAAGGTAGCTTACCGTATGTTCCCGAAGAACGCAGAACTGCCTCACCGTCAGGACTTCTGCTATGTTCGCTGGTTCATCTAAGATAAGATAACAAAACAGATGATGCGTTGGTATGAAACGCATCATCCGTTTGATACAGGAAGGTGTGTCAAAATGCACACCTTCATTATTTTACGTACAAAGCCCCGACTT
>OHBE01002592.1_pt1 | contig 13047 bp, 10 predicted proteins | sample 1577231 | NCBI WGS metagenome assembly OHBE01 (sample SAMEA3541506, study PRJEB24748) | human gut metagenome | biome: human gut; feature: human-associated habitat; material: faeces | place: China | collected 2012
CTTTTGCGGTTCCTTACCTCGTCTTTTTTTGTTGGGGTGTTTTGCAACACGCCCTGTTCATGGAGCTGATAGCCAGATTCGAACTGGCGACCTCATCCTTACCAATGCCATGGTAGGATTGCTATACAGCCCTCTATGCGCATAGAAGCAGGTTAATTCACCATGTTCCCCAGAAAAAATGAATTTATCTGCACTGTGGGTCAACGTTAGCCCGCTTATGTCATATATGCCTGATTAGCAGAGGTGTAGCAGAGAACGCTGCACAAGCGCGTAACGATTAGCACAGGATGTACTTTGAGGCAAATGAATAGAGTTTCCGAAGGCGTTCAGAAATGAGCGCCTTTTTTCTATACTCTTGTAATTGCCTTGATAGAAGATATGATCTGCTAGCAGCACGGAAGATCATAGGATCAATAACGCAGTGCTCATGGAGGTTACCACGAATGTAGCGCCGATGGCTCAGTGCTTTCGACATTTTCTCATAATGACCATTTCATGAAACGGAGGATTCACCGTGGCTGTTTTTCGCGTAGAGAAGAATCGGAATTACACGGTCATGAGCAATGTTCATCTCAAGGACAGTGGAATATCCCTCAAGGCCAAGGGTTTGCTGTCTGTTATTCTGTCCCTGCCGGAGGATTGGAATTACACGACGCGCGGACTGGCTGCCATCTGCAAGGAAGGTGTGGACAGCATCGGCGCAGCCCTGCGCGAGCTGGAAAGCGCCGGGTATCTCATCCGCCATCGCCTGCGCGACAAGGGCGGACGCATCTCGGATACGGAGTATATCGTCTATGAGAGCCCGCACAAGACGCCGGAAGCGGATTCATCATATACGGCTTCACCATGTACGGAAAACCCGTATATGGTTTCCCCGGATACGGCAACACCGCGAACGGATGCGCCGGATACGGAAAACCCTGCGCAATTAAATACTCAGGTATCCAATACGTATGAATCAAATACCCAAAAATCAAATCCTAATCCAATCATGATCCAAAGACAAAGGGCACAGCAAGCCGATACGGGCATGAGCGATACGGATCAGATAGATGCACGGGAGTACCGGAGAACTCTCGCCGAGGTTAAGGAGCAGATCGAATATGATGCGCTGGACACACCGCACGACCATGAACGTCTGGACGAGATCGTGGAGATCATGACAGAGACGCTGTGCAGCCGCAGGCCATATATCAAGGTCGCAGGAGAGAATTACCCCGCCGAGGTGGTCAAGAGCCGGTTCAAAAAGCTGAGTTATCATCACATCGAGTACGTCTTTCTGAGCCTCGATAAGAAGCACACGGAGGTGCGCAATATCCGGCAGTACCTGATGACGACGCTCTATCATGCGCCAACGACGATGAGCAATTACTACGACGCGGCGGTGCGAAGCGCCGGAATTTTGTAATCCCATGCAAAGAATTTGCTGACGGGCATTCCGTCCGAAGCTGGTCGAGGAATGCCTGTTGAGCAGAACAATCAACGACTGCATATCAGGAGGCCCAAAGTGTACAGGAATCAGGAATACTATGCGGACCCGACAGCCGGGGAGGCATTGGCCCGCATTGCGCGTGAGGAACAGCTTCATGCCCAAGCGAAACGGTTTAGAGAGATAAAATACAAGCTGGCGTGGACGAATCCAGCGTTCCTTTGTTCAGCCGACCATGGGAGGAATTGCATTGGCTATCAGAAAAATCTGCAGTGTAAAAGGTGAAGAAAACCCGTGGCAGGCGCTTGCCGATGCCATCATTATTCAGGCGGTCAAGGATTATCGAAACCGCGCCCGGATGATGAAACGAATCCGTGGACGCCTCAAAAAGAATAAGGAAATGACTCCATCTGAATTAGATTATCAGGCGCAGCGCTTGCAGCAATATGAAGAAAAACAGGATATAGCCAGCAATTTTTTCTTTTCCCGATGGTTTTCGGTTCTGTCAGATTTGGATGGATATGATTTGCTGGATAGACTGCAAAGGGAGGCGATGTGATGCCGACTGATGCGCTTTTTGAAAAGCTGCGGCTTGCAGAACGCCGCCTGACTGCGGCGGAGGAGCGGGTATCCTTCTGCCGGGCAGCGGCGACAAAAGCCTCGGCAGTGCTGGGCGGTGAATTTGTTTCAAGATCGCGCGACGTTACCGTCCATGAGAACGCTGTTATCCGCCTGATGGAAGCCGAGCAGGAGTATGTCGAAGCGGAACGGCAGTACAGTGACCTGCGCAATCAGGTTTGTTCTCTTCTTCAAAGGATGGATGATCCCATGAATGCTGATATTTTGAGACTGCGGTATGTGGAGCACAAGCGGATGCCAGCCATTGCGAAGGAGCTTCATCTGAGTCGATCCAGTATCTATAGTCGGCATGAAATAGCATTGTCAGAGCTACAAGGCATACTTCAAACGCAATCCACTTGAAAAGTTCGGACAACTCTGGACAGTTTTGGACAATTCTGGACAGAACTGGACAAAAAGCTGTGCTATAATGGTATTGTGAAAGATGAGATTGAGAGCATCGTCAGAGCAATCTGGCGGTGTTTTTTTCTTACCCTGGTGATTGGAGGAATGATATGAGCGCGTCAGTAATCGGAATTGTCAACCAAAAGGGCGGAACGGGCAAGACGACGACCTGCGCCAATCTTGGCATTGATCTGGCCCGCGAAGGAAAGAAAGTGATGCTGATTGACTGCGACCCGCAAGGTAGCCTGACCATCAGTCTGGGCTATCCGCAGCCGGATACACTGCCGGTGACACTGGCAGATCTCATGGGAAAGGTGCTGAGCGATGCCCCCATTGATCCGGGAGAGGGGGTGCTTCATCACACGGAGGGCGTGGACCTGCTGCCTGCAAACATCGCCCTTGCCGGAATGGAGGTATCCCTCGTCAATGCCATGAGCAGGGAGATCACGCTCAAGCAGGTCATCGCAAACTACAGAAAGGACTATGATTACATCCTGCTGGATTGCAGCCCATCGCTAGGTATGCTGACCATCAACGCACTGGCTGCTGCCGACCGTATTCTCATCCCTGTGCAGGCGCAGTACCTTTCGGCAAAAGGCGTTGAGCAGCTTCTCTCGACTGTTGCCCGCGTGAAACGCAACATCAACCCGAAGCTGCGCATCGACGGCGTTCTGCTGACCATGGTGGACAGCCGGACACACAACAGCCGGGAAATCTCGGCGCTCCTGCGCCATACCTACGGGGCCAAAATCAACGTGTTTCATGTGGAGATTCCACGTTCGGTCCGTGCCGCGGAGATCAGCGCCGAAGGCAAGAGCATTTTTGAGCACGATCCGGGCGGCAAGGTCGCCAGCGCCTACCACGCGCTGACAAAGGAGGTGTTGCAACTTGAAAAGCAGCGGCAGAAACATCAGCTTGACCTCCTACGATGACCTCTTCTCCACAGAGGAGATCCGGGAAGCCCATGCGCGGGAACAGGTTCAGCAGATCCCGCTGTCCGAGCTGTATCCCTTTAAGGACCATCCCTTTCGTGTGGTGGATGATGACCGCATGATGGAAACCGTGGAAAGCATCAAGGAATATGGCGTGCTCGTACCAGCGATTGCCCGGCCTCTGGAGGAAGGGGGATATGAAATCATAGCCGGGCACAGGCGAAAACGCGCCTGTGAGCTGGCGGGGCTGGATACGATGCCTGTCATTGTCAGAGATCTGGACGACGATGAAGCGGTCATCATCATGGTGGACAGCAATCTTCAGCGGGAAAACATCCTGCCCAGCGAACGGGCAAAAGCCTATCAGATGAAGCTGGAAGCCATCAAACATCAGGGAGAGCGGCGTGATTTAACTTGTGCCCAACTTGGGCACAAGTTGGATGGGCAGAAAGCGCGGGACATTGTAGCGGAAGATGCAGGGGAAAGCAAATCGCAGATTCAACGCTATATCCGCTTGAACAATCTCGATCAACCCTTGAAGGATAAGGTGGATAGCGGCGAACTGGCCTTTACACCGGCTGTTGAGCTGTCATACCTCAAGCCGGAAGAACAGAAATGGCTGCAAACTGCGCTGGAGGTCACGCAGCAAACGCCCTCGCTTTCGCAAGCGCAGCGGATGAAGAAGGAGAGCAAAGAAGGCACGCTGTCGGAACAGGGCGTGATGGATATCCTGTCAGAGGAGAAAAAACCCATGTACAATTCCGTGACGCTCAGTCACGATACGCTGAAAAAGTACTTTCCCAAATCTTATACCGCCAAACAGATGGAGAAGGTCATCCTTAAACTGCTGGACAACTGGCTCAGGAGCCGTCAAAGATCACAGGAACGATAAGCACACTTCTTGAGGAAGAGCGTGTGCTTTTTTTATTGGAGGGATTGCTTGAACAAACACACGAAGGCCGCTTCCTTTGCGCTGCTTACGGCGTTTGCCGCCGGCGTGGCGCTGTTGCTGCTGCCCGTGGCAGCAGAGCTTGCGGCCTATCGAATCGACGAGAACGAATATGTGGAGATGGCGCAGCATTACCGTTTGCCGTCGCCAAGCCCAACGGCGCATCCGCTGACACCTGTGACCGATGCAGAAATGACGGACGCATCCCTGGCATCGCCCCTTCCGGATACGCCGCTGCCAACGGGCACGCCATCCGGGAGTTTCGTTCCACTTTTGCAGGCTGGGGATACCCCTGCCGTGTCGCCGTGCGCGACTTCATCTCCCTTTGCTGGTGCTTTGCAGACCGCTGGCCTGGATCTTTCCGCCTGTCGGGCGCAAAATGAAGACTTTGCCGCCTGGCTTACGATTCCAGGGACTGCGGTCAGCTATCCGGTCGTGCGCTCGGATGACACGGCGTATTACCTCAATCACCTGTTTACAGGAAAGAAGAGCAAGCTGGGGTGCCTGTTCTCCCTGACCACATCCGACTATGAGAAGCCCAGCCAAAACATTGCGATATATGGCCATCACCTGAGCCAGAGCAACGCGATGTTCAGCTCCCTGATCGAGTACAAGGATGCGGCCTATTACCAGGAGCACAGCACCGTGACGCTGGACGGCTTTTTCGGCAGGCGCAGCTATCGAATCTTCGCCGTGCTGAACATGAAAGTCAGCGACTGGGACCCTTCAACGGCAACCTTTCACAGCAGCCAGGCATTTCTGGGGTTTGTGAATCGCGCCCGGGAAAAAGCGCTGTACAGCACGGGCGTGGAGGTTGAAGCAGATGACCACATTCTTTCGCTGATCACCTGTGACCGCAGCTATGGAGGGACCAGCGGGCGGCTGATCGTCATGGCCGTTCAGGAACCATATTGACTTCATGAAGGAGGAACTCTATGCAGTTGAAACAGAGAATCAAACGCCTGGCGGCGTTTCTGCTGGCGATGAGCATGGCCCTCGGCTGTATGCCTGGGAGTGCGTGGGCAGAAACCGCTACGCCTACTGATCTGATCGCCACATCCGGTGAAGCATTGCCGGACACGACGCTTCCTTCCTCTACGCCTGAACCCGAAGGAGAAAGCGGGTTCCCCGGCACGGAGAATTCCGAAACAACCAATGCGCCCGGGAACAACGACGACCTTCCTGCGGATGCCCCCTCTGCCGGTCAGGAGGAATCCGCAGAAGAGACGTCGGGCAGTGTGCCTGCCGATACTCCGCAGGACAATGCCGCACAGGAAGCGCTTCCCGACGAGCCAGCCATCGAGGATGCGGATGGAAGCGGGATGACTGAAACTGACGGGGAAATGGACAGCGGCAATCCGCTTCCCATCCAGACGGCAATCCTTGAGCGGGGGTATGTGTACGCCGCTACCGTCCGTCAGACCTGCGTGTACAGCAACCCGACGATGGCCGAGGACGATTTGCTCTACACCCCCATGGACGATATCGTATGGGTTCTGGCTACGGAATTCGTGGAACCCGATTCGGTCAAAATCTGGTTTTTGAACGATGCCGGTGAAGTGGTCTGCGGCTATGTGCAGGCGGGTGACCTGGATACGCATTTTCTGCTGGACGTGGAGATTTCCCAAATCCAGGACATCCCCGCAGGTGAGGGCATGACGGACATTGGCATGATGACCTTGTTCATCGTCAGCGGCGCACAGCCGGCAGAGGGTGCGGAATCTGAACCTGCGGAAACACAGGAGGATACTGTGCCTGACGAACAGCAGCCGGTTACGGAAACACCGAATGATGATGCCGAGCTTCAGCCTGAGCAGGATGAATCCGGCGATGCAGCCCAACCGCTTCCGGATTCGGGCAGGGCAGAACTTCTTCCACCCGATGAAAACGCGGATGAGCTGGCACTCGCTGTGCCCGGTGAATATGTCAGCGTGACCACCGATACGCGCGTCTTTGACGGGATCGACGCCTATGCGGTGGAAAGCAACGTCTGCGCCGGTTACCTGGGACAGTTTGTGCGGGATGCGATCGTGCAGGTCCTCTCTGCCGAACTGGATGAGCGCGGTAACGGCTGGTATGAGGTTCGTTTCCTCTATGGCGACGATTTTGCCGACGGCACCATGAAGTGGACGGATTACGCGACCTGCTTTGTGATGGCTGCGGAAACCGGCCCTTCTGACGGGGACGCCTGCACGGTCACGGATTTCGCCTATTCCCAGGATGACATGCGGCAGATGCAGTCCATGAGCGTATCCCTGATGTCCACCCCGATGAACGGCTTTTCGCTCAAGAACATCAATGGCAGCGTGGGCGGCTTCTATGCCGGGCAATCCTCGCTCTATGGCAGTTCGGGCAAGGACAGCGCCTATCCACAGATCGCAAAGTCCCCATCCCATGGGACGATCTACGCGACGCCCCACTACCTGGAGGGTTTCACCGTCTACTGCCTGGAGCACAATCTCTCCGGCCCCGGCGAAGGCTCCGGCTCCAGCCAGACCGCCAAAGGTCCCTATGTGCTGGTGGATATGGACTACTTTGTGAATAATCCGGGTGGCGGCGGTGTTTCGGGCGTGCGCTTCTCGGCCAGGACCATGCACGCGCTGGCCTGGGTGCTGCGCCACACCTATCCTTTCATGGCGCTCAATCGCAGCGATTCCAACAACGAGGTTTGGAGCCGCGTTGCCGGGCAGTTCGCCATGCGGGAGGTCATCAAGCAACTGGAAGGCGCGCAGTACGTCAGGAGCTATTGGGATATGGACAACTTCTACGCTTTTTCGGGTGGCGCTCCGGCGGTGTATCTCGCCTATGCCAGATGGCTTGCAGAAAACGGCATCGCCCGTGCGTCCATCACCGGCAAGATCACGGCATCCAACCAGAGCCTGAGCGTGTCCGGCTCCCAGTACATCGGCACCGTCACGCTCACCACAGACGCCGACCTGATCCGCATCCCCAAATCCGTGGGAACGCTGACGGGCAACAGCGCCGGTGCCGACAGCAATTACTACTATTTGAGGAGCGGCGATACCATTCAGGTCACGTCTTCCCTCAACCGGTTTGCCATTTCCATGGAATCCATCTCTTCGGATGAGGAGGAAGCCAACTTCCTCGTCGGCATTCCCAGCGTTTCCATTCAGAAGGTCATGGTTCCGCTGTACGGCGCGCCCTATGCGCTGCAAACCGCAAGCGTCACCTTCGAGCTCAAAACCGGAGAAATCCGGGTGACCAAGAAGTCCAGCGACGGCTTGCTCCTGCAAGGTGCTGTCTTTGAGCTGCTCGGCAGCTCCGGTTCTGTTTTGGCCACAAAGACCACCGGGGCGGACGGCGTAGCTCTCTTTGCCGATCTGACACCCGGCATGTACACCGTCAGGGAAAAGACCGCGCCGCAAGGCTATGCCCTGTCGGCTTCTGCTTCGGGCAGCGTCAGCGTGGTGGCCGGGATGACGGCGGATGCAGCGTTTGTCAATGACCGCATCATGGGGCGCATCCGCATCGTCAAGACAGACAGCCTCACAGGAAAACCGCTGGCCGGAGCGGTCTTTACCGTAACCCGCCTGTCCGGTCCGCCCTCGGATCATGCGGCGGACATCGGCAAGGTGGTCGCCACCCTGACAACCAATGCACAGGGCATCGCGGAAACGGGCCTGCTCCCCTGGGGCGAGTACAAGATCACGGAAACGGGCGTGCCGGATGGGTATCTGGATGCCGGTTATACGGCAAACGCATGGATCAAATGAGAGGGGGACGTCCATGATCTGCTTCACCAAAAGGTTTGTCTTTCTGGGCCTGTGCGCGATTCTCTTTCTTGGGATGCTAGTCATCCTGATGCTGCCCATGACGGCGCGTGCTGTGACCGCCGGTGACGCGGCAACGGTCACGCTGAACGTCACCAATACGCCGGTACGCGGCGATGTGCTGCTCGAAAAGACAGGCATGCAGCTGGTGCGCTTTGAGGATGAGCAGGACGCCTATGGCAACACCGTCATGCGCCCGGTATTTCAAAACGGCTACCTGGCCGGGGCTGTGTTTGAACTGCGCGCTGCCGAGGACATCGTGGGCAAGGAAGGCTCTGTGTTCTACCGCAAGGATGAGCTGATTGAAACGCTCACCACCAGCAAGACCGGCTCGGTCAAATCCAGGGTTTTGCCATTGGGCAAGTATTCCCTCACGGAAATTTCTGCGCCGGATGGCTACGTGCTGGATGCCACACCGCATCCCTTCACGCTGGCCGCTGTGGATCAGCAGACCGCACTGGTCGAGGTCAAGGTGTCCGCCGGCAATACCTATCTGCCGGTGCGTATTACCCTGCGCAAGCAGAAGGAAAACCTGCTGCTGACCGAAACCGCGGACGGCATGATTCACCAGATCGTGGAGACGGTTCCCGGCGAAGGCTTTGTCTTCGGCCTGTTCAACCGTGATGTGATCACGTATGGCGACAGCCAGAAGCTGCCCGCGAACACCCTGATGGCCACCGGCGCAACCGACAGCCAGGGCAATCTCACGTTCTCCGGGTTGTATCCGCATGGGGATTACTACATCAAGGAGCTGTCCGTGCCGGACGGCTGGCTGCTGGGTGCGCAGACGTACCCCGTCACGCTGACGCCGAACCATAAGGCGAGCGGTGAAAACGTCATCACCGTGTATCTGGATCAGCCGATCCTCAACCGCCTGATTTATACGCCTGTGACCCTCACCAAGACGGATATCACCGGCGCAGAAAAATTGCCCGGCGCGCTCATCGAGGTCTACGACGCGGAGGGCAACATCATCTACCGCGAATACACCGATGCAAACGGCGAGATTCCCGACATTCCCGTCGTGCCCGGCACCTACACATTCAAGGAAACCTATGCGCCTTCCGGGTACGCGCTGAACACCGCCATCAAGACCTTCACCGTGACCGCCGATGGCCAAGTGCACGGCGATACCGTGATTCGGGACGAGGTAAACCGGGTGACGCTCAAGAAAATCAGACAGAACGGTGAAGCACTTGCGGGCGCGGTGTTTGGCCTGTTTGACAGCGAAGGCACCAAGGTGCAGGAGGCTACCTCCGATGCGGATGGCTCCGTTGTGTTTCAGCAGATTCCATATGGCCGGTACACCATTCGGGAATTGAGCGCGCCCTATGGCTATCATCCGTCTGCTCAAACATGGGAGGTGACGGTTGACGGCACCTATCAAAACCCCATCGGACTGCTGGACACGGTCGTCAATGAGGACGCGCCCGGACGGATCAGGATTCTCAAGCAGGATGAGCTGGACCAGCACGTCATTGCGGGAGTCCGCTTTGACATCTATTCGGTGGATGAAGCGGGCAATGCCGCGGACTGCGTGGCGCAGATGACCACGAATGAACAGGGCATTGCGGAATCGCCCGATCTGTTCCCCGCTGACTACATCGTGATGGAGCATGTCGCGCCCACGGGCTATGAGGAAACGCTTTGGCGCGAGAGGATCACCGTAGGCATGGACGAGCTCGTCTCCCGCACCGTGACCAACCGCCCGATTCAGGGCATCCTGCGCATCGTCAAAACGGACAGCGAAACCGCCAAAGGGCTGCCGGGCGCGCAATTCACCATTACACGCATTTCGGGCCTGCCCTCCCACAACGGCGAAGGGGACGGCGAGGTGGTTGCCGTGATCACGACCGATGAAAACGGAATCGCGCAGACGCCCTGGCTGACATGGGGTGAATATGAGGTGACGGAAACCGTTGTGCCGGACGATTATCTGGACGGTGGCTACTCCGTCATCGTGCGCATTCCAGAACAAACCGGCGAGGAAGCCCCACCCAAGGCAAAATGATGCTCAAAAGGCAGCGGAACATTCCGTTGCCTTTTTTCATTCCAATGAGAGAAACGAGGTAAACAGATGAATATGAAACGAAAGCCTGTCTGTGCCATCCTGCTGTGGCTTCTGGTCATCGTATTTCCCATGATCGCATCGGCAGCGGCGGACGCGGCCATCGCGCAGGAGATTCATGTGACCAACACCCCCATCCGGGGCACGATTGAGATCGACAAGCAAGGGCCTGTGCTCACAGGATTCAGCGAACACGAGGACGCCTTCGGCTATACGGTGCATACGCCCCAGTTTGCGGATGGCCTCCTGGCGGGCGCTGTCTATGAGGTGCGCGCGGCCGAGGACATTGTAGGCAAGGAGCAAACCATCTGGTTCAAAGCCGGAGAGCTTGCCGCCACGATCACGACGGCGGCAGACGGCCTTGCCGCCACAGACCCGCTGCCGCTTGGGCGCTATGTGGTGACCGAGGTTTCCGCGCCTGACGGATATGTGCTGGATGAAACCTGCTATGAGGTTGTCCTTTCTGCTGCGGATCACGATACCGAATTGGTTCGGGCACGCCTTGCCGTCTCCAACGAGCTGATGCCAGCCCGCATTTTGCTCACCAAAGAAAAGGAAACCGTGTCTGTGCAGCAGGGAGAGGACGGCATGTGTACTTCCGTGCTGGTGAATCGTCCGGGCGAGGGCTTTATCTTTGGGCTGTTCACCTGTGATCCCATTCCTTATGGCACAGAAACGCTTGAAGCGGACACGCTCATCGCTACCGGCATCACCGATGAGGAGGGTGAGCTGACCTTCAGCGGGGAATTTCCCCACGGGGAATACTATGTGCAGGAATTGTTTGCCCCGGAAGGGTGGGCGCTGCAGAATACCCGCTATCGCGTCAGCATCACGGGAGAATTTGCAAACGAGGAACATGAGGTGATCTACCGGGTGGAGACGCCTATCCATAACGAGATCGTTCATGCTGACGTTCGGATTTCCAAGACGGATCTGACCGGTTCTGAGTCTCTGCCAGGCGCGCTCATCGAGGTCAGAAATGCCGAAGGGGAGATGGTCTGCCGCGGGTATACCGGTGAGGACGGAACCCTCCCCGCATTCCCGGCGGTTCCGGGAACGTACACCTTTCGGGAAGTGTGGGCCCCTGAAGGCTATGCACTCAGCGAAGCGGAGATGACCTTTACCGTCCATGAAAACGGCGAAGTGACCGGTCAGACGGCCCTGGCGGATGAGGTTACCCGCTTCTCCATTCAAAAGGTGGATGCGAACCGGAAACCGCTGGCGGGTGTTGAATTTGGCCTTTTCCGCGAAGACGGCACGCTTCAGGCTTCCGCGGTATCCGATGTGGATGGATTGGCGACATTTAAGAATATCCCCTATGGGACATACACCATCGCTGAAACCCAGGCTCTGCCCGGCTATCTCAAAAACCCGACACAGGTCCCGATCACGCTGGACGGCTCCTTTGTGAACCCGGAAAAGCCCATTGCCACCTTTGAAAACTGCCAGACGGAAATCCTGATTCGGAAGGTCGATCAGGATGATGTGGCGCTTGCTGGCGCGACATTCGGCTTGTTTGACGAGCAAGGGGAGCTGGTCAAGACGGCCACCTCCGACCCGGAGGGCATGGTGCGCTTTGTGGGCGCTGCGTATGGCCGCTACACGATCCGCGAGCTCAAAGCCCCGGAAGGCTATCTGCTGAGCAAGGACGTGATCCATGTCACGCTGGACGATGGCTATACCAACAGCCCAACGCCCCTTTCTACCGTCGTCAACCGTCAGAAAAAGGTGTCGTACATCAAGGTAAATACCTCCGGCACGCCCATCCCCGGCGTGGAGTTCAGCCTTTTCAAGGCGGACACGATGGAAAAGGTGGAAACGGCCATCAGTGACAAGAACGGCGTATTCACCTTCAGCCAGTTTGATTACGGCGACTGGATCATCCGGGAGACGGCTGCGCCGGAAGGCTATTGCCGCATGGAGGACATCCGCCTGCATGTGGGAGACGATTGGACGCAGCCCGAGCCCATCCTGTGCGTGAACATTCCCGACCACTATGCATTTCTCAAGACGGACAGCTCCGGCGTACCGCTGCCGGGCGTGAAGTTCACCGTGGAGGACGCAAGCGGCAAATCCATCGGCACGTATGAATCCAATGAAGATGGCATCGTCAGCATCGGCGGCCTTAAGCCGGGCGAATACTTCATCAAGGAGATCGAGACGCTTGAGGGATACAGCGTCTCCGGCGAAATCATCCGGCTCAAGATCGACGAGTACTACGTTGTGCCCGATACGCTGAGGCGGTTTATCAACTATACGACCATTCAGACCGGTGTGAATCTGGCTGTGACCGGCATCATGTGGGTGGGCATTGTGCTCATGGCGGTCAGCGGCACGCTGGGCCTGATCCGCAAGCGTCGCGCCGCGAAAGGGCAAAAGAAAGACTAAGGAGGGCCTATGCTGATTTGATCCTTTTTGACTGCAAAGGGTGACAAATATTGCATCGTGGGGGTTGAATGCATTCTGCGTAGCCCGGCGGCCGCAGTTGCGGTTTGAGAACGGCCACCGGGCGGTAACAGAACGGCCGGTTTGCGGCGTTTGAGCGGCCGCTTAAGTTCTGGGAGCAATGACCACCGTGAAGTGCTTTGTGGCTCTCTTCAATAGGGCATTGGAGGCAACTTCGTCATTGTAGATCATGGCAGTCCAGCTTTTGGGTTCACGCTGAGAACAGATGATTGTGCTGTTTCCCAGTTCGGATCGTTTCTCCATGATTTCAAACAGGACTTTGATTTCGCGCTCATCGGTGATTGAGTGCAGGAGAAAGTCATCGATAATCAGCAGATCCCGTTTCGTCAGTTGCCGGATTTTCTTCTGGTACTTGTCATACGCTTTGGCTTTCATCGCGGCCAGGGATT
>OHBE01002596.1_pt1 | contig 13029 bp, 13 predicted proteins | sample 1577231 | NCBI WGS metagenome assembly OHBE01 (sample SAMEA3541506, study PRJEB24748) | human gut metagenome | biome: human gut; feature: human-associated habitat; material: faeces | place: China | collected 2012
CCCACCTGCGGGCGGACACCCACGAGGCCAATGTGACGATGCAGCGCTGCCTGGAGCGGGCGGGGTTCGTCCGCTGCGGCGTGATCCATGTGGCCGACGGCACGCCCCGCCTGGCGTATGAGAGGATATGAAAAAAGCGCCCCGGCGGGGCGCTTTTTCGCTGTTTTGACCACCATTTCGTGTGTTTTGTTGTGAGAGCTGCCGAAATGCGGGGAATATTCCACACAGCCACTTGCATCTCGCTTGGCGCGGTGCTATACTGTGAACATCAGTGCGGGTATGCGCCGGAACACCCATGGGTGTTCACATTCTTTGCTCCACAAAGAATGACGGGGCTTGTCCGCGAAAATACAGAAAAAGAGGTATATGCACAATGGAAAATCGCAAAGCAACAAAACGCGCATTGTTGACCAGCATCACAGCGCTGGTCATGTGCGTGGTCATGCTGGTGGGCACTACGTTCGCGTGGTTCACCGACACGGCCAAGACCAATGTCAATAGGATCGAGGCCGGTAATCTGGATGTGGTGTTACAGGTGAGAGATAACGGTGGTTGGATTACCTCAAACCGCGCATTGACATGGGTCAAAAACGCCGCTGGTAGCAGCCAGGAACTCCTGTGGGAACCCGGCGCAAGCTATAATCTGGAGGAATTCCGCATACTTAACAACGGCAATCTGAACCTGAAGTACAAGGTCATCATCTCCGGCGCGACTGGCGATACGACGCTGCTGGACGTCATCGACTTCAGCGGCAAGATCACGGATGAGAATAACGTTGTGAACGCTCTGACCAGTGTCAGTATGAACAGCACTACGCCTGTCATTCTGGACAGAGAGCTTGCTGCCGGCAAGGCCGATACCATCACCCTGAAAGGCACGATGCAGACCTCCGCAAACAACACCTACATGAATAAGACAGTCGATAATATCACCATCACCGTCGTCGCCACCCAGGCCACCGGCGAGTACGACAGCACCGGCAACACCTATGATGAAACTGCTGACTATACCATTCAGGTAAACAAGGACAACATTCAGGACTATCTGGACGGCAAGTTCGGCTCTATCGACGGCATGACGCTGGTACTGGCTGAAGGCGATTATGACAAAATCGAGTTCGGTCGCGCCACCGCATACGAGGGAAGCAATACCAAGTATTATCTTGGCGGAACCGAATCCAATGTCAATGCGATTAAACAGGATATAGCCAATCATCCCAACGGCGGCGCAGGCAACCGTGAGTATGTCCGCTATATGAACAATGTTACCCTCAAGGCAGCCGATGGTGCGGCGGCGACCATCAACGGGCTGGTTGCGTTCGGCGGACAGGTCAACAGCACAAAGTGGTACAGCAGAGATTTCGTTGCTGACAGGGTTGCAGAAAACAATAACACCTGCTACTACATCAATCAGAAGTGGAACAATATCACCTTTGAGGGTCTGACTTTCACGGGCGGCGTGAATATTGAAGCGTATCAGGGGAACACGCTCATCGACAACGTTAAGTTTGACAGATGCAGATTCAATGTTAGCGATACTGATACCAATAAGGCGAATTGCATCCGCCTGAATGTGGATGGAAAGGCCGCCAAGGCGAACAATCTTGTTGTTACAAACTGCGAATTCACTGACGGCTACACCGCTGTGCTTACCGATGGTATGCCGAATGTCACCGTTACGGGCAGCACCTTCTCCGGTTTGACGAAGCATGCGATCAATCCGATGATGAATTGGAATGGCGCTCCGGGCTACGGAAGGATCACCGTTACCGGGAATACTTTCAAGAATATGAGTTCTGATAGTAGCGGAACCATCCTTCGAATGGGTGAAGTTGGTGCAGGCGCTGTGTTCACGATCAAGAACAATACCGCAACGGATGGTATCACTTTGGCAAACAGCATCAAGGTTAACAGCCTTGCGGACGGTATCACCTATGACATCTCCGGAAACAGCTGGGCAAGTGGCCTTACTGCAAGCGATTCCAGACTTAACGGCTAAATAAAGCAGTTTTCCAAGTCCTCTCCACCTACGGGCGGAGGGGCAAGCAAAGGACATAAGGCGTTTGGTAGAGTAAGTGCCTAGGCCATTACCTGATCATCCCGCCGCCTTACCAACGGCTGGAGATACCCATTTTTGTCCTCCGCGTTTGCGATTTTGCGCGGCGGACACGAAAAAAGAACCGCCCTAGGGCGGTTCTTTTTCGTGTCATTCCAGTATATCCTTCAGGTCCGTCAGCCCCATGGCGTTGGTCACCACCAGCACATGGTCGCCCGCCCGGATCACCGTCATGCCGCCGGGGATGATGGTGCGGCCCTCCCGCACGATGGCCGCCAGCAGAATACCCGGCTTCAGCGCCAGGTCCTTCAGCGACTGGCCCAGCCGCTCCGAGCCCTTTTCGCTCACGGTGAACTCCAACGCCTCCACCCGGCCGCCCAGCAGCTTATACAGCGACTCCACCGCCATGCCCTGCGAATTAGCCAGCGCCCGGACGTAGCGGGTGATCTGATTAGCGATGATGTCCTTGGGGCTGATGATGCTCCCCAGCCCCGTGTCCTGCACCAGCTCCATGTAGTTGGGGCGGGTCATCTTGGCCAGTACCTTCCGCACGCCGGCCTTCTGGGCCGACAGCGCCATCAACAGGTTCTCCTCGTCCCGCCCCGTCAGCGCCACGAAGCCGTCCGCGCCGAACAGGTTCTCCGACCGGATCATGTCGTTGTCCGTGCCGTCGCCCTCAATGATCATGGCGTCCGGCAGCTCCTGGGACAGCCGCAGGCACTTGTCGTGGTCCTGCTCCACAATATGTACCCGCGTCCCCGTCCGGGCCAACTCCCAGCTCAGATACATACTGATCCGGCTGCCGCCCAAAATGGACACGTCCTTTACCCTCTGCAAGCTGCGCCCCATGGATTTCAACATCTTATGCAGCTCGGCCTTTGCACCTACCATATATAGCCGGTCGTCCAGCTGCGGCACGAACGAGCCGTTGGGGATGATGAACTCGTCGCCCCGCTGGGCCGCGCAGATCAGCACCTCCGCCGCGCGCTCCCGATGGAAGTCGCTGAGACTATGACCCAAAATGGTGTCGCTCTCCTGCATCTTAAAGCCGATCATGTCGATGCGTCCCCCGGCAAAGGGCTCGACGGAGATGGCGGCGGGGAAGCTGAGGATGCGGGCGATCTCCTGTGCCGCCGCCAGGTCGGGGTTGATGACCATGTCCAGCCCGATCTCCCGCTTCAGCATATCCGCATCCCGCCGGTAGTCCGGGTTGCGCACCCGGGCCACGGTGTGCTGCGCGCCCAGACTCTTGGCGATCAGGCAGCACACCAGGTTCGTCTCGTCCACGCCGGTGACGGCAATGACCAGATCGGCGCTGCGGACACCTGCCTCCATCAGCACGCTGATGGAAGCGCCGTTTCCGTTGAGGCACATGGCATCCAGTGTGCTGTCCGCCCGGCTCAGGTGCTCCGGCTCGTCGTCCACCAGCGTGATGTCATGCTTTTCCTGTGTCAGCTGCTGGGCGATGGCATAGCCCACCTTGCCGCAGCCTACGATAATGATCCTCATATATCCTCCTTCGCACCTCCGGCGCGTTTTTCATCCAGCAGCGCGGCGGAAAACTCCGCACCCAGTATCAGCACCTGCCCAGACATATACAGCCACAGAAGCACCACGATCACCGTGGCGATCGAGCCGTACAGCACCGAATAGCGCCCCATGGTCTCCACATAGTAGGAGAACGCCATGCTCAGCACCATCCACGCCGCCAGCGACCCGCACACACCGGGCATGACCTCCCGCAGCGGCTGCCGCCGCCCTTGGGCCAGCACATACAGCAGCACCAGCGACACCGTGATCACCAGCGCCAGCACGATGAAGCGCATATAGCTCCACACCTCGATGAACCCAGCCGGCATGGTGATGAACTGCCCCACGAATTCCAGCGCCCGCCGCCCGATGACCACCAGCACCAGCGTCACCGCGATGACCACAATGAGCCATACGGTGAACAGCAGAATGCGCCACTGGCTGCGCCACATACTCTCCGGCGTGGGCTGGCCGAAGGCCTTGCGCAGCGAGTGCATCAGGCAGCCGGTGGCCCGCATGGGAAACCAGATGGAGAATACCAGGCTGAACCACAGCAGCTGGCGGCTCTGATTGGCGGACACGTACTCCAGATAGGACTGTATCACATCCACCACATCCACCGGCAGCAGCGGCTCCAGCACCGACGTGATATACGCGATGTCCAGGTCCAGCAGGCCCAGCAGTGTGCTGATAAAGATCAGCAGCGGGAAAATGGCAAACAGCAGGTAGTACGTCAGCGCCGCACTGTCCCGGGCCACGTCGTGGGTGTAATATCGCCGCAGCATATCCGCGGCCAGCCGGCCCGCTGCCGTGCGCGGGCCGGAAAACAGCTTTTTTTTCTTCATAGCACGGTTATTCTACCATACAGGCGGGGAAAATAAAAGAAGAATTTGCCGCCCGCGCAGCGCAGAGCAGACGGAATATGTTAAATTTTCATGAAAACCTGTTTTTTCGGTTGTCTGATGTTAAAAGCCATGCTATAATGACTCTACCTATTTTTGGTAATTCTAATAAGAAGTGAGTTGAGGACAAACATGGATAATCTGACCAAGATCGTCCGCGATGAGATCTCGCGGCAGTACCGCAGCGTCCGCCAGTTCGCGTTCGCCGTAGGCGTTCCCCTGTCCACCATAAACAGCGCCCTGCACAACGGCGTCGGTGGGTCTTCCTTTGACACGGTGGTGCAGATGTGCCAGGTGCTGGGTATCAAGGCTTTGTCCGATGACGCAGCTTTTTACCTTACCGACGACACCGAGCAGCTGTTGACCCAGTACGCCGCGCTGGACGACTATGGCCGTCACACGGTGGCCTCTGTCATGGAGGTGGAGTACAAGCGCTGCTGCGGCAAGGACGAGAAGTAACCCCTGATACAAACAAGGCTCATCACCCGGAATAGGTGATGAGCCTTGTTTTTTTACGCTTTGTCCGCCTCCGGCAGCTTCTCCGTGCGGCCGTACAGCTCCGTCATGTGCCGGATCTTCTTCGCCAGCGCGGGCGTCAGCTCGCCCTCCAGCAGCCGCCACGTCCAGTTGCCGCCCTGCGTGCCGGGGGTGTTCATGCGGTGTCCCGCGCCCAGCCCCAGGTAGTCCTGCATCTGCGCCACGAACAGCATGGCCACGCTGCCCATGCCGCCCCGCAGCACGCCCCAGTGGAAGCCCTCCGCTTCCGTCAGCGCCAGATATTCCCGGGCGTAGTCAATGTCCTCCGGCTTGGCCTCCTCGCGCCACAGCATCAGCGGGCTGTTGTCGTGGGTGCCGGTGTAGCAGATGCAGTTCTCCCCATAGGTATGGGGCAGATAGCTGCTGCTGTCCCGGGAGTCGAAGGCAAATTCCAGCACCTTCATCCCCGGCCACCCGGAGTCACGCAGCAGCTGGGCCACGCCCGGCGTGGGATAGCCCAGATCCTCCGCGATAAACTCGATCTGCGGGAACCAGCCCTTCAGCCGGTCGATGAGATCCATGCCCGGCCCTTTGACCCACTGACCATTCTTGGCGGTGGTGTCGCCGTAGGGCACGGCCCAGTAGCTCTCCAGCCCCCGGAAATGATCGATGCGCAGCACGTCGAACAGCTTTCCTGCGCCATCGATGCGCCGTATCCACCATCCGAAGCCATCGTCACGCATGGCGTCCCAGTCGTACAGCGGGTTGCCCCACAGCTGCCCGTCGGCGCAGAAGTAGTCTGGCGGCACGCCGGATACCGCCTTCGGCACGAGCTTGTCGTCCAGCTGGAAGAACTGGGGCTCGGCCCACACATCGGCAGAGTCCATGGCCACATAGATGGGAAGGTCGCCGATGATGCGGATGCCCAGCTGGTGGACGTAGTCCCGCAGCGCGTTCCACTGCTTGAAGAACAGATACTGCACATACACGAAGAACGACACGTCCTCCGCCAGCAGCGTCCGGTACTGCGCCAGTGCCTTTTCCTCCCGCAGCCGGATGTCCTCCGGCCACTCCGTCCAGGCCCTCATGCCGAAGTGCCGCTTGCAGGCCATATACAGCGCGTAATCCGGCAGCCACCGGGCATTTTCCGCCGCAAAGGCCGCTACCTCCGCGCTGTCCCGCTCCCAGCCCCGCTTGAAGGCCTTCTGCAGCAGGCCGAACCGACTCTCGTAGATCTTGCCGTAGTCCACGTTCCGGGGATCACTGCCCCAGTCGCAGGCCCTGCACTCCTTCTTCGTCAGCAGCCCGTCGGCCGCCAGCAGCTCCGGGTCAATGTAGTAGGGGTTGCCGGCGTAGGCGGAAAAACTCTGATACGGCGAGTCGCCGTAGCTGGTCGGGCCGAGAGGCAGCATCTGCCAATAGTCCTGTCCCGCGTCCTTCAGAAAGTCCGCGAACTCATAAGCCGCCTTGCCCAGCGTGCCGATGCCATAGGGCGACGGCAGGGAGGACACGGCCATCAAAATACCACTGCTTCGTTTCATACTTCAACTTCTCTCATAGAATAGATAAAATAGAGCGGGACGGGCGAAAGGCCCGCCCCGCTTCAATAACTTGTATCAGCCCTTCACCGCGCCGGCGGCCACACCCTTGATGATGTGCTTCTGGCACAGCAGGTAGAAGATGATCACCGGCAGGATGCTCAGCAGGATCAGCGCCATGGTCGCGCCCATATCCACCTGACCGTAGCTGCCCTTCAGATACTGGATCACGATGGGGATGGTCATATACTTCGTGCGGTCCAGCACCAGGTACGGCAGCAGGAAGTCGTTCCACACCCACATGATCTCCAGCACGCCCACGGAGATGAACGTGGGCTTCATCATGGGCAGCACCACCAGGAAGAAGGTGCGGACAGGTCCGCAGCCGTCGATGACAGCGGCCTCTTCGATCTCCAGCGGGATGGATTTCACAAACCCGGCGAACATGAACACCGCCAGACCTGCGCCGAAGCCCAGGTAGATGACGGGGATGGTCCAAGGCGTGTCCAGATGGAGCTTGTTGGCCGTCCTGGACAGGGTGAACATCACCATCTGGAACGGCACCACCATGGAGAACACACACAGGTAGTACACGATCTTGCTGACCAGACTGCCCACGCGGGACACATACCACGCCGCCATGGACGTACACAGCAGGATCAGCGCCGAGGACACCAGCGTCATGAACAGGCTGTAGAACACCGCCTTGATGAACGGATAGTTGCCGAAGGTCATGCCCTTGATATAGTTCTGCAGGCCCACGAAGCTCTCCTCGTTGGGGAAGGCGAACGTCTCTGTGTTCACGGCGGCGTTGCTCTTGAAGGAGTTCATCAGCACGATCAGGATGGGCAGCACATAGATGATGCAGATCACCGCAAAGGCCACGGTCAGCGCGGCTTTGCTGTGCTCATGCTTTTTGGCAAGACTGGTTTTCATTATTGCTGCACCTCCTTTTTACGGGTGGACTGGAGCTGGATCAGACTGATGGCCGCCACCAGGATAAAGAAGATCACGGCCTTGGCCTGGCCCACGCCACGGTTGTTGCCGCCGCCGGAATAGAACGCGTTGTAGATGTTCAGCGCCAGCATTTCCGTGGTCTTGATCACACTTCCATCCGGCTGCTGCAGGAACGGACGGCCCGCCGTCAGCGCCAGGTTCTGGTCAAACAGCTTGAAGCCGTTGGTCAGCGTCAGGAAAATGCAGATGGTGAAGGAGCTCATCATGTTGGGGATAGTCACCTTCCACAGAGCCTGCCAGTTGCTGGCGCCGTCGATGCGGGCGGCCTCCATCATATCCTCCGGGATGGACTGCAATCCGGCGATGTAGATGATCATCATATAGCCCACCTGCTGCCAGCACATCAGGATGATCAGTCCCCAAAAGCCGAACCGGGTCTCCAGCACCACGGAGGTATTGTACTTCACCAGAATACCGTCGAAGATCATGGACCAAATATAGCCCAGCACGATACCGCCGATCAGATTGGGCATGAAGAACACCGTGCGGAACAGGTTCGAGCCCTTGATGCCCTTGGTCAGGAAATAGGCCACCGTGAAAGCCAGTACGTTAATAAACAGCACCGACACGAAGGCAAACAGCGCTGTATACCAGAAGGCATGGACAAAGCTGTTGTCAGAGAACGCCTTCACGTAGTTGTCAAACCCCACCCATTTCCATTGGCTGGTCAGCTTGAACTTACAGAAGGACAGGAACGCGCCCTTCAGGAACGGGTACAGAAACCCGATGCAAAAGGCGGCGAAGGTGGGCAGCAGGAACAGCCATACCATCCGCTGGATAGGCCGGCGGATCAGGCGGCTGCTCAATGCCGCAGGGTCGTGCTTTCTGTGTAATCGCTTCATGCTTTCACTCCTGTTCTGTGGTTATTGTCATAGCGCAAGCTCTTATCCGGAGCTTTTCCGGGCAACAGCTCACGCCATCACAGAGTAGGGAACGGCGGGGCGGGCGTATGCGCCCGCCCCGCCCTGGTTGTTACCTGTCAGTGTCAGTCAGACACAGGGACTTAGTGCTCGTTAGCGTACTGGGTAGCCCAGCCTTCCACGAACGCGGTCTTGACATCGTCCCAGCTGCCGCTGCCGGTGCTGTACTTGCCCAGAGCGTCCACAACGGCGGCACGCCAGTCGTCCACAGCGGGAGTCCAGTTGAAGGCCCAGGTCACAGTGTAGTTGCCGTTGGCAACATACTCGTTAGCCTGTGCGAAGAACACGTTCTCGGGAGTCTTGGCGTTCTTGAAGGGGCAGGGACCAAACTGCTCGGCCAGCATGGTGGTGCCGGCATCAGAGGTGACGACCCAGTTCATGAAGTCCAGAGTGGCCTTGATGTCCGCCTCGGAGGCGTTCTTGTTCACAGCCCAGCAGTTCTCGGTACCGGCGCACAGACCGGCCTTCTCCTCGCCGGCCACACCGCAGTAGATGGGGATCATGGCCAGATCATCGGGGTTCATCTTGAAGCCCTTGGTCTCGTCAGTGACCAGATTGCTGTACTCCCAGGTACCGTTCTGGAAGAACACAGCCTTGCCCTGGCCGAACTCAGCCTCAGCCTGATCGCCGGTGGCGGTCAGCAGGGCAGCGCCGGTGGTGGCGGTGTCAGTGATGTACAGATCCCAGATGTTCTTGTAGTTGTCCAGATAAGTGCCCTTGATGGTGGCGGGCTGAGCGGTGACGTTGTCATCGCGGAACTCGTAGAACAGGGGCATATTGGCCAGGTGGCCGGAGAAACGCCAGGAGGAGCTGCCGTCCAGACCGGCGGAGGTGAAGGCATCGAAGCCCAGCTCGGAAGCGCGGGCGTGGATGTCGTCGGCAACGGCCTTCAGGGACTCGAAGTTGGTGATCTCGTCCAGGGAGTGGCCGGCCTTCTCCAGCAGAGCCTTGTTGACGATGATGCCAAAGGCCTCGTAGCAGTAACCGATGGAAACGGTCTCGCCGTCGGCGTTCTTCAGGTCAAAGTCATGGGTGGTCATCTGGTTGTAGACGTCAGTGCCTTCCAGATTGTAGCAGAACTCACCGTAGCTGTTCACAGCGCCCAGGTTGCCCACCTGGAACATGGTGGGACCGGCGTCCTTGTCCATCTCAGCGGTCAGCGTGGCGTCGTAATTGCCGGAAGCGGCGGTAACGACCTTGACGGGCACACCGGTCTCAGCGGTGTAGGCGGCAGCCAGAGTCTGCCAGGCGGCGTCGGACTCGGGCTTAAAGTTCAGGTAGTACACGCTGCCGGTGGCAGTGGCATCACCGTCGCCATCCTTATTGGCGTCGGCGTTGTCCTTATTCCCGCAGGCCACCAGGGACAGGGCCATCACGAGAGCAAGAACCAGTGCAAGAAACTTCTTCATCTTTACTTACTCCTTTTTAAGTAATTTATTTTCACATCTTACGATGCAAAAAACGGTTTTATCCCACCGCGGCCACGCTGCGGCCCTTGCGGAGGGTGGTGGGCAGCACCTCGCAGGCGTGGGATGCCTTGTGCTGCACCATATCCAGCAAGATCTCAGCGCTGCGCCGTCCCATCTCCTCCATGGGCTGGCACAGGGTGGTCAGCGGCGGCTCGATGTATTCCGACAGCTCCAGCCCGTCGATGGCGATGACGGAGCAGTCACGGGGAACGGCTTTGCCCGCATCCAGCAGCGCCCGCATCGCGCCGATGGCCATAGAGTCGGCAATGGCAAACAGCGCGGTGAATTCCGCACCCTGATGCAGCCTCTCACTGACGGCGTTATAGGCGTCCCTGATGTTGAAGCCGCCGGCGGAGATCACCAGTCCCGGGTCGAACTCCAGCCCCAGCTCCTCCAGTGCGCTGACATAGCCCTCGTAGCGCAGCTGGCTGATGGACTGGTCGTCAGGCCGGGAGATCAGCGCCGCAATGCGCCGGTGTCCGTGGCGATACAGCTCCCGCACGGCCTCCTTGGCCGTCTCCTCGTCGGCGATGGACACGGAGGAATATTCGCCCTCGGTCAATGTGCCGTAGCGGTTGGAGTAGGAGCAGCACACGAAGGGGACATTCAGCAGCGCCAGATCGGCGGCGGTATAGTCGAACTGCCCGCCCAAAAAGATAATGCCGCGCAGCCGTTTTTCCCGCTCCATCACCGCGCCGCATTTGATCTCGTCATCGCAGGAGGCGATCTGCTGCATCACCATGGTGAAGCCCGCCTGGGTGATGGTGCTTTCAATAGCGCGGATGATGTCGGTGTAAAACGGGTTGGACACGCCGCGTACCACCAATCCGATGGCGTCGGACTTGGTGCGGACCAGGTCGCGGGCGCTGTTGTTGGGGATGTAGTTGCTGTCCTTGATGACGGACAGTACCTTGCGGCGCACGTCCTCGCTGACATCGGGCCGGTCGTTCAGCACGCGGGAAACGGTGCTGACGCTGACGTTGCACAGCTTTGCGATATCCTTGATCGTCATACGTCAGAGATTCCTTTCTGCTGGTGCTTTTTGACGGGATGTGTCGGAAACATTTCCGGGAACGTTTCCAACTGACGTACTTATCCTATCAACTTTTACAGCGAATGTCAATCGTATTACTGAATTTTTGCCGAAACGCACAGAAAAAATACCCGTTTTGTTGTGATTTTCACAACAAAACGGGGCTGTCAGCGGCGCAGCAGCTCCCGGCGCTGCCGCCAATCGGGGAGATACCGCTCCACCTCGGCGTAAAAAGCGGGGGAGTGGTCGTGGTGGCGGAGGTGGGCCAGCTCATGTACCACCACGTATTCTATGGCCGCGTCGGGGTAGGCCATCAGGTACAGAGAAAAGCACAAACGCCCCTTGGCAGAGCAGCTCCCGAAGCGGGTGCGGGCGGCTGTAACCCTTATGTCGCAAGGGATGACGCACATTTCGGCGGCCCAGCGGGACACAAGGGCGGGGAGGCGGGACTCTGCCATGCTTTTCCAGAGCTGCACTTGCTCCGGGGTCGGCTCGGGGTGGGCGGACAGGTACTCTTTTCGCCGGGACAGGTGCTTTTCCAGCCAGCCCCGGTGGGCGTTTACGAAGCGGGAAATGGCCTCGTCCGAGGCCCGAAGGGGGGCGCGGACCAGCACCTCGCCCTGCCGGGTGATCTCCAGCGCCAGAGTGCGGCGGCGGGAGCGGATGACGCGGAAACCGTTGGTATCACTCACTTTTCTGCCTCCAAAGGTACGAACCGCGGGCCGCGATAGCCGTCCTTTTCCACCGTCTCCGACCACATGGCGGCGGGGCGCACCCACAATCCGCCGCCGCCGTACAGGGCGCGGTAGACCACCATATCCTCCAGCGTCTCGCTGTGGCGGGCCACGCCGATGACCTCGTACTCGTTTCCCTTGAAATGCCGGTAGCGGCCTGGCTTTATGTCAACCATTTGGCAGTTTCCTCCTTGAAAAAACGTGGAATTACTTGGAAAGACCTTGTATGCGGATGGGTGTTTTTCTTATAAAAAAGCGGGAAAAAGTTGAAAGACCTTATATAAGAGTGGTACAATGGCTGACATCGAGTATACACCATAGAACCGGGAATGTAAATCCGGCGGGAGGACATAAAATGAAGAATGTGACACTGTGCTATTTAGAGAATGAAAAGGGGGAGTATCTGATGCTCCACCGGGTGAAGAAGCAGAACGACCTGAACCACGACAAGTGGATCGGCGTGGGCGGCAAATTCGAGCCGGGGGAGAGCCCGGAGGAGTGCATCTGCCGGGAGACGCTGGAGGAAACGGGGCTGACGCTGACGGACTACCAGTACCGGGGCATCGTGACCTTTGTGTCCGACGTGTGGGAGACGGAGTATATGCATCTGTTCACCGCCACCGGCTGGACGGGGAAGGTGCAGGAGTGCGACGAGGGCGTGCTGGAGTGGATACACAAGGACGCACTGGCGGCGCTGCCCCAGTGGGAGGGGGACAAGATCTTCCTGCATCTCATCCATGACGCGGCCACGCCGTTTTTCTCCCTGAAGCTGCGGTATGAGGGGGAGAAGCTGGCCTATGCGGCGCTGGACGGGAAGGAGCTGACGGTATGATCCTGGTGAGTGCGTGTCTGCTGGGGTGCGCCTGCCGGTATGACGGGCAGAGCAAGCCCCACCCGCTGGCCATGGAGCTGGCCCGGCATACCCGTGCCTTGTCGGCAGCAGAAGGAACCGCTGAAATTATCGGCGTATCCTGATAAATCTGCATGGAATCCGCATTAATCACCACGCCGTTTAAAGCCTCGGCCAAATCCAGCGCCAAACCGGACTTGCCGGAAGCCGTCGGACCGGCAATTACCACCACCGGATGCTTCAAAACCGTCATTGCGCAACAAAATCCTTTATTTAAACTAATTTTATGTTATTGTAGCCCTCAAGTTTTGATATTTTATTAAGAAAGCTCTGCAACACAATGAAAAAAACTCTGTTTACGTTATTCTCCCTGCTGTGCCTGTGCCGGGAAGCCGGCGCTTTCAGCGTCACGCATGACTTCACCGTTTTCATCGGCCCTTTTAATGCCAGTCAAACATCCTTTACCTACGCGCTCAGCCCCGACAGTTATGCCGTTGCCTCCA
>OHBE01002597.1_pt1 | contig 13025 bp, 16 predicted proteins | sample 1577231 | NCBI WGS metagenome assembly OHBE01 (sample SAMEA3541506, study PRJEB24748) | human gut metagenome | biome: human gut; feature: human-associated habitat; material: faeces | place: China | collected 2012
AGACCTTTTAGCCATTACCACGAAAGGGGGTTATCTCATTGGCAAAAAAGGAAACGACAAGCCCCGCTATCCCCGTATTCCCTATGTTAAAGACCGTTGAGCAAATGAGCAAGATTAGCGGCATTGGGGAAAACAAATTGCGCGAGCTTATGGATAGCGGCGAGCTTGAATATATACAGAATGGTAACCGCCGTTTAATTGCCGACGCTGCTATTTGGGATTGGTACCACAGGGCAAAGCGAAAGGCAAATCCCTCGGCACGACAGGGAGGTTAAGCTATGGCGGTATCAACAAGACAGGTTAAGAATAAACGCGACAGCAACGGCGTACTGACCGGGCGACCCGGCACAGTTTACGACGTAAATATAAAGTACACCGCCCCGGACGGGAAAAAGAAATCCTATGCAAAAAAGGGCTTTGCCACCAGAAGGGAAGCGATACAGCACGAAGCCGAAGTAAAAACGAAGCTCCAAAATCCAGGGCAAATCGCTTCTATCACTTCACAGAGAAAGCAAACCGTTGCAAGCTACCTTAACGATTGGGTGGAGGGTTACGCAAGAGTGAACTTGCGCCCCTCTACCTATGACGGGTACAAAAGGACGATTGCGAACTATATCAATCCCTATATCGGCGGCGTTGCCCTCAATCAGCTTACCCCCGCTATGGTAGACAAAATGTTTCAGCAGATTATCGACAAGGGATTGAAACCGTCCACCGCAGCCGGGGCAAAACGTGTTTTAAGCGTGGCGTTGAGCCATGCCCGAAAATACCGCTACATTGAAACCAACGCCGCAAAGGACACGCTTACGAAGTTTGGAAAGAGCGACAAGACGCCCGACCCCTACACGCCGGAACAGGTAAAAGACCTTATGCAGCGCGTGGAGGGTACAATTTGGGAAATGCCCGTTATTTTAGGCGGGCTTTACGGTATGCGCCGTTCTGAAATCTTGGGCCTGCGTTGGCGCAATGTAGACTTGGAAAACAACACCTTTGACGTTTCCGAACAGCTACCCTTTAAGGTGCCGCCGAAAACAAAAGTCATTGAGGAAATGGCACCACCGAAATCCAACGGGCGAACGCTGCCTATCACAGAGCTTGCCCGCCCGTTTTTCCTCAAACAATTTGCCATGCAGGAAGCACAGCGCGAACAGGCAGAAAAGGACGGGAAACCTTACTATGACAACGACCTTGTTGTAGCGAAGCCGGACGGTGCGCCTATTTCCGCGTCGTGGGTATCTTCACAGTTTGGCAAGCTGCTTGAAGATTTGAAACTGCCGCATATCCGCTTTCACGATTTACGCCATACGGCGGCTACGAATATGCACCAACTGACAGGCGACTTCTACACCGTAGGCGAAGTGCTGGGACACACGCTTGCGGGTATCGGCGTATCGCTTGGGCTGTCTATGAACTTTGAAGCCGTTACCGCCCGTTATGTGGACGTGCGGCTTGAACGCAAAAAAGAAGTCCTGGACGCTTATCATGGAGCTGTCAAACAGGTTGACCCGGCAAAGGCAAAGGAAGCCGAGCCGAAAAAAGCAAGGAACGCGGAAAAGAAAAAGAGCAACGAAATTGAACTTTAACCGCCTTATCTCTTTACTGCTTCTTATAGCCTTTTATAGCCCCGCGTGGGATTTGAGCACCATTTGGGCACCATTTACCGCAAAAGCACCACCGACACAGGCGATAAAAGAAACGCCGAGAACGCGCAAAAACGTAGTGTTTATGCGGGTTTCCGGCGTTTTCCAATCCCTCAACCGACCTGAAATCATCTTGTGCAAGAGAGAATTATTCTACTATTTTTTAGGAATAAACGAGGTTGGTATGCTACCAATTCAGACGGAGGCTCTGGAATTTGAGCATAAGCATATCGTTTTGGAAAAAGACAGTACATTTGCTAATTTCATAAAGTTTATTATTGATAATCCTCAAATTGATGAACTCCAAAAGCGTTATCTGTTTGAGGCGTGTGAATGTGGGGATAAGAATAATTTACTTTCTGCCACAGTAATGCTTGGCGCATCCGCTAAAATCTTACTGTTAGATTTGTGTAAAGCCTATAAGTGTTATCTTGACAGACAGGGGGATACAACCGTATCAGACGCATTTGAACGAAAGGTTGTTAATGCAAGGTGCGCCCATGATAGGCTGATTGAATTTTTGAAAAGAGCCAATTCTAATGCAACTCTGTTTCAAAGCCTTGGGTTTGAAGATATAAACTTAAATTTCAGCTTTTTTGATATAATTCGCCAAACAAGAAATGATAGTGGTCATCCAACAGGAAACACAATCACAGGTGAACAATTCAAAATGATATTGTCAAATTACCAGCATTTTCTTCCAAAGGTAATAGACGCAATCAATACGCTTAAAACACCTTAAAAGAAAGAGAGGGGTACGACCAACCAAGGTCGTACCCCTTCAATCATTTCTCCACGATAGCGGAAAGCTCTTTTAGCACATCGGACACCGCCTGCCAGAGCTTTTCATAATCACGCTGGAGCCCGGCGATTTCCTCCGGGTACACGCCGAAGGTGTTGGCATGGACGGCCACCTGATTGAGATTGTTGGCACACCGCCGCTGTAAGGACACCAGCTCCTTGACCGGGGCAAGGTCTACATGGAGGATATAGCCGTTTAAGGCCATCTTCCGCATATAGGCTCCGGCGTTGGTAATCCCCGCCTCGGCCATGCGCCGCTGTATCTGGGCCAGCTCGTCCTCCGTGACCATCACATGAAGGTGTCTGCCACGCTTGCGCCGGGCCGTCAGCGTTCCTCCCGTTCCCGGCTTCGCTTGTGGGCGGGCGGCTCCTTTACTCTGTCCAGCGCCTTTTTCTCCGGCCCCTTGGGGAGCGGCGAGGGCGGCAGGTTGTTCAAAATGCCGTCCAGCATATTGCCGTTCTGTTCCTCGGAGAGCTCGACTGTCAGCAGGTGGTTGTCTTTTTCGTTCATAGCGTCCTCCTATCTGTCCTCACGGGACTTGTTGTGTTTGGTCTTGTCAGGCTCCTTCGGGGGCTCCGCTCTGCGGGCCGCCTCCTTGAGCTGGGCTGTGATGGAGGGTCGGGCCGCCCGATCAGGGTTTCCGGGAGCCGGGCGCAGCTCGTAGTCCTCCATCTGCTTTTCCGTCAGGGGCTTCAAATAAGCCAGTTCGCCCCATGCCCGCATAGTGCCGCTCTCCACCATACGCCGCTCGTCAAAGTTGATGATCTCCACGGGAGCGTTGTCGGGAGGCTTCGGGAAGGTGCCGAGGTCAACGGGCCGCTGGGTAGAGTAATAGCGATAATACTCTGCCTGCTCATGGTCATCGGTGCGCTCATACACACCAAACAGTTCCTTGTAATCGGCCACACGCTTGGCAAAATCCTTCTCCGCTGTCTGGCCGCGACTGTGGTAGTGGCCCCAATAGTAGTCCTTCTGGCCGTTCTCCGTTTCGGTAAACTGCCATGTGACAAAGGGACTGGGGGCCGCTTCGTCAAAGCCTAAAGCGAAGCCCCGGCCATTGTCAAAGGTAACAGATTTCAAAATCTCATAACCTTGATTGCTTTCTATGTGTTTTCCTCCTTTCTGACCTCGGGCCAAGTTGGCCCGAGGTGATGAAGTGTTACGAAATACCCGTCAAAACCGGGGCAAAAGATATTAGGATATTCAGGCCCGGAAAAGTGTTTCAAAAAAGCCTGATATTCCGGGCTTTTTCAAGAGGCAAATCGTAACGGGGCTACTTGTTTTTATCACGCTTTTTCCTCATGCGATCCCGGCTCCTTCTGCGGTTTCCCTCGGCCTTGCAGGCTTCGGAGCAGTAGGATTGCCGCCCCTCCGGGAGAAAGGGCCGCCCGCAGATAGAGCACAGGCGGGTGTCCGGGGCCGGGCCGTCCTCGCAGATGGAAGCTACCAGCAACGGGTCAAGGGGCAGAACGGCCTCCCGGAAGTAGCGGCAATAGGCCCCTGTCCAACACTTGCCAAGCATATAACACTCACAATCCAACGGCAGGCAGCCATACTCCCGGTCATAATTGGCGCACATCTCCGTGACCAGTTTTCGGATACCCTTTCGCTCGTCACGGGTCAGTTCCCGGCACATCAGGACTTCGGGCCAACTTGGTCCGAGGGGCGAAACTTCTTGCGGCAATGGCCTTTTCTGTTGCCGCACTCTTTCAAGTGGCGGCATCCGGCACAGCGGTCAGCGCCGCCACGGCCCGGGCGGGGGATCTCTTTCATCATCTTTTCGTAGGGGCTGTTGGTAAAGTTCATTCCTCGTCCTCCGTTTCTTCCTCAGTCTCCATATCTCCATAGGGGTCGGCTTCATCGTAGTCGTAATCGTCCTCGTCCAGCCCAGCGGCTTCATGCTTCGGGCGGTAGACCTTGAAATAGTAGGCCGCTCCACCGCCCACCAGCGCCACGGCGGGAACCATCAGAAGATTGCCGACAGGAAAGGCTGTGTCTTTTTCCGGTTCGGGCTCCGGCTCGGGAACAGGTTCCGGGTCAGGTTCGGGCTGGACAACCGGCTCTGTTACTTCGGGCTCCGGGTCTGCTTCTGCGAGAGCCAGAAGGTCTTTTTCCGTGACAGCGTTCAGGAAATACACATTATTCTCGGTGCGCTGACGGTCAATGACCAGATAAAAAATATTCTCGCTGGGGGTGGTAATCGTGAAAAATTCCTTGCCGTCCTCGTCGGTGGCATTATCCACCACCGTATCCGTTCCATCTGGGGTGAAGGGCTTGGTTGTGGTTTCCTCGGCGGCAGGCGGCTCGGTTTCTGCAACGGGCTCGTTACTCTGGGCGTAGGCTGTGGCGCTCATGCAGGTAAAAGAAAGCAGGGCGGCAGTCAAAACCGCAGCCCTGCGAAAAAACTTATTTTTCATGTTCGGTATCCTCCTTTGCTTCGTCAAACTTCGGGCCAAGTTGGCCCGAAGCGGCCTCGTCCTTATTATGAGCGCCGTGTGTTTGCTTGTATTTTTTGATGGAATTAACAAGCGCATCAATGTCCCTGCCAAAATAATCTCGGTAAAACTGTGTGCTGTTGTCATAGCGTTTACGGTTATAGATTACATCGGACTTTTGCATATATGCATGTGTTGTGGCTGTGCTTGGCCCACTCAAATTGTTGTTGAAGAATTCCTCCTTTTTTCAAAAATACACCTGAATGGCTGGCCTTGATCGGCACTCATTTTTAAGCGTTTTTTTACCCCATTTCACCTTCCTTATTCTGGATTTTCTCAAAAAAATCGGTCATACAGGAATTGCGAACACGAAAAAATGGCTTGATCAAGCGGTTTTCCCGTGTTGGTCCAATTATCACACACTCGCGGGAGAGTAGTAATTCCCAAAGAGATCCGCAGGACCATGCGTATCCGTGAGGGCGACCCGTTGGAGATTTTCGTCAGCAATGAGGGGGAGGTCATTTTTAAGAAGTACTCCCCTATCAGCGAGTTGGGCAGCATCGCAGCACAGTATTGCGAGGTGCTGTATCGCACGGCAGGATTTCCGGTGCTGATCACCGACCGAGACCATGTGGTAGCGGTCAGCGGCATCAGCCGGCGGGAGGTGCTGGAGCGTCGGGTGTCACATGACCTCGAAGATCAGATCGAGAACCGTAAGTGTTTCTCTGCCGGTGACGGGCAGCTGCTGCAGCCCATTGAGGGCGTTGTCTATTATGCACTGGTACAGCCCCTATCATCTCCTCGGGCGATGTATGCGGCAGCGTAATGTTCCTGCAAAACAAGGAAAGCGACCGTCCCGGGGACGCTGAGCAGAAGCTCATTCAGGCGGCGGCGAGCTACTTGGGGAAGCAAATGGAGTTGTAATTAATACCGATATATAAGGTATTCTATCCCGAGACTTTCACCCATAAGAACGTGCGCTCAATGGGCGTACCGCACAACAAAGGACCACCCCCGATCGCTGATGCGATGGGGGTGGTTTCGTTATGGGGGTGAGGAGGGGTGGTTGAGTTGACGATTGCTGCTTACATGAGGTCAGCCTTTAGACCTGGGATACGAGCGGAAGCCTTGGTGAGCAGCTCGCGCCCAACAGCAGCTGCATATTCACGTTTTTCTTCCTCGTTCACCTTGGTCAAGTGACCGTTCTGCACAACGGTCTCGCCATTAACCACGACGGTTTCGATCATTCTGGCATCACCGCTGAGCACGATGCAGTCCACAGGATCATTGCAGCCGCCGGCATATTGCAGCTGATTCCAGTTCATCAGGGTGAAATCCGCCGCCATGCCGGGGGCGAGATGACCGATGTCATCACGACCCAGTACCGCAGCGCCGCCAGCGGTGGCAAGGTACAGAATATCCTCGCAGCCGATGGAATCATCTCCCCAGCTGAGACGATTGAGCAGGTAGCTGACACGGATCTCCTCCATCATGCTAGCAGAATTACTGCTTGCAGCACCATCTACACCGATACCGAAGCGCCTGACACCGGCACGCAGCAGGTCGGGGATTCGGCAGGAGCCGGAGCTGAGATACATATTGGAGATGGGGCATGTGGAGATACCGGTGTTGGTATCCGCCATCAACTGCACCTCCTCATCATTGAGATGAATGCAGTGGGCATAGTAGAAGCGATCGCCCAAAAGGTCGTGACGGCGGAACCACTCGGCGGGACGGCAGCCGTAGTGTTCCTCCACGAAAGCCACTTCGCCGCGGCTTTCCGCCAGATGACCATGCACCTTGATATCCAGCTTCTCCGCCAAATCAATGGTCGCACGGACAATCTCCTCTGTTTCATAGTAGGCGATGCTGGGACCGATGCCGACCTGACACATCGAGAAGCGGGAAGGATCATGATATTTCTTCACCAACCGTTCGACATCGCCCATGACGCCTTCAATACTGTCTACCACCTCAGGAGGGACAATATCACTGGTGACGGAGTGGTAGCTGCGCACTGGGTGGAAGCGGATTCCCAGTTCCTTTGCGGCTTCGATTTCGGCATCTACCAGACAGGTCACGCCGACCGGGTGCGGATACCACAGATCGTTGGAGGTGGTGATGCCGGTTTTCAACCCCTCACCCAGCGCCACATATACGCCGGCACGAGCCACATCGGTATTCAGATCCTTATAGATCTCGTACATGGTGGTGAGCCACGGCTCCAGCCGCAGACCCTGCGTGGCCTTGATGTTGCGGATCAGAGTTTGCCAGGTATGATGATGGGTGTTGACAAAGCCGGGCATGATCACTCGTCCGCTGGCATCTACCACTTGGTCGATGGTGACGGTATCCCCAAGGGTCTCTCTAATGTTTTTGCCGATGGCCTTGATCTCTTTGCCGCTAATGAGCAGATCCGCATGACGATAGCGACGGCGCTCCTCGTCCATGGTAATGATCCAATCCGCATTTTGATACAGTACTGTTTTCATAATGTTTTCTCCTTTTGCCGGATCATGCAGCAGCTTTTTCGTCTTTTTTCTCGGGGAGGATCAAGCTGAGGATCACGGCTACAATAGCGGTACCGGGTACACCGCTGAGCAGGCTGGAAGCCCAGAAGGGCAGCGCAACCAATGCATCAGATGCTGCGCTGAAGCCAACACCAACTGCAAGAGAGATGGCAACAATGGTAGTGGTTCGGGCAGTGAGGGGACCGCCGTTATGGATAACATTCATGCCGGAAACCAGAATGGTACCGAAGGCGGAAAGGGCTACGCCGCCCAAAACAGCGGAGGGAATGCAGGAGAATACAGCGCACAGCTTGGGGCAGAGACCGCAGAGAGCTACCACGCCGCCGGCGATGGCGGTAACAAAGCGGCTGGTAACTCCGGAAAGACCACACAGACCGATATTGGCGCTGCCGCTGATGACAGGAACCATATTGAACATAGAGGAAATGACGCTGCCGACCCCCTGAGCCAGTACACCGCCCTTGGTTTCATGGCTGGTGGGCAGGCTGTTCTTTGCCAACATGGAGGCGGTGGTCTGATCGCCCATCAGCTCAACCAGTGCGATGAAGCACAGAATGGAGATGGAGATGATCGGCCCCAGTTCAAATTTGATGCCGAAATGCAGGGGCTGCGGAATGCGAATCCACGCTTCCTCGGCAATGGGGGAAAGATCCAGCTTGCCAAAGGCGGCAGCAGCGGCGCTCATGACCAGAATGGCGATGAGGGGGGAAGCCTTGGAGAGGAAGTTCTTGCTGCAGAAGTGGTTGAGCAGAACCATGATAATGATAGTACCGGCAGCCAGCAGCAGGTTGATAGGATCGCCGTAGTCAGCGGAGCCTACACCGCCTGCACAGTAGCCGATACCGACGCTGCAAAGGCTGAGCCCCAGCGCCATAACGACTGCGCCGGTGATGTAGGGCTTGAACAGAATGGAGAGCTGCTTATGCAGACCGGTCCAAAGAATGGTGGTGATGATGCTGCCGACGAGGCAAGCCCCGGTGAACGCAGCCAGACCATATTGGGCGCCCAGGGCAATGCCGGGGGCTACGAATACAAAGCTGCACTCCAGCGGAATGGGCAGCCGCGCACCGATGGGGCCGACGCCGATGGTCTGCAGCAGGGTGGCAATACCGGTAACGAGCAGGCAGCCGGCGACCAAAATGGTGATCTCGCTAGCGGAGAGACCGATGCCGGCGCCGATGAGCAGCGGAACGGGCAGAACATTAAAAACGAGAACAACAATCTGCTGGATACTCAGCGGGACGGTTTCCTTGATGGGCGGGCAGTCATTGAGGCCGTAGCCGATGGGGATTTTTGACATATGGGACAACTCCTTCCAAAACGTCAGATCTGATTGTAACATCAAGCGCTTGTTTCTTTATGTAACAATAAATCTTTGTTACATCTGCATCTTAACAAGAATATATCAGAATTTCAACAGTTTTTTGCATTTGCGACAGTATTTCAGCGGAATGGACAACAATTTGATGTAACATTTGTTTATTGTTACATCAATGTCAAGCAAAAGCCGGAGAGCGGCTGCCCTCCGGCGGAGATCATTTCATGGTAAACAGCTTTTTGGGGCAAAGGGAGACGCACAGGCCACAGCCGGTGCAGGCGGAGGCATCGACGGTGATGCCCTCCGTGCCCTGAGAAATGGCATCGTACAGGCAGGCGCCGACACACCGCGTGCAGCCGTCGGGACACGTTCCGCCACAGGAAGCGGTCAATTTCACACGCAGCAGGCGCTCCGGCAGCTCCTCAAAGGCGGAAAGGGAGGAAAGCGCTTTCCCTCGAAGCTCATTAACGCTTGCATAGCCTTTTTTTTGCAGCCATTCCTCCAGCTTGCTGAGTGTTTCGGCAATATGCCCGTAGCCCCGCAGCATGATCGCAGAGCCCATTTGAACGGCGGTGGCACCCATCATCAGGAATTCAATAATGCTGTGCCAGTCCTCCACACCGCACATTGCCGCTATTTCACAATCGGTCAACTGGTGCAGAACAGCCGTAGCCGCCAGCGAAAGCGGGCGCAGGTGACTGCCGGTGTAGCCGCCGATTGCCGCCATTTCACAGTGGGCGGTCTCGATATTCACGCCGTTGATGCCCTCCAGTGATTCGATGGCGCTGATGGCACGGGCGCCATTCCGGGTGATTTGTCGGGCAAAGGCAGGATTAAGCGCTGCGTGATGCGGCAGCCGCACCATGACGGGGATCTCCACCGCCGAGGTGACGCCACGCACCATCTCGCCGACCTCCTCCGGTCGGATGCTGATATCCTCCAGCTTGGTGCCAATCGGGGTGAAGCAGCACAACTCCAACGCATCGGCGCCCAGCCGCTGCATCCGGCTGGCAAGATAGCGTAGCTCCGAAGGCGTGGTGCCGCGAATATTGCAAATGAGGAAGGCATCACCCTTGTGCAGGCGTTCCGCCTCCTGCTCCACCTCCTCCAGCGTTTGGGTGCTGTACAGGGTGGTATTATAAACCTCCCCCTGCCGATAAAAGATGCGTGGGCTGACCATATAGCTTTTTTCCAGCGTGATGGTTTCTGTAACAACGGCAGCGGCTCCCGCATCAATGGCCTTTTGCATTGCCGTGGCATCACGGCACCAGGGACCGGCTGCCGCTATGATGGGATTTTTGAGTGGCAAGCCCATAAAACTGACAGATAACGACATCTCGTGCCCTCCTTTACTCGAACAGCTCGTAAATTTCCTTGCGATTGCCGCAGCTGCGGCGAATCTTGAGTTTAGATTTGAGTACAATCTCGTGGGTTTCCACCTGATACAGCGCGCTGTCCTCAATCAGTTCAATGAGGCGGCGTGCCGCCACTGCGCCCAACCGCTCCAGTGGATGCTCCATAGTGGTCAGCGCCGGGGTAATAACAGCGGCAGCCTCACTGCCCGTAAAGCCCGCTACGGCCAGACCATCCGGCAGCGGAATGTTTTCCTCCCGAGCCGCCTTGATGACCCCCATTGCCATCGCATCACTGACGGCAAATACCGCCTGCGGCGGCTCTTCGGTGAGGATTGCCTCCCGGCAGGTGCGATATCCTCCGGCAACGCTGTCGTTGGCCTCCAGAATGCGGCACCGGCGATCATTCAATCCCAACGCTGCCGCCGCCTGCCGATAGCCGGCTGTAACCGCAGCTTTTTCCGGATAGCTTTGGTCGCTTTGCAGCAGCCAGATGGAGCGGTGCCCCATGGCATAGAGGTGGGCAAGCATCTTTTCGGCTGCGTCACGGTAATTGATGCCGCAGATATTGCAATTTTCCAGCCGATCATAACTGCCCAGCAGCACCACCGGCACATCGGTCGGCAGGCTTTCCTGTGACAATGTGGATTCAGCCGCCACTAATATGCCAATGGGTTTTGCAGCAATAACCGCCTGCAGGCATGCTGCAGCCCCGCCGGGGACCTGTGCGGTCTCCACCAGATTGACCAGAATTCCCTTGGGCGCCAGCACCGACTGTACTCCAAGGAGCACCCCTTGCGCCCGTGCCGCGGCAGGAACGATAAGGGAAACAAAGCGCTTATTGCGGTTGACCGGCTTGGGGTCATAATTATACTTTTCAATAATGGCCTGTACCCGCTCCCGGGTCTCCGGCAGCACCGCTTCCGGATGATTGATGACGCGGGAAATGGTGGCGACAGAAACGCCGGCTTCCTTTGCCAGCTCGCGGATATTCACAAGCGCCCTCCTCTCATCTCTTTTTTTCTAGTGTAACATATTTTGTTGTTACACGCAAATTGTATTTTATATACACTTGTGAGCAGGGCGCACAGCAAATGCGCTCTCTCGTAAACGAGGTAGTAGGCGGCAAGAGCAGCCAGAATCCCGATGTATTGTTGCATCCGCAAGGTGTCCCGAAATAAATCTGATACAGCCGCAGGATGTCGTTAAGGCTGTCAGGTATTTTGTATGTGCGGTATTAATTGCTTTTATTATATAGTCTCTGCTCTTTCGATGATTATTTTAGCCCTGCCTACAAGCATGCAAGCATGAATATAAAGTTGATCACTACGGACTCGATATGTATGGCTGGCCTAATCCTTTCTATGCCAGTGGTAATGGTACCGTCGTTGGGTTTGGCGGTGAAAAGCTGAAAGGCGTGGGCTATTGGGCTGCAATTCGTTACGACAATGTATATTCGTGGAATATGGAAAACGACAACTTGCGAGTGCTTCCGTCTATTATTGTACGGTATTATCACCTTTTGGAAAAGCCGTCTCTGACAGAAGGGCAAAAAGTTACTCTTGAAACTCGCATTGGAACCTATGATAAGACAGGTCAATGGTATAATACTATGGGAAAACATCTTCATGTGGAGGTTGATACAGATATTAAAAATCCTCTATACACTCCCACATTGAGAGGATCTGTGGGTGGACTTTATGCGGGTAATCAAGGCGAAGGAGATACCACAATTGATCCTTGTACGGTTTTCTTTAAGAAAGAGAGCGGAGTGGAAAACCAGTCATTAAACTATGATAAGCTCTACTGTGGTGAACATCCCCCAAAGACCGATGCGTCAGAGGAAGAAAAGGAAAAGGATGCATTTTATAACAAGAAAAAAATGGAGAAGTTCATGCAAAAAGTAATGCCAGGTTAAATAAAGCCCCCGCTATGGAATCTTTCCATGGCGGGGGCTTTATTATATTTCAATCGAGCTTAAGACTCTTACAAAGTCCTCATCCTGTGAAATGGGACTGTAACCGCCCACGCGCATCTTATAAAAGGTGATGACAAGCATCTCGTCCCCCACATCAATGCAATATTCGGTCAGATTGATAAAGCCGGGGATTGCAACATCCGTTACCTCTATTTGTCGGTGGTAGCTCTTGGCGGGATAGCCGCCGAACTCGTGGTCTCCAGTATATTTGGCATCACTGTATTTTTTATCATAAACTGCAAAGGGAGCTTCTTTATCTTCGATGGTTTCAAAGCCCTCTACCTTTGCAATCGTCCTGGGCAGGTCGGAATCGTCATCGTAGATGGTATTCTCCCGGTAGACTGTTCCCTCTGGCAGCCACAGACTGAAGCCACCCAGTTCCATTTTTTTATAGCCGGCAGCATTTTCCGTGGTCTCCGGTGGCGGTTCTATCTCGAGGCTCGCGAGGATATTTTCAAAATCTTCGATAGAGACGACCTGATCCCGCTCCTTGCTTTGTTCGAGACGAATTAAATAGGCATTCTCTCCCTCGGTAAAGTAATAGATCCACGACTGATAGGGAACATGCTTGACTTCATTCTCCTCTGGCTCCACTTCTTTTGCCAGGTATTCCTCCGTGTAAGTTTGGAATTCCCGCATTCCCAGCTGCTTTACTTGAATGTCACTTTGCCCCCGCAGAAAATCGTTTCGTATTGTTTCTGCCGTACCAGCTTCAAAACTAACCAGCAAACGTCCTTCGTAAATGATTCCGCCGTTTTCTGTTTCCCAGCCAATGGGACACTTCAAAATTAGTTGTTGTTCTTGCCCGTTAGGATAGACAATTACTGCGATTCTTTTTGTTTCTGTCAGTATCGGTTCCTGTGTCTCTTCCACCGGCGGTGGGGGGAGGTGCCGGTTCTTCGCCTGCTTTGGTACAGCCGCTAAAAGTTAAAAGGGCAAGGCAGGCAAAAACCAGACATAATTTATGCG
>OHBE01002608.1_pt1 | contig 12965 bp, 10 predicted proteins | sample 1577231 | NCBI WGS metagenome assembly OHBE01 (sample SAMEA3541506, study PRJEB24748) | human gut metagenome | biome: human gut; feature: human-associated habitat; material: faeces | place: China | collected 2012
TGGACGTATTATGAAGCTACTAAGTGCATAAGGGTGTTAGTTCCCGTATGCATAAGGGAATGTCAAATAACTGACTATGATAGTAGAAGAACAGCGGATGGGCTTTTGGACAGGGGTTCGACTCCCCTCAGGTCCACTTAGTAACTTTTTAATTTTTACATTAACAAAAGAATATGTCATTATAAAAATTTCTTATAAAAACCAGAGCAATTTTTATTTGACTTTTTAAAAAATAAGAAATATAATATCTAACAAACGAGTAGCAGACTAGCGTAAATCCAGTTTTGTTGCTCTTTTTTTGTGCGTAATTATATGCATTTTAATAATTATATAAATGTCATTAAAAAGTGTGTAGTTTATCAGCGTAAGTCGAGCTTACGGGATAAATACACACTTTTTTTATGCAGAAAAAGGAGGATTTTGATGGCAGAAAGTAACAGAATGAGGAGAAATGCCGGTAAAGTACTTATGATTGCAGGGGCAGCGATTACAGAGATTTTTCCAGGTGCATTTGCAGCTTTATTTAATGCAGGACAGTCAAGAGATTATTTCATAGGAGCGATGAGAATTATTTCAATAAGTTTTATATTTGCAGGAATAAATGTGGCGTATCAGGGAATTTATCAGGCATTAAATGGTGGAATAGAGTCCCTTGTTATATCGCTTCTTAGACAGCTTGTTATAATATTGCCACTAGCAGGAATTTTTTCTATTTTTGTAAGAAATGGACAGGCAGGTGTGTCGCTTATCTGGTGGGCATTTCCTATAACAGAGCTTGCAGCTTGTCTGGCTGGATATGGATTTTTAAAGAGAATTAGAAAAAATAAAGTTGAAAAGTTAAGTGAATAAAAATAGAAATCATTTATTAATGATATATGAAATAGAAATTCTGAAATAAAAAGTTTAATTGAATGAGGAGACTTACATATGGTAAAGAAAATTATTACAATCAGCAGGGAGTTTGGAAGCGGTGGACGATTTGTTGGAGAAGAAGTCGCCAAGAAGCTGAGGCATTAAAGATGATAGCAGACATTGATGAAAGACGTATGACTAACTATCGTTATTATACAGATAATAAGTGGGGAATGGCACGAAATTACACTTTGACATTAAACAGCTCACAGCTTGGGTATGAATTGTGGTATAATATGACTACTTCGTAGTCACTTAGAAGTTTCTTCGAAACTTCGGATGCGTTGAAGAACAACGCAGGGCGAACGCCCGACAGTCAAGGGAAGCGAAGCTTTCCAAGACGCACCCGGCGAGGCAAATTGGCAAAAAGAAAAAAGCAAAAGGAAGAAAACCAGAAGAAACGAAAGGACAATTGAAAGATGAGCAAACAGACATGGAAACCCGGCAATATGTTATACCCAGTACCCGCAGTAATGGTTAGCTGTCAAAGAGAGGGTGAGAAGCCTAACATAATTACTGTTGCGTGGGCAGGAACAATATGTTCTGACCCTGCTATGGTGTCAATATCAGTGAGAAAGGAAAGATACAGCCACGATATTATAAAAGATTCAGGCGAATTTGTTGTCAATCTTACAACAAGAAAGTTATGCTATGCAACTGATTACTGTGGTGTTAAATCTGGAAAAAATACGGATAAATTCGCAGATATGCATCTTACACCACAGCAATCGGTTAAGATAGCTGCACCGGCAATAAAGGAAAGCCCTGTTAATATTGAATGTAAGGTTAAGGATATTATAGAACTTGGAAGCCACGATATGTTTATAGCGGAGGTTGTAGCTGTTAATGTAGATGAGAAGCTTCTTGACAGCAAGGGTGCATTAAGGCTTCAGGATGCTGACCTTATAGCATATTCACACGGACAGTATTACACACTGGGAGATAATATAGGCAAGTTTGGATACTCAGTTAAGAAGTAAAGGGTTTATTGCGTAGCGCGGAACAATTTGTAGGTATCAAAGTCTGGGGCTTTTGACCCCGGCATCATAATAATGAACAGTTCATTATTATTTCACTATTTATAAGAAGTGTAAGACTTTACAAATAAGCATATGCGTGGTAGTATAAAATTTGTTACGAAAATGTTACAGAAATATTACGTCATTATATTATACGAATAATGACATTAAATATACTATTTGTTGGAGGAATGTATGACACGCATAACGAGATATGGTAGGGAGATGAGAACTACCTTTATCGCGACAATGTTTATTGCATGCCTTGTGATAGTGATAGGTATTCCATTTGTATCAAAGCAGATGTTTGATAATGAGGTGGGATATTACAGTATTTCTATTCAGGGTAATTATATTGGCGCTGCTAATACAGAAGACGAAGTCAATGTTGCACTGGCTGATGCAAGATTACAGCTCTGCAAAGAATTTGCAGATTATATATATATGGACTGCGATGTTAAGATAACAAAGCAGAGAAGAGCGATAGCGAAACGTATGACTACCAAGCAGTTACAGAATGCAATATACAGTTCATTATTTGACTGTATCGTTGATGTTGAAACACAGCTTGCTTATACTGTAAGGGTTGATGATAATATGGTAACTCTTGCTACTAAAGAAGAAGTTGAGGAGTTATTCAGAAAGATTATACAGCCATACAATGTAGCTGATGAGTTTGAACCTGTCATAAAGGCTGGAACATCGATTGATGAACAGTACACAATTGCTATCAATAAGAATGAGGAAGAGTCAGTTCAGGATACACAGATAGTTGCTTCATTCTTTGAAGATAATAATTCGGAAAATGGAACTAACAAGAAATCGCCTGACCAGCTTATGGGAATTGATTTTGCGGAAAATGTATCTGTTAACGCAGTAAGCGGGGATAAGGCAGATGTAGTGTCTGTACAGGAAGCTTATGACATTTTAACAAGAGAGAATAAATCCCAGGTATCTTATATAATAAAGGAAGGCGATACTCTTGAACAGATTGCCAAAGATTATCAGATGACTTTGGATGATCTGCTTAAGCTTAATGACATAGCTTCACAAAATGTGGTTGTTGTACCAGGCGATGAGCTTGTGGTAACAGTACCGGATACACAGATAACAGTGCTTACAACCAAGCAGCTCTCGTATGATGAGGACTACAAGGCGGAAGTGAGTTATATTGACGATAATAATAATTCAAGAGGGACTAATACAATTCTTGATGAGGGAACGTCAGGAAAAAGAACTGTGGTTGCTAATGTCACATATGCTAATGGCAGGGAAGTGGCAAGAGATATTGTAAAAGAGAATATAACAGAGGAGTCAAAGCCTGAAAAGATTGCAGTGGGAACCCTTACACAGACTGATTATATTAAGCCGGTGGCAGGAACTTTTGTTTCAGGTTATGGAACTGGAGAAGATAAAGTTAATTACGGCGTTGACTGGACGTGTAGTGAAGGCATAATAGTTGTTGCAGCAAGAGCTGGTAAAGTTACAAGAGCAGGCTGGTATGGTGGATATGGTTACTGTGTTGATATACAGCATGAAGATGGAAGCCTGACAAGGTATGCTAATAACAGCAGACTTACTGTCAGTGTTGGAGAACAGGTAAGTCAGGGCCAGCAGATAGCGTTAAGTGGAAGCACAGGCGATGTGACAAGTCCACGTCTGCATTTTGAAATATGGATTGATGGCACAAGGGTTAATCCTCTTAATTATGTTAATAAGAACTAGAATAAAACGTACAAAGGGTGTGGATATTTTCCATACCCTTTTTAAATCATAATAAAATGCGGATAAGACAGATTGACATAATAATATGGTGTGATATAATCATAAGGATATTGAAATATTTGAACATATACCTTAATATATTTAAGGATAACGATAGAGTAGTACCATAATTGTAACGGTATAGAATATGAGATTATGGTTAAGATATTTAGAGATTAGTAACTTTTTATGAATTAGTAAGTAGTGACAGAGGTGCGAATTATGGAACAGTATGTTGTCAAGGGAGGAGTGCCACTTCGTGGAGAGGTGTCCATAGGTGGAGCAAAGAATGCCGCACTTGGTATTCTGGCAGCAGCAATTATGACGGATGAGACCGTAACAATAGAGAATGTGCCTAATGTAAGAGACACAAGAGTGCTATTACAGGCAATAGAGGGCATAGGTGCAAAGGTTAAATATATATATAACAACACAGTTCAGATTAACGGGGGTTCAATAAGCGATCTTAATGTTGAATACGAATATATCAGAAAGATAAGAGCTTCTTATTATTTACTTGGGGCACTTCTTGGAAAGTATAAGGAGTCCAATGTGGCACTTCCGGGTGGCTGTAATATAGGAAGCAGACCAATAGACCAGCATTTAAAGGGCTTTAAGGCTCTTGGAGCAAAGGTAAATATTGACCACGGAGTTGTAAGTGCGAAGGCAGAAAATCTGGTTGGAGGTCATATTTATTTTGATGTTGTAACAGTTGGAGCAACAATTAATCTTATGATGGCATCGTGTATGGCTGAGGGAGAGACAATTCTGGAGAATGCGGCAAAAGAGCCACATATTGTAGATGTAGCGAACTTTCTTAATGCTATGGGTGCTAATATTAAAGGTGCAGGAACAGATGTTATAAGAATTAAGGGCGTGAACAGGCTTCACGGCTGCACATATTCAATAATACCTGACCAGATTGAAGCTGGTACATTTATGATGGCAGCAGCAGCCACAAGAGGAGATATTGTTATTAAAGATGTAATTCCAAAGCATCTTGAGTCAATAACGGCAAAGCTTCTTGAGATGGGCTGTAAGCTTGTTGAGGGCGATGACTGGATAAGAGTTATAGCTGAGGGTGAAGTGGGAAGCACTAATGTAAAGACACTTCCGTATCCTGGTTTTCCTACAGATATGCAGCCTCAGATAGCAGTAGCACTTGCACTTGCTAAGGGTTCCAGTATGGTTACAGAAAGCATATTTGAGAACAGATTCAAGTATGTTGATGAACTTAACAGAATGGGTGCTAAGATAAAGGTTGAAGGTAATACAGCATATATAGAAGGTGTGGAGAAGTTCACATCGGCTCAGTTATCTGCACCTGATTTAAGAGCCGGAGCGGCTCTTGTTATTGCTGCACTTGCGGCTGACGGAATTTCACAGATAGATGATATTGAATATATTCAGAGAGGTTATGAGGATTTTGAAGGTAAGCTCTCAGCACTTGGTGCAATTATTGCTAAAGTGGATTCAGAAAGAGAACTTCAGAAGTTCAAATTAAAGATTGGCTGATAATAATGAACTGCGGATATTTTTATGATATCTGTAGTTCATTTTATTTTTATACTTTTAATATTTTGTTATAATAATAGTGTGCTAATTTGTGGTATTATTATAAAGTGATTAATATATTTATATAATGATGTCCGATTTATAATAATAATGTTAAGATGTTATAACATTTGGATATTTAATATATAATATTTTATGTGCCGATGATGCACATTCTTTTTTATACACGATATTTAGAGAGAATACATATTTATAGCAAGAGGAATATATGAAATTAAGAGATAAGTTAAAGATTTCATTCTGTGTAATGATAGTACTTCCGGTTATTATGCTGTGTGTGTTTGTCGTAGGAATTTTTAAAATGCAGTCAGACAGCATATGCAAGACATATAATGTCGAAGGTGATACGGTGTTATTATATTTTTATTCGCCTATGACGTTATTTGGAAGCATAACTGATGATGTGTATGAGCAGGTAAGGGAACAGGCAGAGACCGAACCAGAGAAGTTTAATAACAGAATATATCTAGAGGAGCTTAATGATACATTAAAAGAAAAGTTATCAAAGCTTGTTGTAAGAAAGAATAATAATGTTATATACAATTCGACAGGGTTAAGTTCAACAGAGCTTATTAATATACTTCCAGAGTATGAGATAGACGGAAGTAATATTGTAGATGTTGCAACATATAAAGGTGGAAGCTATCATAGCCTTATAAAGCAGGTTGATTTTACAGATGATTTCGGGAATATATATAGTGTATCAATACTCACTTCTGTTAAACAGAGTGTTCCACAGATAAGACATATGATTGTTGAGCTTATAGTAGTTATAATACTTATTCTTGCAATTACGAGCCTTATTCTTAATCTGTGGATATATAGTTCGATTATTAAGCCGGTTAATAAGCTTAAGCTTGCAACAGATAATATTAAAGAAGGCAATTTCGATTTTGAGATGCCCAAAGTACCACATAATGAGATTGGAGATGTGTGCAAGGATTTTGAGGAAATGCGTCTTATATTAAAGAAGTCGTCGGAGGACAAGCTCCAGTCGGATAAAGAAGAGAAGGAACTTATAAGAAACATTTCCCACGACCTAAAGACACCTCTTACAGCAATCAAAGGATATGTAGAGGGCTTAAGGGATGGAATTGCAGATACACCTGAGAAGCAGGCAAAGTATGTTAAGACAATTGCCAATAAGGTTAATGATATGGATAAGCTGATAGATGAGCTTACTATATATTCAAGGCTTGATGCTAACAGGGTATTGTATACATTTGTTAAATTTGATGTGTCAGAATATTTTGATGACTGCTGTGATGAGATAGGCACAGAGCTTGATGCGGCAGGTATAGAGCTTAATTACAGAAATCATATTAAAGAGCCGGTCATAATTGCCGCTGACCCAGAGCAGTTAAAGAGAGTTATCAATAATATTATCAGCAACTCAGTTAAGTATATGGCTGAGGGGCGCAAGGGAAAGATAGATATAGATTTGTATGATGAGAGTGATTATGTACACATCATCATTGCAGATAATGGCAAGGGAATAGCTGGAAAAGATGTTTCGCATATATTTGAGAGGTTCTATAGAACTGATGAGTCGCGTAACTCGAAACAAGGAGGAAGCGGCATAGGTCTTGCGATTGTAAAGAAGATTGTCGAGGACCACAAAGGAAAGATATGGGCAGAGAGTGTTGAAGGAGAAGGCACTACAATGCATTTGAATTTACTCAAATATAATGTGCAGAACCCACAGCCTAAAGAATAACAGATTATAGAAAGATGAGGAATGAGATTATGAGCAAAGTATTAATAGTAGAAGATGAGGAAGCAATTGCAGATATTGAAAAGGATTATCTTGAATTAAGTGGATTTGAAGTAACAATATGCAAAGATGGTACAAGCGGACTTGCAGAAGCACTTGACGGAGAATATGACATCTGCATACTTGATGTTATGCTTCCGGGAATTGACGGATTTGAGATATGCAAGAAGGTAAGAGAGACTAAGAATATACCTATTATAATGGTATCAGCCAAGAAAGAAGATATTGATAAGATAAGAGGTCTTGGTGTAGGTGCTGATGATTATATGACTAAGCCATTCAGTCCAAGTGAACTTGTGGCAAGAGTTAAGGCTCACCTTTCAAGATATGAAAGACTTATTAACAGCTCGCAGCCAGAGAATGATATAATTGAAATACGTGGTATCAAGATTGATAAGACTGCAAGAAGAGTATTTGTTAATGGTGAGGAGAAGATATTTACAACAAAGGAATTCGATCTTCTTACATTCCTTGCTGAGCATCCTAATCATGTATATACTAAAGAAGAATTATTTAAGGAAATATGGGATATGGATTCTATCGGTGATATAGCTACAGTTACAGTTCATATTAAGAAGATAAGAGAAAAGATTGAACTTGATACAAGCAAGCCACAGTATATTGAAACAATATGGGGTGTTGGCTACAGATTTAAGTTATAATCAGTTAATGGGAGCCGTCAGGATGGATAACTCCCTGCGTTATGTAAGGAGTATTAACCATAAATTATCACATAAGTATATCATAATATAGAAAGAAGTGTTGAATATGATTATTGAGAAAGATTATTTTGATGCTGAGGAAGTTGATATTGCTAATGCAATGAATGATAAGTCAAGAGCACCTATAAGAAAGATACGTCTTGCAACAACTGATAGTAATAAGTATTATGCAAAGGCAATTCTTGTTGGAGATCAGGAAAATATTCTGTCGGGTGAAATAGTATTCAGACCGGATTCACAGGTTTCCAAGGAAGGTCTTGCTTTCAGTAAAGTCATTATAAAGGAAACAGCTGACGTTGAGGAATATTTTAAAAATCTTATCAGATTTGAAGGCTATAGAATTATAAGTGAGAAAGCTGACAGTGAGAATTTCAGGGCTGGATATGATGAATTATGTATGCAGGCTAATAAACTGTTATTTATGAAAAGTGAATAAACGGAAAGAGAATAGTTAAGATGTTAAATGTCATATATGAGGATAAAGATAAAATAATAGTTAATAAACCGGCAGGGCAGCTTTCGCAGAGTGCCAGAGGCTTTGATATGGATCTGGTAAGCGAAGTGCTTACATATAGAAAGAATAAGGGTGAGGAAGCCTATGCGGCAATTATTAACAGGCTTGACAGACCAGTATCAGGTCTTGTGCTTATAGCAAAGAACAAGAAAGAAGCGGCAAGGCTTTCAGCACTTATGCAAAGGGAATCTTTATGCAAGCAGTATCTGGTACTTGCATGTGGCAGACCTCATAGTGATACAGGCACATTTACAGATTATCTTTTAAAAAATGGCAAAGATAACACATCAAAGGTGGTATCAAAGGAACAGGCAGGAGCAAAAAAGGCTGTGCTTGAGTATAGCCTTATTGACTATGACGAGGAAAGAAATGTTTCACGCCTTTTGATTAATCTTATAACAGGACGACATCATCAGATACGTGTCCAGTTATCATCAAGGAATCTGCCCGTTGTTGGCGATGGCAAATATGGTGGAAACACAGCGGTTAAGAAAGCAGAGGAGTACCATATTAAAAGGGGCTGTATAGCATTATGTGCTAAGAGTCTTACAGTTGATGGAAAGGTGTATGAAATTGAGCCTGAATTTTCAGGAAGAAAACAGAAAGACTAAAAGCAGAGATTGGGCAGCTCAGGAAAACAAGCAATCAATATAGAATTTTTTCAAGTATAATTTATCGGTAATGTGGAATTATTTCATATATAGATGATGAATTATTACGGAGGAGATTGTATATTTTGCGTGATGAAAAGAGTGGTAAGACCAGAATAAAATTTCTTTTTGGAATAGCTGTTATAGTGGCGGCTGTATATATAAGCTTTAAGTATCTGATTGTGTATGTATGGCCATTTGTTATAGGTGTGTTTATAGCAGTTATACTTGAGAAGAAGGTAATATATCTGTCAGATAAGCTATACATAGGACTAGATAAGCTTTTAGGATGGAACAAAAGAATAACAATTAAGAAAAAGAAGTGTCAGGGGATTGCTGCAACGATTATTGTATCATTGATATTTGTTGTACTGCTGGCACTTTTTAGTTTTATAATTTTTAAGGGTGTAGATGAGTTCAGCAGGCTGTTAAGAAACCTTGATTATAACCTGATTGCGGTAAAGCAGCTCACAGCCAGAATGTGTTTTGATGCAGATGCATTTCTGGGACTGGAAGGAGGCTGTTGTCTTGAGTCACTTATTGCGTGTGGACATAAACTTATGAGCATAATGCCTGAGAAGATAATATTGATATCTGCTCCAGTTGTAAAAAATATTGTTATTATTGTGGGTGGAATTGTTGTATGCTTCATAGCAGTTATATATCTTGTGTCTGATTTGCAGAAGTTCAGGGATAATATAAGACAAGTAGTATTCTATGAAGAAATCCGTATGATATGGAAAGAAGTAAGAAGGCTTATAAATATTTATTTCAAAGTGCAGTTAAGAATTATGCTGATTAACTCTGGGTTATGTATGCTGGCATTTGCGATACTTAAGAATCCATACGCTATTGTGCTGGGAATTATTATAGGGATAATTGATGCACTTCCTGTATTCGGAACGGGTACTGTGCTTATTCCATGGATATTAATAAGCTTTCTTATAAGAAATTACAGATATGCAGTAATTTTGTTAATGGCATATATAATCACGTATTTTGTGCGTGAGATTATGGAGTCCAAGAGTATGGGCGACAGACTGGGAATATCACCATTTACAATGCTTGTGATAATATTCACTGGACTGCTTGTATATGGTGTGGCAGGTTTTATAACAGGACCGGTAAGTTATGTCATAATTAAGGCATTGGTTATAAGACTTAGGTGTGAAATGGGGATAGAGTAGGCATATAAAATATTTAAATAACGGATATCTGTGTTCTACTTGAAAATCCCTGCTGAAAATGTTAGACTATTACAGATTATGTGAGCTTTAATATGTGGATAACCTGTAGCATCTTTTATTGTGGGTTATCTGCTTAGATTACAGGCTTGCGGCACATTTAACAGGACGCGCAGACAGCGCAGGAAATGAGGTATATTTATGGCAGAGGATAAGAAGTTAGTAGAAGCGATTACTTCCATGGATGTAGACTTTGCACAGTGGTACACAGATGTATGTAAGAAGGCAGAGCTTATGTCATATTCAAGCGTTAAAGGATGTATGATATTTAAGCCGGCTGGATATGCAATCTGGGAGAATATAAAGAATGAAATGGATAGAAGATTTAAGGAGACAGGCGTAGAGAATGTATATCTTCCTATGTTTATTCCAGAAAGTCTTCTTGAGAAAGAAAAGGATCATGTAGAAGGATTTGCACCAGAGGTAGCCTGGGTTACTTATGGAGGACTTAATCCACTTCAGGAGAGAATGTGTGTAAGACCAACATCCGAGACACTTTTCTGTGATTTCTACAAGGATGAGATACAGTCTTACAGAGATTTACCAAAGGTATATAACCAGTGGTGTTCAGTTGTAAGATGGGAGAAAGAGACAAGACCATTCCTTCGTTCAAGAGAATTCTTATGGCAGGAAGGACATACAGCACACGCAACAGCAGAAGATGCAGAAGCACGTACACAGCAGATGCTTAATCTTTATGCTGACTTCTGTGAGGAAGTTCTTGCTATCCCGGTTATCAAGGGCCGCAAGACAGATAAAGAGAAGTTCGCTGGTGCAGAAGCTACTTATACTATCGAAGCACTTATGCACGATGGAAAGGCTTTACAGTCAGGAACAAGCCATAACTTTGGTGATGGATTTGCTAAGGCATTTGGTATACAGTATACAGATAAAGATAACAAGCTTAAGTATGTTCATCAGACATCATGGGGAACAACAACAAGACTTATCGGTGCTGTTATTATGACACACGGAGATAATTCAGGACTTGTGCTTCCACCTAAGGTTGCACCAGTTCAGGTTGATATTATTCCTATTATGCAGAAGAAGGAAGGTGTGCTTGATAAGGCATACGAAGTAAGAGATGCTATCAAGGCAGCAGGTCTTAGAGTTAAGGTTGATGATTCTGATAAGAATCCAGGCTGGAAGTTCTCAGAGCAGGAAATGCGTGGTATTCCAGTAAGAGTTGAGATGGGACCAAGAGATATTGAAGCTAATCAGGCTATCGTTGTACGCCGTGATACAAGAGAGAAGATTACAGTTGCAATTGATGAACTTGCAGTTAAGCTTCCGGAAATTCTTGACACTATCCAGAAAGATATGCTTGAGAGAGCAAGAGCACATAGGGATGCACATACATATGTAGCAGTTAACTATGATGAGTTCAAGGAAACAGCAGCTAATAAGCCAGGCTTTATCAAGGCTATGTGGTGCGGCGAGCAGGCTTGTGAAGATAAGATTAAAGAAGAGACAACTTGTACATCAAGATGTATGCCATTTGCACAGGAGCAGTTAAGCGATGTGTGCGTATGCTGTGGCAAGCCAGCTAAGAAGATGGTTTATTGGGGTAAGGCATACTAATTAAATGCAGCAATTCTGACATATCAGTGAACTGCATAGCAATGGGAGCAATCCGAGGGCATAAGTCAAGGGCAGAGTACCTTTTGCCTCTGACATTAATATATAAGATTATATAGAATACTGATAAGAATGGTAGACAATGCGTAAATACGGCTGGTTACCAGACTTGTCAGTATTTTTTACATTTATTTTATAAATATTAACACTGGATTTACGATTGTATACAAGCAGATTTTATAAACTCCCCATATATTATATATAGTCTTTAATTAAGCTGTTATCTGCAAAATACGTATGGCAGACAGATTGATAAAGACCAGGCTGAAAATGCAGAACACATAATTACCAGAAGCTTTAACGGGCAGGAATATAATTCCATAAATTGAATACAATATAAATACAGCATAAAATTAAAACAATATATGAATTGCTTAGAACTCGTTGATGTATTAATAAAAGTGTGTTATACTTTTAACAATAAATTAACGGACGTAATAACTAAATACGTTATAGGAATAATGGAGGGAAGCTTATGGCGAAATGGGTTTACAGATTTTCAGAAGGCAACGCTTCAATGCGGCCATTACTTGGTGGAAAAGGAGCTAATCTTGCAGAGATGACAGGGCTTGGTATGCCAATTCCACAAGGTTTCACAGTTACAACAGAGGCCTGCACTGAATATTACAGACACGGAAAGCAGATTACAGATGCGATACAAGCTCAGATATTTGAAGCTATTGGCTGGCTTGAGGAGTATAACGGAAAGAAGTTCGGGGATACACAGGATCCTCTCTTAGTTTCTGTAAGATCAGGTGCAAGGGCATCTATGCCGGGTATGATGGATACAATACTTAATCTTGGACTTAATGATGTGGCAGTTGAGGGCTTTGCGGTTAAGACAGGTAACCCAAGATTTGCGTATGATTCATATAGAAGATTCATACAGATGTTCTCAGATGTTGTTATGGAAGTTCCTAAGTCATATTTTGAGAAGATTATAGATGAAGTTAAGGCTGATAAGGGTGTTGTATATGATACAGAGCTTACAGCAGATGATTTAAAAGAACTTATTGTAAGATTTAAGGCTGTATACAAGGAAGCTATGAAGGGTGAAGAGTTCCCACAGGATCCTAAGGTTCAGCTTATGGAAGCAGTTAAGGCAGTATTCCGTTCATGGGACAACCCTAGGGCAATTGTATACAGAAGAATG
>OHBE01002610.1_pt1 | contig 12955 bp, 8 predicted proteins | sample 1577231 | NCBI WGS metagenome assembly OHBE01 (sample SAMEA3541506, study PRJEB24748) | human gut metagenome | biome: human gut; feature: human-associated habitat; material: faeces | place: China | collected 2012
AAGTTTAACTTTACATTAATTGTTTCTTTACTCTAACAAAATGCAAATATATTAATAAATATGAAACTAACAATCCATTTAATAAAAAAAGGTTGCAAATATGGCATTCTGTTATTCAATTGCTAATATTTATGCTAATAAGCATAGATATTGGCTGCAAAAGTTTTGATTTCAAAACTCAGAAGCGACACTTTGCAAAAGCAAAATGCTCATTTTAATATTTCACATACTCATTTTTAGTCACAAAACACCTCTATTAACAAACCTTTTTGCTTATTTTGAAAAAAACATCAATAAAAAGTGGCATTTAATTTAAAGTTTTGTGAATACTCGGTTATTTGGAGATTTGTTTTTTTTAGAGATATTAATGCTTATTCGCCTCTGATATAGCACAGAATTACGTCTAATTTGTTCTATTATTAATTAAAAAACTGAAGTATGGAAAAGATTAGTTACAACCTTGTGTTTAACAGAAAAAAAAGATTGAATAAAAAGGGAATGGCATTAGTACAGGTAGAAGCTTATTTAAATAGAAGAAAAATATATTTCTCTACTAAGATATACCTTAAACCTGAACAGTGGGATACGAAACGTAGAATGGTAAAGGGACATCCTAATGCAGACGTATTGAATCGTATGTTATACGAGCACATTGCGGCTATTGAACAAATAGAACTTGGATTATGGCAACAGGGGAAGAGTATTTCTTTGGAGTTATTAAAGGATTCCATCGATAAACCTGTAAGCAACGGTAGATCGTTCTTAACTTTCTTCAGAGAAGAAGTCGCTAATTCTTCTTTGAAAGAAAGCACCAGACAGAATCACCTGTCTACTCTGGAGCTACTCCAAGAATTTAAGAAGGAAGTACAGTTCACGGACCTGACATTTGAATTTGTGTCTTCATTTGACAATTATCTGCAATCCAAGGGATATCACCTGAATACGATTGCCAAACATATGAAACATTTGAAACGTTATGTTAACGTCGCTATAAATAAGGATTATATGGACGTGCAGAAATATGCATTCAGAAAATATAAAATAAAAAGTGTAGAAGGCAGACATAGTCATCTATCACCGGAAGAATTGCATAAATTGGAGGATTTACAGCTAGGAGGAAAATATGCTAAATTGCAAAAGACAAAAGATTCCTTTTTATTTTGCTGTTACGCCGGATTACGATACTCCGACTTTACCAATTTGACATCTGCAAATATTGTTGAGTTTCAACAGGAAACGTGGCTTATTTACAAATCAGTCAAAACTGGTATTGAGGTACGTCTACCATTATATCTATTGTTTGAAGGGAAAGGCATTCATATATTGCAGCGCTATAAGGATGATCTTAATCGTTTTTTCAAATTGAAAGATAATTCGAATATTAATAAGGAACTGAGTATATTAGGGAAACTGGCAGAAATTGATAAACGTATATCATTTCATACCGCCCGCCATACAAATGCTACCTTATTAATATATAGTGGTGCTAATATCACTACTGTACAAAAGTTGTTAGGACATAAAAGTGTAAAAACGACTCAGGTATATGCGAATATTATGGATATAACTCTTGTACGGGATCTTGAAAAAGCAATCTACTCAAAAGCCGGTGGCAAACATAAAGGAAACTAATCCTAAATCTTCCAGGATTAAGCTCTCCGGATACTATTAGTTAGTACTCGTTATGCATAGCTTTATTCGTCTAACAACTGTTAAACTTTCGTCTGACAGTTGTTTCTCTTTCGTCTAACAGTTGTCAGACGAAAAAACAACATCTGTCAGACGAATAAAATTATGCAATAACAAAGATTGATTTATTAAGTACGAGAAGTAGATAGTTACTAACTTAAAAATAATCCACAACCGTACGGAAAGAAGTAAATCATTTTAATTTATAAAATAAGATACCACATAGAATAAATAAAACCTATTTTTATTAACATCTGAGGAATATTCTCAATTAAGTAATTCTAGTATTTGCATTCAATGGAAATTGTTGTGGAACAAAATAACAAAGTCAAAGTGGGTTCTTTTCAAAGTCTAAACGATTATTTACTAAATACTTATCTCTTTTTCAAGTAGATATTTAGTAGCACAATTTCTGTTTTTATATCATTGCTACTATAAATAATAAGCTATAAATTAAAGATATAGGTTGTTTTTTATTAAGAAGAATGACAAGATACTTATGTTTTGCAAATAGTTATAATCTATTGATAATAAGAGCAATATCGAACGACCAAGTTCTGCAAAGACTTTGCAGATTTCGTATATTGGAATGCAGGCGCAAGAAGTGGCAATTAAACCCCATTTAAAAATCACATTGAAGCCGGATGCTAAACAATTAGATGAGATTATAGTTGTTGCTTATGGTACTGCTAAGAAATCAGCATTTACCGGTTCTGCTTCAACTATTAAAGCTGATAAATTGGAAGAGAGAATTGTGTCGAATATCACCAATGCCCTCTCCGGACAGGTGGCCGGTATTCAGACAGTAAATGCTAACGGAGCTCCGGGAGCGTCTGCGACAGTTCGTATCCGTGGTATCGGTTCTATGAGTTCAAGCAATGCTCCGTTGTATGTAGTAGACGGAGTACCTTATGATGGTGATATGTCTTCCATTAACCCTCAAGATATAGAATCCCTTTCTGTATTGAAGGATGCGGCTGCTAACTCTATTTATGGAGCACGCGGAGCGAATGGAGTTATCTTGATTACAACTAAATCTGCTAAAACAGAAAAAGCAAAGGTCACATTTGATGCCAAATGGGGGTCCAATTCGCGCATGGTTCCTCAATATGATGTAATTGGAACGGCAGAATATTACGAAACGCAGTACAAGACTTTGTACAATTCCAAGATCTATACCGGTTCCTCTAAGGCCGAAGCTTATAATTATGCAGATAAAACTTTGTTGGACGCAAAAAATGGTGGATTGGGATACCTTGTTTATACCGTGCCTGATGGTGAAAAATTGATTGGTAACAATTTCAAGCTTAATCCGAATGCTAAGTTAGGGTATTCTGATGGTAAATATTATTATACTCCTGACGATTGGTATGACGAAGTATTCAGTTCAAATTTCCGTCAGGAATACAATGTTAATATCTCAGGCCGTTCTGACAAATTGAATTACTATGCAAGTGTCGGTTACCTGAATGATTCCGGTATTATTCAAAATTCTGCTTACAAACGTTATACCGGTCGTGCAAAAGTTGATTATCAAGCTAAAGAATGGTTAAAAGTAGGAACCAACATTGCATACACTTATTCGGATTCACAAGCTCCTGACTATCAGGATGGTGATTCTTGGGGAAGTTCTGCTAACTTATTTTATGTATCCAATACAATTGCACCGATCTATCCTTTATATGTACGTAATGCTGACGGAAGTATTGCTATCAATCCCAACACAGGGTATAAAATCTATGACTCGGGTAACAACAGCGGCTTTTCTCGTCCTTCGGTAACTGGAAATGCGGCTAGAGACATCGAACTGAACCGTCAGCATGAATATACCGATTTGTTAAGTGGAAAATGGTATGCTAACATCACTCCGATTGAAGGTTTGACGCTGACTGCCAATATTTCTGCGAATGTACAGAACAGCCGTTTGAACCAGTTGAGCAGTGCTTTCGGATCTGCATCGGCAGATGATGGTTCTGTTTTTGTACAGCATACCAGAATGATGGGAGTGAATAACCAGTATCTGGCAACCTATGCACGTACGTTTACCGATAAGCATAATGCAGATTTATTGGTCGGTTATGAACAATACCGTTATAAGAATCAAGTACTCTACGGAGAAAACACCAATCTGTACAACCCATATATTGGTGAGTTGAATAATGCCGGAGGTATAGACAAGAAGAATGCGAAATCATATACGGACAATTATATGACCGAAGGTATTTTGAGCCGTTTGCAATATAACTATGACGGAAAATACTTCCTCAGTGCTTCTTATCGTCGTGACGCTTCTTCACGTTTCCATAAAGATCACCGTTGGGGTAACTTCGGAAGTGTAGGTGGAGCTTGGCTGATTAACCACGAAAAGTTCATGGAAAACGTGAAATGGGTGAATATGTTGAAACTGAAAGCTAGTTGGGGTGTGCAGGGTAATGACAGACTGCTGATTACTGTAAACGGTGTACAGCGTGACAACTGGTATGCTTATCAAGACCAGTATGATGTGAACTACGCTAACGGGCAATATTCACTGATTCTCAAATATAAAGGAACGAAAGATCTGACTTGGGAAACGTCTTATGCTTTCAATATCGGTACTGACTTTGAATTATTCAACAACCGTTTGAATGGTACTATTGAATATTTCAGCAGAAAAACTGTCGATTTGTTGTATAACAAACCGATCCCTGTATCATCCGGTATCAGTACAGGCTATGAGCCGACCAACGTGGGCGATATTATGAATAAGGGTGTTGAATTGGATTTGAACGGCATTATCCTTCGCGGAAAGGATTATGAATGGGCTATGAACTTCAACCTGACGCACTATACCAATAAAATTACTGCATTGGATCCGGATTTGGAGAAAAATGGCGGTCAAAAAGGTTCTTATTATATTTACCGGGTAGGAGGATCTCTTTACCAGTCTTATTTGAAAACATACGCCGGAGTAGATCCGGATACGGGAAAGGCATTGTATTATGTGGATCCGGATAATGGTGATTATACAAAGACTTCTAACTATGAAGAAGCCCAACAAGCGGATCAGGGTACTACGTTGCCAAAAGTATATGGTGGTTTGGGGACTTCAGTGCGATTCTACGGTTTTGATTTCTCATTGCAGCTTTCTTATCAGTTGGGCGGCAAATATTACGACGGGGCTTATCAGGCATATATGCACAATGGAAATAGTGGTATGCAAGGTACAAACTGGTCTACGGACATCCGTAAAGCGTGGACACCGGACAATCGTTATACTGACGTACCTCGTTTAAGTGCAAGTGATGCAAGCTACCAACAGGATTCCAGCCGTTTCCTTGTTAGCTCGGATTATCTCAGCCTTAACAATATTACATTGGGATATACAATACCGAAACGTTTGACCAGCAAACTGGGACTATCTCATTGTAGAGTTTATTTGACGGCTGACAATGTAGCTCTTTTATCGGCACGCAAAGGTCTTGACCCGCGTTTGGGATTAGGTCTGGGAAGCTCGACTGCTGAAAGTGGTGCCAATACTACCAGTTCATATTCTGCGATGCGTACTATCACAGGAGGAATTTCTCTTACGTTTTAATTAAAAAAGAAAGAACTATGAAACGAATAAATAAGTTTGCACTTTTTATATTGGGAGCATTATCGTTTGCTTCCTGCTCTGACATCAATGATATTGAGAGTGAGGGCTACCGAATTACAGGTGAACAGATAGATGATGCTACATCTGTCATCCCTTCCCGTGTGGAGGCTAAAATTGCAGGTATGTATAGCAGCATGGGGACAGTGTGTGCTGCATTTCCTTCTGATACCAGAGATGATGACGGTGGTTATCCGACAGTTTGTCTTTCTCAGGATTTGAATGGCCCGGATATGATCTGTGCCAATAATGGTTATAACTGGTTTTCTGTCAGCAGTGAATATAGTGACCGTTATGCTACGTATGCCAATCCCTTTGCACGTTATGCTATCTTTTATAATCAGATAAAAGCGGCTAATGATATTATTCTTTCTATTGATCCGGCGACGGCGAGTGAGACTGAAAAGTATTATTTAGGACAAGCTAAGGCGGTTCGTGCGTTTGATTATTTATGTCTGGCACCTTATTATCAGTTCCGCTATGCTACCAGTAAAGACCTTCCATGTGTGCCGTTGATAACGGAAGAAACGACTAATTTTGTCAATAATCCTCGTGCTACGGTAGGTAAGGTCTACGAACAAATTATAAGTGACTTGAATAGTGCTATTGATTTGTTGGAAGGATATAACCGTCAGGGAGATAAGACTCGTATCGACCAACAGGTTGCTTATGGGTTACGTGCACGTGCTCACTTGTATATGGGAATGTGGCAAGAAGCATACAATGATGCTGATAAGGCAATGGAAGGCTATACTCCTTATACTAAGGAAGAAGTGTCCAAACCTGCTTTTTATGATATATCCGATCATAACTGGATGTGGGGAATTAACGTTTCTGTACCTATGGTGAATAAGAATGCGTATGCAACTCCGGCAGGACAATTAGGGTCATTCTCCAGTTATGCTTACACGGCGGGAGTAGCCATGTATAAGACTATAAACTCCTTGCTTTATAAGAAAATCTCAACATCAGATGTCCGCAAACAATGGTGGGTCGATGAAAACCTGAAATCAGACGCATTATCTGGACTTAGCTGGGGCTCTGCAATTGGAAATGATATTTCGACATTGGAAATAGAAGATGTAAAAATGAAATTTATCAAATATACCAATGTGAAGTTCGGAATGAAAAGTGGTATAGGAAGCTCCAATAATGACAATGACTGGTGTATCATGCGTGCCGAGGAGATGATTCTTATCAAAGCGGAAGCTTTGGCACAACAGAATGACGAAGGTAATGCTGCTAAAGAGCTTAAGGTATTGATGGATGAGCGTGATGCGAGTTGGAACAAAAGTTCTGTAACTGTTGATGATGTTTGGTTGCAACGTCGTATTGAATTATGGGGTGAAGGCTTCTCTATGGCAGATATTATGCGTTTGGGTAAACCTGTTGTTCGCTTCCAGGGAAGTGACAAGGGAAACTGGCCGGATGCTTTCTGTTTCAATATTGCTGCTGATGACCCTTGGTTGCTGTTGCGTATCCCGCAGAAAGAAAGCAATAACAATGCCGGTATCGTGAATAATACCGGAGGTAACCTTCCCGTAGCAGGGCAGAATCCGAATCTAAAAGATGGTGCAACTGATTAAAATGAATACTACAATGAAAAAAGTAACAAAATATATAGCTTTATTAATTGGAGGAATAGCATTGCTAAGCATGGCTGCTTGCTCCGATGATGATGGACGTACTCCTTCTCCGGCAGTTGATCCCAATTGTATTGGTGCTTCTTTTGTGGGAGATAATATTGGATATGAAGAGTTGGAAGATACTGATCCTAAAGAACTGACGTTGACAATTAGCCGGGATAAGACAGAGGCGGCTGCAACTGTTGCAATTGAGGTACAGGCTAATACGGAAAATATTTTCAACATCCCTCAGAGTGTTAGTTTTGCAGCCGGACAGGCAACGGCTGATCTGGTTATAACTTTTGAAAATGCACAGCTAAAAGAGGAGTATTCGTTTCAAATCTCATTGGAAGCTGCTGCCGTTAATCCATATAAAGGAAACGGACATGCTAGTTTCACTGTTCAATGTTTGAAATGGGTGGATGTTTCGGGAACATTTGCTTTCAAAGACTGGGTATTTGATGAATATAATGCTGGTAAAGAATATAATGTAAAAGTACAACGTGTAGATGGCGAGAATCGTTATCGCATTGTTGATCCGTTCTCGCAAGCTTTGGCAGAGTCAGGAGAAGAAGTTGGTGAACCGGATGAATATTTGTTCTTCACGATTAATCCGAAAAACAATGGAGTCGCTTTCGATAGTTATAATACCGGGTACTTGACAGAAGAAGGATCAGATATCCTAGGATTTAGCTCATTGGACTATTTAGGGGTAGATGATGTGGATTCTAAATATGATCCGACAAGCCATAAGATGACTCTCAATGTCTATTATTACGGGGATGGTCTGATTGGACAAAAAGAATCTGTGCTTACAGTGCCGGATGACTTTAAATTGATACTTGAGGATGAGTGATTCGAATCTAATCAATATTTGAAAGACGATTAACATGAAGAAATAGATCATTTCTTCTTGACAAGAATAAATAGAGAGTATGTTCGCGTTTTAAAAAAACGTAAGCATACTCTCTTTTATTATCTCATTGAAATCATTATCTTTGTCCCCGTGTTATATAGGAAAGAAAAAAGTAAAGAATGAAAGAATTTGTAATATCCGAAGCCAAAGTAGAAATAGCAGTGCTTGTGGGACTCATCACTCAGACGCAGGATGAGCGTAAAACGAACGAGTATCTGGATGAATTGGCGTTCCTTGCCGAGACGGCTGGGGCGGAAGTAGTGAAACGATTTACGCAGAAGTTGCCGACAGCTAACTCGGTGACCTATGTCGGTAAAGGAAAATTGGAAGAAATCAAAACATACGTCGAAGATAACGATATTGACTTGATTATTTTTGATGATGAACTAAGTCCGACACAAATCAGAAACCTGGAAAGAGAACTAAAAGGCAGAAAAGTACTTGACCGCACCAACCTCATCCTGGATATTTTCGCCAAAAGAGCCCGTACGGCAGAAGCAAAAGCTCAAGTTGAACTGGCACAATATCAGTACTTACTTCCTCGTCTGACAGGTATGTGGACCCACTTGGAAAGACAAAAAGGAGGTATCGGACTTCGCGGTCCGGGTGAAAGTGAAATCGAGACCGACAGACGTATCATCCGGGACAAAATCACCCGCCTGAAAGAGCAGTTGGCCAAGATTGACAAACAGATGGTCACGCAACGCAAAAACCGCGGGAAACTCGTGCGAGTGGCCTTAGTGGGCTACACGAACGTGGGTAAATCCACGCTCATGAATCTTTTGAGTAAATCGGAAGTATTCGCAGAGAACAAGCTTTTCGCAACCTTGGATACCACGGTACGCAAGATAGCCATAAAGAACGTCCCACTACTGCTGGCGGACACGGTCGGTTTTATCCGTAAACTTCCCCACCACCTGGTAGAATCATTCAAATCCACGCTGGACGAGGTGAGAGAAGCAGATGTTATTTTGCATGTAGTTGACATCTCCCATCCCCAATTCGAGGATCAAATCCGGGTCGTGAACGAAACACTGGGTGAGTTAATGGATAATTCCAAACCCACGATTACCGTATTCAATAAAATAGACGCCTTCACGTACACGAAAAAGGAGGAAGATGATCTCACTCCCATCGAGCGGAAAAACTATAGCCTAGAGGACTTGAAACAAATGTGGATGTCCAAACAGGAAGGAGAAACCGTGTACATCTCGGCTAAATCCAAAGAAAATATCGAGGAATTGAAAGAAAAGATATACAATATTGCCAAAGACATTCACTCGGCACGTTTCCCGTTCAACGATTTCTTGTACCAAGATTTCGAAATAGACGAAGAGATAAAATAAGGCACCAATCAAAACAAAAAAATAGGGAAATCAGACCTTTTCCCTCTTCAGGAGCGACATTCGAATGTCGCTCCTTTTTATACTGAAAATCAACTATATATATAATTATACATCTTTCACCTATTTTCCGACAAAACCATTCGTTTATTTTGATTTCTGGCTAATTTTTTGTATATTAGAGGTATGAGCTTAACCATCATAAATAAACATTATGGAAGTAAAGAAATCATCAAAGGCAAACCTCGAAAACAAAAAAGGAATCTTCTTCGAGATCGGACTAATCGTAGCATTAGCCTGCATATTCCTTGCTTTCGAGTGGAAAGTCGACGTGAAGATGGAAGAAGGCTTCATAGTAATAAACACGGAAGAACAGTTGGACGAAGAAATCATACCCGTTACACAACGGATGCAACAAGCTCTTCCGCCACCACCTCCCGCACCTCGGTTAACCGACTTGATACAGATCGTAGATGAAGAAATAAATCTGGATGACAACTTGGATATCATGGACGTGGAAGCCAATGTTGCCAATCACGGAGTTTACGACTTTAGCGGTACGGGTAACGGGTACGAAGGTGAATACGGGTATGGAGATGAATATTCCGGAGAATCCGAAGTATTTGCGGTAGTTGAAGAGATGCCGAAATTCCCGGGAGGCAATGTACAAAAATGGATTTCCAAGCACATCAAATATCCGATGATCGCACAGGAAAACAACATCCAAGGTAAAGTTTTTGTACAATTTGTCATCGAGAAAGACGGTAGCGTTTCAAACGTGAAAGTCACCAGATCCGTGGATCCTTCCCTAGATAAGGAAGCCATTCGTGTCATTCAATCCATGCCGAAATGGACCCCTGGGAAACAAAGACAGAAACCAGTAAGGGTATCTTTTACGGTTCCTATTAATTTTCAATTACAATAAATGAATGGAGGCTGCATTGGATGCAGCCTCCATTCATTTATCCTATAAACTCGCTTACTTCACCGTAATCAAGAAATAATTCTTTTTCCCGCTTTGCAAAAGGATAAACTTACCGTCGATCAAATATTCGGGAGTAACTACTAATTCTTGATCCTGCACTTTCTCCTTATTTATACTAATCGCATTTCCCTTCAATGCACGCCGAGCCTCTCCTTTTGAAGACATCATGGAAGTTTTCTCTGCCATCAAGTCCACAATATGAATTCCAGCCTCTAAATCAGTTCGTGCAACGTCAAATTGAGGCACCCCTTCGAAAACAGACAATAGCGTATCTTCATCCAAACGTTTCAACGCATCGGATGTTGCATTACCGAAAAGAATTTGGGAGGCCTCCAAAGCTGAATCATAGGCATCTTCCCCGTGAATCAAACAGGTCACTTCCTTTGCCAGTACTTTCTGCAATTTTCTCAAATGCGGAGCTTCTTGATGCTCTGCAATCAAGGCATCAATCTCTGCCGGTGGTAATATCGTGAAAATCTTGATATACCGGGCTGCATCCTCGTCCGTGCTGTTCAGCCAGAATTGGTAGAACTTGTATGGAGAAGTCCGCTGTGGGTCCAACCACACATTACCCGACTCTGTTTTCCCGAATTTCTTACCGTCACTCTTGGTCATTAACGGCCAGGTCAAACCATAAGCCTCCCCACCATCTTTCCGGCGAATCAATTCTCCACCCGTGGTGATATTTCCCCATTGATCGGAACCACCCATTTGCAACAGGCAGTTATAATTACGACGCAAGTACAAAAAATCATACCCTTGCACCAATTGATAGGTAAACTCCGTGAACGACATCCCGTTTGTCGAATCGGCACTCAATCGTTTTTTCACGGAATCCTTCGACATCATGTAATTCACCGTGATATGCTTTCCCACTTCCCGTATAAAATCGAGAAAAGAGAAGTTTTTCATCCAGTCATAATTATTTACCATGATCGCCGCATTCGGCTCGTTCGAATTGAAATCAATAAACTTGGACAACTGGGCTTTAATTCCCGCCATGTTTTTTTGAATAGTATCCTCGTCCAACAAATTCCGTTCTAAGGATTTACCGCTGGGATCTCCGATCATACCCGTTGCTCCACCAATCACGAAAATCGGTTTATGCCCGGCCATTTGTAAATGTTTCATCATCATAACCGACACGAGGTGACCTATATGTAGCGAATCTGCCGTCGGGTCAATTCCGACATAAGCTGTCGTTTGTTCTTTTGCCAATTGTTCTTCGGTTCCCGGCATGATATTATGGATCATCCCTCTCCATCTTAGTTCTTCAACAAAATTCATCGATTCTTAATTTTTAATTCGCATTTGCGAGTTATAAGTTAATAAGTTACGAGTTCTTCAACTCTTATCTTTTCGTTTTTAGCTTTTATTTTATTACACTTTCGTAAACGCCATTTGCAAAGTTAACAAAAGGTTTGTACAACAAGCTATCACCTTTCGTTTTTGCCGAAATAAAATCATAACGAACGTCCAGCGCATTCACGATGAAAAGCACCACGCATACCACGATAGCAGCTTTCAACACGCCCAGCACGATCCCGAATAACTTGTTAAACAGTCCCAATGAAACCATATCAATCAACTTGGTCAACAATTTTCCAAGCAGATGCATCACGATAATAACCAGCAGGAAAGTCACGGCGAAAGCGATATAATAGGCATACGACTCCGGCAAAGCCACGAAATCTTTCAAAAAGCCCTCCACGTTCACGGCATATCTCAACGAGATAAAAACTCCTAACACCAACGCAAACAACGTTGACATTTCAACAATCAACCCCAGAGTAAACCCTTTATAAGCCCCGTATACCAACGGTAGCAATATAATCACATCAATGTAATTCACCGTTAAATTATTAATCACTTCATTTTAGATTTCAAAGATAAACAATTGTCCACGTTTCATCACAAAATCGGGATAATAATATTGAAAAAATCCACAACTTTCTCCCTCTCAACTTTCATCGATCTTTCACATATCATTTCATTTTCAGTATCCACACTTCAATTTTCAATTATTTATGCCTTAAACTGACAAATTCTTACTATTTTCGCACAATGTTTATGCCAGAATTAAAATTGAAAATTTATGTATAGAACACATACTTGTGGGCAGCTAAGAATGGAAAACGTGAATGAAAGCGTTTGTCTTAGCGGATGGGTACAAAAAGTACGGAAACTTGGAGCCATGACTTTCGTGGATCTCCGTGACCGTTATGGGATTACCCAATTGGTTGTCGAGGAATCGGCTCCCGAAGAAATTAAAGCTAACGTGGCAAAGCTCGGACGTGAATTCGTGATCCAGGTAAAGGGTACGGTGATCGAAAGAGCCAGCAAAAACAATAAAATACCGACAGGCGACATCGAGATTATAGTGAATGAATTGAGTGTTCTGAGCGAATCGGAAGTACCGCCTTTCACGATCGAGGATCAAACCGACGGGGGTGATGAAATCCGGATGAAATACCGTTACTTGGATTTACGTCGTGCCTGCGTTCGCAAGAACTTGGAATTACGTCATCACATGGCACAACTAACCCGAAATTATTTGAGTAACCTGAACTTTATCGAGGTAGAGACCCCGGTATTAATCAAGAGTACTCCCGAGGGAGCCCGCGATTTCGTGGTACCTTCCCGTATGAACCAAGGCCAATTCTACGCCCTTCCGCAAAGCCCGCAAACTTTCAAGCAATTGCTGATGGTTTCCGGCTTCGACCGTTATTTCCAGATCGTAAAATGTTTCCGGGACGAAGATTT
>OHBE01002613.1_pt1 | contig 12942 bp, 17 predicted proteins | sample 1577231 | NCBI WGS metagenome assembly OHBE01 (sample SAMEA3541506, study PRJEB24748) | human gut metagenome | biome: human gut; feature: human-associated habitat; material: faeces | place: China | collected 2012
GAGTCCACCGTCTTTTTGTACTCCCGCAGCACGGCCAGCACCGCAGGCGGCAGCACCAGTTTTCGCATGGACGCCTTGGTTTTGGGCGGGATGATCTGCAATTCACCGTTTACCGTGTACGCCTGTTTGTTGACGGTCAGCACGCCGGTTTCAAAGTTCAGATCCCCCCATTGAAGCGCTATCAGTTCGCCACGCCGCAGACCGGTGCAGAGATCCAGCAGGAACAGTTCGTAGTACCCGTCCGCCTGCGCCTGAATGAGAAATTTCTGCAATTCCTCCCGGTCCAGCACCTGCATCTCCTTTGCCTTTTTCGGCGGCAGCTTGCAGCCGATGGCGGGGTTTGTACGGAGCAGGTCATCCCGCACGGCCCGTTCCAAGGCGGAGCGGCAGACCGCGTGGCACATCCGTACCATGCGGTCGGAAAGTCCCGTGCCGTATTGCTCCGTCAGACGCTTGCGGCCATTCTTTTTCAGCCGTCCGTAGAACTGCTGTAAATCATTCTGCGACAATTTGTTCAGCGGGATCTTCCCGATCTCCGGCAGGACATGGTTGTAGATGACGTTTTCGTAGTTGTTCTGTGTGGAGGCGCGGAGCGTCGGCTTGCTGTGGTTTTCATACCAGCAGCACAGCCAGTCCCCGAACAGCATATCCGACTTAACTTTTCGGTCATTCCGCCCTACCATGCTTTCGGTGAGCTGCCGCAGCTTCTCCTGACATTCCCGCTTTGTTTTGGCGAGAACATTCTTCGTTTTGGGAAGGCCATTGTCATCATAGCCGATGACAACGCGGCCCTCCCACCGGCCGTCCTTGCGCTGTCTTACGGTGCCGGTTCCGCTTTTCCGTTTCTTTGCCAAGGTCTCAGCTCCTTCCCGAGCAAGAGAATCGCATCCGACGGCAGACCCATCGAAGCCACCGATACCCCCGCGGGCCTGAGCGAAAACTCGGGTGTCAGGAACAGCATCAAGCAACCGGTCATGCGCCGTGACCTTGAGCGCGCCGGCACGGAGATCTATGTCCTGCCGCAGTACAAGCTCACCTACGATGAGAACGGCTACTGCGTCAAGAAGGAGAAGTGCCGCATCCCGGACGATATTGCAGCGAAGCTCGCGGAGATGAACAAGTGAGCAAGGCCGGGGCAGCTCCGGCCGGCCCTGAAATAAGAAAAGCCGCCCGAGGGCGGCAAATTGACAAGGCGCGGCGCGCGTGGTACGATGAGCGTGCCAGTAAGAGCGTGAAACAGGTTGTTTCCCCCGAAAGGGGGTGACCGCATGAGCACAGAAGAAACCATCGCGTTACTTATGCTTGTGATTGCGGCTATCAAGTTAGGTCTTGACCTAAAGAAATAACCGCCACCTGAGAGGCAGCGGCTTTCCTTACGACACGAAATCGTTATGGGGGAGCGACAAGCACCTCACCCGTGCGCCGCTCTTACAGGTCTTGAATATATCACGCTGTAGCCGCTTTGTCAAGAACGACAAGGCGGCTTTTTGCCGCCGGAAAGAGAGAATGCCTATGAACCTATCGACCGTTGCATCGACCTGCTCGGAGATCACGGCCATTCTGGCCGCGCTGGCGATGCTCATTAAGCCCATCCGCAACAAGCTGCTGGGGCTGGACAAGCTGACCGAATCGAGGGCAATACCTCCAACGGCAACACCGGCAGCCAGTCAAACGGCGACGGGGTCTACCGCCGCAAGCGCAAGCTGTCGCTGGTACTGGGCGCGTACCGCCCGAAGTACGAGGATTACCGCGCGCAGCTCCAAAAGCGGGCGGGGTTGGAGGACAAGACGATGGACTACCTTGCGGCGTACAAGTACGGCAGCGACCTGATCCGCAAACTCGCCGCCGCGATGGGCTGACTGACCAAGCACAAAACACCCGGACAGTAAATCGCGAAGAATCACTACCTAAAACTGCGCCCCTATGATGGGGACAGCAGAAAGCGCCCGAATCACTACCAATTTATGCCCTGTCTCTGAGACATAAAATGGTAGTTATTTCGGGCGCTTTTGTATCACCCATTCGTAAGCGGCTACGGAAACGGGTACACACAAAAGTACACACTTGCACTTTTTATAGAACAAAATATGTTTGCTTTAAGTGGATAAAATGCCCGGTTTTTGCCTGATTTTAAAACTTTTTGTGTGTGTAAAAAGACGAGGGCTGGTTCGAGTCCAGTAGTCCGCACCAGAAACGACCGGAAATTGAAAGATTTCCGGTCGTTTTCCATGCACATTTTAGACTGAATTTTCTGCTATATTCGCGTGTTTCTGTCGCTTTTCCAACAAATATGTAATTTTTCAGAAAGAACCTTTTATCAAGTCCGAAACAAGTTTGAAACGGCTTTCTGACAGGTTTTGAGCAAAAATGGAGCAAACTGTTGCACCTGTGTTGCACCTATTTGCCCCCGAAATCAACCAAACGCCTCGCAGACTTTCCTTGCCGTCTCTTTTTTGCGGCTCTCATGCTGATAATGTGTGTAGACACGCAGCGTCATATCAATGGTGGTGTGTCCGGCAATGTATTGTATCTCTTTGATATCCAGTCCACTTTCAAATAACCGCGTGATGTAGGTATGACGCAGTTGATGCGGCGTGACATGGAAGTCAAGAGAGCGTACCATTTTGGAGTTTCGCGCGGGCGTGCCTAAATCGTTGGGATTATCAACTGTTCTGCGGCGTACCATATCCCACAGATTAGAGAAGCTGGTTTGCGAAAGCGCGCCGCCGTTGTCCATGTGGAGCACAAAAGGACTCTCAGAGCCATTCTTTTCGCTTGTGAGCAACGCCAAGAGCGTTGGGGGGATTGGAATATCCCTCCGCGCCGCTGCCGTTTTCAGGTCGCTGCTGATGACCGTTTGCGCGTTGGTGAAAATGGCGTTGCGCCGCACACGGATTATCTGCGCATCGAAATCAATACCCGACCACATGAGACCGCAAATCTCGCCGCGCCGCATACCGGTTTGGAGGGCAATCAGACAAAAGAGATATGCCCTTGTTCCGAATACCGCATTCAGAAGCTGTCTTGACTGTTTGATTTGGGGATGGATTTTTCTCTTGACATTTGTGAGATGTGCATTTATAATCGCAGATAGTTAAATATTACATGCCTCCTCTGGCACCGGCCGGGGGGATAAAAGGCATCCGTGACCGAGCCGTAGGTATTCCGATTTGCGTCGGATAAGGCTGGGTCATGGATGCCTTTACTTTTTTACCAAAAGGAGAAATTGCTATGAACATCAAACCCTTTGCCGTGGAAGAATGGATGAACGAGTACGAGACCGGCGCGCGTTATAACATCGCCGAGACCTGCGTGGACTCCGTTTCCCTCGATGAGCTCTTTGCACTCACCGGCGAGAGCAAGGATGAATTTTTATCCAAATTCTGCGCGACACGCTTGACCTACGGTGACATCTGGGGCAGCGATGCGCTGCGTGAGGGCGTGTGCAGGCTCTACCGCACCGTCCGGCCGGACGAGGTCGTGCTGACGCACGGCGCGGCGGGCGCGAACCACCATGTGTTCTGCTCGCTCATTTCCGCCGGCGACCGCGTGGTGAGCATCATGCCGACCTACCAGCAGCTCTATTCCATTCCCGAGGCCATCGGCGCGGACGTCGCCATCATGCACCTAAAGCAGGAGAACCATTATCTGCCCGACCTCGACGAGCTCAAAGCCCTCGTGACGCCGGGGACGAAGATGGTCTGCATCAACAATCCCAACAACCCGACCGGAGCGCTCATGAGCCGGGAGCTGCTGGAGCAAATCATTGAGATCGCCCGCGGCGTGGATGCTTACGTTCTCTGCGACGAGGTGTACCGTCACCTAACGCAGGCCGACGGTTGGTGCGAGTCCGTTGCCGACCTCTACGAAAAGGGCATTTCGGTCAGCAGTATGTCCAAGGTGTTTTCGCTCGCCGGTATCCGCATGGGCTGGATCGCCACGCACGACAAGGCGGCGGTGAAGGCGTTCCTCTCCCACCGCGACTACAACCTCATCAGCTGCGGTATGTTCGACGACGCGGTCGCGTCGCTTGCCCTGCGCCACAGCGACGAAATGATCCGCCGTAATCAGGCCATCGTGCGCGAGAATCTTGCCATTCTGGACGAGTGGGTGCAGGCGCATCCGCATTTCTACTACACCAAGCCGCAGGCGGGTACGACCGCGCTCGTGTATTACGACTACGATATTCCCTCCTATGAGTTCTGCGAGCGGCTCTATCACGAGACCGGTTCATTCGTCACACCGGGTGACTGCTTCGAGCAGCCGCGCAGTATGCGCATCGGCTACGCCTGCGACGCGCAGACGCTCAAGGACGGTCTCGCCGCGCTGGCGGATCTTGCGGAAACGCTGAATTGAGGTATGACCGAGGGACCCTGTGCCGCGGGATACAGTAAAGCACCGCGTGTTTGTAAAAACGCTGGGAGAATAAGGTGGGGAGTGCGCACCGCGGGCTCACTCTCTGTCTCCCGTGATGAAGTAGTCGCAGTATTCGCCGCCGTTTGCCAGCGTCTGCTTACGATGAAGCACGCCGTGCTGGAGCGTGACCATGACCTCGTCCAGCTCGCAGAACAGCGGCATCAGCTCCGCGACGCCCAGCTTTTCCGCGTAGGCGCAGATGGGGCAGCGGGTGATGCGGTAGTAGCACGCGCCCTCATACGGCTTTCCGACAAAGTCCACCTTGAACGAGGTCGGGTACTGCTTCTCCTTTTCCGGCGTGTACCACTTGGCGTACTTCACGACGCTCTTTTTGTTTTCCGCTTTGCCCTTGTCGGTGTTCAGGTCGGTCCTTGCAAAGTACCATTTGATGTGATAGAGCGAGCGGCGCATCATCTCCTGCACTGTCTCCGGCGGGATCTTCTTCTCGCTTGCGGCATACGGCGCGACAAAGGCGAGGGCGAAGAGCTCGTTGTAGGCCATTGGGTTATCATCACCGATGTCGTCCGCCTGCTCGACCAACTGCCGCTAGACTGCTTTGCTCTTCTGCATGACCTCCGCGGCATACGCCTTGCCGTACTTCTCCGTCAGGACCTTTTTCATGGGGCCCTTGAACATCCAGAAATAAAATCCGTTGTATTTCATCCGAAAGCTCCTCCTGTGATCTAAGGACAGAAAAAATTAGTATATTCTCAGCCGAGCGCCACATCCAGCACCATCATCAGGCTGAAGCCGACGGCGAAGAACACCGTGCCGATGTTGGAGTGTGCGCCCTGCGACATTTCGGGGATGAGCTCCTCGACCACCACATAGAGCATCGCGCCCGCGGCGAAGCCGGTCAGCGAGCGCTGCACGGCGTCACGCAGCGATTTTTTCAGAAAGAATGCGCACGCCGCTCCCAGCGATGTGCCGAGAAACGGGATCAGAATACCGTAAAATGCTTCCATAGGGCCTCACTCTTTTCTGCTTTGGTTAGAGATATTTTACCACAGTCCCGCATTTCTGGCAATCCTTCTATTGATTTGCGAGGATTTTTCGGGTATGCTGGTGCAAACGGAAACAGGCGGCGAGCCGGAAAGGAAAGAGGGAGCATCGTGGTGAACGGAAAGCAGAAGAAAAAGATCCGGGCTTTTACGCGCTCTACAGCCGCATCTTTCTTAGGATCATGCGCACGACCGATCTGCAGGAAAGCGTGCAGGAGCACGGCAGGGACCATTTTGATGTCACAATCAAACGGTGTCTCTGGCACACGGCCTGCGTGGAAAACGGCTGCGCGGAGCTGTGCCGCCTGTTCTGCGGCGTGGACGATGTGACCTACGGCGGGCTGAAGAAGATCGGCTTCACGCGCACCAAAACGCTGGGCTACAGCGGGGACTGCTGCGATTTTCACTTTTTCAGAAAAACGCGGAACGGATAAGGAGGAAGAGCGATGTTCAGACCGATCCGAAAGAAGAAAAACGAGATCAGCGCCGAGGCGGCAGGGGCGCTTTTGCACCATGCGCGGCGCGGCGTGCTGGCGGTGAACGGGGACGGGGGCTACCCCTACGCCATACCGGTCAACTACCTCTACGACGAGCCGGAGCGGAAGATATACTTCCACGGGGCACGCGCGGGTCACAAGGTGGACGCGCTCCGCACCTGCGACAAGGTGTGCTTCACCGTTCTGGGCGATGAGACCGTCCGGGAGGAGGCGTGGGCGCCGTATCTGCAGAGCGTGGTCGTGTTCGGGCGGTGCTGTCTGCTCGAGAGCGGGCCGGAGGCGCTGGCGCTCATCAAGCGGCTGGCGATGAAATACTATCCCGACGAACGGCTGGCGGACGAGGAGATTGCCGCTTCCGGCAAGGCTGTGCAGATGTATGAGATCACCATTGAGCATCTGAGCGGAAAAGAAGTACAGGAAAAATAAGCGGCCTGTGCCGCCGCGTTGTGAGGACGAACGGCAGCCTCACGGGCTACGTCGGCGGCGTTTCGAGAAGGGTGAAGCTGCCGGAGCCGGAGCGCGCCGATATGGACCGCTTTTTTGTGCCGAAAAAGGGCACGGCGCTTTGACGGAGGAAAAAGAAAAGATCATTTCAACGGCAATACAAAGGATGATCGAGCTTTCGGACGGGAACCTGCATGATATTGACCATTTTCTCAAGGTCTGGGCGGTGGCAAGGACCATCGGAGAGCTGGAGGGGCTGGACAGGCATGCGCAGGAGGTGTTGGAGCTGACCGCCGTGGTACACGACATCGCCTGTCCGCTGTGCCGGGAGAAGTACGGCGACACCAACGGGAAGCATCAGGAGCTGGAGAGCCCGCCGCTGGTGGCGGCGTTTTTCGAGGGGCTGTCCGTCGAGCGCCCGGATGTGGAGCGTATTTCGTGGCTCGTCGCGCACCATCACACCTACACGAACGTCGATGGCATCGACCACCGTATCCTGCTGGAAGCGGATCTCCTGGTCAACGCGGGCGAGAACGGCTGCTCGCGGACCATGATCGAAGGCTTTCGCGAGCGCGTGTTCCGTACGGCCGCGGGCACGCGGCTGCTCGACAGCATGTACTAGGCTGCCGCCGGATCGGACCGAGCATAAAAAATGAGGAGATCTCCTGTGTCCCCGCCCGCGGGCGGAGACACAGGAGGTCTTGTAATAAGCGGAAGAACAGGGCGGCGGTCAGTCCCGGCGGTCCGGGGCCTCGCCGCCGTGCAGCTCGCGGCGGATGATGCGGAAGCGCTCCGGCACGTCCTCGTCTGCCATCGCGATGGGCACGTCCACCGTGCCGGCGGCCTTGGCGGTCTCGTAAAACCAGCACTTGTATTCCACGGTCTCGAGCGTGTGCCGCAGCTCGGCAAGCTGCTGCGTCACCACCTCGCGCTGATGCCGGAACATTTGCAGGCGCGTTTCGATGGTGTCGTCTCCCTGCATCGCCAGCTCGATGTAGCGGCGAATGTCCCGGATGGACATGCCTGCCTTTTTCATGCAGCCGATGACCTGAAGCCATTCGATGTCCGTTTCGCGGAACATCCGGATGCCGCCGGACGAGCGCTCGACAAAGGGAAGCAGCCCCTCCTTGTCGTAATAACGCAGCGTGGAGGCGGGGATATTCAATATTTTTGCCATTTCGCCTACGGTACAAACCATGATCGACCCTCCGATTTATTCAAAAAACACTTGACTGAAAGCATACTTTAAATTATAGAGTATAAATAAGCTTTAAGGTGACACCGGCAATACCATACAGCGGATCGCACCCGCTGTCAAGCGTTTACAAGGAGGAATGATGAGCAAGAAAGTTTTGATCCTGTCCGGCAGCCCCCGCAGGGGCGGCAATTCCGACCTTCTGTGCGATGAGTTCCTGCGCGGCGCGCGGGAGGCGGGCCACGAGGCGGAAAAGCTCCGCGTGGCGGAGAAAAAGATCGCCCCGTGCTCCGGCTGCTATTACTGCACGGCGCACGACGGCGCGTGCGTCCATAAGGACGATATGGCCGAGGTGCTGCAGAAGATGATCGACGCCGACGTGATCGTGCTGGCGAGTCCGGTCTACTTCTACTCCATCAACGCGCAGCTCAAGGCGGTCATCGACCGCACGGTGGCTCGCTGGCTGGAGGTGCGGGACAAGGAGTTCTATTACATCGCGACCATGGCGGACGAGCCGAAGACCTCCGCCGACACCACGCTGGCCTGCTTCCGCGGCTACGCCGAATGTGTGGAGGGCGCGGTGGAAAAGGGCATCATCGGCAACGGCGTGTACGAGGCGGGCAGGGTGCGCGGCAAACCCGCAATGGCGCAGGCCTATGAAATGGGAAAAAACGTTTAGAACAGGAGGGAAAGCAGAATGAAGAAGGCATTGGTCGCTTATTTTTCCGCCAGCGGCGAAACGGAAAAGCTGGCGAGGACCATAGCAGGCGTTACGGGCGGCGCGCTCTTTGAGATCGCGGCAGAGACGGCCTACACGGCGGCGGACCTTGACTGGATGGACAAGAAGAGCCGCAGCACACTTGAAATGAACGATGAAACGAGCCGCCCGGCTATCGCGGGCCGCGTGGAGGATATGGCGCAGTACGACACGGTGTTCGTCGGCTTCCCCATCTGGTGGTATCAGGCGCCGCGCATCATCGAGACCTTTTTAGAGAGCTATGACTTTGCCGGCAAGACGGTGCTCCCCTTTGCGACCTCCGTCGGCAGCGGCATGGGCAGGACGGACGCAATCCTCAAGGCGGTCTGCCCCGCGGCGCGGTGGCTGCCCGGTAAGCGCATGAGCAGCCGCGAGAGCGCGGACGCCGTGCGGAAATGGCTCGGCACGCTTGCGGTCTGACGGGAGGGAAGAAACGATGGCAGTAAAGCAGACGGCGGGCCGGGAGGCCCTGGGCGGGGTCGCGCCCAAATTTGCGGAGCTGAACGACGATGTGCTCTTCGGCGAGGTCTGGAGCCGCGAGGATCAGCTCTCGCTGTGGGACCGCAGCCTCGTGACGGTCGTGGCGCTGATGGCGCAGGGACTGACGGATTCCTCCTTCCAATACCACCTGATGTCCGCGAAGAAGAACGGCATTACGAAAACGGAGATCGCGGAGATCCTGACGCACGCGGCGTTTTACGCGGGCTGGCCCAAGGCGTGGGCGGCGTTCCGCATGGCGAAGGAGGTCTGGGCGGAGGACACGGCGGCGGACGCGAACGCGATGGTCTTTCCCATCGGCGCGCCCAACGACGCCTTTGCGAAGTATTTCATCGGGCAGAGCTATCTTGCACCGCTGTCCACCGGGCAGATCGGTATTTTCAACGTGACCTTCGAGCCGGGCTGCCGGAACAACTGGCATATCCACCACGCCGCGCAGGGCGGCGGGCAGATCCTTGTCTGCGTGGCCGGCCGCGGCTACTATCAGGAGGACGGAAAGCCGGCGCGGGAGCTGCATCCGGGCGATGTTGTGAACATTCCCGCGGGCGTCAAGCATTGGCACGGCGCTGCGCCGGACAGCTGGTTCTCTCATCTGGCGGTAGAGGTTCCGGGGGACGAAACCTCCAATGAATGGTTGGAAGCCGTGGACAACACAGCATATTTTAAGGCAACAGGCAAGGAGGTCTGAATATGGAAAAACTGAATCTGACACAGGAATGGGATAAGGTGTTCCCGAAAAGCGACAAGGTGGATCACAAAAAGGTGACCTTTCACAACCGCTACGGCATCACACTGGCGGCGGATATGTACACGCCAAAGGGCGCAGAGGACAAGCTGCCCGCCATTGCCGTCAGCGGTCCGTTCGGTGCGGTAAAGGAGCAGTCCTCCGGTCTGTATGCGCAGAAAATGGCGGAGCTTGGCTTCTTGACGATTGCCTTCGACCCATCCTACACCGGCGAGAGCGGCGGTACGCCCCGCTATGTCGCATCGCCGGACATCAACACCGAGGACCTCTGCGCAGCGGTAGACTTCCTCTCCGTGCAGGAGAATGTTGACCCGGAGCGCATCGGTATCATCGGTATCTGCGGCTGGGGCGGCATGGCGATCAATGCCGCCGCCATCGATACCCGCATTAAAGCGACCGCGGCTATGACTATGTACGACATGACCCGTGTAACTGCCAACGGCTACTTTGACAGCGAGGATTCTGAGCAGGCACGCTTTGAAAAGCGAAAAGCGCTGAATATGCAGCGCACGGAGGACTATAAAAACGGCAGCTACGCGCTGGCGGGTGGCGTAGTTGATCCGCTTCCGGAGGACGCACCGCAGTTTGTAAAGGACTATTACGCCTACTATAAGACTCCCCGTGGCTGCCATCCCCGCAGCCTGAACTCCAACGGCGGCTGGAATGTGACCTCCTCGCTGTCGTTCCTGAATATGCCAATCTTGCAATACAGCAGCGAGATTCGCTCTGCCGTGCTGCTGGTACACGGAGAGAAAGCGCACTCCCGCTATTTCAGCGAGACGGCTTACAGCAAATTGACCGGCGATAACAAGGAATTGCTCATGATCCCCGGTGCAAACCACACCGACCTTTACGATCAGATGGACGTCATTCCGTTTGAAAAATTGATAGCGTTCTTTGAGGAATAATCCCATCCACTGACACAGAAAGTTCGCCCGATACCCCGGCAAACGAGAACAGCGCCGCAGATGACGCATGGAAAGCTGCACTTGAAAAAAGTCTGCTGGAAAACTACGGCGTCAAGCCAGATCATTACGAGGAACTGGAAAACGGTGTATATCAGGTCTATGTGGAAATTGACGGAAAGGTTGTCCCATATGTTGCGGTGGATTCTACAACCGGTGACTACCACGGATAAAGATGACTGATGGCGAAAAGAGCCTTTCTCTGCGGGGAATATACCCCGCAGAGAGAGTCCGCTAAGTTATAGGAATACTCACGTCATATCTCCAGCATCCCTTGCAATTCCGCGCTGGCGGCCTTTTTGTTCTTATCGAATGCGTGCGTGTAAATATCCAGCGTGGTCGACGGTTGGCTGTGTCCGAGCAATCCAGCAACTGTGCCGACATCCGTGCCGCTGGCGATGAACAGGCTTGCCGCTGTGTGGCGCAGGCTGTGGACGTTCAGGTCGGTTGGAAGATCGTTTGCTTTCAAGATTTTCTTGAATCGCCATGTGAAGGTCGAGGGCGTCATCGGCAGCTCCATGCCTTTTCTGCGGAACACATAGTCATCCTTGGTCTGCTTGCGCCGGTCGTAACGCTCCGTTTCCGCTGCGCAGAAGGCTTCATATTCGCGGAGCAGGCTTTCCATCTCGCCAGAGAAGTACACATAACGATTGCCGGCTTTCGTTTTCGGAGCCTTCACGATAATTTCGTCGCCGGTCGTTTTGACTGCGTTACGGCAGACGTGGATACTCCGCTCAGCGTAGTTGATGTCCTTCCACTTGAGTGCGCAGCATTCGCCGCGCCGCATTCCGGTCGCGATGATGAGCTTGAAGTACGTTTCGTACAGGATGCTCACGCTTTCCAGCGCCTGAATCAGCTTTTTCACCGTTTCATCGTCCGCAATCTTTTTCTCTTTCTTCTGTCCTGCGTACTTGTAAGTGCGCCACGCGGGATTGTGATCGAGATAGCCGCCCTCCATCGCGTCACAGCAACAATACCATGAAAACGGGAAATAGCTAATGGATTTTGAAGATTCCACGAAAGAGACAATGACATCGGTGATATTTCAGCAGACTGGAAGTGATCAATCCAATAATCCTTCGGCCATCAATTGCTCAAGAACTCTTGCTTCTCTCTCAAACATGGCCTGATTGTAAGGGGTTTGTGTTACATTGCGATTCTTTCTTATCGCAGTTTCGGGATTGACAAATTCTAAAGTATATGTTTCTGCAAATTCATACTCGTCTAAGTTTTGCGCAACCACACAATCCTCTGCTTCGCAAAGATAATAATAATTATCCTGAACAAAGCATTCCGTCTCATCCAAATTACTCTTCTGAATGCGGTGGACATACCCATATTCTTTTATCGTTTCGGGTTTAACTACCAGCCCTGATTCCTCACGGGTTTCCCGTATCATAGCATCTATGGGCTTCTCACCGCTTTCTATCCCGCCGCCGGGAAACTTATAGTAGTCATATTTCAAGCTGTGTATCATGGCAATCTTGTTGTTTACAATGATAATACTTCTGGCAGAATTGCGAATAAATGCGTGTGTACATTTCCTGTAATCTTTCTTATCCATCTCAAATAGTAATCTCATGCTGCCTCCCCATAGCCCGATTTGTTGAACAAACTATATCACATATCTTTTCTGCATTCAACGATTGATATGGTGCGTCAGGAAACTTGCAAATCCATGCTGTTCTCGGAAAACAGGCTAGCAGAGGGCAGAAAAGAATTTCTGCATTTCCTCCATCGTCGGAATCTCCTGCGCTCTTCGTTCTGCATCCGGCAGGTCGATCATGCGGGCCGGATTTTTCTCAATAATCTCGTTGCGTTTTGCGTCGCTGAGAACCGCTGATACGACGGTCAGATATTTTTGTACTGTCTTTTCCTTGATGGGTTTGCCGCGATGGGTGCGCTTGCGGAGCTTCGCCAGCAGATTTTCCAGTGCTATGGGGCGCAGCTTGTTCAGCTTGATCGCGCCGATCTCCGGAAAGACTGTTTCGAGCGACCGCCGGTAAAACGCGATCGTGCCAGGCGCATATTTCGTCTGTCGCTCCAGCCAGCCGCGGGCGTAAGTTTCAAACGTCATTTCAGCGTCCTCGCTATAGCCCTGCTTGAATAGGCGCTCCAAACGCTCAGCTTCGTGGTAGACGTACTGCTCAACGCCACGCTTCGGTAGGTATCTGCCAGAATTCCGTTTTCTCTTAGAGCCGCAACGCTTTCCCGTACCAGCCGGGTAACCTTTTTGGGCGTGATGCCGAGGCTGTTGTCAGGGTCGATCTTTGCGGACAGTGCCGATGGTGAGCCGAGATATGTAGAATTGGCACGGAGCAATTCAGAGAGAAGTTTTGTGAGTTGAAGCGTTGAAATCTTAGAAGCACTGCTGCAAGTTTTGCTGTCCTCAAGCAGTTTCCAGACGTGATCTTCCTCGCCAAA
>OHBE01002622.1_pt1 | contig 12921 bp, 8 predicted proteins | sample 1577231 | NCBI WGS metagenome assembly OHBE01 (sample SAMEA3541506, study PRJEB24748) | human gut metagenome | biome: human gut; feature: human-associated habitat; material: faeces | place: China | collected 2012
GAATGAAACTTCTTTTTCTATAAACTCAAAAAGTTCCTTCAATTTCCCCTTCATCACATCGTGATAATCTTTCCCGTAGGCATACCATGCAATCTGATACTCACCTTCGGGAAGTTTTTTTGCCGGATAATAGTTTAGCGCAACGCTGATCACCGTACGTGCCCCTTCCACCAACAAGCGCGGATCGAGCCGTTTATCCTCATAATTCTGCATATACGCCATCTCTGCCTGGCAACCGTCCGCCAGCCATTGACGGAAGGCGGTAGCCACAGTTTCATCCACAGCTTCGGCAGGCGCCAGTCCGCAGGCGGAAAAGCCGAGGCGTAGTGCTTCGGCTTTAATTCGGTCTGAGGAGAGGAGCTTTTCCATTAAAATACCTTGAATTCATAGCCCTCCGCTTTCAGAAATTCGATGGCACGGGGGAGGGCATATTGCAGATTCCCGTTGTTCCACGATTTCAGAGAGTCGTGGAAGGTGATGATGGAACCGTTGCGTACGTAGCGTTTTACGTTATTCAGTACCTGTTCCGGGCGCATTCGCTTACTGTAGTCACGGGTTACGAGGTCCCACATAATGATACGGTAATGGTGGCGAAGAGTGTAATATTGCCGGAATCCCATGTGCCCATGTGGCGGGCGGAACAAGTCCGAGTGGATAATTTCGTCTACCCGTCTGGTGTTGGCCAGATAATCCGGATTGGAATATTCAAAGCCGCGGATGTGGTTGAAAGTATGGTTGCCGATGCGGTGTCCGTGTTCTACCACCATCCGGTATTCGTCCGGGTGTTTGCGGATATTGTCGCCTACCATGAAGAAGGTAGCTTTAATATCGTGTTTCTTCAGTAGCTCCAGTACCCAAGGGGTTACTTCCGGGATAGGGCCGTCGTCAAAAGTCAGGTAGACAGCCCGTTCGTTTGGGTCCATCCGGAAGATGGCTTGTGGATACAGCGCTCGGAAGAACCAAGGTGGTTGTTCTATAAACATAAGAGTCTTTATTAATAAGTAACAGGTAATAAGTAATAAGTAATAACCGTGCGGCTTATGGCGCAGCTTATTACTTATTACTTAATACTTATTACTTAGTTTTTATTTCCCTTTCATTCTCGCAACGTACTCATTGTATAGCTGGTCGAGTTGTTCCGAGTAATGTTTAGCCAATTCTTCTGATTTGTATTTCTCCATTAGGCGTACTTCTGCGTCAAGCAGTCCTGCGTTGTACATGAAGTTTTCGCTGGCGATGGAAAGTTGGTAATCAGTCAGGCTGAGATACCAGATCATGTATTCGAGAGACTTGTTGGCAAGTTCGTCGATGATCTTGTTCGCTTTTTCGTTTTGTCCCAGCTGGTAGTAGGCTTCCGCCATTTGGAAGGCGCCGTTTGCCCAGTCATACGGTACGTTGTATGACGGGATCATCTTCTCGGCGTAGTCGAGTGCGGCGAGTGCCTTGTCTTTTTTGCCTTCTTTGATGAGCTGTCCTACGAGCTGTGTGAAGATGCGCCGGTGTGTGTAGCACATACGCATTACGTTTTCGTCGATGTAGATGCCCGGTTTCTCGATGCCGCCGAACTTGAACTTGTTCATCAGGTTGTCGTACATCTTTTCGCTGTCGATCTTGCTGTTCAGCTTGTCCGTATCGAACGGAGTGAAGCGGTATGCCAGACCTTCCTGCGTGAAGTGGTTGTCCATGCCGAGGTGGTTTTCACTGCCTACGGTGATAGCCATGTAGATGGGACGTTCCCAGTTGGCGTTGGCAAGCATTTCGAGCATCATCAGTTCGCTCTTGTAGAGGGCGCGTTTCGGGTTGCCGTTGGCGTCTCTCAGCAAGATGGTCATGTATTCGGGGATGGAGTCGCCCAGCGCTTCCGGTATTTTCATGCCGGAACGGCGGACAGCTTCCTTGTCGATCTTCATTACGATGCTGTCGGTAGGGATGACGCGCAGCCCTTCCTTATCCGAACGAACCCAGTATTTGAGGATATTCTTCAGTTCATACGGGTTTTCTCCGAACTGTTCTTTCAGTTCGTTCATCGCTTCCGGATTTCCGTTTTCGAGCGCGCTGTCTGCCTGTGCATACATCTGGTCGATATTCTTCTTTACTTCCGGACGGATGGGGATGTATTCGTTCTGGCCTTCGACGTATTCCACACGATCCCAAGTGATCGGGAGTGACGGAGAGTCGTAAGCGGGACGTTTCATCTGGTCGATGTACCAGTCGGTTTGCAGGTAGCTGAGGTTACAGGTACGTGCATCGGTACGGAAACCTTCTGTCTCCTGATTGTACCACAACGGGAAAGTATCGTTGTCACCATTGGTGAAGATGATCGGATTTCCTTCTTCCTGCAAGGTCATCAGATAGTTCTGACCGAAGTCACGGGCAACAAAGCGTCCGCTACGGTCGTGGTCGTCCCATGTCTGTCCGGCCATTTGGATGGGGACAAGCAGACAGAGTACTGATGCGAGAGCGGCAGCCGGAACTTCTTTCATCTTGCAGTAATCGCGTAACATACGGATGATACCTGCGACTCCCATACCTACCCAGATGGCGAAGGCGTAGAACGAACCGGCATACGCATAGTCACGTTCACGCGGCTGCGCAGGTGTCTGGTTAAGGTAGAGCACGATGGCGATACCTGTCATAAAGAACAGGAAGAACACCACCCAGAATTGCTGGATACCCCGCTGGCTGTGGTATGCTTGCCAGAAGAGTCCGATCAGGCCGAGCAGCAGCGGCAGGCAGTAGAATACGTTGTGTCCTTTGTTGTTTTTGAGGTCCTGCGGAAGCAATTCCTGGTTGCCCACCAGCAGATTGTCGATAAACGGGATTCCGGTGATCCAGTTACCGTGTTCTATTTCTCCGCTGCTCTGAATGTCGTTCTGCCGTCCGGCAAAGTTCCACATGAAGTAGCGCCAGTACATGAAGTTGAGCTGGTAGGAGAAGAAGAACTTGATGTTTTCCCATTGGTTCGGTACGTTCACCATCACCATTTCGCCGCATTGGTCGTATGGGACGTCATGCCCCTTGATGTCTACCCACTGCTTGTAGAGTGAGGAGTGCGCGGAGCTGTACATACGGGGGAAAAGCATATTTTGCGCGTATTCGTATTCGATACGTCCCGGCAGTTCGATGTATGAGTCCTTTTCGTCCGGTGAGGTTTTTTCTTTGCGGACGTATTTACTTCCCGTCTGTGACTGGCGGGGAACGCAGTATCCGTCTTTCACGTCGAGTGCCACTTTCGAGGAGAAAGCAGGACCGTAGAAGAGAGGACGGGTTCCGTATTGTTCACGGCCGAGGTATTCGCCCAGCGTGAAGATATCTTCCGGAGAGTTCTGGTCCATCGGTGTGTTGGCGGTAGAACGGATCACGATCAGTGCATAAGAGGAATAACCGATCACGATCATCATGGTGCACAGCAATGCCGTATTCATGGTACGGGCGGAGATGCGCCATTTCTCTTTGATCTTTTCCTGTACTTGCGGAGCAAGGTAGATGCCAAGAATTGCGATCACTACGACACCGATAAGGATGCTGCTTACGCCGTGTCCGTAGAATGGAATACCCAGCAGGGCGATGGTCAGAATGAATGAGATGGCCATGCGGAGTCTGCTCTTTTCGGTGTAGCTTTCGTACACACCCCAGATAAGGGCATCAGCAAGCAGAATGATATAGACTACGACGCCGGAGTTGAACGACATGCCGAGTCCGTTGACAAACAGCAGTTCGAACCAGCCGCCGACTTTAACGATACCGGGCACGATGCCATAAAGCACGGCTGCTACGAGTACGCCCGATCCGAGCAGGGCGAGCAATGAGCCTTTGGCAGTGGCGTTCGGAGTTTTCTTGTAGTAGTACACCAATACGATTGCCGGCAGACAGAGGAGGTTCAGCAAGTGAACACCGATACTCAGTCCGGTCAGATAAGCGATCAGGATCAGCCAGCGGTCGCTGTGGGGCTGGTTGGCTACATCTTCCCATTTCAGAATCAGCCAGAATACAACGGCTGTAAAGAGGGAGGAGAAAGCATATACTTCGCCTTCTACGGCAGAGAACCAGAAGGTGTCGCTGAAGGTGTAGACCAGTGCGCCGACCAGTCCGCTACCCATGACAGTGATAAGTTGTCCTTTCGTGATGTTGCTCTCGTCGGTGATTACCAGTTTGCGTACCAGATGGGTGATGCTCCAGAAAAGGAACAGGATACAGGCACCGCTCATCAGTGCGCTCATGTAGTTTACCATCTTCGCTACGGTGGTTACATCGGAGGCAAATTGAGAGAACAGGTTCGCTACCAGCATGAAGAAAGGTGCGCCGGGCGGGTGTCCTACTTCCAGTTTATAACCGGTAGTTATAAACTCGGGACAGTCCCAAAAACTTGCGGTCGGTTCTATTGTCAGGCAGTAGACCGTTGCCGCAATGATGAATGTAAGCCAACCCACGAGGTTGTTTATAGTTCTGTACTGTTTCATTAGCACTATCTAGATTTTTCGTTAAAAAACAGATTACGTGGGCGCAAAGATAGTGATTTGTAAGGATAATGAGGCAGAAAGTAAGAAATATTAAGTAACAGAAAGGTGATTTACTTTATCTTATGTCCTTTTAGGGAAACAGTGGAATCACTAAACAGTATAAACAACGGTAGGTATGAAGATACCAATTTTGTGTCTTTTATACCAAGCAATGAATCATTTGTTGGTCAATAATACTTGCGTTGTCAGACATTAATAGCTGACTTTTCAACTGTTAATACCTGACATGTCAACTATTAACATCTGACATCTCAATCATTAACAGTTGAGAAGTCAGTTGTTGCTGCTTGATGTGACCGTTGTAAATGACTGATATGCAGTGCGGCCGTTCTTTGATGTAGCACCGGCAAATGAATGTTTAGTGATGATGATGATGTTCACCGAGAACGCGGTGTGGCAACGTGCCGTGTCCCAGCAGTTCGATAGGGCAGTTGAAGTTTCTTTCCAGCCATTCTGTGGAGACGCCCGTGTCAGGGTGGTAATCCAGTGTCTCGTTGACGCAGGCAATGGATTTCACTTGTTGCAGTACAGTGCCGATGTCGTGACTGACAAGGATGATGGCGCATTCTTTGTTAATCTCCGACAGCAGTTCGTAGAGCCGGGCTTCGAAGCGTTTGTCGATATACGTGCTGGGTTCGTCAAGAATCAGTACCGAAGGGTCGGAGATGATGGCGCGTCCCAGCAGTGCACGTTGTAGTTGCCCGCCGCTAAGCTGCCCGATGGAACGGTGTTCGAGTCCTTCGAGTCCCATACGGGCGATGATATGCTTGCCTTTTTCTCTTTGCTCGGGAGTGAAGCGGGAGGTAAGGGATTTCTGGATACTTAGTCCGGAGAGTATCACTTCCTCTACCGAAATCGGGAATTTCCGGTCGATGGTGCTATATTGCGGCAGATAGCCGAGGGAAAGTGAAGAATTGGAAGTGGAAAGTTGAGAGTGGGAGGATGCTTCTGTAGGGGCATGGAAGTTGATTTCTCCGGCTGTCGGTTTCAGCAGACCGAGGATGCACTTGATGAGTGTTGTCTTACCGCCTCCGTTCGGACCGATGATGCCCAGAAAGTCCCGTTCGTAAACGTTCAGGTTGACGTCGTGGAGTACGGTACGGCCGTCGTATCCGGCAGCAAGGTTCTTTATTTCGATAATCGGTTTCATATTTGGAGAATTACTTCGTTTATGTATCATTCGGTCATTAACGCTATGGAGGCCCGTTGTTATTCGGGGTCCATAGGGGTGAGAGCTTTGGCTACGTTCAGCATTTCCGTTTCCCAGTCGTAGCTTAACGGGTTGATGGGGACTACCTTTGTGCCGGTTTGCTGTGCGATGGTTTCCGCGTTGCGCTTGTCGAACTCCGGTTGGACGAAGATGACGTTTACTTTCTCCGATTTGCACAGGTCTATCAGTTCTTTCAGATGGGCGGGCGAAGGTTCCTTGCCGCCTTCTTCGATTGAAATCTGATGCAGGCCGTAGTCACGGGCAAAGTAGGAGAGAGCCGGATGGTAAATCATAAAGGCTTTGGCCGATTCCGGAGCGGAAAGTTGCCGGCGGATAAGGCTGTCGGTGTGCTGGATACGTTGGCAGAGGGAATCGTAACGTGCCAGGTAATATGCTTCATTGGGCTTGTCGAGCATACAAAGAGCCTTGAAGGTGTTTCCGGCAAGGATGAGGGCGTTGGCGGTAGAGTTCCATATATGCGGTTCTACGGCGTGGTTGTGCCCGTCGTGGTCATGATGTCCTGCTGCGTGGTTGTGCTCACCGTTGTTCAGAATCAGGTCTATACCTTTCGAGGTGTCGAATACTTGGATATGAGGGGTGTTATTCATCAGTCGGTCCATCCAGGTCTGCTCAAAGCCGATGTAGCCGATGCGGAGATAGGCTTTGCTGTCTCCCAGAGAGACAAGTTGCTGAGGAATAGGGTCGTATGTCTCCGGACTGGAACCTTTCGGGACCATGCTGACTACCGTGAATTTATCACCGGCAATCGCTTCCGTGAAGTAGCGCTGCGGTTCGATAGTGACGGTAATGACCGGTTTCGCTTCTTCGCTGCCGCTTGCTTTGGACGTGCGACCCGTGCAGGCTGCCAACAGGAGGCAGGAGCCGAGAAGAAGGAGTGTTTTCAAATCTTTTAGTTGTTGTTTCATGACTATTGTATTAATATCGGGGGTTGATTCTGTTCCAGTTTTCGGGCACGTAGTATTTCCCGCTTTCCTCCCGGAGGACCGGGAAGGCGCTCTACGATAAAGCCTGCGGCCTGCAGCATACGTCGGATGACTCCTTTGGCACAATAAGTGGTGAGGATGCCTCCTTCATTTAATAAAACATATAAACGGTTAAATAGTTCCTGCGACCACATTTCCGGCTGCTTTTCCGGAGCGAAGGCGTCGAAATAGATAACGTCGAATGATAATGGAGAATGGCTACGCTGTGTAATGGTGCGGTTTATTGTCTGTTGTCCATTTTCTACTCGTTCATTAACCCATTTATTGACGTCGGCTTGTACTTTGCAAAGAGTGAAGTTGGGGGTAAAGGATATTTCTTCTTCCCACGGTGATGTATGAATCGCTCTGAACAGGTCGGTGGCTGCTGGTTGTTCTATATATCCCAGTTGCTCCACCATCTGCCATTCCAACGGGTAGAGTTCAAGTCCTGTATAATGTACGTTACGTCCGCTTCTTTCTGCTTCTTCAAGTGTAAGCCAAGCATTCAGCCCCGTTCCGAAACCGATTTCCAGAATATGCGGAGAGGGGGCAGCGGAGGCTTTCAGTCCCATGTTGATGAAAATATGCTGGGACTCCGTACGTGCTCCTTTGGTCGAATGATAATGTTCATTCAATTCCGGAACAAATAGGGTGGCGCTCCCGTCATCAGTCTTTTCAATCACTCTTTTCATCTCAAAAAACTTATTACCTGTTACCTGTTACTTATTACCTATTATTTCATCCCGCAACGACGTTCCATGCGCTTTCCAGTACGTACAGAAGCAGAATGTAACGTATCAGTTTGCCGACAAACATGGAGGCGGTGGTAAGCCATATATTACTTCGCATAAATCCCAGTGCGATGGAGATCACCTCTCCGATGGCCGGTAGGAAAGCGAAGAATGCCATCAATGCTCCTTTTCCTTGCAGGAATCTTACCATCTTGTCTACTTTCTCCTTCTTTACTTTGAAGTATTTCTCAATCCAGCTTATTTTGCCCAGGCGCCCCATATAGTAGCAGGTCATTCCGCCTGCCGTATTGCCGAGGGTGGCAGCCAGTATACAGGCAGTGGGTGGCAGTCCGAGTTTTACCAGTGCTACCAACACCAGTTCGGAACTGAATGGTACAATACTCCCTGCGAGTAAGGCCGAGATAAACAATCCCGGAAGTCCCCATTCGATGAGGAGTTGTATCGTTGAGTCTATAAAAGCGTCCATACGTTAAAACCAAATAAAAGGATGAGGCAGACCGTAGCAACAATGAAGAATATATTCGATGTTTTATTGTTGGTCAGCACAAAAAGGTGGCCGATCAGTATGCTGTTGCTTATCATGAGCAATGGCAAGAGATTGCTGCATTGTGACGGCTGTAGCACAATCAGTACGAAGAGAAAGAGTGTCACGTCTATGAGAAACTGTAAATAGGCGCGCGTACGTATCTTATCTTCGAATCCGGCAACGACGCAATGGGCGGCGCTGACGATGAACAATACAAACAGATAGCCGAGAGTCGCCAGCTCCCACGGCTGGAGTATCTGTAGGTTGAATATATCTCCAAAAGTAGCCAGTTCTTTGAAAGGATGATAGAACAGCTCTATCTGATCGTAGAAGAAAGCGTGTCCGAACAGCATCCAGTAGGGCATTGTCCATCCTACCAGCGCGCCACAGAAACTACGGAACGTAAGTGACTGAAAGCGGTGCGCCTCAAACACCCAGAGCACCGAGAAGAAGGTGAGCTGGGGAAAGAGAATGCTCCCTGCACCGATAAACAGGAACGAGTAGAACAGATATCCTGACGCCTGTGCCTGCTGGTAACTCTTGAACAGGAAATAGATGGAGAATAAAAAGGTTATGGCGGCAACGTTTCCGGCATATAACAGGTGCATCTCCGGACAGACGGTGACCAGCAGAAAATAGATAGCTGTCTGCACGGAAGCCCGCATACGGATGATACTGAACCGGTTGTTCAGCTCGATCAGGAAATAGCCGATAGCCGCGTAAATCAAGAAACTGACAAGATGCTCCGCCCATGCGGGGAGCAGCAACGTGCGGGCAGACTGCCAAAGCACGGAACCGCCTTCTTCGCCCGCTGTCATGGTGAGTTCGGGCAATAGGACAGAGGTCAGCACCCAACAAAGGGTGCAGATGAAAATCGCAGCAGGGAGTGTCCACCGCCCTGCTGTGACCAAACCTTGTAGTCTCTTGCTTTTCATTATAAGTCGAATCCGATATCGCGACGGAAATATTTTTTGTCGAAGTCGATCATATCTGCCACTTTATAGCTCTGTGCCAGCGCTTCTTCCTTCGTTGCGCCATAAGAGCAGACAGCGATCACACGTCCTCCGTTCGTTACGATTTGTCCGTCCTTCATGGCTGTTCCGGCATGGAAAATGATGCTTTCGGTAGCGGCAGCCTGTTCCAGGCCGCTGATAGGGAAGCCTTTTTCGTATGCTTCGGGATAACCGCCGCTCACAAGGATCACACAACCTGCCGAGCGCGGGTCCATGATCAGTGTCTTTTCGTGGAGGTTGCCTGCGGCTGTACCTTCCAGCAATTCCACGAGGTCGCTCTGGATGCGGAGCATCACGCTTTCCGTCTCCGGGTCGCCCATGCGGACGTTGTATTCAATCACCATCGGTTCGCCTTTTACCCGGATCAGTCCGAGGAAGATGAAGCCTTTGTAGACGATGTTTTCTTCTTTCAGTCCGTTGATGGTAGGTTCGATGATGCGGGTACGTACTTTTTCCATGAATTCTTCGTCGGCAAACGGAACCGGAGTCACGCTGCCCATACCGCCTGTATTGAGTCCTTTGTCGCCTTCACCGATACGCTTGTAGTCTTTCGCTACGGGGAGGACTTTGTAGTGTTCGCCGTCGGTAAGCACGAATACGGAACATTCGATACCGCTCAGGAACTCTTCAATAACGACTGTTGCCGATGCGGAGCCGAACATACCGGCAAGCATTTCCTTGAGTTCTTTCTTTGCCTCGTCCAGTGTGGGGAGGATCAGAACGCCTTTTCCGGCACAGAGCCCGTCAGCTTTCAGCACGTATGGGGCTTCCAGCGTTTCGAGGAAAGCCAGACCTTCTTCGAGGTTTTCGGCTGTGATACTTTTATACCGGGCTGTCGGGATTTGATGACGCATCATGAAGCCTTTGGCAAACTCCTTGCTGCCCTCCAGCTGTGCTCCGTTGGCGGACGGACCGATAACGGCGATATGTTTCAGTTCGGGACGATTCTGGAAGTAATCGTAGATGCCTTCTACCAACGGGTCTTCGGGACCTACTACCACCATTCCGATGTTTTCTTTCAGAGCGAAAGCGCTGATCGCTTCAAAGTCGGTAGCTTTGATGTTGACATTCTCGCCTACGGCGTTTGTTCCGGCGTTTCCCGGAGCGATGTACAGCTTTTCAACTTTCGGACTTTGGGCAATTTTCCATGCCAGTGCATGTTCGCGGCCGCCCGAGCCTAGTAATAAAATCTTCATCTTTATACTGTTATAAGTTATACTGTTATACGTTTGATTAGGTATGGATAAGCAGCCGCTTTTACAGGTTCTGCTCAAAGTACCGGGTGATTTTTTCGTGCAGATGTACACGGTCGCGACCTGATACGTTGTGCTTGTGGCACGGGTAGATGAACAGGTCGGGGTAGGTGCGGGCGTCTACACAAGCTTTCATGAACGACAAGGTATGTTGAGGCACGCAAGTGTCGTCATGGTCGTCATGGATAATCAGCAGATGACCTTTCAACTGACCCGCGAGGTTTTTCAGGTTGCATTCCTTGTAACCTTCAGGATTGGTTTCCGGTGTGTCCATATAGCGTTCGCCGTACATCACTTCATAATATCCCCAGTCGATGACAGGGCCACCGGCTACGCCTACTTTGAATATTTCCGGGTAACGGAGCAACAAGGCAGTGGTCATGTGCCCTCCAAAGCTCCAGCCGTGCACGCCGATGCGTCCGCCGTCTACGTAAGGGAGGGATTTCAGGAATTCGACACCTTTTACCTGGTCTTTGCCTTCTTCAATGCCGAGGCGACGGAAGGTGGCGTTCTCAAACTCCAGTCCGCGGTTACTGCTGCCACGATTGTCGATCGTAAACATGATATAGCCTTTGTTGGCCATATACGTGTCCCAGCCACGTGCGCCATTCTGCCAGCCTCCGGTGACACATTGGGCATGAGGACCTCCGTAGACGTAAATAATGGTTGGATATTTCTTGTTCGGGTCAAAGTTTGCCGGCTTCATCAGGCGGTAGTGAAGGTCGGTTGTGCCGTCGGCCGCTTTGATTGTCCCGGTTTCAATACTTGGCATTTGATAACCTTCATACGGGTCTTTGGCAGTCAGCAGGTTTACGGTTTCTTTGAAGTTCTTTGTATCTACCAGATTGATGATGCGGGGCTGGTCTTTAGTGGAATAACGGTCGATAAGGAACGTCCCGGAAGCGTTGAGCACTCCGTTGTGTTCACTCTCTTTACTGCTATCGAACGGGCGGCTCATCTTTCCGTTGTTCACGTTTACTGCGAAATGACCGCTTCTCAAGCCCTCTATGGCGGTGAAGATAACTTCTTTCCGCTTAGCGTTGAAGCCTAATATATTTTTTACCAGCCAGTTGCCTTTAGTCAACTGTTTTACCTTCACTGATTCGCGATATTGGGCGCCACCGGTTCCTTCCTGAAGGTCACCGTAAATGCTTGCTTTGGTATCAAACAAATAGAGGTGATTGTATCCATCGCGCTGGCTCTGATAAATGAATTTGCTGGTATCCCACGGCAAGAATATAATCGGGTTTTGCGGCTCTACGTATTTCGGGTGAGTTTCTTCGTAGAGCACCTTTGTCAGCTTGCCTGTTTCTGCGTTGTATTGGCAAAGTTTGGCATGGTTCTGGTCGCGGTTTACTTCAATCAGGTAGAGGCTCTTCTCGTCCGGTGCCCAACTGATGTTCGTAAAGTAGCGGTCGGTAGGGTCGCCTGCATCCAGGTAAATGCTTTTGCCCGTTGCGGGGTTGTAGATACCTACCTTCACTTGGTGGCTGGTCATTCCTGCCATTGGATAGCGGACATTGTTCACTTCGCCCACACGTGCGGTAATGTCTACAAGCGGGTATTGAGTCACCATACTTTCATCCATACGGTAGAAGGCGAGCAGATTACCTTTCGGGCTCCAGAATGTACCTTTGTTGATACCGAACTCATTGCGGTGTACGGACTGGCCGCAGACGATGCCTTCGGGCTCGTTCGTCACCGCCTGTTCGTTTACGTATAGATTGTTGCCGATTGTATAGGCTACATTTCCATTGGCGGTGCAGTAGTCTTCGTTTTCCGCTTTGGCTTTAGGCTTGCGACTGCTGACAATCCGGTTGTTCTTGAAATCATATACGATGTATTTTCCGGCTATGTTCAGTAACATTTGCGGCTTTTCCGCCCATGGGAAACGTGCGGAATACAAGTGGGATAACTTTCCTGCCTTGTCTTCTGCAAGCGCTTTGTTGATTTGCTCACGGGTGATGAGCATTGTTTCTTTGCCTGTTTGCGGCTGGATAGAATAGATGGTGTCGATGCCGGGTTTAATACACTCGTCGCCCCACCATTGCAGCCCGTACAGGTTTTCTGCATAACGATAACTTTCACCGCCCGGAATCAGGTCTTCCAGTGTCGGTTTCTTGGTTTCTTGTGCCATAACATTGATTACAATTGGGATTGCCAACAACAAAAGGAAGGCTCTTTTTCCAACTTTACTCATTGCTCTTTTCTTTATTATTTGTTTTTAAATCCTTTTATTTTTACTCTGTCCAAAGAAGTGCTCTTTATCCGAATAGCAGCACCCAACTTGGCAAAAGCATTGAATAATCCATTAAATTGCTTTTCGTTGCTAATTTCTTGTGAATGTGCAATTAACTATTAACGCTTGTTTACTCCTCTTCCTTCTTCGGAATCCTCGGTTCCCGATTTCCTTTGAACTCTCTCGGAGCTTTCGGGTCTCTTCGGCTACGGAATTCTCCCTGCGGTTTTCTCTCTCTGTTTCCTTCCCGCTTGAATTCTCCTTCTTCCCGGCGCGGCTTGAATTCTCCTTCTCTGCGAGGTCTGGAGTCACCTTCCCGACGCGGCCTGAACTCACTTTCTCTACGGGGTTTGAATTCTCCTTCCCGACGAGGTTTATATTCTTTTCTTTCCCTGAACTTAGACGCTTGTTCTCCTTCCGTCTCT
>OHBE01002626.1_pt1 | contig 12902 bp, 12 predicted proteins | sample 1577231 | NCBI WGS metagenome assembly OHBE01 (sample SAMEA3541506, study PRJEB24748) | human gut metagenome | biome: human gut; feature: human-associated habitat; material: faeces | place: China | collected 2012
TATAAAAACCCTGATGGCCGTACAGGAGATTCTTTCCGAAAAGATCGCTCATCCCGTACTCATCGGCAACAAAAACGAAATCGAAACTCTCCAAAAACAATATAAATTAGAATTACCCGAACTAACCATTTTCGACCCGGCAAAAGAGATCGACAAAATAAATCAGTACACCCAGGCTTATTACGAAAAAAGACAAAGAAAAGGGATCATCCTTGAACAAGCCAAAGAATTGATGAAGAACCCGAATTTCATCGGTTTAATGATGGTTGAATCGGGAGAAGCAGATGGTTTCATCTCCGGCATTCACTCTAATTATCACGACGTACTCCGAGCAGCCAAAGACATCATCGGCCTAAGAGCTTGTTGTAAATATGCCGTGGGTATGCACATCGTGACCAATAAAAAAGGAACTTATTTCCTAGCCGACACGACAGTCAACAGTCATCCGTCAGCCGACACGCTGGAGTGCGTGACCGTCCTCACCTACGAGGCTGTAAAACAATTCAACGTGGAACCAGTTGTCGCCCTCACCTCATACTCCAATTTCGGGGAATACCGCTTAGGTAGCCCAGCACAGATACAAGAGGCTGTTGACACGCTTCATTGTAAATACCCCGAAATCCTGGTTGATGGCGAAATGTCCGCATCCATCGCGTTCAATACCGAATTGCGACAAGCACGTTTCCCATTCTCCCCTCTGGCAGATAAGGACGTGAACACGATTATCTTCCCGAACCTCAGCTCCGGAAGTATAGCCTTGGGCGTGTTGCAAGAACTAGGAAACAACGAAATCATCGGTCCCGTTCTACTCGGTTTGAATAAACCTGTACATATTTTACAAATGGGATGTAGCGTGAGAGATATTGTTTACATGACCACCTTGGCCGTGACAGATGCACAGAAAGAAATGCCGGTGGATATGTGCCGAATCTGATAATTTTAGATTTACGATTTATGATTCTAGCTTTTGTAATCATAAATCGTAAATCTAAAATTGTAAATTATTTTACCGGAATCTTCTCTACCCTTCTCTGGTGACGACCACCTTCAAAATCCGTTGACAAGAAAACGTCTACCACATTTTGAGCTTCCTCGTAAGCAATGAAACGAGCAGGCAATCCAACCACGTTCGCATTATTATGCTGACGCGCCAAAGCAGCAAGCTCCATGTTCCAGCACAAAGCACAACGAATACCTTGATGTTTATTAGCGGTCATGGAAATACCGTTACCACTTCCACAAATGGCAATTCCTCTTTCATACTCGCCAGCCTCCACGGCTGCGGCCATCGGATGAGCTGTATCCGGATAGTCCATACTCTCGGCAGAATAAGTACCAAAATCCTTTACTTCATGACCTTTTTCACGAAGATATTTTACCAACCGTTCCTTGTACTCGTAACCGGCATGGTCACATGCTATCGCTATTTTCATCTCTTTAAAATTATTGTCTTTAACTATAAAACAAAAGTTGACTTGTTATCGTTTGCAAGTTTACATAGAAACTTTTTAACTTGCAACTTGAAACCTGTCAACTTCTAACAAAAAAAGGGATTCTTCCGAATCCCCCTTTTATCATCAAAGAATCAATTTATATCCTTTTCCGTGAACATTAATAATTTCCACCGACGGATCTTTCTTCAAATGTTTACGCAACTTCGTGATATAAACATCCATACTTCTAGCATTAAAGTAATTGTCGTCAGCCCAGATATTCTTCAAAGCGTAGTTTCTCTCCAATACTTTGTTTACATTCAAGCACAACAGACGAAGTAACTCAGACTCTTTCGTGGTCAATTTTTGTTCTTCTTCCCCGTCAAACAAGGTCTGTTTCTTAGAATTGAATGTTAACTTACCAATTTTAAAGATCTCTTGTTCATCTTCCGGCTTTAACCCGGTTGATCTTCTCAAGACAGCCTCGATACGCAGCAACAACTCTTCCATACTGAAAGGTTTGCTCATATAATCATCAGCTCCTAACTTGAATCCTTCCAACACATCTTCTTTCATCGACTTAGCCGTCAAGAAAATAATCGGAATTTCGCTATTGATCTGTCTAACTTCTTTCGCAAGCGTAAAACCATCTTTTTTAGGCATCATCACGTCGAAAATGCAAATGTCAAACGGCTCGTTCAAAAACCTTTCATATGCAATCTCTCCATCCTCACATAAAACGGTCTCAAAACCTTTAGCTCTCAAATATTCTTTAAGAAGCATACCCAAGTTGGTATCATCCTCTGCCAATAAAATTTTAATTTTCTCATCCATAGCTATGTTGTTTTAAATAATTCTCATTTTTTAATTCTCTGTAAAAATATACGAATTTAGAAAAATAAGGTTCTCTTTATTTTTTGCTTTTTTACGGTTAAAGGTAAAATGATGTCAAAACAGCTACCTTTTTCAAGGGAGCTTTCCACGTCTATCCTTCCACCATGAGCCTCAACGATTTTCTTCACATATGATAGTCCCAAGCCGAATCCCTTCACGTCATGCAAATTCCCCGTGGACACACGATAGAATCTTTCGAAGATCAACTTCTGATCTTTCTTAGCAATTCCTATGCCATTATCAATGACACTTATTATAATTTCTTTATCTTTATTACGAGTATAAATGGTAATTTCTGGTGGTTTTACACAATATTTTATCGCATTATCCACGAGATTGGAAATCACGTTTGTCACATGCACCTCATCCGCAAGCACTTCATCTTGATCTGCCTCAAGATAAGCAGAGAACTTACCCCCTTTATCCTCCACACGTAAGCTAAATTTAGGCAATAAATCTTCAATCAACTGATTAATATTTATATTTTTTAGCTTTAGTTTCATCCGGGTTTCCGTGAACAAGGCCGTTTGCAACACCCGTTCCACCTGGAAAGTCAAACGTTTACTCTCATCCCGGATAATCGTGGCCACCCGGTCAATGGTCTCCGGGGTATTCGTCACCGCCCCGTCCTTCAACATCTGCGATGCCAAAGAAATTGTCGCGATCGGAGTTTTAAACTCGTGCGTCATATTATTAATAAAGTCATTCTTGATGACCGACAACTTTTTCTGCCGGACAATAACGATCAGACAGAACACAGCACAGAACACGATAGCAATCGTGATCAACACCCCAGGCAGAACCATCCACACGGAACCTGCCGTATCGGACGATGCATCCGGGAACTTCAGATACAGGATAGCTGATGAACTTTCACCCGGAAATATCTTCCGGCTAAGCGTCACATCATCCGAGACATGACTTAAAAAATTCTTGGATGTCAGAATAAATTTACCATTTTCCTTAATACCGAATTCAAAACGGGAACGGATTCCCGCATCTGTCAGCGTGTTACCGATAAAACCATATAGATTATTCAAATCAACCCGCCCCTCGATCACGTGTTTATCTTCTTTCCCTTCCGGCACAAACCTGTAATTTTCCCCGGTTCGCTCTTTCATGGCTTGTTGCAACTTGGAGATAGAAGTGGCCAAATTATCTTCCTTGAACTTACTTCCCACAAACTCACTGACATCCTTCACCTCCGAATCATCATCAATCAAATTAAGCATAGAATTGGCAACTGCCGACGGGTCATTCTTCACAGCAATCGGACGTTTCGGGTCAATATAGATCGGGGCATCAATCTCCACACCCCGACGTCTGACCTCAGACAGATTCCTGTTTTCAGAAAGCCTACCCGCCTCTTCCTGCTTGCGGATATAATCAACCATATCATCCATAGCCCGGTTAGCTGAGTAGAAGAATTGCTCCTTCTTCACCTCGTAAGCCGTTTGGAAATAACTGGTCTGGAGAATAATCAATCCCAGCAAGGATATACCAAACACAATTCCTAATATGATTATCTGTTGCTTTCTCATACACGCAAATTTAACAAATCCATTTTAACAATTGACAAACTTAATACTATTTAACAAAAATATAACTCATTGATCCTCTTCAAAATTTTATCCTATCCGCAAATTAAACAAGCCCAAAACCCACTTTCTCCCATTTTTAACGTTAATAAAACTTTTGGATTTATCATTTTATCCAACACTTTCCGCTTTCCCAATCCGCCGGAATCACCTAAAACAACGTAGCTTGCCAATCATCCGTTCGCCGATTCTTCCGCAGATGCTTGTAGGCCAAATCCGTCACTTCACGCCCCCGGGGAGTTCTTTTCAGAAAACCTTCCTTAATCAAGAACGGCTCGTAAACCTCTTCCAAGGTTCCCGGGTCCTCACTGACCGCAGTTGCAATCGTAGTCAAACCAACAGGCCCTCCCTTAAACTTATCAATAATCGTCAACAGTATTTTATTATCCATATCATCCAGCCCGAACTTATCAATATTCAAAGCTTCCAGCGCAAAGGTCGTGATCTCAAGATCAACCACCCCGTTTCCCTTCACCATGGCAAAATCCCGTACCCGACGCAGCAAGGCATTAGCAATACGTGGCGTCCCGCGACTTCTGGACGCTATTTCCTTCGAGGCTTGACTCGTGATCTTTGTTCTTAAAATAGCTGCCGAACGCTCCACGATTCCCGTCAACACGTCGAGATCGTAATACTCCAAATGACTATTGATTCCAAAACGCGCTCTCAACGGGGCTGTCAGCAAGCCGCTACGCGTGGTTGCCCCGATCAGCGTGAAAGGACTCAATTGGATCTGCACGGATCGGGCTGCCGGACCTTTATCTATCATAATATCAATCTTAAAATCCTCCATCGCCGAGTAAAGATACTCTTCCACGATCGGACTTAACCGATGAATCTCGTCAATAAACAACACATCATTCGGCTCCAAATTAGTTAACAACCCCGCTAAATCACCCGGTTTATCCAACACCGGACCGGAAGTAATCTTAATCCCGACTCCCAACTCGTTGGCAATAATAGCCGACAACGTTGTCTTTCCCAACCCGGGAGGGCCGTGCAACAGAACGTGATCCAAAGATTCACCTCGCATCTTCGCAGCCTCCACGAAGACCTCCAAATTATCCACAATTTTCTTTTGCCCACGAAAATCACTAAAACTCAACGGACGCAAAGCTTTCTCCAGTTCTTTCTCATTATCTGGCACATTCCCGGTCCTTATATCAAAATTACCCATGTACTACTTTATTAATAACAATCTATTCAATTCGTAAATGTACAACAAAACAATTGAAAACGGAAAATGGAAAATGGAGAATAAATTAATTATCTTTTTTTGGCAAAGAAATTTTTTACCAATTCTCCACATTCATTCTCTAAAACTCCGGTAACCACGTTTGTCTTCGGGTGCAACACAGACGGGGAAAGCCGGGCATACCCCCGATGCGGATCGGCAGCCCCGTACACCAATTCTCCCAATTGGGCCCAAGCAAGCGCACCGCCACACATGACGCACGGTTCTAACGTGACATACAGGGTACAATCATTTAAATATTTTCCTCCCAATAAAGAAGTCGCAGATGTGATGGCAAGCATCTCCGCATGCGCCGTCACATCATTCAAACGCTCGGTTTGATTATGAGCCCGGGCGATTACCCGACCTTTACAAACGACTACTGCCCCTACCGGAATTTCTCCTTCTTCTTCAGCCAAGCGGGCTTCTTCCAACGCTTTCCGCATAAATATCTCGTGCTTATCCATAAATACTATTTTCTCTTATTATACTCTCTTTCTTTTCCCCACGAAACCCAGGTATATACCAAGGCCGAAACGATCAATCCCACGGTCACAAGCAATGCCAGCACCAACCACCAGTTGGCAGACTCCTGTTTCCGGTTCATCTCTTCAATCTCCCGCAGAAATTTTTGATTCTTGTATTTTTTCAACACCTGACGATAACGCCCGTTATCATAAAAGGAATCGTACAACTCCAAAACCGAATCCCGTCGATGCAAGACGCCACAAAACGCCTGCCGGTTTTCCATATCCTCGTGATATTCGCTCAACAATTCCAACACCTGAGCCTGAACCAATTGACTCTCCGGGGATTCTGCTTTTTTATAACTAATACCTTCCAGATACGCAACAGCCTCATCCTTTTCCCCCATCTCCCACAAACAACGCCCATACCTTAAATAATTCATGAACATCACACCGGGAACCTTCAATTGATTTTCACGAGCATATATCTCGTAAAAGTCAATCGCACTTTTTAATGCTATCAAAGCCGAGTCTCGAAGTCCCTCCTGGATAAAAGATTCGGCAACACGAGTAAGCAACACGTTGCGCATTCCACCTCGTTTTTCATTCATCAACCCGCCCCTCAATATTTCCCGTGCCTTTTCGTGATACCCCAATCCAGAATAAGCCTCGGCTACCTGAATCCCGTAACGTCCAAGCCTACTTGAATCCGGCAATTCCTTTAAAACCTCTTCATACCAGAGTAACGCCTCCTCATGCCTTCCTAACTTTTTCAGGCTTGCCGCCATCTGCTCGTAAAAAGGTTTCACCTTATCCCGGAATCTTGATCGTCGCAAAAGGCTATAGGCCTCCTCGTAACAAGCATATTGTTCTTCATATTCCTGCAAAACCCCATATAAAGTTGCTTTCAAGCGATAAGCCTCGATCTCCCCCTCCGTATCCGAAAGTCCTCGATACAACGACAATGCCTGATCCACGGCTCTAAAAGCCCGGTCTATATCGATCGATTTAAAAAAACAAGCTCCCAAGTAATAGAATTTAGCCTCTTCCTCCCGGGTAAACACCACCTTGGAAGGCACCCGGCTTATAAAACGAATGGCCTCTTCCACACAGCTATCCCGCAAAATCAAAGAGCCGTAAAGCCGGGTTAATTCCAGCGCCACAAGATTCTTCACGTCCCGCGGGGCAATCCGGTAGGCCTCCCGTAAGTAAATCCGAGCCTGTTGCATCTGCTCCACCTTAGTGGAATAACAACGTCCCGCGACCAACAATACTTTCGAACGAAAAAAATTAGGCAACCCCATAGACATCTTTACCAAAGAATCAAACGCAGGCGATAACATCACAGAGTTTTCCAACTCCCTGCACAATTCTGCCGTTTTCGCTTTTTCATTTTTCCGACAAGAAGACAACAAAAACAAAATTGTTATCCCCATGCATATTATGATTACAACTCGTTTCATTCCTGCTAATTTCGTTCTGCCACACCTATATTAATAACTTACATCTTATCAGATACGTTTTTACAAGAGGTAAAAATCCATATTTTCCGTGAAGGTTACAAATTTTCTCCCACATTTTTTCTTTTCACATACGCGAGAACCCGATCAACACTTGAAAACAGGTTTTATATCCCACTTATCGAGCAGATACCCCCCACACACAAGGTATACCTACCGTACTCGATTGGATAAAGACGCTTCAACTCATCTATATCTCAACTTTATGTCGGCTATATCCCATAAACTGGAAATTATAACAACTAATCAAAGATTAAAACACGTGAATATCTGCAAACTTGTTCTTGCCAGCTGGTTTTACACGCAAAATTCCTTTCTGTATATTTTTGGGTTTAAATAATTTTATCCTTACCTTTATCTTTTAATTAAGTAATTTACTCATTAAAATAACAATTGCTATGCAGACAATTGATAATTACAACTTTAAAAACAAGAAGGCGCTTATCCGCGTAGACTTCAACGTACCTTTAAATGAAAAGTTCGAGATCACGGACGACACCCGTATGCGGGCAGCCATTCCCACGATCAAGAAAGTGTTGGCGGGAGGAGGTTCCGTAATATTGATGTCTCACCTCGGACGCCCGAAAAATGGACCGGAAGACAAATTTTCATTAAAACATATCCAGAAACACTTGGAAGAACTGTTGGGAGTACCCGTGAAGTTTGCCGATAATTGCATCGGGGAAAGCGCAATAAAAGCTGCAGCAGACCTGAAACCGGGAGAAGTTCTTCTGTTGGAAAACCTTCGATTCTACAAAGAAGAAGAAAAAGGAGACGAGAACTTCGCTCAAAAACTGGCTTCTTTAGCCGACGTTTGGATCAACGACGCCTTCGGAACAGCCCACCGAGCTCACGCATCCACTGCAGTCATAGCTAAATTTTTCCCGAATGACAAACTATTCGGCTACGTCATGCAAGGAGAGTTGGAAAGCGTGGATAAAGTAATGCACAACCCCACCCGCCCGTTCACGGCCATCATGGGAGGCTCCAAAGTTTCATCCAAAATCGACATTATTATGAACCTCATGGATAAGGTAGATAACCTCATCCTAGGGGGAGGAATGACTTACACGTTCAAAAAAGCACTGGGCGGTCATGTCGGCAATTCTATCTGCGAGGAAGATAAACTCGACCTGGCTCTTGAAATCATGAAACTAGCCAAAGAAAAAGGTGTAAATCTTGTATTGGCAACCGACACTGTCGCTGCCGACGCTTTCGACAATAACGCCAACACCCAAATCGTTCCTTCCATGGAAATTCCCGATGGATGGGAAGGATTGGATGTAGGCCCGGAAAGTATTGCCTCCTTCACCAAGGTCATCGAGCAATCCAAAACCATCCTTTGGAATGGTCCCGTGGGTGTATTTGAAATGCCGAAATTCGCAGTGGGAACCAAAGCTATCGCTGATGCCATTGTAAAAGCCACTGCAAATGGTGCATTCTCTTTAATCGGGGGAGGAGACTCGGTTGCCGCCATCAACCAATTCGGTTTAGCCGACAAAGTTAGCTACGTATCCACCGGAGGTGGTGCCCTACTCGAATACATCGAGGGGAAAGAGTTGCCCGGAATCACGGCTATTCGAGGAAAATAAACATTATTAAACATCATAATCGTGACCGGAGCAAATTCCGGTCACTTTTCTTATATAGAAAATTTCTTCTTTGAGACTTTACACTATTGAATCATTATTACCTATTCTCTCGAATTTCTACACGTCTCCATCAAGACCTCATTAACAAGTTAACGGACTAAGCTTTTTTACATCCATTAAAAAATTACAGAAAAAAAGTAGGAATACAATTATATTTATATACCTTTGTGACGTCATGGTGATCTCTTCCCCCTGCAAGGGAAAAGATTGAATAGGGAATCCGGTGGAAATCCGGGACTGTGCCCTCAGCTGTAAGTTCTTAAAAAGGTTTTCGCATTCTAATGGTCACTTTTTCAACAAGAAAAGGGAAGGCCGCGAATTCCGGAACAAGTCAGAAGACCTGCCTGACAAAATATAAATCCGTTACTCTGGGGATTTGGGGTAAAGGAGATGTGCGAAGTTATTCATAAAAATAAAATTGTGTTGACGTCCCCCGGGATGGAACATTATGAACAAAGGAGCATTACAGCGTGAGTATATTTATACTGACGTAATTAATTCTTTTTCAACGAGAAAAAGAAAATGTTTCTCTATGATGGCAACGAGAGACAGCGAATGTTACCCCTTCAACGGCAAACATACGCCTCGATCCTCTGTATCCTTTCCCTTCTCACTTTCTTCCCTTCAAATTCTCCCCTGTAACAGACAGCAAACGGCTTTTATTTACTGCAATTTTTCTTTATTCAAAATATTACAACTAATAAAACATCAAAGATCATGATGACAAAAGAACAGTACATTGAGAGTCTCAGGAAACTAAACCTGAAGGTCTATTTCATGGGAGAACTAATCAGCAACCCCGTAGATCACCCGATGATCCGCCCGTCCATGAATTCAGTGGCCATGACTTATGAATTGGCAGAAAAAGATGAGTACAAGACGCTCATGACGGCAAAATCCAATCTTACCGGAAAAACAGTTAATCGTTTCTGCCATCTGCATCAAAGCACCGAAGACTTGATCAACAAGGTAAAGATGCAACGTTTAGTCGGACAGAAAACCGGGGCCTGTTTCCAACGCTGCGTTGGAATGGACGCCTTCAACGCCATTTACTCCACCACTTACGAAATTGACCAAGCTCATGGAACGGAATACCACAAACGTTTCACAGAGTACTTGAAATATGTACAAGACAACGATCTCACTGTCGACGGGGCAATGACCGATCCGAAAGGAGACCGGGGGCTTTCTCCATCACAACAAGAAGATCCTGACCTATATCTTCGCATCAAGGAGGTGCGCCCAGATGGGATTATCGTTCGCGGGGCCAAAGCTCACCAAACCGGGGCAGTCAATTCCCACGAACACTTGATTATGCCAACCGTGGCCATGAAAGAATCCGATAAAGACTACGCTGTTTCATTTGCCATACCTTCTGATGCGGAAGGCGTACTCATGATCTACGGACGCCAGTCCTGCGATACCCGCAAAATGGAAAAAGATGCGGATCTCGACTTGGGAAATTCACAATTCGGTGGACATGAAGCTCTTGTGATATTTGACGATGTATTCGTCCCCAACGAGCGAATTTTCATGTGTAAAGAATACGAATTTGCAGGCATGATGGTAGAGCGTTTTGCCGGTTATCACAGACAATCCTACGGGGGATGTAAAGTCGGTGTAGGGGATGTACTTATCGGTGCTGCCGCTCTCGCCGCAGACTACAATGGAGTACCTAAAGCCAACCATATCAAGGACAAGCTCATCGAAATGATGCACCTCAACGAAACCCTTTACTCGTGCGGAATCGCCTGCTCGACAGAAGGAGAACCCACATTGGCGGGCAACTACCAGATCAATTTGCTACTTGCCAATGTCTGCAAACAGAACGTGACTCGTTTCCCGTATGAAATTGCCAGACTCGCGGAAGATATTGCCGGGGGATTAATGGTAACCATGCCTTCAGCCCAGGATTTAAGAGACCCGTATATCGGCGGATATGTAAAAAAATACCTGCAAGGAGCCACGGGGACTGACACTGAAAACCGGATGCGTATTCTTCGCCTGATCGAGAACATCACGCTCGGGACCGCGGCGGTAGGCTACCGCACGGAATCCATGCACGGAGCCGGCTCCCCGCAAGCACAACGAATCATGATTGCCCGGCAGGGGAACCTCGAAAACAAGAAAGAACTAGCAAAACAAATTGCCCGGATCGATGAAAGTAAGAACCGGAAATAATCAAGACCCCACGACTCTGTGGAAGCACCTGGAGGAGATCATAAAAACACACATTCGCCCTCTCCTCCAGGACCACGGGGGGGATATTGTTATTCGGGAAATCCGCAAGAAAGACGTGCGGGTTGCTCTACTCGGCAACTGCAAGGGGTGCCCTGCCGCACAAATCACGATTGAACAGACCGTGCAACGCATTCTCTCGGAACAAATGGGAAACAAGATCGGGAAAGTCATTCTGGTGAACGAAATAGATCCCGGTATATTAGACTTTGCTCGTCAGATTCTCAACCGCAATAAATATAGATAGATGATGAACTGGAAAGAACTTTATACACAAAAACTAACCACAGCCGAGAAAGCAATCAAGGCCATCCGGAACAACGACCGGGTTATATTTGCCCATGCAGCAGATGTTCCTCAGGAAATCACCAAAGCTCTCGTGGCACACAAAGACGATTTCCATAACGTGGAAATATACCATATGCTATGCCTTGGCGATGGAGCTTATACTCAACCGGAAATGTTATCCCACTTCCGACACAACACCAATTTCGTGGGAGGAAACACCCGACAAGCCGTGAATGAAGACCGTGCAGACTTCATTCCTTGTTTCTTTCACGAATTACCACACTTTTTCCGCAACGGAACTCTACCTGTTGACGTGGCAATCGTTCAGCTCAGCACACCGGACGAAGAAGGTTATTGTAGTTTCGGAGTTTCTTCCGACTACACGAAACCCGCAGCTCATGCCGCACGCATGGTGATTGCCGAGGTAAACGACCGGATGCCTCATGTCGGAGGTGATAACCACATACACGTTTCCGAACTGGATTATATCGTGGAAACCTCCAACCCCTTGTTTGAAATACCCTTGCCTAAAATCGGGGAAACGGAACAAGCTATCGGTCGATACTGTGCAGAACTCATCGAGGATGGCTCCACCCTGCAACTGGGAATAGGAGCTATCCCCGATGCCGTCCTGCAATGCCTGCAAGACAAAAAAGATCTGGGTATTCACACGGAAATGTTCTCTGACGGGGTAATCGATCTGGTCCAAAAAGGAGTCATCAACGGAAAATGTAAAACCCTCCATCCGGGGAAACTGGTTGCCACCTTCCTCATGGGAAGCCAACGCCTATACGATTTTGTTGATAACAATCCCGATGTAGCCCTCTTTCCCGTGGACTATGTAAACGATCCTTACATCATTTGCCAGAATCGTCAATTAATATCCATCAACTCTTGTATCGAGATCGATCTTTCCGGACAAGTTTGTTCCGAAACCATCGGCCCGAAACAATTCAGCGGAACGGGAGGCCAAGTCGATTACATCCGGGGAGCAGCCCTCTCCGAAAGCGGTAAATCCATCCTGGCCATGCCTTCCACGGCAGCCCGGGGGAAGGTTTCCCGTATAGTACCGTATCTAGCAGCAGGAGCAGCCGTCACGACCTCACGAAACGAGGTGGATTATATTGTCACGGAGTACGGAATCGCTCACCTCAAAGGAAAAACTTTACGCCAACGAGCCGAGAACCTAATCCGGATAGCTCATCCCGATTTCAGAGAATCGCTCACGGAAGAATTCTTTCGTCGTTTCCCGTTAGCACTAAAAACAATATAAAATGAAATAATCATGCAATTATTCAAATTAAAAACCCGTTTAAGTGAATTCGACTCTTTTGCAGACTTTGCCAAAGAATTCAATCTCACGAAAGAAGATTTAATCATCACGAACGAATTCCTATACAATCCATACATGCGTGGTCTTAACCTTCCTTGTCGTTTCATCATGCAAGAACAATACGGAATGGGAGAGCCGTCCGACGAGATGATCAACCATATTCTCGCAGACATTCAACTAGAAAATTATACCCGTGTGCGGCCAGCTTGCCGGCGTCCCGCATCTGCACCCGGGTGATGTTGATG
>OHBE01002629.1_pt1 | contig 12883 bp, 17 predicted proteins | sample 1577231 | NCBI WGS metagenome assembly OHBE01 (sample SAMEA3541506, study PRJEB24748) | human gut metagenome | biome: human gut; feature: human-associated habitat; material: faeces | place: China | collected 2012
GCGGTGTTTGGGGCAGGGGTGGAGATCCTCCTGCCCCAATTTACTGCGCAGGAAGCAGCTAGCAATGCTATGCCGCCCTGGCGAAAATAACAAGGAGGTGAGGACTTGCAGGGCAGACAAACAAAAGTGAAAGTATCGCTCAACGGCGTGGACATCACTTCCGATCTGACGGGAGACACGCTTTCCCTGACCTTTAATGACAGCGCCGAGGAAAACGCGGACAACGTCGATTTTCAGATTCAAAACCGCGAAAAGAAGTGGCTCAAAGGTTGGTTTCCAAACAAGATGGATACCTTCTTTGCTCAAATTATCGCGGAAGATGGAACACTTGACTGCGGTACCTTTCTGCTGGACGATGTGGGAATGTCCGGCCGGCCGCTGACGGTGAGCATCAAAGGAGTGGCAAAACCATCCGACCAGGACTTTTCCGAGGTGGAGCACAACCAGACTTGGGAGCAGGCAACCCTGCAGGACATCGCCGCCACCATCGCAGGGCGCGCAGGTGTTGCGCTCGAATACGATGCAAAAGAGAATCCGACCATCCAGTTCCAGACGCAGGAGGGAAAAACTGACCAGGATTTCCTTCAGGAGCTTGCCGCAAAACATGGCATCACCATGAAGCTCTACAACAAGAAGTTGGTGTTGTATGAGATGGAGGAGCTGGAGAAGGCAGGACCCGTCAAGACGCTGCGGGAGTCCGATCTGCTTTCCTGGGAGGCAAAAACGACGCTGCTGGACACTTCCTATTCTGGTGTATCGGTCCAGTATATCAACACCGACGGAGAAACTATGACCTACACCCACAATGGCGGAGGAAACAAGGCTCCGAAAATCTACAAGCTGGATGACCAGTTGGACAGCCTGGGGATGGCACAGAAGGTGGCGGCGGCAAAGTACAGGGAGCTTAACCGTGGAGAAACCACCTTTTCCTGCTCGCTGCCAGGCAATCCGGCGCTTGTTTCCGGTGTCTGCGTGGAAGTAGACGCAGAGGACTTTGGAAAGTTTGGCGGAAAGTATCTCATCGACAGCAGCACGCATACGGTCAGCGGTGGATATACCACAGATCTGACGATGCACAGGGTAGAGGAGGGATAAGATGGAGATTGTCAGGGTGTCCGAAGTGGACTATGCAAAAGGACTCATCAAGGTGGAGCTTCCGGCCAAGGACAACATCGTTTCCAACTGGATCACCTTCCCAAGTAATGAGTACGAGATGCCGGAGGTCGGTGACCTGGTCAAGGTAGAGTTTGAGCCAGACAAATACGGGAATCCGTATACCAGCGGCATCTGCTATAAAAAATGTTTTAACAAGGATGCGCTGCCAAAGCTGCAGGGGAAGGACCTCTTTTACAAGGAAATGAAGGGGGATGTGACTCTCATCTATGACCGCGAAAAGAAAAAGCTGACTATTCAGACCGACAAGGAGATTCTGATTACAGCAGCAGAGAAGTTGGAAATTCAAACAAAAGAACTGATCGTGAAGGCACAACAGGTAAAAGTAGAAGCACAGGAACTTCAGGTCGATGCGGCAGTCATTTCCCTGACTGGCCAGACAAGCATCAACGGAGAAACGGCCATCAACGGAAATCTGACTGTTTCCGGAACGGTTTCGGCAGCAAATATTTAAGGAGGTGGACGCTTGATTGGAAGTTATGCAGGAATCAGCTTTACGGTTTCAGAAGATAAGGTGCAAACCTTTCAGGAAATGAGTCGGGAAACTGCTGCTCGATGGAACACGCATGAGGTCATCGGCGCAAAGCCAAAGCAGGAATTTCTGGGGCCGGATCTGGACAGCATGACGTTTACCATGCAGCTGTCCGCCTGGCGGGGTGTCAGCCCTCTGCAGCTGGCAGAACGGCTGCGGCAGTTTTGCAGCAAAGGGGAGTATGACAATCTGATTGTGGGCGGCCGGAATTTTGGCAAGTACCTTATCGAGAGTGTCAGCGAAACCTATCATACGGTGACCAACCGCGGGGAGGTCGTGCAAGCGAGTGTCGATGTGAGTTTAAAGGAGTACCAGTGATGCGGATTACAGGGGAAAATTTAACGCCTGATCTTCGCCAGCAGGTGGAGCTGCTTTGTGCAACACCGGTCGGCAGCGTGGTATTGGATCGGGATTTTGGACTGGACATGAGCTTTATCGATGAACCGGTCAGCGTAGCGGTCAATATGGCCGCAGCAGAAATTTCGGTGAAGCTGGAAAAATACATCCCGGCGCTGCAGCTCATTCGGGTTCAGGCGGACTATGATCAGTCGAAGAATGGGACAGTGGAGATGGAGGTGATTGTCAAAAATGTCGAGCAATAATCCTTACGATGCGGTGCCGGAGATTGATTTTGCTCCGGAAAGCACCGAACAGATTTTATCGGATATGGTTGATACCTATGAGCAGAGTATCTTTGAGCAGACTGGCCGGATGGAGAAGCTGCCGGCAGCCAGCCGGGAAAAAATCATACTGAACACAATGGCCTATCTGATTTCTGAATTGTATCAGGATTTTGGAAATCGGGCAAAGATGAATCTGCCAAAGTACAGCGCCGGCAGCTTTTTGGATGTGCTGGCCTCTTTCTGGGGCCTCACACGCAGGGCAGCGACACCGGCAATCGGAGAAGTAGAGTTTACGCTGTCCGCAGTGCGGGAAGAGGATATTTTCATTCCGAAAGGAACCCGGATTTCACCGGGTGACAAGCTGTTTTTCCAGACAGACGAGGATCTGATCATCCGTTCTCCAAACACCAGCGGCCGGGTGGGGATTACCTGCCAGCAGGTCGGCGAGGTCGGAAACGGATTTTCAGAAGGCAGAATCAACATCATTGTTGACCCGGTGGCTTATGTGTCAAAGGTCAAAAATATCGAAAAGACACAGGGCGGCGCGGATGTGGAGGACGATTTGAGTCTCCGCACCCGCATTTTTTATGCTCCGAAAGGGTACAGTGTGGCAGGTCCAGTAGAAGCATATCAGTTTTGGGTGCGGGAATTTTCCCAGGCGATTGAGGGAGTCGGTGTTTCAACTCCGGAACCGGGAAAAGTGGATATCTGCCTGACTTTGCAGGATGGAGAAATTCCGGAAGAACCATATCTGGAACGCCTGAAGGAATTTCTGGAGAACAAGCGGCCGCTGACCGATAATTTGACGCTGCGGGCACCGGATGTTGTGGAGTTTGATCTGGAAATTACCTACTACATCAACAAATCAGATGCAAACCGCGAGCTTGAGATCAAGGCGGCCGTCGAAACGGCGGTGCAGTCCTATCTGTCCTGGCAGGAAAGCACTATCGGCAGGGACCTCAATCCGGACAAACTGGTTGCTTTGGTGATTGCAGCCGGAGCAAAGCGTCTGGAAGTGACAGCACCGCAGCATCAGATTATCGCATCCGATGAAATCTTCAAGCACAGGTCAGCCAAAGTAAATTATGGAGGTTTGGAAGATGATTAGTTTACAGCAGGTAAGTTTCTCAGCCCTTCTGCCTCCGAATCTGCAGGACGTGCAGGCCCGGGCGCTGGGAGCAGCATGGGATAAAGCCTTCCGGAGACTGGTGGACTACGTCGAGCGTGTTTCCATGACATTCGCCTTTGTGATGGAGCTGGATGAGGAGATGGCAGACCATCTTTGCCTGTCACTGGATATCAAGGGATACAAAGCGGATCTTTCTCTGCAGAAAAAGCGGCTGCTCATCCGATCGGCTCTGCTCAACTATTCCCGAATGGGCACCAAGGCGGCGCTGGAGGATGCAGTCGGCATTATTCATGGAGGCACAACCGTGCAGGAAAACTGGGAATACGGCGGGCAGCCTTACTTTTTCCGGGTGGCAGTGGATGCCGGCCAGGAAAAAGTAGCAGAGAATCCAGTGGGCAGGCTGCTGGATACCATCATGGAATACAAAAATGCACGTTCCTGGCTGCAGGGAATTACCGTCGATGTCATTGAGCCGGGAAGTGTTTACACCGGTGCTCTACCGGAGATGGGAACCATGTTGGTGATCGACCCGTACCGCCCACGAGAGATGGTAACCGACGGCAAAGCAATTTACCAGGCTATGGCAACGCACGGGGCATATTTGATCATTGAAAGTTAATAGAGAGGAGAATAGAAATGCCGCAGGAATTTGAATATTTTGCGATCCTGACAAACAAGGGCACCGAAAAGCTGGCTCAGTATCTGCAGTCAGGCGAAAAACTGACTATCAGCTGGGTTGTGGTCGGCGACGGAAACGGCAGTATCCCCATGCCAGATCCTGGCCGGACGGCTTTAGTTCATGAAGTATGGCGCGGGCCGGCACAGGTGACAGGGGATCTGGTGAACAAGAATGTCATCAAGGCAACATCCGTTATCCCGACCGATGTGGGCGGCTGGAATGTCAGGGAAATTGGTCTGATCGACCAGGATGGGGAACTGTTCGCAATTGCAAATGCCCCCGGTTACCCGAAAATCAGCATTGCAGACGGAATCAACAACGATATGTGTGTTGGTATGCGTGTAGCGGTGAGCAATCAGGCAGGAGTCAACATCAAAGTGGACGGTACCGTTATCATCGCCACCATTCAGGACATCGAGGAGCACGACAAGAACGAGGATTCCCACCAGGGTCACTTTAAAAACAAAGAAATCCATGTTTCCACAAATGACCGGGAAAACTGGGACAATCCTCTGATTGTGGCAACCGTATTACTGGAAAGTGAGGGCTGGGAGCGTGATCCGGAGGGAGTAACCTTTATCCAGAATGTGACCGGTCAGCTTCCGGAAGAAACCGTTTTGCCGAATATGGATTTGGCCATTAAAGCAGATCCAAACTTGACGGCGCAGATGGTAGACAAAGATATTGGTCTGGTAGCGGAACAGACCGGCGGAAAGATCGTTGTCCATGCACTTCGGGAAGCACCGGACATCAATATGTATCTGCAGGTGTCTCTCTACCGCTCAAAATCGGGGGAGGAAAAAACCTATTACTCAAACCTTCTGGGCAATCCGGGAGAGATCGGAACCCCGCTGCCATTGCCGATTGACAAGGGCAGCATCCATCTGGAGGACCAGTCCACTGCAGAGCAGCTGAAAATCCATGGAACGCACACCAATCCATCCATTGACTGGGCAGCGACCAGAGTAGTCCGAGGGGAGAACGTTGGACCGATCGGGCCGAATGACGGGGTGCAGATCATGGACGGCACCGCAACGGAATTTACCGATACCAACAATCTGAAGGCCGGTGTACGGTACATTTATGCTTACTTTCCACGAAATGAAGCAGGAAACTATCAGATGTCAGCGACCACAGCAGAAATCACCATCCCGACCAAGAAACCGCAGCCACCGACCAATCTGCAGATAAAAAACAGCACCGACGCCAGTGCCTTTGCAGCGACACTTACCTATGAAGCGCCAGTGGATGTTTACCGCGACCACTTTGCCATTGTGCGAAAGGAAGGCAGCGCACCGACCTCTCTGGAAGATGGCAAGATCGTTTATGAGGGAGCCGAGCTTACCTTCCGGGACACCCAGAACACAACCTTTGGGGTGGAATATCACTGGACTGTGTTTGCGGTCAATGCAGAAGGCGTCGTGAGTGACGCTTCCCCTAGTGTATCTCTTTCCATTCAGCCGATCGTTCCGGAACAGGTAACGGAGCTGACTGCAGCGGACGCTTCTGCTCCGGAGTACGGCTATCGTGTTATGGTGAAATGCAAAAAGCCCGCTGATGTCAATGCCTATAAAATCATGGTGCGTCGTAAGGCCGGGGAGATGCCGGCGACCAGTATCGACGGCGATCAGGTCTATGAGGGCAGTAACGAAATCTTCTACGACCTGCCGCCTTTTTCCTCACAGGAATATTTCTACCGGGCGTTTACCATAAACCAGAGCGGCCAGATGAACGATGAGCAGGAGGGAGCGGTTGCATCGGTGACCCTCACTGCAAAAGAACCGGGAAGTGTTACCAAGCTGGCAGCCACCGATGAAAAAGGAACGACGACCGGCAGCTTTGATCTTCCTGTTGTAATGCTGGAGGGCAAAGAGGTGGTCAATCGCTTTGTTGCCGGATATGTGGTGATCCAGAAGGAAGGCAGCACCCCGGAAAGTGAAACAGACGGGGAAGTGATTGCAAGCAAGGATATCGACCCGGCAATCACTAGCAAGACAGTCACCTTCACCAAGACAGAACAGAAGAATGGTGCCAATTTATTTATCACTGTTTTCCTCAAAAATCATGCCGGCTCTTATTTCTGGAGTAATGGGCAGGTGGTAAATATTGTGCCAAAAGTGTTTCCAGATCCACCTACTTCCTACTTGGAAATAGAAAAAGTTTATTCTTCAAAAAAATTCGAAGCTACGGAAGATGGATATTTTGAGTTTATCGGACTAGCTGCATCAGGTAAAGGAGGAAGTATTGGATCGAGCAGTGGAGGTGGCAAAATAGGTGGCGGCTCTGGAGGAAGTGGTGGTATTATCGTAAGCGTTTTCTCTTTAAACAAGGGAGACGAAGTAACTATAACAATTTCTGATAATTTTTTAGAAAATGTTGTAATTCAAGCAAAAGGCGAAAAAGCAATCGCACGTAATGGCGGAGATGGCACAAATGGAGTCATGAACGGATCGAGTAGTGGAACACCAGGCCGAGGAGGATATGGCGGTAGCGCTACAGGAGGTAATGTCAAGAATTTGCCAGGTACAACAGGAAAAGATGGCAAAATGAATTATTCTGGAAGTAACCAAAATACTGGTGGAGAAAGCGTCACAAATAGTTATGGTGGCTATAATACAACCAGTGGTCATGGTGATTGGCCTTTATCTGATCCAACACAAAGTTATGTTGTTATTCTTCGAGGAAACACGAACATCCCTCTGGGTCAACGAAATGCTTTAGACATTACATCCATGTTTTTAAATGTAAGTGAATTGCAGCAGATGCAGACCGATGTTTTAATGGGAAACATCAGCGTTGATTAGCATGGATGTTTGTTCTTGGGCAAGCTGACTCATTTCCAGCATAAGACCAGTAATATTTTGGGCGTTGAGCTGATCTAAAGGCATATTGGTGTTACCACGGTAAAAACGAATAAACGCTGCATTTCCTGATGTAGGAGGTACTAAATTATAATTAGGATATGCAGCGTACCCACCTTTGCCACCATAAGCACTTAACCCCAAGTTATTAGTAGTAACACCACCTGCAGCAGGAGAACCTGGTGTTCCTATTTTACCAGGAGAACCATTTATGTTTGTATCACCCCCTGAGGCAGTACCAGCATATCCCGCACTTCCGTTATTCGCAGGATATCCAGGTCCGTCGGTTGCCCTTCCTCCCGGGCCTCCCTGAGTAGCCGTTAAGTGTATATCGTGTACATCATCACTTATAGATACATTTCCTGCTATGGTATATGGTATTTTTTCTCCTTTGTTTAACTTGATATTTGTCTTGATGCAAATACCAGGAGAACCTCCACTACCTCCACCAGCATGATAATTGTTGGGACTGTAAAAGCCACTGCCCCCATATCCTCCAGAACCAACAGCAGCGATTTGATACCATCCCGTTTCGGGGGCTTCAAACTCTCCTGATACTTTTCTGTCCTCAATCATCAAGTACGAATCCGGCTTATCAGGAAACACTTTCGGTACAATATTTACCACCTGCCCATTACTCCAGACAGAAAAACAGGTGGTAAATATGTGCTAGAGTGGTATGGATTTATTGAGTAGATTGCATCAACATTTCGGTCTGTTCTTGGAATACATAATTCATCTCCAACATCAATCCACTCAATTCCAGAGCATTTAATTGAGATAACGGAAGATTGGTATTTCCACGAAGAACCATAATGTATGCAGTGGTACCTTTTCCACTATTTCCATTACCACTAATCGTATTATATCCGTTGTATCCGTTTGAAACACTTGCTCCAGCTGCTGCAGAGGAAGATATATCTTGATTGTATCCTCCATCTTTTCCCTTGCTTCCAGGAATATTTTCAATGTTTCCTCCGGAAGCACCACCAGCTGAACCACCGGTTCCTTTGGTGTAATGTCCATGATAAGATTCATTACCATCTGTTCCATTTCCACCAGGTGTTGCCGATGCCACTTCACCATTTCTGGAAATAGTTACACTAGTTGAGACTGATAAAGAAACAACATCTCCTTTATTTAATTTAAATACACTAACAACGACACCGCCACTTCCACCAGATCCACCACCGGTATAGCATGTCCCTCCATGGGAAGAAATATCTGTTCTTCCACCATCCCCTGATTTTGCCAATCCAATAAATTCAAAGTACCCGTCCTCTGGTGCTGAAAATTCTTTGGAAACATTTACTCGTTCTAATTCAAGGTAACTGCTCGGTGGATCTGGAAATACTTTCGGCACAACATTTACCACCTTCCCATTACTCCAGATAAAAGAGCATATCATCCAAAACAACAAAAGAAAGGAAGATGTCCCATGACAAAAACACAGTTAATTGAAAGGTATCGTGCTTGCTATGCCACAGACACCCATCTTGATAAAGCAGTTGAGCTGGGGATCCTGACAAAAGAGGAAGCAGAAGCTTTGAAAGCGGAACGTCGTGGAGAAGGCGGCATTGTGCCAACAGAAACTCTTCAGCAAGTAGAAATGATTCTGAAAGGAGAAATGGAGTAATGACTGATATTTTACAGGTCGCAAGGGAAGCGCGCGCAGCCATGGTAGCGGCAAGGGCATATGTGCCAGACGATGTCGCTATTAAAAATACAGTACTGTATGACCCATGGGACCCCAATAGTAAGGAGTATATCGGTAAGGATACAGCCACAGAGGAAAGTCCAGCGAGTATCGTAAGATATGAAGGATATTTGTATCGATGCTTAAAAACCCATACCTCTCAGGAAAGTTGGAAACCAAGTGATGCTTCATCCCTTTGGGTGCGCATTGATGATCCTGCAGAGGAATGGCCGGAATGGAGACAGCCGTCAAATGCAGAAGATGCGTATAGAGAAGGTGCAAAAGTCACTTATGAAGGTAAAAAATATATCTCTAAAATCAACGGAAATACAACTGTCCCAGGAAGTGATGAACGTTGGTGGAAAGAATATATTGAAGAATAGTAGGAAAGTTGTATTTTCAGATGCAATTTTCCTTTTATTTTGCCCTGTATATGAAAGGGGGTGAGAAATTGGAATCAATCAGTCAGATTTCATCCCTGGTCAAAGAGTACATCATGCCGGAAACGGTGTGGCTGGTTCCCTGCCTGTATGCGTTAGGGAGTATCATCAAACGCTCAATCAGGATCGATGACACGCTGATTCCGACCGTATTGTGTGTAGTTGGAATCTTTCTGTCCGCTCTGGTTTCGGTGGCATCCTGTGAGCCGACAAACTGGATTCAGTGGGTAATTCTGGTTGCAGTCAGCATCGGGCAGGGGTATGTTCTGGCAGCGGCTGCGGTCTGCCTCAATCAGCTCATCAAACAGCACAGCATCGCAGGCAGGTTGAAAAAAGGATTTGACGGACAAAACAGTATAGAAAGAAAGGATGATGAACAATGCCAATCGTAACAGGAAAAACACCGGCAGGACTGGTGCAGCACGCTCAGAAAGCACTCAATGAAAAATGGTGGTATGTGTGGGGAACCTTTGGAAACGTGCTGACCGAAAGCCTGCTGGAAAGTAAAGCGAAACAGTACCCGACTTATAACGGCGGAGCAAATAAAGCCATTCATCGAAAACACCTTGGACAGACTGCCTGCGATTGTGTGGGTCTGATCAAAGGCTACTGTATGTGGAACGATGCAATGGACAAGCCGGTTTACCGCTCAGATCTCGACTACAATACCGGTATGATGTACAACGCAGCCAAGGTAAAAGGCCCGATCGGGACTATTCCTGACCGCGCCGGAATCTGTGTCTATATGCAGGGCCATGTCGGGGTGTACATCGGAAACGGCTGGGTGATTGAGTGTGCCGGCGGCAGGGGAGCGATCAGAACGCCTCTTTCCGGAAACGGTGCGACCCGCTGGACAGCATGGTTTGAATGTCCGTTCATCAATTACGGCAGCTCTACGACAGAAAAACCATCCTCCGGCAGCTCCGCTCTTAAAGTAGGCGACCGGGTGAAAGTAAAACAGGGTGCAGCTCCATGGAACGGCGGTAAGCTGGCGAGCTGGGTGTACAACGATACCTTTGATCTGATGGAACTGAAAGGTGAACGTGCAGTCATCGGAAAAGGTGGCGCTGTCACTACCGCCATCAACGTCAAAAATCTAATCAAAGCATAGAAATTCGCAAATGTCTGTGAATTTGAAAGGAGAAAACATGAACGTTATTGCACAGATTTTAACGAGTATCGACATCACAGAAGTGGTGGTGGCGCTCATCGGTGTGCTGAGTGTCTTCATCACCAGTGTGGTCTTTCCGCTTATCAAGTCAAAGCTGACCAATTCCCAGTGGGAAACAATCAAAAACTATGCTCTCGCAGGTGTAAAGACAGCAGAGATCATCTTTAATGCTCAGGGCAAAGGAGAAGAAAAGCTCGAATGGGTGAGCAAATACATCGAGGCCCAGTGCAAAGCACATGGCATTAAGATTGACATGGATACAGTTAGGGTAGCAATTGAAAACGCTTGGAAAGATCTGGGACTGGATAAGAAACATCAAGTTAGCTCCACTCAGTCAGTACAATCTTAATTGGAGGTACATAACATGACAGTATTAAACGCATTTTATGGAAACAAAAAAATTGCAATTGTTGGAGATAGCCAGGCTGCAAAGGATATTGTAGCAGCGCTCAAAGCCGAAAACTTCAAAAACGTGATTTCTCTTGAAGCTCCATCTTCCTACGCTGCATACTATGGTATTTCAGAAGAAGAACCAGATTATACCTTGTTTGTTGAGGAAACAGCACAGTGCAAAGTGAAAACAACGAAGATTCAGGGACTCAGTAAAGAACGTTTGGGAAAAGAAATCAATCGAGACGACACTGAAAGCCGCAAGGCACAGAGTTTCTATAAGCATCATCTCAGAATGCTTGGAATCGAACCTGATCTGCTTGGTGCGGTCAAGATCCCTCTTGATAAAGTTAGGGATATTCCATGGTTCTATCAGGACAGCTCCCCGATGTTGCACCTGTTTGTTCCAAAAGCGGAAGGCGTGGCGCAGGCAGTAGTCGAAGCTATCAAGGATTATTTTAAGCGATAAGCAGGTGAGAGGATGGTTGAGTGGATTGCGAAGTACTGGCTAGAAGTTCTGTTTTCAGGACTTCTAGCCGGTCTTGGCTTTATTGTCAAGCTGATGTGGAAGCGCCAGAAGCGGGAGGATCTCCGCCAGCAGGCGATTGAGCTGGGAATCCAGGCACTGCTCCGAGACAGGGTGGTTCAAGCGTACTACCACTATATCGAGCGCGGCTGGATTACGCTGCATGGATTGGAAGCTGCCGAAAAGATGTACACCGAGTATCATAATCTCGGCGGCAATGGTACCGTTACCAAGCTAATGGAGGACCTTCGGGAACTGCCGGTCAGGGACAAGGCAACAGAAATAGAAGAAAAAGAATAAAGTAAAAGGATAGCCCCTCTTCAGATAATTCTGAAAAGGGGCTATTTTTAATAACATTTTTTACATGCTGTGTAACCATTGGCGATAGCTTGTTCGATTGGTACTTGAGAAGGATTTTTCATATTGCTACAGCTGGATTTACTATGATATTTGGAACCTGTTTTTGGAACCCATACCATAGTAGACTGTTTATTTTCTGTTGCAATAGACTCCTCTTTTGCAGTGGGTTTTACCGTAGAAGAGGTGCTTGGGGTAGAAGCTGGTTTAGAGGTACTATTACTTCCAATATTACCAAAAACGTTAGCATCTTTATTTTTACTTACAGAGAAAGAAACATTTTTTCCATTAGATGTGCAATAGATATCTCCTTGCATATCTGTTCTGAAAGTTTTTACATCGGCATCGCGTAGACGACTTAGAAGAGCTTCTGTTGGATGGCCATAGCTATTATCTTTACCTACGGAAATCACTGCGTATTTTGGCATAACTTCACGTAAGAAAGGATAAGTTGTGCTTGTATCACTACCGTGGTGTCCGATCTTTAAAACAGTAGCAGGCAGCTTTTGATTTGAATTCAATATTTTTTGTTCAGCATCTCGTTCAGCATCGCCTGTAAAAAGAAAAGATGTTTTTCCATAATCAATTCTAAGAACAATAGATGTGTTATTTACATCTTTTGCAGAATTAACACCCAAAATAGTAATATCGGCACTACCTAAATCATATTTGGAACCTACAGTAGGAACTGTAATACCTCCGCCTTTTTGTTGAGCATATTTTGCAAAATCTTGAAATGCTTTACTATCGTAACTTTTTACTGGGCAAAGTGTTTTATCAGCTGTAGCATATTGGTATGCACCAGGTAAACCACCAACATGATCTTCATGTGCATGTGTTGCAACTACAAGATCTAAGTTTGATACTTTTTCTTTCTTTAAAACAGAGTAGATTTTGTTTGAGTCAGCTTTGTTTCCGCCATCGATCAACATGTATTCGCCATCACATTGAACCAAAGCAGCATCTGCTTGGCCTACATCAATGAAGTGAATAGAAAATGCGGGATCTTTTGTCTGGGTTGAAGCGGAAGCATCAACACCAGTGAAGAATACAGATCCAACAATTAAAAGTGTTGATAAGAATAGGGAGACTGCATTTTTACGGAATACTCTCTTGGTCACTCTTTAACATCCTTTCTTTAGATAAGACTTGATTGTTCTTATACTTTCTATTTTATACAAATCATTAGAAAAGTCAATGAATCTATGTAGGAATCTAAAACAAAGTAGTTAGTTAATTTATATAATTTTATCAATGTATTTTGCTAAGTAATATCATTTACTTTTTAAAGATTATTTGTATAATA
>OHBE01002637.1_pt1 | contig 12860 bp, 9 predicted proteins | sample 1577231 | NCBI WGS metagenome assembly OHBE01 (sample SAMEA3541506, study PRJEB24748) | human gut metagenome | biome: human gut; feature: human-associated habitat; material: faeces | place: China | collected 2012
CATTTTCTTCTCAATTTTAAATTAATTAGTCAATACGTGTTTCTTTATCTTTTCTTAAGCAATTCTTGCATATACCTTTATAATAATAATGAACTTCTGTCACTTGATGCCCATCCATTTCCTGATTCTCAACTGTCTTCACAGATTCCGGACATTTCAAGTCATAAATATGACCACAGCGCCTGCAAAGAAAATGTGAGTGTACAGAAGTATCTGCATCAAAATTTGTATTTTTCTCATCAATCGTAAGCATCAACGCAGCTCCTTGTTCCGAAAACAGTTTCAAAGTGTTGTAAACCGTAGTTTTTGAAAGAGTCGGCATTGAAGGAGACAATGCTGTATAAATATCATCAGCCGATGGATGAATAGGATGATTCATCAAATATTCCATGATAGCTATACGCTGCATGGAAGGCTTGATATTATGTTCTAACAATCGTTCATATGGTTTCATAAATTCCCCTTCTTTTCAAAGTTGTATTCATTACAATTATAAATCTGATGCAAATATAGAAAGTCCCGATATCATTTCCAAATAAAATCAATATTTTTTTTTGCAGATATGTATTACTAAATTCTTCCATACAAAAAAGGCCACCTTAAGAAAGATGACCTTTAGACATTGATAAACCTTTATTTTGCCTTAATTCTTGTTGGTTTTAGCCTCTTCGATTATTGATTCAGGTACTTTTTCGCAACGGACATATTTATTCACGTCACTATCATCATCTTTTGCAGTCCAAATCATAGAACCGGATTCTAGCAAATCCGTTACGATATAGTCATTGTTCCAGTCACCATTACCAAAATCATATTCACCACTAATAACATATCCCAGATATGGATCGTTTTCTATACTAAAAGAACCAGTAATATAACGTGCATACATACTGTCAAACTTCTGATACATTTCAAAAGTCAGTTCTCTACGATTAAAAGTTATATAGCAATATGTACCTTCTGCCAGAGCTTGTCCGTTCCATTCAGAAAGTTGCCACGTTCCGTTCAAATTAGCAGCAGTGACCGGCAAGGCAAGAATCTCTACCTTTTCATCGTCGTCACAGGATGCGAAACAAAGCACGAAGGCGAATAAAGCCATTAATTTGAAAATATTCTTCATGTCTTCTTTTTATTTTTATTGTTACTTAATACAGTTTACTTTTATATTCAATGTCCGGTCTGATGGTTGCCCTTCCACTCCTTCTATAATAATAGGAAAAGTAAATGAACGACCTTTTTCCACAGGAATCAGTGAGGCGTCTATTGTAATCACAACGTCGGCTTCACTACCCGGACTGATTACTTCCGGCTCGGTACGAAAAGTTGCAAACTCAGGAATAACAGCAGCCGACAAACGCAATGATTGTTTTCCGCTGTTACCACACAGGATTCGTTCGGAAGGACGCTTTCCCGCATTTACTTCCCGAAATTCTATCCGGTTTTGTTTCAGTCTCAATTTACCCATCTTATATGGATAACGTCCCCATTCATCCGTTCCCGGTAACACATTACCAATTAATGTAAGGCGTGCCACGGGCATTTTATCCGAAGAAGACAGATAAACAAAAGCATTCGTATCTATTGTTCCAGGATGATTCTTCGGATGATAAGTCAATACTACAACTCTCGTTTCACCGGGAGATATCTCCCCTGTACGTACATCTGCTACCGCACATCCACAAGTAGTTCTTACACGGGTAAGATTTATGGCTTTGCCACTTACATTAGTACATGTGAAACGATACATTTTTGGAGCATCATCTTCGGTTAATGTCCCGATATTCAGCACAGTCTTGTCAAAACGCAGAATACGTTCCGCCCCTTTTATCAACGGCGGATTTATCAGCGTATCTGTTTTTTCCTGTGGAGTGAAATGGACATTCCGGGCTTCAACCGCCCGGAATTGTCCGATGACTACACATAATAAAAAGAATCGTATCCAAGTAACTGGTTTCATTGAATATTAAAATTACATCCAACCATTATCATTAGCCTTCTTGCGAACGGTAACAGTAATGGATTGTCCGCTTCCATTGCTTACTTTCACTGTAATACGGGTTGCACCGGTTTTTAACCCAGATACTGTCATAAACGTACCATTGACAGATACTGAAGCGACAGTTGTATCACCCGATGTGCAGGTATAAGTTAGATTCTCTCCATTAACAAAATAATAGGCAAGGTTTAAATCCGATGTTGTACCTTCTGCTACATACATATTTGGTACTACCATGTCAGAACCATTACCCTCAATATTGTTAAGCAACATTCCGGCATCCAGCAAACCTGCTCCCATCTTGCCCACATATTTCGATAACTCTACTCTAGTAGCGGAAGCTCCGGATGAGATGTGGTTACGATAGTAAGCCTTCACTTCTCCTGTATTATACCAGCTATCGAGTGGTTTTGTAGATGATTTCAATAGTTCGACAAACTCACTTGCTTTAAAATGACGACGTTGTTTGACAGCATACGACAACCCCAATGCTGCAACTCCTGATACATGCGGACAAGCCATAGATGTACCATCCATAAATCCATAGGTCGCATTACCGTTTTGTATCCAAGTCGAGAGAATAGAACCGGAATGGATTCCTTCTTCCCAACCTTCAGGGTCATCTTGCCCCACCGGATTGTAATATTCCGTATCACCACCTGGAGCAGATATCGTGACTTCCTTTCCATAGTTGCTATATGAGGCCGGGGTAAAATCGGCAGCCACCGCACTCACTGCTATACATTTGGAATAAGCAGCAGGAAATGCAGCCATTCCCGCATATTCGTTTCCGGAAGCGAAAATTGCCAGTCCACCGTCTATCACCCCATTGGGCGAACCGGCATTATTGATAAAGTAGTCCAATGCATCTTTTTCCAACGGATACAATTTTTCCCATTCTTCTTCCGATCCCGGACCGGGAGTATATCCTTCAATCAGATTGGAAGAGTTGTATCCCCAGCTACACTGAAGAATGACTGCGCCATTATCAGCCGCATATTTTATAGCCCTTGCTTCAGCATCCAAGGTAACACCGGCTTCACCCGCAAACACTTGACATGACATAATTTTCACTCCGGAGTTTTTGGAACCATCGCCACCGGCAATACCGCAAACACCTTCGCCATTATTATTCATAGCAGCAATAGTACCTGCAACGTGCGTCCCGTGTCCCGTGTCAACTGCATCCATCCACGAAATGATTCCTGAATTACTCACGAAATTGTAGCCATATTTATCATCCTTATATCCGTTACCGTCAGCATCCTTATCTGCATAAAGTTCTTCCTTTTCATTGATCCACATATTACCTTTCAAATCAGGATGGGTATACATCACACCTTCATCCAGCACAGCAACAATGATAGAAGGATCGCCCGTACACTTCTTCCATGCTTCCATACAACCGACATCACACCCCGGCCTGGAACCATTTTTCAATGCGTTCTGATTGTCAAAAGGGTTATTGCCACTGTTATTATAATGCCATTGATATGCCAATCCGGGATCGGAGAAGGTGCTTCCTGTCGTAACAGTACGTGTTGCCGCCTTCTGTCGCAATGCACTCTCACTAACATAACTCCGATAGCCATCAACTCTGTAAGCACGCTGAATGTGACTGTTAGCCTGTACTTTAGCTACTTCGCCTAATTTAGCAAGACGACCGGCGGCTTCCTTCAAGTCTGTATTTTCATCAAACTTGACCCGATACCACAAATGTAATCCTGAAGTACGGGTACGTTCTTCATTTTTAGTGTCTACCGGAAATATACGTTCAAAATGATATGTACCCAGAATATCCAACACTTCGTCAGTAGAAGGAATCCCGGAACGGGTCATAGCCCCCCCACTTCTTGTTGCAACTGTGAGAGCCTGATCAAGAATCTCTGTCATTGCAGGATCGATTTTATCAGCAATTCACCGGAAGTGACATCAGCCGGAAGCTGAACTTCCGTCCCCCCTGTTGGGGTAGACGGTTGTTCGATCACTTCTTGTTCCGAGCATGAAGCCAGCATCAAGGCAAACAGTGCTGTATATAAGAAATTTTTCTTCATTGTTCTTATTTAAAATTATTCTTGTTAATGATATTTACTCTATAGCCCTGCTAGTCTGTAGTTCCCGACAATACAAATTTTCTAAAATACAACGGATAAGCGACACCGCTAACAATTTGATTTGTCCCGGGGTCTGTATTTCCGTAATAATAAGAAAAATCGTAGTTTACGATATCCACATTATTGAATCCCACTGTATTTCCTTTTGAGTTTCTGCCGTCTTCTTGCTGATTGAATATCATGCTTTCGGGTCCCCAATATGCAAAGTAAGGATGGAATAGCAACCAATTAGGCAAAGCACCTGTCAGGAAGTTCAGATTAATATGAACTGTACGGGCAAACGGTAACACACGCGGAATATCCTGCCCGCTTACTGGAGTCTGCTTCCGATATCTTACCTGATTGTCGGTCGTCAACAGCCACTGGCAAGTATCTCTAGATATCTTATCCATGAATATGGATGGCTTGGCAGTCAACTCATCTTTACTGAAGAAATCATCCGATTGATAAGTTTCCGGTTTATCTGCAGCTCTCAATGCCGCTCTCACCTCTGCGTCTGTAGGTAATTCTCCCTCCAAGAAGTTGTATGACATTTGCAATGAAATCAGTTTATCCCAAGTCAATAACTTCAAGAAAGCTTCTCTTTCAGGTTGTCCTTGAGAAATATCAACATGCAGACCGACATCCCTACCATTGTATTGGTTGTTCCCATCAATCAAGCTCATATCTTTCAGTGTTTCCGTAGCACGACATCCGGTTAATGTCAAATATCTCAAGTGCGGGAAATTCTTTTCGTTCACCACATCTGTAACTACAGACAACGACTGGAAATTATTACTTGCCAAATCCAAATTCTCCAGTTTCTTACCCAATTTAATAAAATTCTCAGGGAGAGCATTTATACCAAAAGAGAATATTGTCAGATCCTTCAGATACTCCAATTCGCAAATTTCTTCTCCTAAAGAAATAGTACGTATTTGTCGGTTGGCATTACTCTGAACTGAAAATGATTCCAGGTATTTCAGATGACGAATTTCTTTGGGGAATGTTTCACCGTCTTGCAAATCAATCATTGCATAACTTACAGACCTCACACGCCCTACAGCTTCAGTAGGAACTATTCCATCTTTTATTTCTTTATCAGTAGCTTCCCAAAGGGTTACAAAACTCCAGTTCATCATACTTTCACTGGTATCAAAACTCATCATGCTCTGGAGTTTGCTATTGATAGTAATAATAGCCAATGAGTCACCGGCACGATTATCCTCAATCTTCATAGCTGCTTTTTGTGTTACAGTCAACACTACAGCATCTATTTTATTACCGTTATTGTCCACCAATTGGTCATTCTCATCTACTGGAACCAGATGGATCTTTGCCACACGGGTATAGGGAGCCACATTCATTCCCCAACGGAAATCCACTTTAAGAGTACGGGGACGTGCTCCTTTGTCTAAATTCACCGCTAGATCTTTATCCTTCGGCAATGTCACCCAACCGCTACGTTCTCCTTCTACCTCGCTTTTCTCCTCTTCAGTCATCGTAGCCTCTTCTGCGAAAGAATAATCCACACTTCCGATTTTGAAATTTACGTTAGTAGAGATAGTTGATTTAAAGTGACGGTTATCGAATGCATCCGAACTAGGGATTTCCACTTCAGGTTCTTTCACCAAGATTTGCTTACCGAAACCGAACTGTGTAACCGTAACCAAGCTAGGCTCCCGACCGTTCATAGTGAAACTTATCTGTGCTGTACGCGCAACATTCGTCAGTGTAGAGTCTATGGTAAGTTCACATACCGCTGAACCAAAACCGTTTGCCGGTGAAACGGCAATCCAAGGTTTAGAAACGCGTACCACCCATTGATCATTAGACGAAACGGCGATCTTCTCTGTTCCTCCTTCGGCACCGATAGCTATTTCTTCTTTATCTAGCGAAATGCCATCGATCCTTGTTTCGTCGTCATCCTTGCATGAAGAGATGATCCCCATGCAAAGAATTAGTCCTAATGTTATTTTACTAAAATATTTCATTAATAGATTCTTTTATATTATCGTTCAATACCCAAAGCATCACAACCACGAATATCTTGTGTCTTATCATATAACAGAACATACATACCTGCCTCAATATAAGGACATACGCTAGTCACATCAATCGAGATGTTCGGATTATCTGCAATATCCAATATATAAAGCTGCGGTGTCAGTTTCTCGTCTACTTTACGGATGTCGTTAGAACCAATTTGCAATTGGATCAAACTAGGGCAAGTAGTGATACCGGTCGGACATTGGCGCAAGATACGATTGCCTTCCGCATCACGTTGATGGCGAATTCCGAAAGCTTTCAACTGGCTACTGTTCAACGGTTGTGTCGGGAACGAAGAGAAACAATTATAGCTAACGTCCATATTGCTCAAATAAGGTAAGGTAGTCGCCCGGAAGTCATCAGACAAGCTGGTCAATTTATTGAAACGCAAATCTATAGTAGTCAGCAAATACGTATTCTTATAGTTTCCGTCTTTTGGTTTCAATGAATTTTCCGGAATCGATGTCATTAAATTGTTACTCAAGATAATTGTCGAAATTGGAGAACCGGTTGCAAACAGTTCTGTAGGGAACTTCTGGATTTCGTTATATGACAAGGTTACCGTTGAGGCATTAATACCTTTGTAATCATCCATCGAACAACTGATGTTACGTCCCTCCGAACCTATTTTATTATACGAGAAATCTACAGATCCCATCACATATACCGACTTGGCATTGAATATATTCGGAATATATTTCAGCTTATTATGAGAAAATCCTAAGCCTTCCACTTGATCGGTAAATGCACAGAAATCTTCCGGAATTTCTTCAATCTGATTGTAGTCTAACTTAAGGTCAGTCAGTTTAACATTGGTACCAAAAGCTTCCAGATGTCTTACCTTATTATGCACACAATCAAGTAAGCCTAGTTTCACCATCTTCTGTAAAGAAGCAGATGCGGGAAACTCTTCCAAATTATTATAACCCATATAAAAAATCTGAATTTTAGGTCCTGTATCCTCATCGTCAGCGAGTCGTGTCCAATCAGCTTTTAATTGGGCAGCACTAATGCCTCTGTTACATGCAATGTTCAATGACTGTAATTCAGGAAGATCATACAAGAAGTCCGGAAGCTGCGTCATATTCGGACAGTTATACAACTCTACATCCGTGAGATCTTTCAAATTACTCCAACTCAATTCTTCATTTTCATACTGTTTGGCATAATCCGAGTTGGCATCTTCCCAATCGACAGCAATATTATCATAGGTAAAAGGAGAATTGGCAAAATAGATAATCTGCAACTTGGTCAACCGTTGAATAGCCTTCGAAATAAACGTTATTCGATTGGTAAGATTACCGATTTGTGTATCTTTCAATGAAATACGGCTATCCTTCTTGATCGGTTTCATTTCAGGATTTCTATTAATGGCATCCTGTAGTAGGTCTGACAAATTCAAGCGTTGGTCATAGTCAAGGAACATTTTCTTATAGTGCATACGAATTCTATGCTTTTTTTCCTCGCTCATGTCCGGAGTCAGTTCTTCATCTCCAAATAATCTGCCGCTCACCGTTTCGCTATGTGTACCGAACGAAAGCACTTTTAATTCAGTTAATTGTCCGATAGCATCGGGTACTCTGCCTTTGGCACCGAAACCGGCAAGCGAGAGTCCGGTGACACGCCCATTATTATCCAAATCAACACCGGGTTGGTCACCCCACATATCAAGTTCTTTGTTGAAGTTCCAGTTTAAACTGTGAATAGTATTGTTTATCGTCCCACTATAATATCTCCAATTCTTTCCGTCCAAAGCTTCCCAAATGGCTTTCAGCGCTTTATAGTCTTTAATGTACTCCGCCGTTTCCTTCAATTGGATAGGGACGTTGGCATCTTTTGTCAATTTGTTGTCTATCACAGTAAAAGATTCTCCTCTTACAGATTGCGTTTCCAATTCCGATCTTTTGATACCGCTTTGTGAGTAGGTGGTATATGCTACTACCTGATAGGTACCGGCAGGAAGCCATACGGCAGAGTCGCATGTTGCTACACCTATATCCATATACTTATCATTGGCATTATCGGGATTTTGGTGTTCTTTAGAATCTTCTTTATAGGTGACTTTCATCCCCTTCAATTCTGTGGTGACACGATTAAAGGAATTCATCACCGTAACATCGACATAGCGAATATTGCTGAATAAGTATTCGCCGGCTGCACGTGTACTAATTCCTTCTTTCGACAATTTAAAGGTAACGGTTCCATGCGGAACTGCATCTACAGTCAATGCTTTTTCCAGCAATCCTCCACTTACAACTGTCAGTTCATTGTCATCGCCGGCAGGTCCTGCCAACAGTACCTCATCAAGACCGTCATACAAATAATAGCCGACAATCTTATAAGTACCGGCCAGTAATTGCAATTTGTCACTACGCAGACCATATTCCGCATTGTTCGCATTGTATGCGTTCAGAAGCAGAGTTTGTGAAACGGTGGTACCGTTATGCGTCATCACCACCTTTATCTTCTGTGCACTAGACATTGATTCAAGTTTGCCCACAGCACGAGTGGTTGTTCCTTTCTCAAAAGAGGTACTCTTATAGAGTTTAAACTGCACATAACCGTATTGGCTTTGCAGCTCCTCGTCATCATCGGAACATCCTGTCACTACCAACATTGTCAGCAGGCCGACAATAAAAGGCAGGAAGAATATTGAGTATATTTTATGTAGATTCATTTATAATCTATTATTCGTTATAATTATTCACAAGTAAAATATGCATTATATATTGATAACCAGCATATGCTTGCTACCGTCTTCTCCGGTAATTATTAAAAATACAGTTTTAGTTAAACTGCTTCCATTGCCCAACCATACATTCAAATTTTGCTTTCCGGTACTCCAATCTTCAGATATTTCAATATCTGAAGATGCATCAACTATCTTTTCGTCAACATCATAACATTTGAAATCAACTATACTGAATGTATTAAGTGTCACAAATATAGACTCCCCAATCGGCGGATTTTTTATATCAGAAATATCAGTTACCTCATATTGGGTAATGAAATAATTAGCACCTCCCATACTACCATCATAAGCTGTACAACTCACAGGAGCTAATTGGCTGGTAGTTACAGTAAAGGGCACATCTCCTCCACCGCCACTTCCGGCATTGCTGATTCTGACAATCAACATCAGTTTATTTCCCGATTCATCAGAGACTATTAAAAATACATCTTTACCGTTTGCAGCCTCTGTATAGATTGTTATGTCAGTTTCGCTTATTGGTTCAGTAACGCCATTGGCCTCTTGTTCATCTTCAAAGTAATAGCAAACTGAATTGCTCCAATTAAAAGGCATTTTTGCCACAGTAGCGACTGATGCAGGCTGTTTTATCTCAAAAATTCCTGTCACGCCATACTCTGACTTAAAGTAATCTGCATCGCCACCTGTATAAGACGTACAATCAATAGGATTATATGTTTGACCGTCTACCGCAGTAATGGCTAGTTCATCGCCACCGCCTTTCGTTTCTTTCTGAGTAAACTGAAGAACAAGATTAGACTGCTCATATTTATAAACCAAATCTTCACCGTCAATGATGGTCGCTTCCAAATTATCTTTGATATCTTCATATTGAGCACGTGAGAAGACAAGAACATATCCAACTCTTTCAGCCGGTTCGTACGAAGCAGGAGTATATTCGTCTACAATAAGTGTCGCTTTACCACCTTCACGTTCGCAACGCATCCATTCATTATAGCTGGCATCCATGATATACAAATCATTATTGTTGCTTCCTTTTTCAACGAATACTACCTCATAATCATCGTTCAATGTTTTAACAGTAAAAGGCACACGATTCTTAAGAGTCGTAGTACTGCCTCCGGTACCTGCCACTCCACCTGCGCTCTGAGTAAAAGTCTTTCCGTCCAAAGATACAGCCCAATCATACTTATTAGATGACGGAAGTGTCATTTCCAGTACACCCGGAGTCATACCATCATAAGAAACGTTGAAAGAATAGAATGCTTTTCCTTCTTCATCCGAGAACGTTATCACATTTTTATCTGAAGCCGGAACCGGATATTTTTCACGGTTATCATCTTCTATTATTTTCAAGCCACCACTTACTTTCTGATTAACCGGACCAACAAGAGAACCACCTTCGAGTTCCACCCATCCCGGCAGATTGGTAGCAGCAAAGCGGAAGTTTGCTTGCACACTAAATTTAGAAAAGTGTTGGTATCCTACTTTCAGTTCGTTAATCTCTACTCCTTCTTCATCGAATATTTTCAATTCATATCCTGCTGCCGAGCGCGTAACCTCACCGATCACAATAGTCTGACCACCCATTGTTAACTCCAACTTAGCCACACTTGCGTTATCGTTATTTTGGTTTTCATTAGTAGCCATGATTGTTACGGTTTGCGTTCCGGCAGTTCCGGATACTACAAACTCTTCCGTATCGTTGTTCTGAAACTTACACCAGATTGTTGATGATGCCAAACTCCAGTTAGTATTAGCCGTGAAAGTGAACTCTTTTTTCTCGCCTGCATTACAGACAATATTTTGTTTTTCCGGAAATATCGGAGTCACCGTATCATCATCATCGTCCGAACATGCCGTCAGGCAGAAAGTCATAAGTAAGCCAATGAAGAAGCAGCTCTTGCACAACATCTTCATGCAAGAATCTCCTAGTGGTTTTAAACTAAACTTTTTCATATCCATTTATATTTCTTGTTTTTTTAATATCCTTGTTCTTTTAATTTCTCCGCTTCTGCTTCGCTTATCCATTCGATCACATTGACAAACGTGCCAACCGTACCGTATGATGATCCATCTCTATTGTTCACGCTTAGCGTGACATACTGTAGGACGAAATTTTCGTTAGTACTGAAGTAAGAAGTATAAGCGGTAGGTTGATTCATCAGCAACTTGCCGTCACCGTAAATAGTTCCGAAAGCCGTTGCTGTAGATGCACAAAGCTGTTCATCCATTTCAACTAGGGGTTCTTGAACATCCTCACGGTTGAAAGTGATTTCCGTATCGTATCCGTCATAGTAAAGACCATGTATGGCAATGGTATTTTCTTTGCCTTCTACGATATCCGAAGTTACCAAACGCAATTCTAAATTGTTCAAATAACTTGCAAAATAAGTCGAACTGACAACACAATAACCTGTAAAGTTTTTAATGTCAAACGGACGGATTTTCTGCATTACAACTTTTGCTTCAGTTCCATAGAGTCCCCATTGTTCCGTTTCAGGAATTACCAGTCGCAATGCAAAACCCAGCGAATCATTAATTTCCAGATTATCATAAATACCTTGTACCTCTAAATTGGTACTCCTTTCTCCCGCCTTAATGGTAACGGTATTCGACAGAATTTTATAATGCTTACCTTCCACGGCATTACTTTCGCGATCAATTACTTCGACAGCGAAGGTCCGGTCGTGATCGGCAGCCACAGTAGCAGAGATCGGAACATTGAATATCTCATTCGTTTCTTGCACGGCATACGTATAAAGCGTGTCAGAAAACATAAGATAACTGGGTCCGTTGTATGCCACCTTGTCCTGATCGCATCCGGAAAGAGCCATCAGAGCAGCAACGGCTGCTATACATCCTAATAATAATTTCTTCATTATCATATGCTTTTAATCTATTTGTTACTTTCATTCGGTTGAACCTGCGAACCGGGAGCATCCAGTTCATGTTGCGGTATCGGCCATACAAATAATGGATCATCTGCTTCCACTTTCAAGCTGCTACCGTTAGCCAGTGACTGGTCTTGCGGCTTCCGTTCGAATCCTTTATGCCAACGTTTTAAATCATGGAGACGAAAACCTTCCATATAAAGTTCTTTCACACGCTCTGCTTCGATAACTTCCATTGCATTGGAAGCAGACAAAGCAGTAGAACCACCGTAAGTTGAATAACGTGCTGTACGGAGAGTCGTAATATCTTTTCCTGCACGACCATAGTCGGGTTGCGCTTGCTGCACATAAGCTTCAGCACGTATCAGATATTGTTCGGACAGACGAAGCACTTTAGGCATAGATACGTGAAGGATATTAGCTGCAATGAACTCATTATTACCGGCATACTTTATCAACAAAGGCCATGAAAGGCCATGACTAAAGCCGGTTTGCAAAGTTTGAAAAATGGTCTCCGGACGCAAATCGTTCGAATCATACAATCCGAACACCCAATTAGCCGGCACATAGTCCGGACGATAATTCACATGATTGTAATTCAAGAAAATTTGTCCCAGTTTGCCTCCATAAGAGTTTATGGTGAAACCAACTTTCCAAATAGCCTCCGTTGACATGTCGTCCGTCCACATATACTTATAATAGCTCACTCCAGAAGAAATAGTGCGAGTACAACTGGCCAACAGATAATATTCGCTATCAATAACCTTGCTGGAATACTTGATAGCTTCATCCCACTTTCTCATATAAAGAGCGACACGTGCCCGCAAAGCGTACACCGTGTATTCATTGAAATAAGTAGCATTATTAAATAAAGCTCCATCGACAGACGGATCATAATCTTTATCCAAAGCCAACAATTGGGCAGCCCGATCGAGATCCTCAAGAATAAACTCATAAGAGGCTTTCAGCGAAGCACGTTTCATTTCTTCATTGCCTTGATAATGCTTGGTGAGTATCACACCCAATTGATTGGCTGCATCTTCATCACTTTCATAAGCCTTGCAGAACATCTTCACCAATTCGGAATAGGCAATCGCACGGGCAAAATAAGCTTCACC
>OHBE01002639.1_pt1 | contig 12844 bp, 8 predicted proteins | sample 1577231 | NCBI WGS metagenome assembly OHBE01 (sample SAMEA3541506, study PRJEB24748) | human gut metagenome | biome: human gut; feature: human-associated habitat; material: faeces | place: China | collected 2012
GTCAATCAGAGGAGTATTCGTTTATGACTCCTTCACAGTATCATTTGCAAAAACCGGAATCTCGTAAAATAGTTATGATTCTTTCAATACTCGGATTTGCCATCTTGTTGGTTGCCGGCATGAACAATGTCTTGATTTCTGTTTCATCATTGGCTCAACGAGCTAAGTCTGTTGGCATACATAAGTGTAATGGTGCTTCTGATGGGCATATCTATCGTATGTTTCTGTATGAATCAGCACTATTGATATTGCTTTCTTTATTGTTCGTGACAGTCCTGTTATTCACTTTTAAGTTGGAGATAGAAGATCTTTCCGGAGCTTCATTAAAGGCTTTATTTACATGGCAAACTCTGTGGGTACCGATTTTGGTTTCTTTGGTTTTATTTCTGGTCATCGGACTATTTCCGGGCAAGTTGTTTGCCGCTATTCCTGTGACACAAGTTTTCCATCGTTTTACTGCACATCGTTTTGTCTGGAAGCGATCATTGCTTTTTATACAGTTTGCGGGAATTGCATTTATTTTAGGCCTGTTGATGGTTATTCTTTTACAGTATCATCAGGTGATGACCCGTGACATGGGATATAAGGTCGATAATTTGGCAGTTGGGTGGTCGCCATATAGAGAAACTGATAAAATGGACGGTATTCTCCGAGGACTGCCCATAGTTGAGGAGTTTTGTAATGCAAGTACGATTATTTATGGTGGCTACATGGGTCAACCTTACACAGATGCACATGGGAAGGAATTTATGGGACGTATCGAATTTGTTGATGAACATTATGTTCCGGTTATGGGACTTCAGATTATAAAAGGCAGGAATATCCAGCAAGATAAAGAGATCTTGATTAATGAAGAGATGGTTCGTCAAATTGGTTGGACGGATAGTCCCATCGGTAAGAATCTGGAAGATGGCAAAAATAACTTTGGTACGATTGTCGGAGTTGTGAAAGACTATGTTGTACAAAGTGCGTACATGCCACAGGCTCCTGTAGCACTGATGAGTAATTTGGAATGGATGAATGTGCTTAATAAACGGAATATTATTTTGAAAGAACCTTTTGGTGAGAACCTGGCTAAGATTAACACATTGATGAAAGAGGCTTTTCCGACAGTAGATATTGTATTCCGTTCTGCCCGTCAGGAGATTGATAAGCAATATCAAGAGGTCCGCCGTTTCCGTAATGTCGTGATTATAGCTTCTATTGCTATCCTGTTGATTGCTTTGATGGGACTGTTCGGCTTTGTAAATGATGAAATTCAACGTCGTAGCAAAGAAATTGCCATTCGTAAAGTGAACGGTGCCGAAGTACCGGATATTCTTCGTTTGGTTTCCGGGAATATTTTCTGGACGGCACTAAGTGCTGTTCTGGTCGGAATAGTATTTGCGTATATTGTAAGTAATAAATGGCTGGAACAGTTTTCTGACCGGGTATCAGTCAATGGGGGACATTTTCTTGTCGTGATCATAATTATCTTGTTGTTGATCATGGGAAGTGTCATCGGGAGGTCCTGGAATGTGGCTAATGAGAATCCGGTGAACAGTATCAAGAACGAATAGTGATGATTTAATATGTAAAAAGACAAAACAATGAAACAATTCCATTATACCATTCAGACATTAATTCGCGATCGTAGAAGTTGTGTCATTAAGGTGATCTCATTGTCGTTGGGATTATTGGTATCTATCATTTTATTTTCTCGGGTAGCTTTCGAACTGAGCTATGATAACTGTTTTCAGGATGTGGACAACCTTTACATTGTAAAGACGGAATGGATTAAGGATGGAGTGATCAAAGGAAATGCAGGATCATATACATTAATACCGATAGCATTGACAGTTGCTGAGGAGTTTCCGGAGGAGGTGGAAAGTGCGGTTTGCTCAAGTATATCTTTTGAAGCTATTTTCAAAATAGGTAATCGGAAGATGAATAAATCTTTTATTTTATCAGACTCCCTTTATTTCCGTACTATGGGAATTGAGGTCATTAGTGGTAATCCGAATGATTTGACCAATCTTGATGTGCTCTTTTTATCACAGTCGGTTGCACGAGAAGCATTCGGTGAAGAAAATCCTATTGGAAAGACTTTGCATATGATGGTTTGGGGCACTCCCGTAGAAGCTTTGGTAAAAGGAGTATTTGCCGATCTTCCGTATAATGTATCGTTGGAACGTCACGAAGCAGTCCTGTCTTTTGCCAGTCATAGTAAATATGGTTGGGGACGTCCTGGCTGGACGAGTGGTGGTAATTACAATGCCTTTATTCGTTTAAAAGATGGAGAAAGGAGTGCTGATGTTATTAATACTGACATTGATAAAGTAATTGCAAAACATATTCCCTCAGACATGAATATGCACTTACATATGTTTGTGGTTCCTTTGCGGACTATTCACCTGGAACATTCAGATGCGCTTACTCTGTCAGAACCAAAGGTTCCCATACCCATACATGGAACTTCTTCTCCTGACGGAAGTGTTACCTTCGGCACGATTGCCGGATCAATAAATTCTGCCATTTTTGTTTCCTCACTTTCTCAGCGTGCCAAAGGAATTGGAATTCATAAGTGTAACGGTGCATCCGATAAGGCTATATTTTCTATGTTTATATATGAAACGGCTTTGATTATCGGTGTTTCCCTGGTGCTTATGATCATATTTCTATTCCAATTTCAGGAAAAGATCGAAGAATTGGCAGAGGTATCCTTATCATCTCTTTTTACCTGGCATAATTTATGGGCTCCATTATCGGTAGTTACCTTTCTGTTTGTTATTGGAGGCATATTGCCCGGAAAAGTATTTTCTTTGATTCCCGTTACTCAGGTCTTCCATCCCCATATTAAAAAGAATAGGGGATGGAAAAGGATATTGTTGTTTATTGAATTTGCAGGGGTGGCTTTTATCTTTGGATTGATGTGTGTGGCATATCTTCAGTGTCACTACATTATAAATAGGGATATGGGATATCAGCCGAAGGGTGTTGCATCTTGTAAGCATGATTTTGCTGAACCTGACAACGCACGTAATAACCTGAAATCTTTACCTTATGTGGAGGGGGTAGCTTCTATTCGTGGAAGTATGACCTGGTTTGGGAATCGGGAGGTAACTGATGAAGGTGGAAAAGTTCTTTTCACTCCTCGTTGTGCGGCATTCGACAAAGACTTTGTTCCATTATTGGGACTTCATATCAAGGCCGGGCGTAATTTTACAGGTGAAAGGCAGTTTCTGGTTAATCAGCCATATGTAGAGAAGATGGGCTGGAAGGGTAGTGGGGTTGGCGAGATAGTTCCTAATCGAGGTACGGTGGTTGGCGTGCTTGCTCCTTTTTGTTGTGGTGTGCTTCCGGCTGATAATGAACCTTTGGAAATTGAATATGGTACTAATTTGAGGAATGTCCATGTTCGTCTCAAGGAACCTTTTACAGAGAACTTGCATAGACTGAATAATGAAATGAAAAAGATATATCCGCAAGAGGATATAGAGTTTAGGTCTTTAGAACAGGATTTAGAACGATACTATCGCCCCATAATAATTTTTCGTGACGCCACTTTTTTGGCTTTTATAACGATACTGTTTATCACTCTGATGGGATTGATTGGTTATATAAATGATGAAGTCCGTCGGCGTAGCAAAGAGATAGCTATTCGTAAAATAAATGGTGCCGAAGCCAGATCTATTCTCTTTTTATTATCTAAAGATATCTTCTGGGTTGCAATTCTCTCGGTTGCCATCGGTACATACGGAGCTTACTACATGAGTCTGTTGTGGATAAGTCAATTTGAAGATACAATCTGTGTTTATGCAGATTGGTATGTAGTGACAGCTATTTGTTTATTGGTCTTTATCTTTGTTTTCATTATAGGGAGATCCTGGCATATCGCTAATGAAAATCCGGTGAACAGCATCAAGTCTGAGTAATGTTTCAATTCCATGAAAGAAAGGCTCGGTTTCGCTGAAACCGGGCCTTTCTTTTGTCTGTATCAAGTCTCTGTTTCACCGGTTTATAGCTTCTGTCCGGATGTTTTCTCTTTTACTTTCTTGATATACACCATCAAAATCACTACCGCTGTTACAAAAGCCAATCCGTCAGAGACAGGCATGCTGATCCATACCCCCTTTACACCATATAAGGGTGGAAGCAGAAGTAATCCCGGGAGCAGGTATACTAACTGGCGCGAAAGTGACAGAAAAATACTGATCTTAGCCATTCCTATACTCTGGAAGAAATTTGATATAACGATTTGTGCACCTACAAACGGGAACATCAACGTGCAAATGCGCAGCCCGGACGATGCCATGTCAATCAATTCATCGCTATCGGTAAAGATGGCCGAAACTGTGTGCGGAAAAAGTTCACAGATAATGAAACCGCTACTCGTTATCAATACACCGACAATGATACCGAGACGGAGCGTATGCTTTACACGGTCAATCTTCTGTGCACCATAATTGTATCCGACGATGGGCTGCATTCCCATAGTCAACCCCATTACCACCATTACATACAGCATCAACAGGCGATTAATGATACCATAGGCACCGATAGCCATATCGCCACCGTATTTTTGCAAACTATTATTAATGAGTATGACAATGATACATGCCGTAACATTCATGGCAAAAGGAGACATTCCTATGGAGAAGATACTGCCGATGATGCGTTTCTTCATTTTCCAGAAACCCGGCATGAAATGGACAAAACTCTCTTTGTTACGGAAGTGGTTTACTACCCATATCATTCCGATAAACTGTGACAGGACTGTAGCCATAGCAGCTCCCCGAATCCCCCAGCCGAAATGGAAAATGAAGACAGGAGCGATGATGACATTGGCAATAACTGTCACCAGGGATGTCAACATGGCCTTTTTCGGATATCCCGTAGCACGCATCACGTTGTTCAACCCTATCATGGTATAAGTGATGGGAGTTCCCAAGAGAATCACTTGCATAAAATCACGGGCATAGGGAAGTGTACCGGTACTGGCGCCGAAGAAAAACAATATCGGGTCCAGGAATAGATAAGCCAATCCACCGAACAGCATTGCATTCGTCAGGCAAAGCATCAATGTATTTCCCAGAACATCGGTCGCACCCTTGATGTCTTTTTGTCCCAAGCGTATGGATGAGATGGTAGCTCCACCTGCCGAAATCAGTACACAGAACGCTACGACCAGATTCATTAGCGGGAAGGTGATCGCCAGTCCGGAGATAGCCATGGGACCGACACCGTGCCCGATAAAAATACTGTCGATGATATTATAAAGTGACGTAATAGTCATTCCGATGATGGCCGGGATGGAATATTGTAACAGAAGTTTGCCAATAGGTTCTGTACCCAGTATGCGGGGATCGGTTTGTTGTGCCATATAGTGAAGCGTTACATATTTTTAAGTGCAGCAAAGGTACAAATAATTTGCCTGATTCGATGATTATTCTGAACTTTGCCCACAGAGTTTAACAAACACGTAAAAGAATGTTTATGGATGCAACAAAGAAAATAACGGCATTATTCGATTGTGATGGTGTAATTGTCGATACAGAAGGGCAGTATACCGTTTTCTGGAATGAAATGGGCCAAAAGTATGTAAATGATGCAAACTTTGGTTCCAAGGTTAAGGGCCAGACACTGGTACAGATTTATGATAAATACTTTGCAGGAGAACCGGAAAAACAGCGGGATATAACCGAGGCATTGAACCGCTTTGAAATAAAAATGAATTATGACTATGTTCCCGGAATAGTTGAGTTTATAGCAGATCTGCGTCGGCATGGTGTGAAAATAGCTTTGGTTACCAGTTCCAATACGGCAAAAATGGAGAATGTTTATCATGCCCATCCTGAGTTTAAATCCCTTTTTGATGAAATATTGACTGCAGAGCGTTTTAAGCGTTCTAAGCCTGATCCTGAATGTTTCTTGTTGGGAATGACAATTTTCGGTTCCGATTCAAAAGATTCGTATGTGTTCGAAGATTCATTTCATGGTTTGCAGGCCGGTAGATCATCCGGAGCCATTGTTGTCGGATTGGCAACTACGAATTCACGCGAAGCCATTGCCGACAAGGCAGACTATGTAATAGACGATTTCAGAGGGATGACTTACGAAAAACTGCTGACTATAACTTCACGTTATATCTGATAAGAAAGATTGAATAGCATCTCAGGGAAGAATCCCTTAGCTTTGCATGGTATTTAAAAAGAGAGAAAGCCATGTATAAGCAAACGATTCGTTCTGTTTTATTTCTGATGGAACCCGAAAAGGCACATGCCTTGTTGGTTTCCTGCCTCAAATGTTACCGGCATTTGCCATGGTGCAGATACTGGATACGTCACCTTTATACTTGTTCCGACAAACAGTTGATATGGAATCATCTTACTTTTCGAAACCGTATCGGTCTGTCGGCCGGTTTCGATAAAGGAGCCGAAATTTTTGATGAATTGGCCGATTGTGGTTTCGGATTTATTGAAGTAGGTACTGTAACTCCCGATTCTCAGGATGGAAATCCCCGTCCGCGTATTTTTCGCTTGCCTCAGTGTGAATCTTTAATTTCCCGTACGGGCTTCAATAATCCCGGATTGGATGTTATTAAACGCCGTCTTGAACAGAAAAGCGGTTCGTATGTTTTAGGTGTAAATATAAATAAGAATCCCTCTTCGGAAGGAGAGCAAGCGGTGGCAGACTTTTTGCGTCTGTATAAGGAGTTACATCCTCATGTCGGTTATTTCACACTTAATTGGGGATCTGTGGATGTTGCTCTGATGAAACAGGTGCTCCAGGGGTTGGCAGCTTTTCGTGTGGAGCAAAACATACATGTTCCGTTGCTACTCAAACTTCCTGCCGATATCACAGAAGAAGGAATGGATGATGTGATCGACTGTACTCGTCTGTACCGGGTAGATGGAGTGATAGCTACCGGACCTACCATGGAGCGGAGTTGCTTAAAAGGTTATTCACCTGCACAATTACAGAAGATCGGCCCCGGTGGAATCAGTGGACGCGGGATAGGGGAGAGGTCATTAAAAGCCGTCAGCTATTTGCGTGCCCATGCCGGAAAAAGCCTTCTGATAGTAGGGGCAGGCGGAATCATTACTCCCGCTGATGCCCGTAGGATGTTGGATGCGGGGGCCAATCTGATACAAATCTATTCTTCGTTTATTTATGAAGGGCCGGGTATAGTGAAAAAAATGATTCAGGAAATTAAATGATAAGGAATAAAGTTATGGAACAGAGTTTTATCGAATATTCATTAGGAAAAGATGCTTCTTCGGCTGTCCTTTGGGTTTATCCGGTTCGCAAGCCAAGAGGTAAAGCCATTATTATGTGTCCCGGTGGTGGGTTCAATCAGATAGCTTCAGATCATGAAGGACGTGATTTTGCTGCGTGGTTTAATAATCAGGGCATCACATATGCCGTACTGAATTATCGCATGCCTCACGGTGATGTTGAAGTGATTCGTGAGGATATTCGTGAAGCGATTCGCCTGATCCGCCGTCAGTCGGCAGAGTGGGGAATTCATCAACTGGGTGTTATGGGAGCTTCTATCGGAGGCTATATCGCTGCTACTGCCGCAACTCTTTATACCGGAACAGACCGGCCCGACTTTCAAGTATTGCTTTATCCCGTTATCAGCATGACCGACAGGCTGACTCATTGGCCTTCACGCGAACGTATGTTGGGAGAAACTATCTCTGAAGGTTTGAAAGAAACACTATCCCTTGAACTTCACGTCACAGCCGATACTCCTCCTACATTCATCGTTTTGGCCGAGGATGATCAGGCCGTATCTCCTCTCAACAGTATTGTCTATTATACAGCATTATTGAAACATGGAGTCTCTGCCGGACTGCATATTTATCCGGAAGGCGGACATAGCTTCGGATTTCGTGACAGTTTCATATATAAGGAGTTATGGACTGATGAACTACAAAAATGGTTGCTGACCTTTTAATGTGGATCCGCTAATTTATTCACTTTTACTTGTATGGTATGAATTAAAAGTTATACCTTTGCGCCCGATTTTTAATTTAAAAAGATTGGATATGGCTGGTTATATATCAGATGATACAAGAAAAGTGACTACTCATCGCCTGGTTGAAATGAAACAGAGAGGCGAAAAAATATCTATGCTTACTGCGTATGATTACACTATGGCACAGATTGTAGACGGTGCAGGCATGGATGTAATCCTGGTAGGCGATTCTGCCAGTAATGTGATGGCAGGTAATGTGACTACACTTCCTATTACCCTGGATCAGATGATCTATCATGGAAAATCGGTTGTACGTGGTGTAAAGCGTGCAATGGTAGTAGTGGATATGCCTTTTGGCTCTTATCAGGGTAATGAAATGGAAGGGCTTGCTTCAGCTATCCGCATAATGAAGGAGAGTCATGCCGATGCATTGAAACTGGAAGGGGGTGAAGAGATTATAGATACTGTGAAACGTATTCTGAGTGCCGGTATCCCCGTGATGGGACATCTTGGACTGATGCCACAATCTATCAATAAATATGGTACATACACGGTTCGTGCCAAGGATGATGCCGAAGCAGAGAAATTGATTCGTGATGCACATTTACTTGAGGAGGCCGGATGTTTCGGACTTGTTCTTGAAAAGATTCCTGCAGCATTGGCATCACGTGTCGCAAGCGAACTGACCATTCCGGTGATCGGTATCGGTGCCGGTGGAGATGTAGATGGACAGGTATTGGTAATTCAGGATATGTTGGGTATGAATAACGGTTTCCGCCCGCGCTTCCTCCGTCGTTATGCCGATCTTTATACGGTAATGACCGATGCTATCAGTCACTATGTTTCAGATGTAAAGAACTGCGACTTCCCGAACGAGAAAGAACAATATTAATTGTCGTATGGCGACTAAATTATGGACATTGCATTTTATGCGGATATGCCTTGCTAATTTATTGTTGTTCATATCCCTGTATTTGTTGTACCCTGTACTCCCGGTGATGATGGCTTCACGTTTAGGCGTGCCTGTCAGTCAGACGGGAGTCATATTTATATTTTTTACGCTTGCAATGTTTTTTATCGGCCCGTTCCATGCCTATTTGGTCGATGTTGACAAGCGGAAATATATATGTATGCTTTCGTTTGGGGTAATGGTTGCAGCAACAGCCGGTTATACGTTGGTGCAGAACGCAACACATCTGTTGATGCTTTGCATTGTGCAGGGATTATCCTTTGGAATGGCTGCCACGGCAGGCATCACATTGGCCATCGATATCACCAATTCCACTTTTCGCAGCTCAGGTAATGTGGTCTTTTCCTGGGCTGCACGCTTGGGGATGATTATCGGAGCGGCTTTGGGAGTGTATCTGTTTCGGACACATGGCTTTGAGACTTTGCTATATGTTGCTGTGGCGTTGGGAGCGTTGGGAATATTATTTGTGTCAAGGGTATATGTTCCCTTTCGTGCACCTATCGGGATGAAAGTTTGTTCCATGGACCGATTCCTGCTTCCCCGGGGACTTATTCCGGCATTCAATTTAATATTGATTGCTTTTATACCGGGATTGATGCTTCCTGTGCTTACCGGTGCGCCGAGTGATGTGGCGGTAGGAGGCGAGACAGTACCTTTTTTTGCTTTGGTCGGATGCGGATTTCTCTTATCAGTATTAATTGTGAAATTGTTTTTCCGCTATGATAATAAAATGTGGTTGCAGATAGTTGTCGGGCTGGTGACAGTAATCGGATCGATGGCTATGCTGTTTTCTCCTGAAACAAGCTGGAATGCTCCGGCAGCTGTATTGATGGGTTTAGGACTCGGCTTGGTCACTCCGGAGTTTCTTATGATGTTTGTCAAATTGTCGCAACACTGCCAGCGCGGCACGGCTAATACCACTCATCTACTTGCATGGGAACTTGGAGTCGGATTGGGTATTGCATCTGCGTGTCATTTACATCTTACGGCTAATGAACAGGCCGTTTATCGGGTCGGATTGTTATCGGCAATCGTGTCTTTGGCATTCTTCGTTTTACTTACGTATCCTTATTTTAAAAGGAAGAAGGTAAGATAAATGTGATATATATTATAAAAAGCGGACTCCGTATATTTGCAACGAATTGTAGCATAATATACGGAGTCCGCTTTTTTAATGTATCATTTATCCCATATTACACAGTAAAACAGCAAGTACATAAGGCATGAAGATGATAATTCCTACAATGGCAGCAACTATAGCACATATCAGAACGGAACCCGCTGCGATATCTTTCACATTACCTGCTATCGGATTACGTTCCGGAGATACAAGATTGACCAATCTTTCTATAGCCGTGTTGAATCCCTCTGCTGCCAGTACTACTCCAAAACAAAGTATGATAGCTATCCATTCGTTCCGGGTGATGCCGAAACAGAATCCGGCCACTGTTACTATAATAATTGCCGTGCAATGTATCCAGGCATTATGTTCTTTGCTTACAAAACTTCGGATACCTTTCCAGGCATATCCGAAGCTCCGTATTCTTTTTCTGGTGCTGAATTTTTCCATTCTTAATTTCTGCTAACCTGTTTTACTCCTTTTACTGTGCGCAACTTCTTGATCAGCGCTTCCAGACGTCCGGTATCACTTACCATAATGGTCAATGTACCCGAGAAAAGTCCATCGTTCGAATCGATACCGATAGAACGTAGCGAGATACCATTTTCTTTTGAGATGATCGAAGTGATATTTGTTACAATACCGATATCATCATGACCCACAACGCGGAGTGTTATTGGGTATTGAGTACCTTCCGATTTACCGGCCCAGCGTGCTTTTACAATCCGATAGCCGAAGCGTTCGCGCATCTGTCCTGCATTGGGGCAGTCATTTCGGTGTATCTTGATACCTCCGGATACTGTGACAAACCCGAATACATCGTCTCCGTATATGGGATTACAACATTTGGCGAGTTTGAAATCCAATCCTTTCAGGTTTTGGTCAATAACGAGTACATCTTCTTTAGTGACTGTTGTTTCGTCTATCTGGTTTTGCAGGTTGTATTCTTCTGCACTGCGATAGGTCACCTCATCACGTTCGCTGTCCCGCTTTTGTTGTTCGATGTATTTATCCAGAATATCGTTTACGTCGAGTACCTCATCGGCAATCTTCTGATAAAACTCTGTCACGTTCTTGAATCCCAAGCGTTTGATTAAGCGCATCATCACAGCTTCGTCGTATTCCATCTTCCGGTTCTTGAACTTGCGTTCCAGGGTCTCTTTGGCAAAATCATGCTGACGCGCCACCATCTCCTTGAGGGCCTGACGAATCTTAGTACGGGCTTTTGAAGTAGTGACAATGTTCAGCCAGTCTTGTTTCGGAGTCTGTGTGTTCGATGTCATAATCTCTACCTGATCCCCGCTGTTCAGCTTTTGTCTTAACTGTACATTTTTACCGTTTACTTTTGCTCCGATACATTTACATCCCAATTTGCTGTGAATGTGGAAAGCAAAATCAAGTACGGTAGCCCCTTTGCCCAGTTTAAAAAGGTCTCCCTTCGGTGTAAATACGAATACTTCGTCTTCATACAGATCCAGTTTGAACTGGTCCATCATTTCCAGGTCGTTCTCCGTATTCTCCAGTGCTTCACGTATTGAAGTCAGCCATTCGTCCAGTCCGCTTTCACCCTTCACGCCTTTATATCTCCAATGGGCTGCCAATCCGCGCTCGGCAATATCGTCCATACGCTCCGTACGAATCTGTACTTCAACCCATTTGCCTTCGGGCCCCATAACAGTGATGTGTAATGACTCGTAACCGTTACTTTTGGGAACCGACAGCCAGTCACGCAGACGTTTGGGGTTAGGTTGATACATATCCGTCACTATGGAATATGCCTGCCAACATTCCTGCTTCTCTTTTTCAAACTGAGATTCCAGGATGATACGGATAGCAAACAAGTCATATACGTTTTCGAACTGGCATTTCTGTTTCTTCATTTTCTGATAGATGGAATGAATGGACTTGGTACGTCCTTTCATGTGGAAATGCAGTCCTGCTTCCTCCAATTTCTGTTGTATCGGAGCAATGAAGTTGGCAATATAACGGTCACGTGACTTTTTCGTCTCGTTCAGCTTTTCCTTGATATGGTAATAGATGTCATGTTCGGTATATTTTAGTGACAAATCTTCCAGTTCCGATTTCAGCTTATACAATCCCAGTTTGTGGGCTAGCGGAGCATACAGATAGGCTGCTTCATTGGCCACCCGTCTGCGGGCCTCGTCATTTTCGGCATCTTTTATTTGTCGCATCACGTTTACACGGTCGGCAATCATGATCAGAATTACCCGCATATCTTCGGCAAAAGACAGTAGCAGATTGCGGAAATTCTCCGATTCTATGGTCGGACTCTTATCATAAAGGTCATTGATCTTGATTAATCCCCGGATAATTCCGGCCACATCTTCACCATACTCCTGTTGAATGTATTCTATTGTATAAGAGTGGCAACGTACAGGCGTGTGTAGCATAATGCCTAAAATAGATGCCCGTTTCATGCCGATTTCTTCAGCCACGATTACAGCAGTCTGCATATCTTTGATAACAGGATTCAGCCCAAAACTGTCCCTCTGCATCGTATTGTTTTGAGTGGAGTCGATAAGATGCTTTTTCAGCTTTCTGCAATCTCCTTTTTGTAAGGTTTCTCCGGTGAGACGCAGTAGTTTTTTGTATAGTGAGAACAATAATTCTCTCTCTTCTTTCGTAAAGAATTCATCTCTTTCCATAAGCAGCTCAAATTTATCGTCGGTAAAGATAGTTTTTTTCCGGGTTTTGTAGGGTGTCCTCTTCCTTTTTTTGTATTTTTGGGCATGAATTAATAAAATTAGATAGTATGATAACACCTGAAGAC
>OHBE01002640.1_pt1 | contig 12830 bp, 10 predicted proteins | sample 1577231 | NCBI WGS metagenome assembly OHBE01 (sample SAMEA3541506, study PRJEB24748) | human gut metagenome | biome: human gut; feature: human-associated habitat; material: faeces | place: China | collected 2012
ATGAGCATCACCATTACCACGACGGAGAGTGCGGCTGCGGACATGACCACCACCATCATCATGCAGATGAGGTCTTCACAAGCTGGGGCCGTGAGACTATTAAAAAATATACACGTGAGGGACTTGAGAAGATCCTTGAGGCACTTTCCGAGTCTGATAAATATGGTATCATCCTCCGCGCAAAGGGGATGCTTCCGGCAGAAGACGGAACATGGATCTACTTTGATATGGTTCCGGAAGAAACTGAGATCCGTGAGGGTGCACCGGAATATACAGGCCGTCTGTGCGTGATCGGTTCTAAGCTTGACGAGCATGCACTGGAGGAGCTTTTCGGGATCGCATAAAGCATATGATAAAATAAATGTCCGTTTTGATGCAAAGCCAAAGCGGAATACAGATATAGATTGTTACAGAAAGGAAACAGATACTGTACATTAAATCGTACAGTATCTGATGGGATGGATTTATGGAAGAGACCAGAGTACCCGTTTATCTGATCACAGGTTTTCTGGAAAGCGGCAAGACCAAATTCATTCAGGAGACCTTTGAGGATCCCAACTTCGACTCCGGCGACAAGACCCTGCTGCTGATCTGCGAAGAGGGTGAAGAAGAGTACAACCCCAAGAAGTTCGCCTTCCCCGGTGTGACCGTCAAGGTGATCGAGGACAAGGCAGAGATGAACCCGCAGAACCTGGCCAAGCTGGAAAAGGAATCCGGCGCAGGCCGCGTGGTCATCGAGTACAACGGCATGTGGCTGCTGCAGGAGCTGGCCGACACCGTCGGCGGCTGCGTGGGCGCTTCCCGCGCAGCGGTCGACGCCGGCTGGATTTCCCCCATCCATCAGGTCGGCCAGACGGGCAAGACCGTCTGCCCGCGCGTCTACATTGCCTGCGGCATTTCGGGCGCGATCCAGCACCTGATCGGCATGAGCGCATCCGACACCATCATCGCCATCAACCGCGACCCGAACGCGCCGATCTTTCAGGTGGCGGACTACGCCATCGTCGGCGACCTGTTCCAGATCGTACCCGCTCTGACAAAGGCGCTGCGTCAGCGCCGGAAACCGGAGCAGGCATAAGGACATAAAGAAAGGAGCCAGACCATGTCCTATCAGGAATTTCTGAGCTTTGAGCGGCGCGGCGCCGTCGGCATCGTGCGGCTCGCGCGGCCGGAAAAGCTCAATACCATCAGCGCCCCGTTTTACGAGGCCATGATCGAGCTGCAGCAGACCGAGATCGTCGGCGATCACGACCTGCGCGCCATTGCGCTGCTGGCAGACGGCCGGCACTTCTCCGCCGGCATCGACCTCAATTACGCCAAAGCGGTGATCGGCAAGCCGGGACGCAGCCTCTACGGCGTCTATCACTGGCAGCAGGCCTACCGCTTCTGGAGCGAGTGCAACCTGCCGGTCGTGGTCGGCATCCAAGGCGCGTGCATGGGCACCGCCATCGAGCTCATCACGGCGTGCGATATCCGCATTGCCGCCGACAACGCGAAGTTTTCCCTGCGGGAGGTCGACGTCGGCATCAGCACCGACCTCGGCGGCACGACCCGCCTGACCAAGCTCATCGGCCCCGGCATGACAAAGCTGCTGGCCATGACATGCGAGGATATCGACGCGCAGGAGGCCGCGCGCATCCGGCTCGTGGAGCGCGTGGTGCCGCTCGGCGAGCTGGAGCAGACGACGCTGGCCTATGCCGAAAAGCTTGCGGCCAAGCCGCCGATCGCCGTGCAGATGTGCAAAAAGTGCATCAACATCGCTACCGACGCCGGCATCTCCGTGGGCCTGCTGGCCGAGGAGATCCAGGGCATCTACACCGTATCGACCAAGGACAAGGCCGAGGCGGCCGCCGCCATGCTCGAAAAGCGTCCCGGCCGCTACACGTGCGAATAAACCAGGAGGAAACGTCCATGAACATTCTTGTCATCAACGGAAGTCCCCGCATGGAGCGCAGCAACTCGCTGCGCATGACGCGCGCCTTTCTCGAAGGGCTCGCCAAGACCTGCGACACGCAGGTCGAAGAACTGACCGTGGCCAAAATGCACATTGAGCCGTGCCTCGGCTGCCTCAACTGCTGGAAGCGCACGCCGGGCAAGTGCTTCCGCGACGACGATATGGCCGCCGCGATCGAAAGCTACGTCACGGCCGACCTCGTCGTGTGGAGCTTCCCGCTCTACTACTACGCCCTGCCCGGCCAGCTCAAGTGCTTTCTCGACCGCACGGTGCCGATCAACCGCCCCGTCATGTGCGACCGCACCGACGGCAAGGGCAACGGCAAGCACGTCACGCGCTACGACCAGTCGCACCAGCGGCATGTGCTGATCTCGACCTGCGGATTTTTCTCCCCCAAGGGCAACTACGACGCCGTGCTCGCACAGTTTGACCTCATGCTCGGCGTGGGCAACTACACGACGCTCTTTTGCGGCGAGGGCGAAATGATGCCGGTGCCGCCGCTGCAGGAGCGTGTGGAAGAATACCTCGGCTATGTCCGCCAGGCCGGCGAGGACTACGGCAGCTACGGCACGATCCTGCCGAAGACGCGCAAGCCGCTCGAAGAGCTGCTGCTGCCGAAAGAGAAATTTGAGGAGATGGGCAACAGCTACTACGCGCACTGCGAGCGCAAAGCCCGCGAGCGCGCGCTGCAGGCACAGGCCGAGCAGCAGACCTGACCCCGATCGGAAGCAGCACACGGCAGCACCCCGGGAGGCGCTGCCGTGTGCTGTTCTTCTCTTTTCGCGGCCTCATTCCACAAGCGTCAGGCGGTCGCTTCCGCCGTTGTCCGGCTCCGGCGGCTCGTCCGTGATCTCCGGGAGCTTGCCCTCCATCCGCAGGATCTTGAACGTGATCATCAGCCGCAGACGCACATCCGGGTCGTCCAGGTCGAGATTGAGCACGTCCTGAATGCGCTGCAGGCGGTAAATAACGCTGTTGCGGTGCATGTGCACGCGCTTAGCGGTCAGGGAAATGTTGCGCTCCGTGTTCAGGTAGTGGTACAGCAGCAGGAGGTTGCTGTTGCTGTAGCCGCGCTCCCCGGCAAGCTGATCCAGATAGCGCACAATGACGTCATCGAGCGCGAATTTTTCCCGGTAGCATTCGAGCATGTCGTTGAGATAATACTTGGAATAGTGATACTCCAGCGCATCGGGATCCAGCTTGCGGCCGATCTCGATGGCGGTCCGCGCCTGATCGTAGCCCATGCGCAGGCGTCCCAGCTCCGTGAATAGCAGGCTCACGCCGATATGCGCATGGTTCTTGCCCAGCAGCGTCAGCAGCTCGTCCCACCGCTCGCGGAACAAAAGCTGCTCCCCGACCGGGTAATCGTGCCAGTCCTGAAAGAGGATAAGCACGCTGTTTTGATACTGCATCACGCCGTAATTGGCCACGTTGCTCCACGCGCGCAGCTGCAGCACCATGTACCCCGCCTTCGAGGTGGACGCCTGCTCGTCGAGCTCGATATAACCGAGGCGGAAGTTGCCCGTCTCCGGCAGGCGCAGGCCGCGCGCACGGTCGCGCACCAGCTCCGGATTCTCCTCCCCATAGCGCAGGAGATCATGAATCATCTGCTGGCGCTGCGGCATGCTCTGGCTGTAAAAGCCCGTCTCGCGGAAGTAATGGTCGAGCTGCTCGGTAAAGCAGCGGAACAGCTCCTGATCCACCATCGTCGGCAGCCGGCCAGGGAAATAGCAGCCGGCAAAGGAATAAAACATCCCGTTGGCAATGTAGGAGCGCAGGATCACGGGGTCGTTGCAGATATTCGGCGGCACCGACAGCACCGGACGCAGGTACCGGTCACTGACTTCAAAATAGCCGGCCTCCGCCATGAGCTGCAGCGAGTCCTTGTCGTAATAGCCCTGCTCGAGCATTTGATCGACATAGATATTGCCCGACCCGCGCTCGCGCGTGGCACCGATGATGTTATACGCCGAGTCGACGACGACGATCGTCGCGTCCGGGATCATCTTCCGCCCGACCTCCATCAGCGGCTCCAGCCCGGCGTGCGCGCGCACGGCCAGACGCATCTGATACTCCAGTGTCTGCAGGCGGTCAAACAGTGTGAGCAGGTGGTTCGTCACCGCACCGAGAGAATACTGTTCGTCATACAGCAGCGCATTGACACCGGGGCGAACGGGCTCCGCATCCTCCGGGCGCGCCCGGACAACGAAAAAGTGGTCGTGCAGCAGCCCCTTCGGTAAGCGGCGGATCACCTTCGGCTCGCTGACGTAGAGCACGTCTTCCTCGAGCGTGTTCTCGGACTCGGGCGTGAGCATCTGGACCCGGCGGAAGGCAAATGTCCGCTCCTGCTGCATTACGACCCGCGCGTCGAACGGCTGCATGCTCTCGGCGATCATTTCCACGGACAGCGTCATGATTCTCTCCTTTCCGTGCTGCGCAAAACGGCAGTCACAAGTGCATATTCCCACACAAATTTTGAGGAAAAAAGTTCCTTTCCGCAAAAACACCGGAGATCCGAATTTTTGGAGACTTCTACGATGAAATTGGAAGCCATTGGCGCAACTTTCGCGCTTTTGCCCGCATTCTCCGTGTTTTTGCGGCTTTTTTGCCTCATCTTTGTCTTTATTGTAACAATATCACGGCGAATTGTTCAGGGCATTTGTTACGAAATGCGGTTTTTCTCGCCGCCGCGCACTGTGCATTTTCTACGATTGCGTGCGCGTAAAGGGCGCTGCTGCTTTCATTTTGCCTAAAAGCAGACACCCGGGCGGCGCATAAATTCGTAGTCTCCTATGAAGACCTGTCCGCGGGGGTTCGATATAATGCGAGTAAGATAATAAATTAACAAGCCGTCGGAGCGTTCGAATGATTTTGTATAGGAGCGAGCCAGATATGGATAACATCAGCAGATTTCAAAAAACGACCGGCGTCGGTCAGATCCTCGACGAGAGCTTTGCACGCTGCCCGGAGCGCGAGGCCATTGTATTCGGCGACTGGCGCATCACCTACCGGGAGCTGCAGGCACTCATCTACCGGACGGCGCACTGCCTGCGCAGTCTCGGCATTGCGCCGGGCGACCGCGTCGCCATCATCTCGCGCAACTGCCCGGAGGTCATGATCGCGGAAATTGCGATCCTGAAGCTGGGCGGCACCGTGGTCAAGTTCAACTGGCGGCTCGCGCCGGAAGAAATGACCTACCTGCTCGATCTCAACGAGGTCCGGTGCGCCTTCTTCAAGCCGGAGCGCGAGGACTGGGGCGACGCCCTGCGGCAGCACTATGCCGGACGCATCACGTTCCTGTCCCTGACGCCGGAAGCCGACGGCCGCTCCGCCCTCTATTCCCTGCTCGCAGGTATGCCGGACACGCCGGTGGAGACCGTCGTTGCGCCCGACGCCCCTGCCTACCACATGCACACGAGTGGCACGACCGGGCGGCCGAAGTGCGTGGTCTACTCCCACGCGCGCTATCTCAACCAGCTTGAGAGCATGCTTGAAACGCTGGAGTTCCCGGACGGGCAGGTCTATCAGTACATCTCGCAGCTATTCCACTCCGCGTGCACCGGCGCCTATCTCACGCTGGCGACCGGCGGTAAGCTCATCATGATCCCAAACTTCACCGTGAGCGACTATGTGGAGAGTCTCGTGCGGGAAAAGGTGCGCGCCATCGGTGTCATCCCGCTGATCCTGCAGGGCATCCTCGATGAGATGGACCGCAAAAACTACGACCTGTCGCACCTGAAGGTCATCAACTACTCCACCTGCCCCATTTCCCCGGATCTGCTGCGGCGCGCGCTCGACCGGCTCAACTGCCGCTTTTATCAGTCCTACGGCATGACGGAGATGGCCAGCACCGTCACGGCGCTGCTCCCGGAGGATCACCTGATCCTCGGCGGACGGTATCTCACCTCGGTCGGACGGGCGCTGCCCGGCGCCGCCGTGCGCATCGTGCGGCCGGACGGCTCGCTGTGCGATGCCGGTGAGGAGGGCGAGATCTGCGTGCGCGGGCAGGGCATGATGCTCGGCTACTATCAGTTGCCGGAAAAGACCGCGGACGTGATCCGCGACGGCTGGTATTTCACGCACGACGTGGGCTATCTCGACGAGGACAGCTATCTCTACCTGCGCGGCCGCAAGGATTCGCTCATCATCTCCGGCGGCGAGAATATCTACCCCGAGGAAGTCATCGACGTGCTGCTGAAAATGCCCGAGATCGCCGAAGCCGCCGTCTACGGCATGCCCGACCCGAAGTGGGGCGAGCACGTGAAGGCGAGCATCGTCTGCAAGCCCGGCCGGTCACTGACGGTCGAGCAGGTGCAGACATTCTGCCGCGCCAACATGCCGTCGTTCCGTATGCCGCGTGAGGTGGAATTCTTGCCGGAGCTGCCGAAGAACGCCACCGGCAAGGTGCTCATCCAGGCGCTGAAAAACCGCTGAGCACGCGAAAATACAGCACACTGGCGCGTCCCCGTCTGCCCGGCAGATGGGGACGCTTTTTGCCGTTCTGACCACGGAGGCGCAAAAAAGCAGGGCCGCTGTTGCGGCCCTGCTTTTGATCGGGAGATGCGCCTTTATTCGCCGTCGCCGAATTCCTTCTCGATGGCTTCGTTGTCCGCGCCCAGCGCTCTGTGCTGTGCATAGAGATCCTGCACGCCGAGGCTGTCAAAATAGATCGGCATCTGCGCCAGATACGCCTTGTTGCCCGACGGATAGGTGTGCTCGATCAGGTAGCCGTTGGAGACCGACTGCTCGAGCCACTCGCCGGAAAAGCGATCCTTGTACTGGTTAAGGATGCAGCTCGGCACATCGTAGGCGACGAGCTCGTCGAGGATATCCTGCGCGTCGCGCTGGAGCGCGTACTCACGGATGATGTCCACGAGCGCGGAGCGGTTGGCAATGATCGTCGTCGACTCCTTGGTCGTGAAGCGCGGGTCGGTCACAACCTCTTCCGGCAGACGCAGCGCCTTGGCAAACTTCGGCCAGACATTCGTATAGTCGTTGACGAACACGTAGATGTAGCGGCCGTCACGGCACTTGTAGCCCTGGCCAAGCGGGCTCATGGTGTGCGCTTCCCGCGGCCACTCATAGCCGTAGTTGCAGTTCGTGGCAAAGCCGGCGGTAACGAAGTTGCCGGTGCCGTACAGGGACGTCATGACGTAGTCGCCCACGCCCGTCTCGCGCGCTGCGAGCAGGGCTGCCAGCACGCCGCTGAGCAGCGTGATGCCGGTCGTCGTGTCGCCCATGCCGGCAGGCGGGTAGATCGGCGGGCTGTCGGGATCGGTGCGGGTGTCAAGGATGACGCCGTTGGCGCCGAAATAAGCGATCGCGTCAATGCCGGGGCGGTTGACCAGCGGGCCGTTGATGCCGTAGCCGGTGACCTGACCCATGACGAGCTTCGGGTACTTGGCGTGCAGCGTCTCCCAGTCCAGACCGAGCTTTTTCAGGCCGGCCGTACGGGTGCTAGTGATGAATACGTCCGCCTTGGCGAGCATGTTTTGCATGAGCTTGAGGTTCTTGGGATCTTTCAGATCCAGCGCGACACACTCTTTGCCGCCGTTGAAAATATCGTGGATGGGGTTCTCTTCCGCCGTGATGGGCATGCCCATAGAGCGGCCGTAGTAACGGCAGAAGTCGCCAATCGGCGGGGTCTCAACGCGCACGACACGCGCGCCCATGTCGCGCAGGAACCGCGCCGTCGTCGTCGCGGACCAGTAGCTGGTCATCTCGACCACGAACAGTCCCTCGAGTGGTTTTCTCATGGATATAGCCTCCTTGTTGATGCAGATTTTTTCTGAAATTGCAACGGTTTTCAGTTTGTTGAAATGAAATGGATCCGATGCTTTGTCTATATTATAACGATTGTTTCGGCGCTTGTTACCTGTATTTCTTACAATTCTTTTGCCCCTGCGGACGTGCATTTTTGTGCTGTGTTGCCATAGATTTTCGGGCGCTTCCGGCACGAAAAAAGCGCCGCATCCGAATGGGCGGATGCGGCGCGGGAAACAAAGGGAAAAATCGCTCTTTACGGTTTCGGCATCAGGTAGAACACGATGTGCACATCGGCGCAATGCACGCCGTCGGCGTCCATGACGGGCACATCGAGCGGGTACTGCCCCTTGCCGTGCTCTTCGACATAGGCAATGCGCTCTTTGGCTTCTTCCTCCGTCATGGAGATGTCTACGATCAGGTCGCGCTTGGTCGGCTTGCGGTAATCAATGTTCACGCTCTTGATGATCGGCACATACTTGCCGGCATAGGTACACTTGATTAGCGTGGCGCCCGAGGACTCGGCCAGCACGAAATAGCTGCCGGCATAGACGATGTTCACGTGGTTAAGGTGCATGCTGTTGGCAGGCAGACGCACGACCACATGGCGCTCCTCGGCGACTTCCGGGATGAGCCCGGCCACGTTCAGGAAGTTGATCTTCCCATGCTGGAGATTGTATTTCGCCTCTTCAAAAAAGGCTGCGTTCATTTCCGCCATGTCTGGCTCCTTTCTCTTGCGCAGAGCTCAGTCGGCGACATACTTTGCCGCCAGGCCACGGATGATGGTCTCGGCGTCGCCCATGACCTTCTCGACCATGTCCTTGGTCTTGGGCAGATCGGTGATGCGCTGCGCGCACTCGCCGGCGCCGGCCATGGCGTGCTCCACGTCGCCCTTATAGGTCGCGGCAACACCGTGACGCTCGAAGGTCAGCAGCTCCATCGGGATGCTCGAGAAGTCATCCGGCACACCGACGTAGGAGCCGGGGGCTTCCTTGGCGGTGTTGTAAGCATGCTGCAGGGACACGTCGCTGCGCAGCCAGCGCGCCGGGCCGACAAAGCCGCGGGCAATGATCGTGCCGCCGTCGGCGCAGTCGACGACCATCTTCTTCCACAGTTCGCAGAAATCGCTCTCTTCGGTGGCGAGGAAGCGGGTGCCCATCTGCACGCCGTCAGCGCCCATGGCGAAGGCCGCCGCGATCGACTTGCCGTCGCAGAAGCCGCCGGTGCCGCACACGAGCGTGTTCTCGTCAGAGAACTTCTCGATGATGTCCGGCAGCAGCGTCATGCTGTGCACCGGCTGCCACGCCGTGTGCATACCGCCCTCGTGGCCGGAGGCAATGAGGACCTGCACGCCGGCCTTCTTGCAGCGGGCCGCGGTGCGCACACCCGGGAACACGTGCATCCAGATCATGCCCTGCTCCTTGACAAAGTTTGCCCAGGGCATCGGATCGCCTGCGGTGGTGACGAGCACGCGGAAGCGGCGCTTCATCTCGGGATCGGACTCACGCAGCTCCTTGATCGCCTGCATGACCTTCATCGCGTTTGCCTTGACCTCTGCGGAAACCATGACGTTGGCGCCGAAAATACCATCGGACTCCTTGGTCTCTTCAAACACGCGTGTGAACATCTTCTTGAAAATGGTCACATCGTCATCGGTCGTCTCGGCGTGTGCCTGCTTGCAGAAGTCTTCAAAAACGATGGGGTTCGTCTCGCGGGACGTGGTGGCAAATGTGCTGCACAGGCCAAGGCAGCCGGCGTTGGCAGCGGCGATGCACAGGCTGGTGACAGGATACGGACCCATGCCGGCCTGAATGATGGGGTATTTGAGCCCGACGAGCTCGGTAAGTCTGGTTTTAATCATAGTTTTTCTCCTTTCAAATGCAGTGCGTATACCCGGCGTTACACCGGAACGTTACCTTTCTGACTACTACTATATCAATTCCGTTCTCAGCATCCCACAGCAGCAATTACGAAAGTGGCCGGTGATCTTTGCGATCAAATTATGCAGCTTGACCAGCCGGTGCGCTTTGAAAGTGTCCCCCATGCAGGTGACTACCTGCATAGGGGACAGCGGAACTGTGATGCCTGATTTTCGTTAGCAGAGGCCGATTGCCTGCCACAGCGGAACGCTGGCCACCATGGCAATGATCGTCATGACCATGTAAGCATAGGACGCCTTCTGCGCGCAGGGATAGTCGACGCACTTGTCGCCGGTCATCTTGATGAAGCCGACCACGGACGGGTTGCCGTAAGCGGTGTTCCAGTACGTGCCGCACAGCCACTCGACAAAGACGAGGATGAACATGCTCATGCCGTGTGCCTCCATGAGTGGTCCGAAGATGGCGATCATCATCGTGAGCATGCAGGTCTGGGACACGATCACGTAACGCAGGGCAAACGTGATGATGCACAGGCAGGGAACGAAGATATACGGGCTGCTCATGATGGGCGCGAAGATGGGGCCGAGCAGGCTGGCCAGCCATGCGCTGACGCCGGTGGTGTTCATGAACTTGGCGATGCTGAGGATGCCGCCGATGAAGACGACAAGCGTCCACTGGCCTTTGGCGTTGGCCTCCGGCGCCGTCAGCAGGCCGGCGGCGAAGAACGCCACGTCAGCCGCGATGGCCACGAAGCCGGCGTCCACGCCGTGCAGCTTCTGGGTGATCCAGAGGATGATGGCGATGGCAACGATGATGATGCCCTGCTTCTCCTTCTTGGAGACGGCGCCGAGCGCCTTGTACTGCTCCTTGAGGAAGGTCACGTCGCCGGCGAGCTTTTCTTTCGGTTTGCAGATGATCGTGCAGTACAGATAGGTCAGAACGATGAGCACGAGATACCAGACGATCGTGCACTTGAGCCAGGAGCCCCAGGTGAAGGCGAGGCCCTGCATGAAGCCGATCATCAGCGCAACGAACGCCGAGCCGGACATGAAGGCAATGCCGAGGATGTACGTGCCCATGAAGTTGGCAAACCACAGGCCGCGGGCCGCTTTGCTGTTCGGCTCCGCGCCGACAGCCTCACAGACCTGGCCGATCAGGGGCGCCATGATGGAGGTCTTGGCATAGGAGCTGGGGATCATCGGGGTGGTGATGATGCCCGCGAGCATCATGGCCGTGACCTGGCCGCGATAGGTGCCGGGGAACTTCGTGAGGACCCACAGCGCCAGGCGCTTCATGAAGCCGCTGTTGTTGATGCCGACCGACATGATGAACACGCCGATGCACAGCCAGACGGTCGTGCCGGAGAACTCGACCGTGACGTCCGCCACCTTGCCGAGTTTGAATACCAGCAGCATAACCATGGTCGCAAGGGTCGCGACCCAGTCCGGCAGGGCGCCGGAGATCAGGCACGTCAGCAGGAAGCCGAAGCACCCGAGATACTGCCAGCCCTGACGGCTCATCATTTCCGTTTCCGGCGGCAGGTAGGCGATCAGCAGCATCAGGACAATACCGCCCAGAATGCCGAAAATCGTCTTTTTCATTTGCTTGCTCATGAGTTTCACTCCTCCTTAATGAATGGTTCTCAACTTGCGCTTTCGTTAGTTAATTATCTGTCAAGTTGATTTTAGGTTACACCGAATTCAGCACTTTTTCACCAACAAAGACTACGAAATCCGCAGAGAGAAAAATCATTTTTTTGTAGTCCATAACCAAGCGGCTGGAAAACACACATACTGCTGATTTTCGCGTATTATATTAGGTGTTCTCTGCACACTTTCCGCCCGAATTGTACAAAAACGGGTGCGCATTGCGCTGCGTTATCCGTTTTTTGCAAGCCGTACGCGCTTTGTACATTTCCTCCAAAACACGTCGCTGCGCCCGGCCGCAACTTTGGTCTGAATACTGTTGAGACCCCCGCCCCGCTTTGATATATTTTTGATTAGCAAGGCGACAGACGCATTTTTCAAACCATTAAACATCATTAGGAGGTAGCATACATGAAAACAAAACTGACTGAAATGTTTGGCATTGAGTACCCGATCGTCCAGAGCGGCATGCAGTGGCTGGCCGTGCCGCAGCTCGCGGCCGCCGTGTGCAACGCCGGCGGTATCGGCACCATCAACGTCACCTGCTGGCCGACGCTCGACGAGTTTGCCGACGCGCTCGACGAGATGAACAGCCTGACCAGCAAGCCCTATATCGTCAACATTTCTCTGGCTCCGACCCAGCGTCTGGATAACGAAGAGATTCGCAAGACCATTCGTCTCTGCGGTGAGAAGCACGTCGCTGCCATCGAGACAAGCGCCGAAGATCCGCGCGAGTTTATTGACGACATCAAGGCCGCCGGTATGCGTCACTTCCACAAATGCCCGAACTACAAGGTCTCCATGAGCATGGAGCGCAAGGGCCTCGATGGTGTCATCATCGCCGGTTACGAAGTCGGTGGCCATCCTTCGGCAGACGGCGTGGGCACGTTCGTCATCGCTCGCCGCTGCGCTGCGGATATGAAGATTCCGGTCATCGCCGCCGGCGGCATTGCGGACGGCCACGGTCTTGCGGCTGCACTCGCGCTCGGTGCTTCCGGTGTCGCCATGGGCACCCGCTTCGTATGCGTGGATGAATGCCCAATCTCCGAGAACCACCGCCAGTGGGTCATCAACCATACCGAAAAAGACACCGTCCTCTGCCAGAAGACCATCGGCAGCATGATGCGCGTGTCCAAGAACAACGCTTCCCTGCTCGCCAACGAGATCGAGAACCGTGGTCTGCGCACCGGCAAGGGCCCGATGGACATTCTCAAGGAGCAGATGCCCGTTATCACAGGCCAGAAGACCCGTCTGGCTTTCCTGGACGGCAATGTTGACAGCGCTATCTTCTGCGCCGGCATGGGCATGGGGCTCGTGCACGACGTCGTCCCGGTCAAGGTGCTGCTCGATCGCATGGTCAAAGAAGCGGAAGAAACCATCGACAACCTCAAAGCAGCTTTCTAATCGCGCAGCTCTCGTCGCACACACCATCCTTTCTTATACATCCACCTTATTTCCTTCCCCCCCACTCATCGGGCGCGGCTGCTGCCGCAGCCGCGCCGCAACAACAGCGAGAGCCGCCCCTTTTCCCGGGGGCGGCTCTTCTATATATATCGTTTAGATATCATTGTTTCCCCGGATAGTGTG
>OHBE01002645.1_pt1 | contig 12818 bp, 6 predicted proteins | sample 1577231 | NCBI WGS metagenome assembly OHBE01 (sample SAMEA3541506, study PRJEB24748) | human gut metagenome | biome: human gut; feature: human-associated habitat; material: faeces | place: China | collected 2012
GACTTCCGGTCGGCCGACCTCGCGGCAGCAGTCGTCGCGGGCGCGATCGGGGCGCTCTGCCTCGCAGGCGGACGCCGGGCATTCCAAACTTCCCGCACATGAAACGCATCGGACTCATCTCGGACACGCACGGCACCTTCGACGACACGCTGCGCGGCTTTCTCACGGACGTCGACGAGATCTGGCACGCCGGCGACATCGGTTCGCTGAAACTGGCCGACCGCATCGCCGCCTTCAAACCTCTGCGGGCCGTCTGCGGCAATACCGACGGAGGCACGATGCGGCGCGTCTGGCCGCTGGTCGACTTCTTCCGGTGCGAAGAGGCGACGGTGCTCATGACCCACATCGGCGGCTATCCGCGCCGCTACGACCCGCGCATCCTCCCGCGCATCCGGTCGGCACGCCCCACGCTCTTCGTGGCGGGACACTCCCACATCCTGCGGATCATCTACGATCCGGTCTACCGACTGCTCCACCTCAACCCCGGCGGAGCGGGAAATTACGGCATCCACAAAGTCCGCACGGCGCTGCGTTTCGTCGTCGACGGCGCCGAGGTGCGCGACATGGAGATCGGCGAGTGGCCCCGGAGCACGGGAGCGCATCCCTGAATTCCGGATTTCGGTCTCGCTTCGTCGCGAAAAAATTCCCGCCGCACAATTGCGGCGGGAGTGTAAAAAGGATCAAGTATATAGAATCCATGCGGGTCTGTTATATGGAGCAGGAATTCACCCACAACTACATGGGTTCCGTGACCGGCGGATCAGTTCGTTTTCTGGCAACGAACCGACGAGGCCGACGCTCTGTTGAAAGCGTATTTTGCCGTTGCATAAGTGCCGTACATCGTATAGAACATCGCGGCATTCGAACCTTCCGCCGTACGCTGCCAGCATCCCATCGTTCCGTAAGCGCCTACATAGCCCAGTTTACCGGCGTCCTTGTCTCCCCAGCGATGGCCGCAAAGCGGGAACCAAGTCTTCGCACCGGAGTCCGTCGTATAGTACTTGCCGTCGCTGTTCGGCCCGTCGTCCACGTTGTACGAGGAGATATTGCCCCATGCGGCCTGATCCGGCACCCGGTAACCGGCGGGACATGGATCGTAATTCGTCTTCTTCCCTGCATTGTCCCACAAGGCGTCCTCGCCGGTGAAGAGCCAGTCCTTGTTGCCGTTGGGCGAGTTGAAAAGGAAGGTTGTCGGGTGCGCCGTCGCATAAGCTACCGTGCCTACCTGCTCGTCGCACTGCACGGCGATCCATGCCAACGATGCATGAGCCGGATTGACGATCGTCGATTCCCGTGCCCGCAGGAAGACGCCGTCGCCCGAATCTTCGTTCTTTTCGCCGCCGTAAAAGGGATCTTTGCGTCCCCATTGATAGAGTAGGCCGAAGGAGGCCGCCCCGTCTGCTTCCAGGGCGCTGGTCGCTCCGAGATTGCGATCCATCAATTCTCCTCCCTCGTCGTAGGCGAACAGCTCCGGCTGATCGGTCATCCATAGATGCCAGCTCCAAATCACCTCGCCCTTCGCATCGAAAGCCGCCAACACGGTATTGCCTTCCGTACCATCCGACGTGAAATGCACGATACCGTCTTTGTAGGAGACCTCGGAAACCAACGGGTTTCCCGCTGCATTTTTTGTCGACCACAGCCAGTCGACGGAAACAATTCCTTCGACGTCCGAGCCGTCGACCTTGCGCGTCGCAAACCGATACTCGTCGGCCTCCGTGACGATGAAGCAGTTGGCATACGCCTCCGAAGCCGTCAAATCGATCGATTCATCGACGGGGGGGGGAACTACGGGCCCGTCGTTTTCGTTGTTCTCGTCGTCGCAAGCCGTCAATGCGACGGAAAGACACAATGCGAACGACCATGCCGCACGAACACACTTTGTTCTCATAAACTCTTAATTCGATTTGAAAAGATGATTAGATGCACCAAATATAACGATTTTTTCATTTCAGTTTCCTTTTCGGCTACTTTTTGATGGATTCTTCGCCCGCTTCGCCGTTGGCCGAGCGGTGCGAAACGCCGTTGAAACGCTCCGGAAGGCATCGTGGAAGATCCCGTACACCTTCCGGCCCGCTGCCTCGACGAAACGGAATACTTTGGTGCAGCGTGTTGATATACAGTTTTATAATAGAATGCGGCGCGTTTCGATTGCCGGTTATCTCCCAAATTGTCATATTATTTATTAATAAATTTAATATTTCTATAAGAATACACAATATCGCCTCTCCGCAAAGCGTTTTGTCAGCGAATTATTAGACGACGAATTTTATGCAGACCAAGATTTCAAAGACGCTCGAAGGGCTGATCGCCCGCACGGCGTTCGACACATCGAAACAAGGAGAGACCCGTTGGTTGAAGGATCGCTTGCTGCTCGAGATTGTACGGGAGGAGGGATCGTTGGCCTATCAATTGCTTTCAGCCCGTCTCAAGGACTGGGAACTATATCAGGTTCGCCTGCGCATCGAACGCGATTTGCAGGAGCGTACCGACGGCCCGGCCGGAAATCCCGAAGAGTTCTACGTGCAGTTCGCGAACGAGTTGCGCAAACGTTATCGTACTGCTCCCAGCGTCTCTACGGCCCACGCCTTACATGCCATCATCAGCGACGAGCAGACGATCGGCGCGCACGTATTGGAAATGTACCACATCACGCCGGCCGTCGTCGAGGACGAAATCCGCCGCATGAGCACGGCCGACGAACCGCGCGCCGAGCTGCACGTCCGCCTGCTCGACTACTCCGAGCAGGGACAGCGGGCCGCCGAAGGCAGCCGGATGCTCGACAAGTTCGGCGTAGACCTGACCCGGCAGGCGCGTGAAGGGAAAATCGACCCCGTGATCGGCCGCGAATGCGAGATCGAGCGCGTGGTGCAGATTCTCTCGCGCCGCAAGAAAAACAATCCGATCCTGATCGGCGAAGCGGGCGTGGGCAAGAGCGCCATCGTCGAGGGGCTCGCGCTGCGGATCGCAGCGGGCGACGTTCCCTACACCATCGCGGGCAAACGGCTCTATTCGCTCGACGTCTCGTCGCTGGTGGCGGGCACGAAGTTCCGCGGCGAATTCGAGGAGCGGATGCAGCAACTGCTCGACGAGCTGCGCAAGGCCGACGACACGATCATCTTCATCGACGAGATCCACACCATCGTCGGCGCGGGGTCGACTCAGGGAAGTCTCGACACGGCCAATATCCTCAAACCGGCGCTTGCGCGCGGCGAGTTGCAGACCATCGGCGCCACGACGCTCGACGAGTACCGCGAGAACATCGAGAAGGACTCGGCGCTCGAACGCCGCTTCCAGCGCGTGCTGGTCGAACCGACTTCGTGCGAGGAGACGCTCCAAATTCTGCGCAACATCGCGCCCCGCTACGAGGCGCACCACAAAGTCCGCTACACGGACGAGGCGCTCGAAGCGTGCGTGACGCTCACGAACCGCTATATCACCGACCGCTTCTTCCCCGACAAGGCCATCGACGTGCTCGACGAGGCGGGGTCGCGGATGCATCTGCAAACGGCGCGCGAACCGGACACGCTGCGCGAAATGGAGGCCGCGCTGGCCTCGACCTGCGAGGAACGCCGCGAAGCGGTCCGCCAGCTCGTCTACGAAAAGGCGGCCGCAGCACGTCTGCGGGAGCTGGCGCTGCGTTCGAAACTGGACGAGAGCCGCGCCGAGTGGCAGCGGTCGCTCGAAAGCCATCCGGCGGAGATCCGCGCCGAACATATCGCGCAGGTCATCACTTCGGCGACGGGCATCCCGATCGAACGGATCACGACGGGTGAGCTGGGACGCCTGCGCGGACTCAAAGACTACCTCGCCGGCCGTGTCATCGGACAGGATGCCGCCGTGGAGAAGGTGGCGCTCTCGATCCAGCGCTCGCGCGCCGGACTCAAAGACGAGAACCGCCCGATCGGCGTCTTCCTCTTCGTCGGCCCGACGGGCGTCGGCAAGACGCTGTTGGCCAAGGAGCTGTCGAAATGGCTCTTCGACGAACGGCGCGGACTGATCCGCATCGACATGAGCGAGTACGGCGAGAAACACAACGTCTCGCGTCTGATCGGCTCCCCTCCGGGCTACGTCGGTTACGGCGAAGGCGGCCAGCTCACCGAAGCGGTACGCCGCCAGCCCTACGCGGTGGTGCTGTTCGACGAGATCGAGAAGGCGCATCCCGAAGTTTTCAACGCCATGCTCCAAATCTTCGACGAAGGACACCTTACCGACGGATCGGGCCGCAAGGTCGATTTCCGCAACACGGTCATCATCATGACCTCGAACGTCGGTTCGCGCGCCGCCGTGCAGCGAGCCGTACAGGTGGGTTACTCCACCTCGTCGAAGACGGTCGTCGAGCAGGCCGCACCGCAGATCGAGTACCGCAAGGCGCTCGAACGCACCTTCGCGCCGGAGTTCCTCAACCGCATCGACGACATCATCGTCTTCCGCACGCTCACGCTCGAAGACGTGGAACGCATCGTCGAGCTGGAATTGCGCCGCCTGCTGGCCCGCACGCAACGGCTGGGCTACAAGGTGGAGATCTCGGCCGAGGCGAAACGCCGGCTGGCGGTCATGGGCTACGAGGCGCGCTACGGCGTGCGGTCGCTCAAACGGACGTTGCTCGACAATGTCGAGGAACCGCTCTCGACGCTCATCATCGAAGGCCGCGTCAACGAAGGCGCCAAAGTAAAGATTCTCCCCGCAAAGGCGGGCGTTACGCTCAAAGTGGCGTAACTCCGCCGGCAGATGACGTGTACGCCCCGAAATGCTTCCGTGTTTCGGGGCGTTTTTTTACGTCGCCGCCCGCTGCTTTTCGCTGTGCTTGATCTTTTGGTGCTTTTGGATCAAGCCAAAAGCACGGAAGAAAGAATCTAAGAGAATTTTTTTTCGATCGATCCTTCGGGAAACAATCCTGCCCCTCCGATTGTGCGTCTCCTGCAAGGAGCGGATTTACCACCTTTTGTCACCGAAAGGTGGTGCCAAAAGTGTCCGCCAGGCGAAAAGCTGCGGGAAACTCACAGCGCCTCGCTAAAACGGGCGCCTGTCGCGGGTTTGCAAGCAAACCGGCTCCGTTTTTTAACGCTCGTCGCTGCTCGTTTCTTTTTCCGCACTTTTCGCAAGGCGGAGACTGTTGTGCGCTCCGCGCAACGATGATTTATTACGATTTGACTTCCTCTATACTCAGTTTTAGCAGGCCTCGGCCTGCCCGATCGCACTGCGAAAATAGCGGAAGCTGTGACGTCATCGGCGCGAGCGCCCGGAGCGATCGTGCGAAAAGCGAAGTCTTTCGTGATCGCTCAGCGAGCGCAGGTGGCGACACCCGCTATTTTCGCGGTGCTTGATCTTTTGGTGCTTTTGGATCAAGCCAAAAGCACAGAAAAAGAATTTTGAGAGAAGAAAAATTTTTCGATCGATTCTTCGGGAAGCATCCCGACCTTCGATTCGGCGTTTCCTGCGAGGAGCGGATTTACCACCTTTTGTTACCAAAAGGTGGCGCCAAAAGTGTCCGCCAGGCGAAAACGTCGGGGAACGGCCGTCGGCTTGCGCCTGAAACGCTACGCGGACAAGCTCGCGCCCGCGTTTTCGACGGCGCATCCGCCGCCCGTTCTTCTTCCCGCTTTTTCGCAATGCGGAACGATTGTGCGCTGCGCGCAACCATGATTTTGATTCCTTTTGCTCGGTTTTAGCAGGCCGTAGGCCTGCGGGATCGCACTGCGAAGACGGCGAAAACCGACGGCCGTATTTTACAGCAGAACGAATTTTTCGAAAAAAACGCATGTCCGACCGGGTGTGCCTGCTGCCTTGTTGCGTATTAGTATTAAAAGCCGGAAGTCCGATGGAAAAAATAGATAAGAATCTGCTCAGGCGTTACCTCGAACACGGGGGCGATGCCGGCGTGCGCGAACGGTTGCGCGAATGGTTTCTCGAACACGACGCCGAGGAGGAATTTACCCTGCGGGAAGACGATCCCGTGAGCGGGGAGCTGTACGCCTTCTGGGAGCGTTCGCTGCAACGGTCCGTGCCGCAGCGGACGCTCGACGAGCGTTACCGTGCTCTGGCCGGGCGGCTTTTCGGCCGAAAACTCCGCCTGCAACGGCTGTGGCGGAGGCTGTCGCAGGCTGCGGCGGTGCTGCTCGTACCGCTCGTCGTCTGCGCCTATCTGCTCGCATCGCGGCAGGTCGCGGAGCAGCCGGAGTGGGTCGAGGTCTACGCGCCCTACGGGCAGACCCGCTGCATCACGCTGCCCGACGGGAGCCGCGTATGGTTGAATTCGGGGACCTATGTCTTTTACCCCGACCGTTTCGATCGCGAGCGGCAGCTCTTCGTCAGCGGCGAAGTCTACATGGACGTGACCAAGGATCCCGAGCGGCCCTTCCGCGTCGATACGCGCAACGTCAGTATCCGAGTGTTGGGAACCCGTTTCAACCTCCGCTCGTACAACGAGGACAAGTATGTCGAGACGTCGCTTGTGGAGGGAAGCGTTGCGCTGGGGTTGAAGCGCGACGGCGGCGCGACCATCCTGATGCGTCCGGGCGACAAGATTCTGGTCGACAACGCCACGAACGCGGTCGTCCGCGAGCGGTTCGACTGTGCGCACTACATCTCGTGGCGCGACGGTTTCCACGTCTTCCGTCACAAGACGCTCGGTGAGATCGCCCGCGATCTGGAACGTATGTTCGACGTGCAGATCGTCATCCGCGATACGTCGCTGCTCGGCGAGGAGTATTTCGCCACGTTCGCCAGCGGCTGGGAGATCGACGAACTGCTCGACGCGCTGAATATCCACCACACGCTGCACATCCGGCGCGACGGCCGCATCATCGAGATCGAGCGCGCCCGCCGGTAGGGGCCGTATGACGCACCGAAGCCGACTGTTGAAAACGAACCTGAAACACGCATATATGCCTATGGGAAAGGAATGATGGAAAAAGCCGGAAAATGTCGTTGCCCATTTTCCGACTCGGAATTTTGAGACCTAAATTAAATCTGCAAAACCTGAACAAACCTATGAATTATCTCTACACGAACCGAAGAAGCGTGGGAATATTCGGAGGCCTGCTGTTGCTGATCCTCTTCTCATGCTGCGGAATCGGGAGAGCGGCGGCCCAACAGCAGGGCGCCGAACAGCGCATCACGCTGTCGATGCGCGACACCGCGATTTCGGACATCCTCGAAAACATCACCAAACGTTACCAGTACGCCTTCATCACCCGCACGGCCAACGTCGATACCAACGCCCGCGTTTCGATCGACGTGGTCGACGAACCGCTCCGTGCGGTGCTCGACCGGATTTTCGCAGGGCAGAAGGTCGCCTTCGAGTTCGACGGGCGGCTGGTGCGTATCTCCAAGGCGGCCGTACCCCCCCCCTCCTCCGCGTCGACGATCGCGGTTTCGGGCGTCGTGCGCGACGGGTCGGGCAATCCGCTGGCGGGCGTCACGGTCATGGTGGCCGGAACCTACAAGGGCGTTACCACCGACAACGACGGGCGCTATGCGCTGCGTGTCGACGGCGAGGCGTCGGTGCTGCAATTCCTCTATCTGGGCTATAAGAACGTCGAGGAGACCGTCGGCAAACGCACGACGATCGACGTGGCGATGGAGGAGGATCTCAAAATGGTGGACGAGGTGGTCGTCATCGGTTACGGTACCCAGTCGCGCAAGACGCTGACCACCTCGATTTCCAAAATCGACGGCGACAAGCTCTACGGCGCTCCCGTCTCGACCGTGGGCGACGCCCTCAAAGGCAAGGTCGCGGGTCTGCGGGTGGCCACCAACAGCTCGCTTTCGGGCGAGGCGCCCCGTTTCCTGATCCGCGGCGGATCGTCGATCAACATGGGCAACGACCCGATCTACATCGTCGACGGGGCGCTGCGCGACGACCTGAGCGGCGTCAACCCCAACGACATCGAGTCGATGGAGGTGTTGAAGGACGCCGCTTCGGCCGCGATCTACGGCGCACGCGCATCGAACGGCGTCATCATCGTCACGACGAAGAAGGGCAGCCCCTCGCAGGGACCCCAGGTCGTCTTCGACGTACAGGTGGGTTTCTCGGCGCCGACCAAGAAGTGGGACCTGCTCAGTTCGCGCGAGCAGATCGCGCTGGTGCGTCCGGCCATCGCCAACATCTACGCCAAGTCGACCGGCACGCTGGCCGCCAGTTCGTGGCTGGACGGCGCCAATGTCGCCGTGGGAACAGGGAACACGTCGAACAGGAACCAGTTCACCACGCGCTATCTGGAATACGGCGGTACGGTGCCCGACGGCTACGAGTGGATGTTCGATCCGCTCGACAACAGCAAGGTCATCATCTTCACGGATACCGATTTCCAGGATCAATGGATGAGCGAAGCCTTCTGGCAGAAGGAGTACATCGGCGTCAACGGCGGCAGCGACAGGATGAGCTACGCCGCGTCGATCAGCTACCTCGACGACGGCGGCGTCTTCGCCATGAGCGACTACGACGTCTTCACTACGCACGGCAACGCCAGCTTCAAGATCACCAAGAGCCTCGAAGCCTCCACGACGTTCGACATTTCGCGCCAGCGGAGCAGCAAGTTCGTGGACAACTACTTCAACGCCTTCGGCCGGGGAATCATGTTCGCCCCGACGGCGCGCGGCTTCGACGAGGAGGTCGGCTGGATGTCCAGCGGCGGCAACGCCAACGCCCAGCTGGCCTCGTTCTACGAAGCATTCTACGACCGCGAGGCCGCCACGGATCGCATTTCAAGCACCTTCAATCTCAAATGGCGGATCATCGACGGGCTTACGGCGACGGCCCAGTACAACTATTACGGCAACAACTACCGCGGCAGCTACTACGCCCGCGGCGAGGTCGACGGCTACCCGAACCTCATCAGCCAGACGCGTTCGACTACCGAGACGCGCACGCAGACCGTCCGCGACACCTTCACGGCGCACCTGGCCTTCAACCGTACCTTCGCCGACAAACATACGGTAGGGGCGACGCTCGGTTACGAGCTGATGAGCCAGCGTTACTGGTACCTCACCTCCAACTCGACGGGTTCGGCTTCGGACGACGTGCCCATTCTCGATTCGGGCATCAACTTCAAGGCGTCGAACAAGGACGAAAAGCAGGCGCTCATGTCGTTGTTCGGCCGCGTGTCGTACGACTTCGCACAGAAATACATCGTTTCGGCCACGTTCCGCTACGACGGCTCCTCGAAATTCGCCAAGGGCAACCAGTGGGGATTCTTCCCGGCGGCTTCGGCGGCGTGGGTCATCAGCGAAGAGCCCTTCTTCGAGGGGGTCAGACGCACGATGAACAACCTCAAACTCCGCGTGTCGTACGGTCAGACGGGTAACAACGGCATCGGACTCTACGACACCTACGGCGCCTTCGCCACGGGGCAGTACAACGGCCATACGACCTTCCTGCCGTCGGCCATGCAGAACGCCGACATGCAGTGGGAGTCGACCACGCAGCTCGACGTGGGGCTGGACGTCGGGTTCCTCAACGACCGCGTGCGCTTCATCTTCGACTACTATAACAAGAAGACCGACAACATGCTCTTCTCGATCACCATGCCCGACACGGGCCCCTATTCGAGCGTGAAGGCCAACGTGGGCAGCGCCCGTTTCTACGGTTTCGAGGCCGAACTGAACGCGGAGGTGATCCGTACCAAGAACTTCTCGTGGAACCTCGGGTTGACCTACTCCTACAACCGCAACAAGGTGCTGTCGCTGCCCGAGGAGTACGCCTACGACGAGGTGGACATGTACGGCAATCCTACCGGCCGGAAGGCCTACCGCATAGGCGGCTACAAGATGTCGGAGACGGGATACCGATTCGGCGGCACGGCCGTCGGCGAGTCGCTGGGGCGTATCTACGGCTACAAGATCGACCACATCATCCAGACCGAGGCCGAGGCCGACGCAGCCTATTACGACGCCCTGTCGAAAGGCCACCGCGTGAGCGACGGACAGCAGATTCCGGGCCGCAAGGACGCCGGTGACTACGAGTGGTGCAACCGCTACGGTTCGGCGCGCGATGCCGACGGCAATGAAATCATCAATGCCGAGGACATGTTCTACCTGGGCAACGTCGTGCCGCACTCGACGGGCGGTATCAGCAACACGTTCCGTTACAAGCGGCTGACGCTGTCGATCTACCTGGATTATGCGCTCGGACATTCGATCTACAACTACATGAAGACCCGCATGATCCAGAACACGATCGGGCAGAGCAACTCGGCCATCGCCTCCTACGTCTACGACTGTTGGAAGTACCCGGGCGACACGAATGCGAAATACGCCCGCTATTTCCCCAACGACGGCGATTACGGCAATGCCAACTGGGGCCGCGCCTCCGACTTCAACGTCGAGAAGGCCGATTACCTCTGTCTGCGCGACGTGTCGCTCTACTACGACCTGCCGGAACGGTGGGTGCGCAAGCTGCACATGAAGAAGCTGACGGTGGGCATTACCTGCAATACGATCGCCTACTGGACGGGCGTCACGGGTGCGATCAACCCCGAAACGGGTATGGGAGCCACGTCGAGTTCGGGCCACTACACCTCGGTGTCGACGGCCAATTCGAGCTCCGATTCGCGGCCGAACATCTTCCCGCCTACGAGCAAGTTCCTCTTCAACCTGAAAGTCACCTTCTAAATCGAATCAACCATGAGAATCGAAAGCAGCATAAAGGGATGGTTCGCGGTCGTCGCGGTATCCGTCTCGGCCGTATCCTGCGACATGCTCGATATAACGCAAGACAATAAGCTGTCTGTCAGCAATATGTGGAAAACGGCGGAGCAGGTCGAAGGTTCCACCTACGGCATCTACTCCGAGCTCCGCTCGAATTTCGTCCAGAGCCAGATCAACGTCTTCTACTGGGGCGAGTTGCGCGTGGGCGAATACATGTGGGGGCCGTCGTCGCTCTTCAACGTATGGGTTGGCCGCGAGGTGATCCAGAACACGATGACGGCCAACATCACCTCCTGCGGGTGGTCGGGCCTCTACTCGGCGATCGATCAGGCCAACGCCGTGCTCAAATACGCACCCGACACCGCGATCCCGATGATCGACGCCAAGCGCAACTGGGCGATGGGACAGGCCTATTTCGCCCGTGCCTACGCCTATTTCTGGGCCGCGCGCCTGTGGGGCGACGTGCCGCTGAACCTGCGGCCGATCGAATCGGTCGACCAGCCCGAGACCTACCCCGTGCGTGCGCCGAAAGCCGACGTCTATGCGCGGATCGGCTCCGACATCGAATCGGCGCTGGCGCTCTCCGACGCGCTCGGATCGGACAAGTATCTGGCTACGAAGACGGCCGTGCTGATGCTCAAAGCGGAGTATTGTCTCTGGATGTACTCCGCCCAGAAGGGCGGCGACGCCTACCTGGACGGTGCCGAGGATGCGCTCGAAGCGATCGGCATCTCCCCGTCGCTGCTGTGCGACGACTACGGCCAGATTTTCGACCGCATGGCCGACAACGCGAAGCCTTCGAAGAACAGCAAGGAGGTGGTCTTCGCCCTCTACAACGACCAGACCGAATCCAAGACGGGCGGTTACAGCTGGTATTTCGCCTTTCCCGAAGCCTACGTGGCCAAGGGTTATCAGGGCAATCCCGTGCCGATCTACGAGACGCAGTGGCTCGACTACGGCGAGGGATTCCTCGCAAAACTCCGCGACAGCCGCGACAACCGGGGCGACACCCGCGTCAAGTACAATCTGGGCGAGGGCGACTACGGTGCCGACGGCGGCCGGCTGACCTTCTGCCGCAAGTTCCTCGGCGACATGAGTGCCGGCAAGATGGTGCTCGACGCCGATCTGATCTACTATCGTGCGGCGCTGGCCGTGATGATGGATGCCGAGTTGAAGTACTACCGCAAGGACTACGGCGGTGCACTCGAATCGCTGAACATCATCGCAAAACGTGCTTACGGAAAAGACGACTACTATACCGATGCCTCGCAGGAAGCCGTGCTCGAAGCGCTCGTGGACGAGTATTTCCTCGAATTTCCGGCCGAGGGCGTCATCTGGTGGGCGCTGATCCGGCTCGACAAGATCTGGGACTACAACGACTACCTCGCGGCGAACCGGAACAACACGAACATCCTTCTGTGGCCGATTTCGAAATCCGCGCGGGACAAGAACTCGAATCTCACGCAGACCGAGGGCTGGTATTGATACACATCTAATTCGACAGGAACATGAAATCTACGATAAAAACAGCGGCATGGATCTGTGCGATCCTGCTCGTTTCGGTGTCGTGCTACGACGACGGCACCGATTGCTTCGACACCGCGACGCGGATCTCGCTCTATCCCGACGTGGAACTTTTCAATGCCGACGGCACCACCGCATCGGGGAACGAGAGCTTCGTTTCGGCCGTGACCGTCAACGTCGGGCCTGCGGTTTCGGATATGGCGTGGGAGGCCTCCGTTCCGGCCTCGGCCGTATGGGCGACGGTGCGCAGGACGACCGTGGCGTCGATCTTCGAGGAGGCGGCCGGCGGCGCGCGCCACGATCTCTCGGCGGACGGCATCGAACTGGTGCTGCAACCCAACACGGAGTATCGCCGCACGGTGGTCGTCACGATCGCTGCGGCCGACGGTACGACGGCCGACTACGAATTCACGCAGCTCGGTCAGAAGGCCGACGCTGCGGTTACGTCCGAGACCGCGCAGCTCGTGTTCATGGCTGCCGGCGGATCGGAGACGGTGATCTATACGAGCAACATGGGCGATGCCTATGCGTATGAAGTCGTCTATGGCGAGGGCTCCGCCGACTGGCTGACCGTCGGCGACGGCGGCGTCGGCACGCTGACGCTGACCGCCTCGCAGTGGGACGATCAGGAACGGCCGCGTGCG
>OHBE01002648.1_pt1 | contig 12797 bp, 11 predicted proteins | sample 1577231 | NCBI WGS metagenome assembly OHBE01 (sample SAMEA3541506, study PRJEB24748) | human gut metagenome | biome: human gut; feature: human-associated habitat; material: faeces | place: China | collected 2012
GACGGGGAGATAAAGATATAGAAACTTATCTGGGATAAATCATTTCACCACAGATTACACAGATTAACACAGATTTTTAAACTCTCGTTTGTGGAATATCAAAAAAAACTCTCTGTGAAACTCGGTGTTACTCTATGGTGAATCCAAAATCAAATTAAAAAGAAATGAAATTATGAATGCCTTCAATTATACCACCCATAGCAAGCAAGTCCTGGGCGACCTGCACACTCCGGTAAGCATTTACCTCAAAGTACGTGATATGTATCCGCAATCCGCATTAATGGAAAGCTCGGACTACCATGCCGGAGAAAACTCTCTCTCGTTCATCGCCCTCTGCCCATTGGCAAGCATCGGCATCAACAGTGGAATCGTAACCACTACTTACCCCGACAATACCCGCCGGGAAGAACCGCTCAGCCAATCGTTCCGGGTAGAAAATGCGCTCAACCGCTTTATCAACCGGTTCCATGTGGAAGGAGACGACAAGAAATTCTGCGGGCTATACGGCTACACCACGTTCAATGCCGTGAAGTATTTTGAACACATCCCCGTGAAAGAAAGTCATGACGAACAGAATGACGCTCCCGACTTACTATACATATTATATAAGTATATCATCGTCTTCAATCACTTTAAGAATGAACTCACTCTGGTAGAGATGCTGGCTGAAGGAGAAGAAAGCAATTTGTCACAACTGGAATCGGCCATTGAAAACCGTAACTATGCTTCATACAATTTCTCTGTGACCGGCCCTGTCACCAGCACCATCACCGACGAAGAACACAAGGCAAACGTACGCAAAGGCATCGCCCATTGCCTGCGGGGAGATGTCTTCCAGATTGTGCTTTCCAGACGGTTTATCCAACCTTATGCGGGTGACGACTTCAAAGTGTATCGTGCTTTGCGAAGCATCAACCCCTCTCCCTACCTGTTCTATTTCGATTTCGGCGGCTACCGCATCTTCGGCTCGTCACCCGAAACGCATTGCAAAGTGGAAAGCGGACAGGCATATATCGACCCGATTGCCGGCACCACACGCCGCACGGGAGACACCATCAAAGACAAGGAACTGACGGAAGCTCTTTTGGCTGATCCGAAAGAAAACGCAGAACATGTAATGCTGGTGGACCTGGCACGCAACGATCTCAGCCGGAATTGCCACGACGTACGGGTAGTATTCTACAAAGAACCCCAATACTACAGCCATGTCATCCATCTGGTGAGCCGCGTCAGCGGTGCTCTGAACAACGGAGCAAATCCGCTCAAGACCTTTATCGACACTTTCCCTGCCGGAACCCTGAGCGGTGCGCCCAAGGTACGTGCCATGCAGCTTATCAGCGAAATAGAACCTCACAACCGCGGAGCCTACGGAGGTTGTATCGGCTTCATCGGCCTGAACGGAGAATTGAACCAGGCGATAACGATCCGCACTTTCGTAAGCCGCAACAACGAATTGTGGTTCCAGGCCGGAGGCGGTATCGTAGCACGCAGTCAGGACGAATACGAACTGCAAGAAGTCAATAATAAACTGGGGGCCCTGAAAAAGGCAATAGACCTGGCCGTAAAACTAAAAAACTGAAGTAAAATGAATAGGTTCACCACAGAGTTACACAGAGTTCCACAGAGTTTTAATCTCTTGTTTATAGGATGTTTACGAGAAAATATCTTCTCTGTGAAACTCTGTGTCACTCTGTGGTGAATCCCCCAAACAATTTCAAAACAATGAACAACGAGATAAATACCCTTAACAGACAGAAAGGAGCGATTCTCCTTCTGGACAATTATGACTCTTTCACCTATAACCTGCTGCATGTGGTAAAAGAACAGGGAGTGACCGACATTGAAGTATTCCGCAATGACGAGATAACACTGGACGAGGTGGAACGTTTCGATAAGATCATCCTCTCGCCGGGACCGGGCATACCGGAAGAAGCCGGACTGTTACTGCCCATCATCCGGAAATATGCGGCAACCAAAAGTATCCTGGGAGTTTGTCTGGGCCATCAGGCCATCGGCGAAGCATTCGGAGCCACACTCGAAAATCTGACGGAAGTATATCACGGGGTTCAGACTCCGGTCAGCATATTGAAAGAAGATATCCTCTTCAGGGGATTGGGACGTGAAATTCCCGTAGGACGCTATCACTCCTGGGTGGTGAGCCGCAAGGATTTCCCCGGATGCCTGGAGATCACGGCCGAAAGCCGGGAGGGACAAATCATGGCATTACGGCACCGGACGTACGACGTACATGGCATTCAGTTTCATCCCGAATCGGTGCTGACTCCACAGGGAAAAGAGATAATCAAGAACTTCTTAAACAACCGATAAGCGCGCCTTATGGCCGCGCATGCGTAACATTGAAAAAACAAACTATATGAAACAGATTCTATACAAATTATTCGAACATCAATATCTGGGTCGCGACGAAGCCCGCACCATATTGCAGAACATTGCACAAGGCAAATACAATGATGCACAGGTGGCCTCGCTGATCACCGTCTTCCTGATGCGTAACATCTCGGTAGAGGAACTTTGCGGATTTCGTGACGCACTGCTTGAAATGCGGGTCCCGGTAGATTTGAGTGAGTTTGCCCCAATAGACATTGTGGGAACCGGAGGGGACGGCAAGAATACCTTCAACATCTCCACCGCGGCTTGCTTCACAGTAGCCGGTGCCGGATTTCCGGTAGTCAAACATGGGAATTACGGTGCCACTTCCGTCAGCGGAGCCAGCAACGTGATGGAACAGCACGGAGTAAAGTTCACCGACCATACAGACCGCCTGCGCCGCTCGATGGAGAAGTGTAACATCGCTTATCTGCATGCACCTCTGTTCAACCCGGCTCTGAAAGCGGTGGCACCGATACGCAAAGCATTGGCCGTACGCACGTTCTTCAATATGCTGGGCCCGTTGGTAAACCCTGTCATCCCCACCTATCAACTGCTCGGAGTATACAACCTCCCGCTGCTCCGCCTGTATACCTATACCTATCAGGAAAGCGCTACCCGCTTTGCGGTAGTACATAGCCTGGACGGATATGACGAAATCTCTCTGACCGACGAATTTAAAGTGGCGACATGTGGAAACGAGAAAATCTACACTCCGGAGAGCCTGGGCTTCAACCGCTGTCGGGAATCCGAACTCGACGGTGGAAATACCCCGGAAGATGCCGCAAGAATATTTGACGCCGTAATGGAGGGAACAGCCACCGAAGCACAGAAGAATGTGGTGATCGTCAATGCGGCCTTTGCCATCCGGGTGATTTGTCCGGAGAAACCGATAGAAGAATGTATCGCCCTAGCACGGGAATCACTGGAAAGCGGCAAGGCACGGGAGACTTTAAAGAAATTTGTCGAACTAAACGGATAGAAAAGCTATCACCCATCAAAGAAACATGAAAGATATATTATCTGAAATCATTGCCAATAAACGTTTTGAGATCGACCTGCAGAAACAGGCCATCCCATCGGAACAGCTTCAGGAGAAGTTATCTGACGAGGTACAGCCGGGCTACTCCATGAAGCAGGCACTGGCCTCTTCGGCTACCGGTATCATTGCCGAGTTCAAACGCCGGTCTCCGTCCAAAGGCTGGATCTATGAAAATGCATGTCCGGAACAAGTCGTGCCGGACTATATAGCCGCCGGTGCTTCGGCGCTTTCTATACTCACGGATGAAAAATTCTTCGGAGGAAGCCTGAAGGATATTCGCACAGCACGCCCTTTGGTGAATATCCCGATCCTGCGCAAAGATTTTATAATCGATGAATATCAACTGTTCCAGGCCAAAATTGTGGGAGCTGATGCCATATTGCTGATAGCCGCCGCACTGGAGGCCGATCAATGTCATGCGCTTGCCGCAAAAGCCCATGAATTGGGACTGGAAGTCTTGCTAGAGATTCATACTGCCGAAGAACTGCCATTTATAAATAAGGAGATAGACATGGTAGGTATCAATAACCGCAACCTGGGCACTTTCTTCACAGATGTAGAGAATTCTTTCCGGTTAGCCGGACAGTTGCCTCAGGATGCGCTGTTGGTATCGGAAAGCGGCATCTCGGATCCGGAAACAGTGAAACGCCTGCGTAAAGCCGGGTTCCGGGGATTCCTGATCGGAGAAACGTTTATGAAAACCCAACAGCCCGGACAGAAATTAAAAGAATTTATAAACGACCTGAATTCACCACAGAGTGACACAGAGTCTCACTGAGAATTTTTCAAAGAAAACATTTATAATAAAAAAAATAAAACTCAGTGAGACTCAGTGTCACTCTGTGGTGAACCCAACTTTAAACCCAAAATGATGAACGACAAATTAATAAAAGTCTGCGGGATGCGCGAAGCTGAAAATATTCGTGAGGTAGAGCAACTAAAGGTGAACATGATAGGCTTCATCTTCTATCCGAAATCTCCCCGTTGCCTCTACGAACTTCCTGCCTACATGCCGGTCAAAGCAAAGCGTGTCGGTGTCTTTGTCAACGAAGACAAAAAGGAGATCGAAATATTTGCCGACCGTTTCAGTCTGGATTATATCCAGCTGCATGGCAATGAATCGCCGGAATACTGTCATTCGCTCCGGGCTACCGGACTGCGGCTGATCAAAGCGTTCTCCATTGCCCGAAGAAAAGACTTTGAAAACATCGGAACTTATGAAGAGTCCTGCGACTATTTCCTGTTCGACACCAAATGCGAACAACATGGCGGCTCAGGAAATCAGTTCGACTGGAGCATGTTAAACAGCTATAAAGGGAAAAAGCCTTTTCTGCTTAGTGGAGGCATCAATCCATACAGTCCGCCGACACTGAAAGAGTTGCGCCATCCACAATTGGCAGGCTTCGATCTGAACAGCCGTTTCGAAACAAAACCGGGATTGAAAGATGTGGAAAGACTCAGGCACTTTCTAGAGGAACTGAGGAAATAACCCGCATCTGCACCAACCCTATATTCACATAAGACAGTAACAGATAAAAATAAAAGTATATGAACAGAATAAACCAACTTTTCGACAGCAATCCCAGGGATTTGCTATCCATCTATTTTTGTGCCGGCTATCCTACTCTCGAAGGGACAACCGAAGTAATCCGTACTCTTGAAAAACATGGAGTGAACATGATTGAAATCGGTATTCCTTTCAGCGATCCGATGGCTGACGGTATGGTGATTCAGAATGCCGCCACGCAGGCCCTCCGCAACGGAATGTCACTCAGACTATTGTTTGAACAACTGCACGACATCCGTCGGGATGTAAAAATCCCATTAATCCTGATGGGATATCTCAACCCGATCATGCAGTTCGGCTTTGACAACTTCTGCCGGCAATGCGCCGAATGCGGCATTGACGGAGTCATCATTCCCGACCTTCCTTTCAAAGACTATCAGGAACACTTCCGCACCATTGCAGAGCGGTATGACGTGAAGGTAATCATGCTTATCACCCCTGAAACAAGTGAAGAACGCGTACGCGAGATTGATGAACACACCGACGGATTCATTTATATGGTTTCATCGGCTGCCACCACAGGAGCTCAACAAGACTTTGACGGGCAAAAACGTGCTTACTTTAAAAAGATCGAAAAAATGAATCTTCGCAATCCCCGGATGGTCGGTTTCGGTATCAGCAACGAGGCTACCTTCCGTGCCGCTTGCGAAAATGCCTCGGGAGCCATCATCGGCAGCCGTTTTGTCACTCTGCTCCATGAAGAGAAGAACCCGGAGAAAGCAATCACACGCTTAAAAGCTATTTTGAATTTATCATCCAATGATTTGAGATAAATCAATCCCCCAAAAAGATGTATCCACCACAGAAGCTCACACAGATTTGCACAGATTAATTTCATTAGTTATCAATAGACTAGCTACACAACATGGAATTCTGTGTGAACTTCTGTGGTGAATGCTCCCCCCTCCCCGCCGTTCATCATCGAAAACCGTTTGTCATTGAAAGTTTATTGTTTTTCATTCGCCGTTCATCGCTTAAAATTGTTATCTTTGTCGGGAAAATAGCAAAAATGACACAGATATGAAAGCAGATTACCCCTCCGTACTACTTATTTATACGGGTGGAACTATCGGAATGATAGAAAACCCAGAAACCGGTGCTCTGGAAAATTTTAATTTCGACCATCTACTAAAACACGTACCCGAACTAAAAAGATTCAATTATCGTATCTCTTCTTACCAGTTTGATCCCCCCATCGACTCCTCGGATATGGAACCGGCATTTTGGGCCAAACTGGTTGAAATAATCAACTACAACTACAATTCTTTTGACGGCTTTGTGATCCTGCACGGCACCGACACAATGGCCTATACAGCTTCTGCTCTCAGTTTCATGCTCGAGAATCTGAGTAAGCCCGTCATCCTGACCGGCTCTCAGCTCCCGATCGGTACGCTGCGGACGGACGGTAAGGAAAACCTGATTACAGCCATTGAAATCGCGGCAGCCAAAAATCCGGACGGTACGGCCATCGTTCCCGAGGTCTGCATCTTTTTTGAAAACCATCTGATGCGTGGCAATCGCACGACTAAAATCAATGCCGAAAACTTTAACGCTTTCCGTTCATTCAACTATCCGCCACTGGCCCGGGTAGGTATACATATTAAATATGAACCCAACCTGATTCGCAAACCGGATTTGAGCAAGCCCCTGAAACCACACTATCTATTCGATACCAATGTAGTAATACTCACGCTTTTCCCCGGAATACAAGAGGGCATTGTTTCGGCACTGCTTCATGTACCGGGACTCAAAGCAGTGGTACTCAAAACTTTCGGATCGGGGAATGCTCCCCAAAAGGAGTGGTTCATCAGAGAACTGAAAGATGCCACCGACCGGGGAATCATCATCGTCAACATCACCCAATGCGCTTCCGGCGCCGTCGAAATGGAACGTTACGGAACAGGAATCCAATTACTACAGGCAGGGGTGATCAGCGGCTATGACAGCACGCCGGAATGTGCAGTGACCAAATTGATGTTCCTCTTAGGACACGGACTCGATAATAAAGAGATCAGATACAAGATGAACTCTTGCCTGATCGGTGAAATAACTAAAAGGGTCGAATAAAAAATGTTTTATTGATCGCTTCCACACAACAATAACCTGTTTGAATTCCGCTTTTCCGTCTCAGGGGAGTGAAAGGGCTCTTTTCAAAGCATGCCCCTCCCCTTGATAAATTTTGTTAATTGAGTTATAGATAGTTATTAACTAAACCATATACCTCAATTTATAGTTGTATATTTGTATTGCATATTTGCAAATATTGAGCAAAACAAACAGGTATGAAAACATCAATTAACAAACTATGTATTGCTGCGTCGATACTGGTTACGGCTGCGGGCATATCCGCTTGTGTAGACGACAACAAAACTCTCTATGATCCGGAGTATAAGACTCCTAATCCGATGGAGGAAATCAGTGCACCGACCGGATTTGACTGGTCGTCGACCCATTCCATTAAATTCAATGTAGAGGTTAACGACGAATTTGACGGACAGTATTATTATACCGTAGAAATAGTAGATAAAAACCCGCTTGAAGCAACGGCAGAAGAGCCCTATAATACCTTAGCCAAAGGAGTTGCCAGGAAGGGAGAAACTTATCAGACCGAAGTGGTATCTTCCAAAGATACCAAATATCTTTATGTCCGTCAGACTGACCCACGTGGCAGAGACCGGATTAAACAGGTAGAAATCGACGAGTCAACCTCCCATATTCAGTGCTCTTTTACAGGTACATCTGCAATCAAAACGAGAGCTTTTGCAACCACCAGGGGGAATAACGGAGGAATTGACATTCCGAAAAGAACAGAACAAAGCTATGACATCAGCCGGGCTATCCCGGTAACAAGTCCTTCACAGGTTCTACAAGGAGGCCAAACCTATATTGTTACGGGAAACTTTTCAGGTAAATTCACAGATACCTCTCTCAGCAACTCGAACAAAGCGACCGTCTATATACAAGGAACCTGGGAACTGACACAGGTCACCCAAGACTTCCTGGATATTATTGTTTTGAAGGATGGAAAGATTAATGGAAAATATCTGATGCTGCAGAATACAAGTACTTTAACAATCCAATCCGGAGCAGAAGTATCTTTATCCGATCAATTGATATGTAACACATACAGCACTATTTGCAATTTCGGTGATCTGAAAACAAAGAATATGAAATTGAACACCAACGATATTCTTTACAATGGACACAAAACGGACATCACGAATAGTCTGGATGCTTCGCAAGGAGGCAACATCCACAATTTCGGAAAACTGGATGTAGAGAATACGATAAAGCTAAATACGCCTTCCATTGTATATAATGCGCCAGAATGTAAGATAGAAGCTAAGACATATAAAGCTGCGGGAAGTACGAATGTGAACTTCGGCGAAATGGAATTTGATACTTATGATAGCGGTGAAGCGGGAGGTTCGCTATATAACAATTGTATGCTGTTTGTAGAGCACATGAAGGCAGGCGGCATCGTTTATCTGGATCATGGAGTGATAGCCGAAGAAAAAGAAGACGATGAAGAGAACGAACTCTTCGAAGAAGCCGATGATATTGAGTTCTATGACAATGCTAAAGTGACTTTAGCGAATGGTTCGATGATAAAAGCCAAAAATATAATTGCCAAATCCGGTTTATCGGTTAACGGTGAAGGCAATGAAACCTCTTTATTAAAAGCAACCGAAAAAGTACAAATCCAAAATTGGGATGTCCGTTTTAATGGCAGATTGTGTATCACCGGAAAGATCAGTTGCTCCAATCCGGACATGTATCAGGCAGGAAGTGAAGTAACCTTCTCCGAAAGTCCGGACGTAATCATTACCGGCTGCAACGGAAAAGCAGAGGTACCCGATCCGGCTCCCGAGCCTTCCGATCCGGTGTTCCCCATCATTGTAGATGACAATCATAACTATACATATCTGTTTGAAGACCAATGGCCTTTGTATGGAGATTACGATATGAACGATATCGTACTGGAGGTTAAAAAGAGGAAAATAAGCATCGATAAACACAATAAAGTCACCGAATTCGATCTGTCTGTCGAACTGCGTGCGGTCGGTGCGCAGAAGACAATTGCCGCAGCGATCATGTTTGATGAAATTCCGGCATCTGCCGTCACACAAGCTGTCACCTACGCCGACAATTATCAGCCGGTATCTTTTGAGCTGACAGACAAAAACATAGAGAAGGGACAAGAGTATGCAGTAGTTCCTCTATTCGACAATGCACATGCATTGATGGAACGTCCGACAGGCTCGTTTGTCAACACGATATCCGGAAGTGACAACAATCAAAAGAATACCCAGACCATTCATTTCACACTCAGATTCGACTCGTCTGTTGCACCAAGCAGTGATGCTCTTAATATCAATAACTTGAATATTTTTATCATCACAGACAGGGGAAGCAAACGAAAAGAGATCCACGTAGCCGGATACCAGCCGACCCAACTGGCAAACACTGAGTTATTCGGAGGGAATAACGACGCCTCTTCTCTCAATGGAAAGAAGTATTACATCAGTAAAGATAACCTGGCTTGGGGAATCATGGTTCCGACCCAATTTAAGTGGCCATTGGAATATACACAGATTCAAAAGGCATATTCTCAATTCGCCGGATGGGTCACCACGGGCGGAGCGGATAACAAGAAATGGTGGAACGATTTTGATAACACAAAAGTGTTCCAAACCAATAAAAATTAAAACAAACAATTGTGTGAGCCGGGCAATAAACGTTTCCCGGCTCTTTTTTATGTCTAAAAGAGAGTCTTCATATAAAAACACTTCTTTTAGAGAACATTGTTACAAAAATATTATATATATTTGCAGTATAGAGTAAGCATACTCCATACATATCAAGAGAACAAACAGCAAGACAAACAACATAACTCTTACTAATCACATTATGAGAAAGCTAATATTACTTGTTGACGATAAAGAAACTATCGCTAAGGTCGCATCAATCTATTTAGGAAAAGATTATGATATTCAATATTTTCCCGACCCCATCCACGCACTTGAATGGCTACATGAAGGAAAAACACCCGATCTGATTATATCGGATATACGCATGCCGCTGATGAGAGGTGACGAATTTCTACATTATTTAAAATGTAATGAGTTGTTCAAAGACATACCCGTCATCATGCTTTCCAGTGAAGAAAGTACCAGTGAAAGGATCAGGCTGCTGCAAGAAGGAGCTGTAGATTATATCCTGAAACCTTTCAACCCAATGGAACTAAAAATACGTGTCAAAAAAATCATAGAATAAATGTTACATCTCATTTATATTGGGAGACATGCTGATACTATCGAACAATTCTCTAAGATAGCTGAAGGGGCATTTTATGCCATTCAAAACAGTAGAAAAGCAAGCGAATTTATCGATAAAATACGTGAGAAATATGACATAGTGATTCTTTTCGAGCAACGGATCATCTCAAAAGACATCCCCGAAATCCAATATCTGAGAAAGAAATTTCCGGGAGTATATATCGCTCTCGTTACAGAGGGAATCAATAAGGAAGACCGACCCGCTTACCTGAAGGCCGGTATCAATAATTCAATACCATTTAATTCTACCCCCGAAACTTTTAAAGACATAACGGAGTTTATGATGCGGCGCAAGCAGCAAAAGATTAATGATATCCACAAAAAAGGAGCAAATCTACTGTTCTTCAAGCTCCCTTTATGGAAAAGATTATTTGATATCGTCTTCTCTTCTATCGCCATATTATGTTTGTCGCCAATACTGATAATTACGGCTGTAGCCATCCGCCTGGAAAGTAAAGGTGCTGTGGTATACAAGTCGAAACGGGTAGGAAGCAATTATAAAATATTCGACTTCCTGAAGTTTCGCTCCATGTACACTGACGCAGACAAGCATCTGAGAGACTTCAACCAGCTCAATCAATATCAGACAGAAGAAGAACCGGAACTGAGCGGAGAAGAGTTCCTGATCGGTGACGATATAGAACTGAACGAAGAAGAGACCATGTTAATTTCAGATGACTTCATCATATCCGAACAAAACTATACAAGCAAAAAATCGATAGAAAAAAAGAATGCATTCGTTAAATTGGAGAATGATCCCCGCATCACCAAAGTAGGACGCATCATCCGCAAATACAGTATCGACGAGTTACCGCAGCTTTTTAATATCTTAAAAGGGGATATGTCGATAGTCGGCAATCGACCTCTCCCACTCTATGAAGCCGAACTACTGACTAGTGACGAACACATCGACCGCTTCATAGGTCCTGCCGGGCTAACTGGTCTATGGCAGGTAGAGAAAAGAGGTGAAGCAGGCAAACTTTCCGCTGAAGAACGTAAACAATTGGATATCATTTATGCCAAAACTTTTTCTTTCTGGCTGGATATAAAGATTATTCTGAAAACAGTTACTGCATTTATTCAAAAAGAGAACGTATAACCTTTTACAGACGATGAGCACCTACATTTACATAATAGATGACCTGGTATTCTTCTTCGTGGGGATTGTTATTCTATACCTCTTTGTATTGGCAGTTGCATCGCACTTCAAGCGCATTGTCTATCCAAAAGCTGAAAAGAAATACCATTGTGCTATCCTCGTTCCGGAAGAAAGTCCGCTTCCCGTAATCTATCGTGAAGAATCTTACGAATTCTTCACATACAATGATTTGCATCAAGGAATCAATACTCTTGACAGAGAACACTATCAACTGATCCTTATCTTATCAGACACAGCCATTTCTCTGTCTCCACTCTTTCTGGAGAAAATCTACAATGCGTATGATGCCGGAATACAAGCCATTCAATTACACACAGTTATTGAAAATCGCAAAGGTTTCTGTAATCGTTTCCGTGCTATATGCAAAGAAATAAAGAACAGCCTTTTCAGAGCTGGAAATACACAATTCGGACTGTCGTCTAACTTATCCGGAACCAATATGGCTATCGACTTGGAATGGTTGCAAAACAATCTGAGAAGCTCTAAAACCAATATCGAACGGAAGTTATTTCGGAAGAATGTATATATTGACTACCTTCCGGATGCTATTGTAAATCAAGTCCGGTTCACCCATATAGGAGACTCCTCCGAAAGACAGCCTCTTATTTCTTCCCTTCGCTTTTGGAAGGAAACTGGAATTTCTGTAACCGAATAGTACAGCATCTAATACCTTCTCCGCTAAAAATGTGTATCTTCGTCAGTGTATGGACATTGCTGATTACAGGATATAACTGGGCATTATCTATCGGCTGGTGGCTTATACTCTTCGGCCTACTAGTTACTTATAGTCTGGCTATTCCGGACTATTTGGTGGAAGACAAAAAGAAAAAACATTCAATATGGAGAAAAAGACATTTAAGCAACGAATTAAAGAAAAACCCAGTTTAAAGCAAGCAGTGTATCGGCTTATTATGCATCCTGTCAAAACTCGTCCAAACTGGTGGATACGCCTCTTTGATTTCATCTACCTGAAACGCGGAAAAGGCTCTGTGATCTATCGGAGTGTACGCAAAGATCTTCCTCCTTTCAACCATTTCTTTTTAGGAAAATATTCTGTGGTTGAAGATTTCTCCTGCCTTAATAATGCAGTTGGTGATTTGACTATCGGAGATTATACCCGTGTCGGATTAAGAAATACGATTATAGGTCCGGTCAATATCGGCAATCACGTTAATCTAGCCCAAAATGTGACCGTAACAGGACTCAATCATAATTATCAGGATGTGAAAAAGATGATCGACGAACAAGGGGTCAACACACAGCCCGTTGTTATTGAAGATGACGTATGGGTAGGCGCTAACT
>OHBE01002649.1_pt1 | contig 12793 bp, 9 predicted proteins | sample 1577231 | NCBI WGS metagenome assembly OHBE01 (sample SAMEA3541506, study PRJEB24748) | human gut metagenome | biome: human gut; feature: human-associated habitat; material: faeces | place: China | collected 2012
GCAAATTTACATGATTATTTCCAATTCTTAAAATATTCGTGTACTTTTGCACAAAACTTTAAGGTTATGATACAGTCTATGACAGGATACGGCAAAGCTACGGCCGAACTTCCCGATAAAAAGATAAACGTAGAAATCAAGTCGCTCAACAGCAAAGCCATGGATCTTTCCACCCGCATCGCACCCGCTTACCGCGAGAAAGAGATGGAGATCCGCAACGAAATTTCCAAAGTTCTGGAACGCGGAAAAGTGGATTTCAGCATGTGGATAGAAAAAAAGGAAGGGGCGGAAAACGATACTCCTATCAACCAATCGGTGGTGGAAGGTTATTACAAGCAGATACAGACAATTTCGGATAATCTCGCCATTCCGGTTCCTGCCGACTGGTTCCAGACCTTGCTCCGCCTGCCGGATGTGATGACCAAAACGGAGGTTCAGGAAGTTTCGGAAGAGGAATGGAAAGTAGTGCACGAGACGATACTCGAAGCCATCCGCCAGTTGGTGGAGTTCCGCAAACAAGAAGGAACGGCCTTGGAAAAGAAATTCCGCGAAAAAATAAACAATATCACAACGTTGCTCGAGGCGGTAGCTCCTTATGAAAAAGAACGGGTGGAAAAAGTAAAAGAACGCATCACCGACGCCCTTGAAAAAACATTGAGCATAGACTACGACAAGAACCGTCTGGAACAGGAGCTGATTTACTACATAGAAAAACTGGATGTGAATGAAGAGAAGCAACGGCTCGGCAACCATCTGAAATATTTCATCAGCACACTGGAAAACGGTAGCGGACAAGGGAAAAAACTTGGTTTCATCGCGCAGGAAATGGGACGCGAGATCAATACGCTGGGAAGCAAATCGAACCATGCCGAAATGCAGAAGATCGTAGTACAGATGAAAGACGAACTGGAACAGATCAAGGAGCAAGTATTGAATGTAATGTAGAAAACATCTCACACATAAAAAATAAGTATCTATGCCCGGAAAGTTAATTATATTTTCCGCTCCTTCGGGATCGGGAAAATCGACCATCATCAACTATCTGCTCACACAAAACCTGGGGCTGGCGTTCTCTGTTTCGGCCACCAGCCGCGCACCGCGGGGAAACGAACAAGACGGAGTGGAGTATTTCTTCCTGACGCCCGAAGAATTCCGCAGACGGATCGAAAACAACGAGTTTCTGGAATATGAAGAGGTATATCAGGATCGCTACTACGGGACACTGAAGGAACAAGTGGAAAAGCAATTGGAAAAGGGGCAGAATGTAGTGTTCGATGTAGACGTGGTGGGCGGATGTAACATCAAAAGCTTTTACGGAGAACGTGCCCTCTCGGTATTTATCCAACCGCCGTCGATAGAGGAGTTGCGCCACCGGCTGGAAGGCAGGGGAACAGACGCGGCGGAAGTGATCGAGAGCCGCATTGCCAAAGCGGAATACGAATTGGGATTTGCTCCGCGATTCGACCGTATCATCGTGAACGATGATTTGGAAACAGCTAAAACAGAGGCATTAAATACGATCAAAGAGTTTCTTGGAAAATAAATTGCAGAAGAGCATCATGAACCAGCTTAAGACCGGAATATTCAGCGGGTCGTTCAATCCTGTCCATATCGGGCATTTGGCTTTGGCCAATTACCTTTGCGAATATGGGGGATTGGATGAGGTGTGGTTTATGGTAACTCCTCATAATCCGTTGAAAGAACAGACCGAACTGTGGAGCGACGAACTGCGGCTTGAGCTGGTCAGGCTCGCAACGGAAGACTATCCCCGTTTCCATGCTTCCGATTTCGAGTTCCATTTACCGCGTCCTTCTTACAGTGTGTACACTCTGGAAAAACTGCGGAAACAGCATCCCGAACGGGAATTCTGCCTCATCATCGGATCGGACAACTGGAATAGCTTCAGTCATTGGCGTGAGCCTCAACGCATCATTGCAGAAAACCCGATTCTGATCTATCCCCGCCCGGGATTCCCCGTCGACGAGAAACAACTTCCCGCAAACGTACGCATGGTAGACTCGCCCGTTTTCGAAATCAGTTCCACTTTCATCCGGAAAGCTCTTTCGGAAGGGAAAGACATCCGCTACTTCCTTCATCCGAAGGTCTGGGAATTCATTTCCCGTTCTCTGCCCGACTTGAAAGGCAACGAAGCGTAATCATGACAACCTCTGCCGGCGCTCCGATGCGTAGTGCCAATCGGGAGGTGCCGATGCCGTTGGTAATAATCACCGGTATCCGATCGGAGTTATGAGTGATTCCGGTTAGAAATCTCTTTCCATAGCGCGAATGCCAAGCCGGGGCGGCGCGTAAAATCCGTACTTGTCCGCCATGGGTGTGTCCCGCCAGAACAAGGTCGGCATTGGCTACCGACACGTCTTCGGCATAATCGGGCGTATGCACCAGAAGTATCACAAAATCATCGGGAGCGAGGGACAAAGTGGGGGAAACACCGTTACGTTCCAAATCAAAAGGGTTGCGAACACCGGCCACCAGTATGCGTTGTCCTTCTCTATAAAGCGTATCTACCCGATGCTCCAACACATGCATTCCGTAACGTTTCATCGTACCGACGATCTCATCGTGGCAACGTTCGTAGTCATTATTGCCCATCACTCCATAAATTCCCAGAGGAGCTTCGACCCGAGACAAAGCCGCAAACAGAGGCTCCACATATTCGCACCCCTCCTGATAATCGCCTCCCATAAGCAATACATCCGGTTTCCGCTCGTTCAAAAGGCGGATAAGATCGTTCAACCCTTTCTCTTTCAGCTTACTTTTATAATGGAGGTCGGAAATAAAAGCAATCCGCAGACCATCGAAAGCAGGAGGAATGTCGCGGTGCATAAAATCATACTCGACAATACGACTCACCGTGGCATAACGAGATGATACTTTTTCCTTAAAAGAGCGTATGGAGTAAACGCCCGCAGATGCCGGAAACGAGGAAACGAGCGCACTCCTTTTCGACTGACATGAAGCGAACAGTAATAATAACGATAAAAACAGCGGCAGATAACTCCTTGTCCTCATATTCTCTTGATAATGATGTGCAAAGATACAGAATTTACGTTATCTTTGCATAAAGGTGTAAAAAGCAATGTATAACAACTAAATAAAAAACAATGGAAACAGTTAAACCTCATTCGTTGCAAGCATGGGTACTGGCTGCACGCCCGACAACACTTACGGGAGCTATCACGCCGGTTATGGTAGGAACGACATTGGCCATAATGGACGGATATTTTCAATGGCAACCGATGCTTATCTGCTTCTTGTTTGCCGGACTGATGCAGATTGCCGCCAATTTTATCAACGATTTATTCGATTATCGGAAAGGTACGGACCGGGAAGACCGCTTGGGCCCCGAACGCGCTTGCGCGCAAGGGTGGATTTCACCCAAAGCGATGCGGAATGGCATCATCGTTACCATCGCATTGGCTTGCCTTGTGGGCAGTATGCTGTTGTTTTACGCCGGATGGGAGCTTATCATTGTCGGACTGCTGTGCATATTGTTCGCTTTTCTCTACACGACGGGACCTTACCCTTTATCTTATCATGGCTGGGGTGACCTCTTGGTGATCGTGTTTTTCGGATTCGTTTCGGTAGGCGGTACCTATTATGTTCAATCTCTGACATGGACGCCAGATGTCACCGTCGCCTCGCTCGTATGCGGTTTACTAATTGACACATTGCTTGTGGTAAACAACTATCGCGACCGCGAAGCGGACGCGCAAAGCGGGAAGCGCACCCTCATCGTCCGTTTCGGTGAAGCGTTCGGACAATATCTATACCTTGCGCTGGGATTCATTGCCGCCTTCATCTGTTTGTGGTTCCTATTCGAAGGGCATGTTTATGCCGGTTTGTTCCCGCAATTTTACGTACCTCTTCATTTCGCCACGTGGAGAAAAATGGTGCATATACACAGCGGTAAAAGGCTTAACCTCATATTGGGCGAAACCTCACGCAACATGATGTTGTTGGGAAGTCTTTTAGCGATAGGATTCCTGTTCGACGCTCATTCTCCGTATGTCATTTCATGACATTTCAGAAAGTAAGATTATCATTCCGGGAATCGTCGACTATGAACCGTACATGTTTTTGTAATAATCCTGATAATCGCCGCTGGTCACCTGTTCCACCCACGCTTGATTATCAAGATACCATTCAATGGTTTTCACAATGCCGCTTTCGAATGCAGTCTCGGGACACCATCCCAGTTCCGCCTTGATTTTTGACGGATCGATGGCGTATCGCTGGTCGTGTCCCAAGCGGTCTTTCACGAAAGAAATCAGGTCGTCGTTTATCCAACTGATATCGAGCTCTCCGTTTTCATCCGTTACTTTCTTTTTCAGCACTTTTCTATATGCCGGATATTCCGTCATGAGTCGGCGAATGGTCGCAATGGTCAGCCTCACAATCTCCAGATTGGTTTTCTCATTATGACCGCCTACATTATACACCTCGCCATCGGTTCCTTTCGTCACCACCAGATCGATAGCTTTGCAATGGTCCTCCACATACAGCCAGTCGCGTACATTGCTTCCATCACCATACACCGGAAGCTGCCTGCCTTCGAGCACATTCTTTATAATCAGCGGAATCAGTTTTTCGGGAAAGTGGTAAGGCCCGTAATTATTCGAACAACGGGTAATGGTAACCGGCATTTTATAAGTATCGCGATAAGCCATCACCACCAAATCGGCACTTGTCTTCGAAGCGCTGTAAGGGCTGTGTGGAGAAAGCGGCGTTGTTTCCGTAAAATATCCTTCCGCACCCAACGAACCATATACCTCATCAGTAGACACCTGGTGGTATCGCACTCCTTTCCGCCACGTGGGATATCCTTTTTCATCCTTCCCCATCACCCACGCACGGCGGGCGCAGTCCAACAGATTCTGCGTTCCGAGAATATTGGTCACCAGAAAAAGCTGGGGATTATCGATACTACGGTCTACATGGCTTTCGGCAGCAAAATTCACCACATAGTCGAAACGGTATTCGGCGAACAAAGCATCCACCAGTTGTCGGTCGCATATATCGCCTTTCACAAAAAAACAGCGTTCGTTGTCGATATCATTGGCGATGGTTCCTAAATTGCCCGCATAAGTCAAGGCGTCGAGAATCACCACTTTGATGTCATCATGTTTTAATAAAATGTATTTAATGTAGTTGGCGCCGATAAACCCCGCCGCCCCGGTCACAAGATAAGTCTTCATATATTTTATTATTTCGCCAATTCGATCAGATATTTGCCATATTCGGTTTTATCAAGCTTGCGCCCGAGACAAAGCAATTGTTCCGACGAGATCCAACCCTGACGCCAGGCAATCTCTTCGATGCAACTGACGTAAAATCCCTGCCGGTTCTGGATAGTCGCCACAAAATTCGAAGCCTCAAGCAAACTGTCGCAGTTTCCCGTATCGAGCCATGCAAATCCCCGCCCGAAAAGTTCGACATTGAGCGTACCCTCTTCGAGGTAGAGTCGGTTCAAATCGGTAATTTCGTATTCTCCCCGAGCCGACGGGCGGAGCGAAGCGGCTTTCTCTGCCACCGTAGAGTCATAAAAGTAAAGCCCGGGAATGGCATAATTACTTTTCGGCACCGCGGGCTTCTCCTCCAAAGAAACCACCTTTCCCTTTTCATCGAACTCCACCACTCCGTAAGCGCTCGGGTCTTTCACATAATACCCGAAGATGCAAGCTCCCTTTTCGATAGCTGCGGCCCGGCGCAACATAGGCGAAAATCCTTGACCATAGAACAAATTATCGCCCAGAATCAAACATCCCGGTCCTCCTTTCAGAAAGTCGGCTCCCAACACGAAAGCCTGTGCCAAGCCGTTGGGTTGTTCTTGCACCAAATAAGAGAAAGACATGCCAAGTTCTTCTCCCGTCCCCAGCAATTCGCGGAACATCGGCAAGTCGCGTGGCGTAGAGATGACCAGAACATCACGAATTCCCGCCAGCATCAGCGTGGAAAGCGGATAGTAAATCATCGGTTTGTCGTACACCGGCATTATTTGCTTGGATATCGCTTTCGAAAGCGGATAAAGACGGGTGGCACTGCCCCCGGCCAGAATAATTCCCTTCATCTTCTCGGACTGTTGGTTGACCATGCAAATTTCGGAAAGAAATCTGACGTGACAAAATATAAGGAAAGCTCTTTTTAGGGATTATTAAACTTATCGGTAGAATCTTTTCCCCGAACATTACATAAATGCATCAAATATGTAAAATAAGACAAAAGACTAACATTCTCAAGAATCCGCCGATTATATTATTGCTACCCGATAAAACGTCTACTTTCGTTTATCGTTTTAAGTAGCATAACAAGAAACTAAGAAACGAAAACAGATTGTTAAAAATAAGAGAGAATGGATAAGCCGGCTGTGCCTTGGTTCTACTACAGAAAGGTTATATTTTTGCAAAAAAGTTTATCAAGAACTTTTTTTTTGCTATTTTTGCTTACTCTTATCGGCTTACGGTTAATATATCTTTATAATATATTGAAATGGATAAAGCATACTTTGAACGCATATACGTTGATTACTATAAAGTTCTACGCTTCTTTGCCATGCGTATTGTTAAAGATATGTCGTATGCCGAGGATATTGTTCAGGAAGTTTTTACCGACTGCTGGGAGAATCGGGAGCGGATAGATACGTCTGTATCTATAAAACCCTATCTATATACACTGACTTATCGGCGTTCGCTCGACCTTCTTAAATCATCTCAACATGCTAAAAAAAACATGTCTGAAGATCTCTCTTATCTGGACAATCTGCTTTTCACCTCTTTTACCGTTGACGAACAGCTGTCTACGAATGAAATAAAGGATGAAATTACACGTTGTGTAAATGCATTGCCCGACAAATGTAAAAAAGTCTTTATAATGAGCCGTTATCACGACCTCAAAAACCGCGAAATTGCAGAAAAACTGAATATTACGGTAAAGGCTGTAGAGAAGCATATTTCAAAGGCGCTCAAAGATATTCGGACTCATCTCTTGCAAGCCGGATATATGTCGATAGGAACTCTAATCCTTTCACTTTTTTCTATTTTACCCCCCCCCCGTTTAGCATTATTTAACAGGTGTTGCTTTAAGAAATACTCACCATCCATACCGTTCATGTTGTAGCTTTTCCTCCTATATTTCAATGAATCATCAGGCTATAGCGCAATAAGCGACATCTATAGTTCCCGGAAGTACTTCGAAAATAATTTGTGTTTCGTGGTAGGGTATCTTCTTTGTAAATCGTGATAGAGAGAGTCAGTAAAAAACAGATGTTATGCAGAAGAGTATGATAGATTACGATATACTCATTATTCGTTACCTCGAAAGCAATATAGAGCCGGAAGAAAGAAACATGCTTATGCACTGGGTAAAGGCATCGAAAGAGAATGAAGAGTATTTTGTACAAATGGCGAAAGTGTGGGAGAAATCGACCATCGAACTTCAGGATAAAAAAGCTGTCCTGAAGAAAGCCGATGTATTCTTTGAGCGGATGAAATCAAAAAAACGCCGTAGATTATATCAGTGGATAGCTAGTTCGGCAGCAGCAGTGCTCCTCTTGCTTTGGGGATTGCAGATCTGGGAGATTAAGTTTCCATTCAACAGTCAAATGATATCCATAGCAACTTACGATACAAAAAAAGAAGTGATTTTGCCTGACAGCTCCATAGTATGGCTCAATGCCGGAAGTTTGCTGAAGTATCCGAAGAAGTTCAACAATAAGCGTAGCGTGACTTTGGAGGGCGAGGCTTTTTTTGATGTAAAAAAAGACAAGAAGAGACCTTTTTCGGTGAGCACATCTACAATGACTATACGAGTGTTCGGAACAACTTTCCTTGTCACTGACAGGAAAGAATTACCGCATACGGAAACCGTTCTTGAAACGGGAAAAATCGACGTAACCATGAAAGAGACAGGCGAAAAACTGGAAATGAAACCCAACCAACAGCTTATCTACAATAAAAAAGAACAATCCACAGAAGTTAAAATAGTAAATGCAGCCAATTACACCAACTGGAGAAAAGAACATCTTCTTTTTGAAAATACTCCCCTTAAGGCAGTGTTTATTCAATTGAGCAAATGGTATAATATAGACATATCGTACAAAACTTGCAGCCAACAGTTGCTGAACACCCCGGTCTCTTTTAAGCTTGACAATGAAACCGTGGACGACATTTTGAATATCTTACAAAGTATCACGTCTCTAACTTGGAAAAGAAGTGAAACCAACACAATAATCATCGAGTAACAAACTTTTTTAATACTGGAATGCCTATGAGAACATAACAAAGACAAACACAAAAAAAGAAGCGGATTATTTGCCGATCCGCTCCTCATTCTAACTATTTCTTCCTTGTCTGTCTAAAGAGAAAGGAGAACAAGACGAAGGAAGCTAATTACTCAACAAAAATAACTAAATAGTATGAATAACACAGGAAAACGAAATGTTTTTTCATTTTGTTGTAAAAAAACAGTGTTTTGCACAAAATTGTGCATGATTATTATAGGTTTGTTTGCATCTGCCTTCAGCATCGAAGCTATGGCTCAAAACAACCTGATAACCTTAAAACTAAATAACGTAACTGTCATTGAAGCTGTAAGGGCAGTTGAAAAACAATCGGCTTACAAATTCATGTATAACAATGCCGATGTAGACGTTTCACGCAAAGTCAGCGTAAATGTCGAAAAAGCGACGGTAGAGGCTGTAGCCAAAACTATTTTCGCAGGATACAATGTAAGCATAAAAGGAAAAAACGTAGTCATCACTTCGATCAAGAAGACCGGTGGAGCAAATGCCGTTCAGCAATCGGCGCGACGCAACACGGTGATCGGTGCGATAGTCGATGCCGTAACGGGCGATCCACTTATCGGAGCTTCGGTCCTTGTAAAGAACGCTACTCCTCCGTATGGTGCGACAGCCGATGTAGATGGAAAGTTTGAACTTTCAGTATCACCCGATGATGTTCTCATTGTTAGTTTCATCGGATATGTGAGCAAAGAAGTCAAAGTAGGCAATCAGAAGATACTTAGTATCTCTCTCTCGGAAGATGCGGCTACGCTGGGCGAGGTAGTAGTAACGGCTTTCAACATGGGGCAAAAGAAAGCCACCATGACAGGCTCGATACAGACATTGCGTCCGAGCGATCTGAAAGTGCCCGCAACGAATCTTTCGACTGCTTTTGCCGGACGCCTTTCGGGAGTTATCGCATACCAGCGTAGCGGCGAACCGGGAGGAAACGGCGCCGATTTTTTTGTGCGGGGTGTTTCCACCATGAGCGGCGCAACCAATCCGCTTATCATTCTTGACGGTGTGGAAGTTTCTAAAGCAGATCTCGACGCTTTAGATCCCGAAGTAATCGAAGGTTTTTCCGTACTGAAAGATGCTACAGCCTCGGCTATGTATGGTACACGGGGCGCCAATGGTGTGCTCATTATCAAAACGAAAAGCGGAGCGGATCTCGACAAACCGGTTATAAGCGTACGTGCGGAAGCGTATGTGAACAAGCCGATAAACGTTCCCCAAGTCGTCAATCCTATAACGTTCATGCGCATGTTCAACGAAGCGGTCACCAACCAAGGCACCGATGCGCTCCTCTATTCCGAAGACAAAATTAACGGAACTCTGAAAGGTCTCGACCCTTATCTATATCCGAATGTAAACTGGTATGACGAGCTATTCAACTCCTCGACATTCAACCAGAAAGCCAACTTCAACATTCGCGGCGGTACCAGTAAAATCACGTATTTCATGAATGTCAATGTCGTGCATGAAACGGGTATGCTGAAAGGAAGAAGTAAGGATTTCTTTTCATTCGATAACAACATCAACTACATGAAGTATGCGTTCCAAAATAATATCGACTTCAACCTATCCAAGACTGCCAAGGTGGGACTCAACCTCAATGTGCAACTCAACAGCTTGCACGGTCCTATTACAGCCAGTGACGGCGGTGGAGGAGTGGGCAACATTTTCAACGCTATCATGCAGAATAATGCGGTCGATTTCCCAATCATGTATCCGCAAGGCGATGACCCATGGTATCATTGGGGAGGTACACGAATAGGATCAACCCCGATAGAAAACCCTATGGCTGTGGCCACCTCGGGCTACAAAGATATGTTTGAAAGCACTGTTGTAGCCATTCTCAACTACAATCAGAAGCTTGACTTCATCACCAAAGGTCTTGGCTTCAAAGCACTCTTCTCTTTCAAGAACTGGAATCGGACAACGAATTTCCGCTTTCAGGGCGCCAACAGATATATTCTTGAAGGAGTGACTACCGATGAGGAAGGCAACACCGTATATATTCAAACACCTGAAAGCGGAACACCTTCGAAACCGAATCTGAATGCCGGTTCAGGTGTATCCGGAGACCGCAGCTACTATTTCCAAAGCTACATCGATTACAACCGGTCGTTCGGAAATCATAACGTTTCGGGTATGTTACTCTATAACATGAGTGAATATAACAACAACGTAATAGGCAACAACAATCTGATTGGTTCACTTCCTAAACGTAAACTTGGTTTTGCAGGACGTATCACCTATGATTACGCCAACAAGTATTTGTTTGAAGTTAATGCCGGATACAACGGTTCGGAAAACTTCGCAAAGGGACATCGCTTCGGATTCTTTCCGTCCGTGTCTGCCGGATGGAACGTTAGTGAAGAGAAGTTTTGGAATCCCCTTAAATCCATTGTGTCAAACTTCAAAATACGTGCCTCTTACGGACTTGTCGGAAATGACCAAATTGGTGGAGAACGCTTTATCTACATGGGTATTGTTTCACTGAGGAATACGCCGGGGTACATCACCGGATATGATGGCGACAGAAGTTCTGAATACAAAGGTCCTACCTATTCCCGCCTGCAAAACAATAATATCACTTGGGAGATAGGACGGAAATACAATCTCGGAGTAGACTTACAGCTCTTCAACTCATTGAATTTGACTATCGATGCTTTCAAGGAAATACGTAGTGATATATTCCAGCAAAAACAATCCATTCCGAACTCATTCGGTACAGCCGACACGAAAATCTTCGGGAACTATGCCAAAGTGAAGAATTGGGGATTCGACGCTTCTATGGATTATGGAAAACAAATCACCAAGGATTTCTCTTTACAGTTCAGAGGGTCTTTCACCTTTGCACGCAACCAAGTACTCGAATACGACGAAGCTCCCGGTCTGCGCCCCGCTCTTCGCCAAGTGGGTCGCCGTCTGAATACCTACATGGGCTATGTTGCCGACGGACTCTATATCGATGAGGCGGATATCGCCAACAATCCCACTTCTACACTGGGCAACATTACCATCGCTCCGGGCGATATAAAATATGTAGACCAGCCCGATGCCGATGGTAACTATGACGGGAAGATAACCTCCGATGACCGGATTGAAATAGGACATCCTCATGTTCCGGAAATCGTTTATGGTTTCGGTCCCTCTATGAAGTATAAAAATATAGATTTCTCGTTTTTCTTCCAAGGCCAAGCGAATGTATCACTTATGATGAGTGGTTTCCATCCGTTCGGAACGCAGGAGAGACGTAACGTGCTGCAATGGATAGCCGATAACTACTGGAGCAAGGATAACCAGAACAATCGTGCCCGCTATCCGCGTCTGACACATTATTACAATAATAACAACCAGCAAGGATCCACACATTGGTTGCGTAATGCTTCGTTCTTGAAACTGAAAAACCTTGAAATAGGTTATACCTATAAAGGAATGCGTATTTATACAAGCATCACCAATCTGTTCACTCTTTCCAGTTTCAAGCTTTGGGATCCCGAACTCGGAGGAGGAAGCGGAATGAAGTATCCGTTGCAACGCACATTCAATATGGGTCTGCAAATCCGGTTCAATGATAAATAAGTTTTGCATCGTTAAATTATATAAATATGAAATTATTATCTAAAATATTTGCTTTGACACTAGTCATGATATGGAGTGTCTCATGCGATTTTCTGGATGTAGTGCCCGATGAACGGACTACAGATACTGACACGTATGCAGGGCGCAACAACGGTATAGAATATCTGTATTCTTGCTATGCTTATCTACCTAATCCGGCCAACACGCCGGGAGGTCTCGACTTGCTTACGGGAGACGAAGTAATAACCGCCTTTGAACACGAAACATTCGCTGCTTTCCCGAAAGGGAATTATTCGGCTTCCTCACCGGTTATTTCATACTGGAATACCTTCTTTCAAGGGATACGCCAATGCTATATGTTTATGGAAAGAATAGACAAATTCCCCGACACCTCGGATGCGGAGAAGAATGATTACAGGGCACAAGCGAAATTTCTTGTCGCATATTATCATTTTCTGCTTTCGCGTGCCTACGGACCCATTTTGTTGATAAAAGAAACTCCGTCCACAGACATCCTTGCCTCTGAATATCCTACCCGTGTTCCTTACGATGAATGTGTGGCTTGGATTTGCAATCAACTCGATGAGGCTGCCCAAGGCTTACCCACTAAGCGAGACATAAAAAGCCAATACGGATTAGCCACAAGCATCATGGCTAAGTCGGTAAAGGCCAAAATGCTGCTCTATGCCGCTTCGCCTTTATTCAACGGAAACAGTGTGTATACCGATTTTAAAGACAAAGAAGGAGTGGCATTGATGCCCGCCTCTTACGATGCGCAGAAATGGGTGAAAGCGCGTGATGCTCTGGCAGAAGCCATCAAGCTCGCTGAAGACAACGGGCACATCCTCTACAAGAATGACGCATATCGAGGCGAAGATGGTTCGGCAAACAATTTCCCCGAAAAAG